>MDTD01073838.1_pt1 | contig 108936 bp, 80 predicted proteins | sample 811221 | NCBI WGS metagenome assembly MDTD01 (sample SAMN05326646, study PRJNA326480) | marine metagenome | isolation source: seawater | place: Pacific Ocean: South West | collected 2011 | reverse complement strand
AGGTACTGTGTTCGTTCTCTCGTGAGGATAGGACTTCAGTCCGTAGCTCACGAAACTTCCCCTAACCTACCGGCTTCAGCCGGTAGTGGTTCAGTTTGTGTCTGATTTGATTGATTTGTGGCTGACAGAAAGTTGACCATAACCCTTATATGAGACATGATATGCGCAGTAATGTTGGTCGTGCCTGGAGGCGCCCGGTAACGGGAAGAGGTTCAAATCCCCTGACGACACGTTCCAGTTCAAGGCTCAATCGGTTAGCAGGATCAGCCGTTGGTGCCCGGATCTATTCGATAGGCTGATCCGTTAGATTGGGTGTTGATTTTATGGTTCCACGCGATCCGCCACGCCGTCCCCAGTTGGGGTTCCTGTATCTGCCACCGTACCGAGTGCAGGGCATCTCCATTGCCGGCGAGGAGTCGGTGGTGCAGATACCAGAGTTGGATACCTGCTTTGATATTGGTCGTTGCCCGCGTGCTGCGTTGTCCAGTTCCTATGTCGCATTGACCCATGGGCACATGGATCATTCCGCAGGATTGGCTTACTACTATTCGCAACGCTACTTCCAGGGCATGGGTGTCGGCACGGTGCTTTGCCATCCCAAGATGGAACAGCCGATCCACAATCTCATGCGCGCATGGGTTGACATCGAAGCTCAGAAAACACCCTACAACGTCAAGGCCATGGAACCTGAAGAGCAGGTGGAAATCAAGAACACGATTTTCCTCCGCGCCTTTGAGACGCATCACACCGTGCCATCACTTGGTTTTTCGGTTGTCGAAAAACGTTCCAAGCTCAAGGCAGAGCTTCAAGGCATGCCCCAGGAGCAACTCATCGCGCTGAAGAAAAAAGGCGAGTCCATCACGCAGACGTTGGAAATCCCACTGCTGTGTTATACCGGTGATACGGCATGGGGGCCTTGCTTTGATCGGCCTGATGTGCTCAATGCTCAGATCCTCATTACTGAGTGTACGTTCCTTGAAGACGATCACCGCAATCGTGCCAATGTGGGTAAGCATCTGCATCTGGACAACATCGTCGAATTGCTCGAACGCTCCAAAGCCAAGTCGATTGTGCTCACGCATCTGTCGCGTCGCACGCATTTGGCCCAGGCGCATCGCCAGATCAATGATGCCATCAAACCCGAAGACCGCAAGCGTTTGTTCCTGCTCATGGACCACCGTGCCAACCGCGAACGCTACTTGCATCAACAGGAAGAGTTCGGCGGCGATTAAGTCAACTTGTCCAAGACCCTGAATAACGATCCCTCAACGCGGCAAAATCTGTCGCGTTTTTTTTTATTTAAACATGTAAAGCAAACTTGACATGGCGGGAAATATCCGCACAATCAAGATGCGTTATCAATGCGAGCCTATCTCCTGCCAGCTCGCGGGGTATTCCGGGAAAATCACATTCAGTCATAGTCACGTCTGTTGAACGGTTTTCCGTACTTTGTCCAACTGTCCACGTAGGGGATGAGCATGTCCGACCAATTTACCGAAATCACAAACGAGTCCTGGTTTAGCCGCATTGGGAGTTCCATCAAGGGAATATTGACCGGCATCGTGTTGATCCTTGTTGCCTTTCCGATTCTGTTTCTCAATGAAGGGCGTGCCGTCAAGCGATACAAGACCCTCAAAGAGGGCGGCTCAAATGTCGTGTCCGTTTCAACGGATACGCTAAACGCAGAGAACGAAGGTAAGCTCGTGCATCTCAGCGGTATGGCGCAAACGCAAGACACGCTCACCGATCCCACATTCGATGTGTCCATCAATGCCATCAAACTCAATCGCATCGTCAAGATGTATCAGTGGGAACAAAAGTCCGAAAAGAAATCCGAAAAGAAACTCGGCGGCGGGACCACCACCACAACCACCTACACCTACAACAAAGTCTGGTCCGACTCCCTGATTGATTCAGGAAGCTTCAAAAACAAAGCAGGTCATGAAAATCCATCAACCATGCTTTACAAGTCCGAGGAACAGTTGGCTACGGATGTGAGTATGGGTAAATACGAATTAAGTCGTGATCTGGTCACAAAAATTTCTGGATACAGCACGCTGAAAATTGATCCCAAAGAAGCCAAAATACCCAATGAAATCAAGGCTAAAGCTAATTTTTACAACGGCGGATTCTATATGGGTAAATCATCTCAAAGTCCGCAGATTGGCGATATGCAAGTGACCTTCCAAGTCATCAAACCCACCGAAGTAAGCATTGTCGCCAAGCAGGCTGGCAAGAGTCTTGAATCCTACAAGACCGAAGTTGGCGGGAGCATTCTCCTATTGCAGATGGGAACCGCCGACGCCAAAACCATGTTCGATCAGGCCCAAGCTGACAACACCAAACTCACATGGCTGCTGCGCGGCTTGGGATTCATTCTCATGGTCGTCGGCTTTACCGTCTTCTTCAAACCCCTCTCGGTTCTCGCGGACGTGATCCCATTTATTGGCAATCTCATCGAAGGCGGCGTCCTGCTTGTTGCGCTGATGTTCTCAGCCATGCTCAGCAGCATCACCATCGCCATCGGTTGGATCGTCTACCGCCCGATACTGGGGATCGGATTACTGGTTGTCGCAGGTATAAGCAGTTACCTGATCTTCGGACGCATCAAAGCCGGCAAAGTTAAGAGACAGGAACGATTGGCAGAATTGGATATGTCCATGCCTGCGTGATTGAATTCATCATTTGAAAATCACAGGCACTTCCGACGAATCATTTGTCAGAAGTGTCTGTTTTTTTTACCCGCCCATATTGGCAAGCTTGTGAAACATATCGCCGAAGATTGCGTCGCGGTTGAGGGTGACTAGATCACGGATCATGTGTCGGGAGTAATCCAGACTCCAGGTGACATCACGAGTGAGTATCGGGCTGGGCGTGAGCAGGCTTCGACCCCATGCAGGATTGATCAGCCAGGCGACCGTTGCCACGTCCCAGATTTCCTTGCAGTAGGCAATGTGCTCGCAATCCCAACGCTTGAGTTTCAGCGGCGTTTCCATCGTTTCATGTTCAGCATATCGCTTAAGCAAAAAGTCACACATCGGATTCTTGTTGCCAATGTAGTGGGTCAATTCCGACACCGTCGTCCGCAACATCTGAGCAGTCGGGATACACGGGACACGCACCAACGGCACGCCACTGTCAAACAGAGTCTGCGATGCCAACAGGTCTTGACCCAGATTAAACTCCCGTGTCGTGGGGTGACTTTGAGCATGACCACCTAACCAGACCACCACGATGCGATCCATTATCTCCGGGCATTTTGCAATCGCAGAGGACACATTCGTCGGCGCACCAATGGCAACGACATATAGCGGCGCATCATCCACATGACGAGCCATCGCACGTTCGATCATGTCATCACACGCTTGACTGTCCACCGGCCCGGAGACTTGTCGCATCCACTTTTCCGACCCGCGAAGCACCGGCACATCAGGTCTCGCCGGCATCCGTTTGTACAACTCGAAAATCTCGTCGTAGCTCATCGCCATCCCCTGAGCAGGCGATTTGGATTTGGCATTCACAAACGGAGCAGCATACACCGCATGAACCTTCAAACGATCAGGAGACAATAGCGCATAAACCAACGCAAACTGGTCATCAATCTCGTTAAACGTATCCGTGTCCAAAACCATATCCAGCACCGGCCCCTTGGGATCAGGCTTGGCAAGACGTTCAACAAGACGATGTTCAGACAGGCGGTGAGATGTGGACATGGTGTGATTCCTCGTGAATCGTTTTGACGATTAGGCAACGTGTGCTGATGGACGGAATATGTTAACCAATATTCCAGGGTAGGGATTAGTGATTAGGGATTAGGGAAAGTCACAGTCATCAAATTAATGCGTCTTTCGATGCCTTGTCCTGATCCCTAAACACTAATCCCAAATCCATTTGCCTCCCATTGCGTTTGATCCTTTAACGTTTATGGCTGTATGATATGGGGTGTTCCGCCGCTACTCTGGAGTTCAGATGAATTTAGCAGTGATGAGTCCCATGAATCAGGCCACCGCCAAGACGTTACCTACGATTCTGGTTGTTGATGATGATCAGGCATTTCGTTCGCGCCTGGTCCGCGCGTTGGAAGATCGGCACTTTCCGGTCATCGCAGCAGAGAATAGCGCGCAAGCTGTCCAATACGCTCAATTGCGCAGGCCCGACCGCGCGATCGTGGACATGCGCATGAGTGGGACATCCGGGTTGCAACTCATCCCGCAGTTGCTGGCCATCCACGAAGACATGGATATCGTCGTCCTCACCGGCTTTGGCAGTATCGCTACCGCCAAGGATGCCATCCGCGCCGGGGCCGTGGACTATCTCACCAAGCCTGCCACCACGGATCAGATTCTCACCGCCTTTACTGCCAATGGCGAAGGTTCGATCCATGCTCCGACCACCGCACCCTCTTTGGCACAAGTCGAATGGGAACACATCCAACGCATCCTCACCGACTGCGATGGCAACGTCTCCCAGGCCGCCCGTGTCCTGGGTATCCACCGCCGAAGCCTCCAACGCAAACTCGCCAAACACTCGCCATCCGAAGCGTGATGTTGCAATAATTAACAGTTTCAACGCAGTATTTAAAAACGTAAAGTGTCAACGGTGAGTTATGAAGAAATGTCTCGCCATAGTCGTTTTTTTCATGTGTGTTGTCTTAGGGGCGATTGTTGGTTTTCTATCCTTGTTTGTGATGCAATGGGTGGTGTTGATGGGAGTAGCATTTGCCACGAATGACGATGGAATTATGGCTTACATGTATCTGGGATCTTTAATAGCTTTGTATGGTCTGTACAAAGGTATTACCATTGGTGCTGAGTTGGGATATTTCCTGGGATGTAAAATTTCAGGCGAACAGTACAAACCCTCAAAGTCGTAAAGTCGCGTTCATGAACTCACCCAATCGCAAACATTGGTTTCACGAGTTGTACGACCATCGCAATTATGATGTATCCGATGGTAAGTCGTCAGACACTGTCTATGCAGCTAATGCGCACACACGACATCGCAGCGACCGTGGTAAACGCTATCGCATCATCACCCATGTTCTGGCGGTTACCAACTTGCTGACACTGGCGATCTACCTTTGGCAAACATTCCTGCCCACCCAAACATCCGACGGAACCCCGACCGCACTTGGGCAAATTCTCAGCACCACCGCAATGATCGGCTTTATGCTCTCTGCGGTTCTGATGATGACCTTCTATGCCTTGGCACGATCACATCACGAATTTCTCAACTCCGAAGAAGACGACATCGAAGCTGATGGTGCTTTAACACAAACATGGGTCTACTTCGGCGGCTCCATCTTCGCCTTGATGGTATTGGTCAAAGTCATCATCTGGTTGAAGTGATGTAAAGGCGCAATCATAAATCCGAATCTGCAATGTTCCGGGGATTTCAATGTCTGATCACAAAAAATACATCAATCCATGGAGAGGAGAATCAGAGGATGTGGATCCCGTGGATTTGCATGATTCAGCTCCTCGGTCATGGTATTGGTTCATGCAGTGGCGTGATTTCAAACACATGCGGTTTAGGACGCTGCGTCATCGTCGTGGTGCTCAAGGTGCTGATCACGCACTTTGGGCACGTGTGCTTGCGGGGCTGAATTTCCTGTTTTTAGTATTCGTGATATTGGATTTTCTGGTGTTCACGTCAAACGACGATTCAACAGCAGACTGGTTGATGCGATGGGGCGGGCAGATCAGCTATGTCCTGTACGTGGCGACGACTCCATTGATGATGATTTTTTACAGCTTTGCACGAATACTGCATGAATTCCCCGATGGTTACAACAGTCAAAAAGCGGAGTATCCGGTGGTCCAGTCCTGGGTGATTTTCAGTGGCCTGATCTGCATGTTTACGCTTTGCTTCCGATTCATGATTTGGTTCAATGAGACCTAAACGGTCTTAAATTGTTAACAGTTTGTGTAAAGATTGGTGATAGATCGTCTCAAACGCAAGATCAGGCGTTAAAACCGGCAATAACCGGTCGGCGGACCTATCTTGGCTTGCTCTGGGGATTGCAAGTCGTTATTTTTATGGGGTTATAAAGAAACTATAGGAGCAGCCATGAAAGTCATTTGCGACAGAGCCGAGTTGGTAGACCTGCTGAATTTAGCCGGTGGCGTGATTCTCTCCCGCACCCCCAAGCCGGTGTTGCAGTGTGTCAAACTCACCGTCATTGAAGACACGCTTACTGTCATGGCAACCGATATGGAGTTGGCAATCCGTGCCTGCACCAACAAGATCGAAATCGTCGAACCCGGCGAAGCCCTGATCCCCAACGACAAGTTCAATCAGATCGTCCGCGAATCGGTTGACCCGACGATCACCCTTGAAGTGGATAAGCAGGAAGCGCAGATCACCGGCGCCGACTCGCACTTTAAAATCTTTGGCTATCCGGTGGGGGACTTCCCGCCGATCCCCGAAGCAAAGGGCGAACCGGACTATACGATTAACAGTGGTGAATTGCATCGCCTGATCCGTCAGACGACTTTTGCGACTGCGCGTGAAAACAGCCGCTACGCCATCAACGGCGTTTTGGTTGAACGTGATGGCAATAAACTCACGCTTGTGGCAACCGACGGACGCCGTCTGGCCATGGCCAAGGGTTCCTGTCGTGGTGGTGCCGAGGGCGGTCCCAAGAGTGTGATCATCCCCACCAAAGCTTTGACCACCGCGCTGCGTCTGTTTGATGATGACGCGCAGGATGTCCGGGTCATGATTACCGAAAATCAACTGCTCTTTGCAACGGATACCGCAGTGCTTTCGACGAACCTGGTGGAAGGCAACTTCCCGCCATACCGCGATGTCATCCCCAAGGATTCGGATCGCAAAGCCACCATGCGCACCGATGTGCTTGCATCAGGTGTCCGTCGTGCGAGTCTGCTGACCAATGAAGAGTCCAAGGGTGTCCGCATGAGCTTTAGCAGCGAAGGCTTGACCCTTTCAAGTCGCGCCCCGGAAATGGGTGAAGCGGAAGTGAATGTGCCTTTGGAAAATTATGATGGTGAAGCCATCGAAATGGGCTTCAACCCCGGCTTTGTCTCCGAAGCCTTGAAGGTGGTCGAAGACGGCGAAGTGACCCTTGAACTCAAAGCCCCCAACAAGCCTGGCGTGTTGCGAACAGGTAATGAGTTTTTGTATGTCATCATGCCACTGAACTTGCAGTGATAGGTTGAAGCGATGTGCCGTTGGGCTTTGTGGGAATAGACCACAGAGTCACGAGGCACAGAGCCAAACCAATTTCAAAGTGAAGTATTTCCTCTGTGTCTCTGTGACTCTGTGGTTCAATCCATGGATCATGATTTTAAGAAACACGAAAAGAGCCCCGCCATGGACGAGACATTTTCCTGGACTGATACTGAAGACATTGCCATCGCGTTGGCGGAGACCTTCCCCAAGGTGGACCCGCTGAGCGTGCGGTTTACGAAACTCCGCGAGATGGTGCAGTCGCTTGAGGAATTTGAAGCCGAGGATGGCCATCCCGTCAACGAGCAGATTCTTGAAGCGATTCAGGCGGCCTGGCATGAAGAAGCTCAAGACATGCACGGCAGCGACGACGAAGATGACAACACGCCGGGTTACGCACCGATGAATCCGTTCAAACCTGAGGAATAATGACCTTTTAGGCTTGATTTTTCATCAACAGTGCTATAATAATTAATTGATTGAAATTATGTGATTTCCGCTTCATCCACGGGCGGAACATGGATCACTTGTAGTCAGAAAATCTGACTGGCGATTGGCCAATTGGAAATGTCTTTGCTACACTTTCCAGCCAGCCTGGTCTTTTTATTTGGTATTAAACGCAACAGGAGTTATCTGTGGCCGAAGTCAAAATCGAAGCTGTGGGGAAGATTTACCCCGGTAATGTCCGTGCTGTTAAAGATGTGAATATCAACATCAAAGACGGTGAATTTCTGGTTCTCGTCGGCCCTTCAGGTTGTGGCAAGTCCACGACACTTCGCATGGTTGCCGGCTTGGAGGAAATCTCCGAAGGTGTTATCAAGATCGGCGAACGCGTTGTCAACGACGTGCCACCCAAGGATCGCGACATCGCCATGGTGTTCCAGAACTACGCTTTGTATCCGCACATGACCGTGTACAAAAACATGGCATTCGGTCTGAAGCTCCGTGGATTTAAAAAGGCTGATATTGACGAACGCGTCCGCGACGCTTCAGCGATTCTTGGTCTTGACGAATTCCTCGACCGTAAACCCAAAGCACTCTCCGGCGGTCAGCGTCAGCGTGTTGCACTGGGGCGTGCCATCGTTCGTCAGCCCTCTGCGTTCCTCTTTGATGAACCGCTGTCGAACCTTGATGCCAAGCTGCGTGTGACCACACGTGCTGAACTTAAGCATCTGCACTATCGCCTGAAGACCACCACGATCTACGTGACCCATGACCAGGAAGAGGCCATGACCCTCGGCGATCGCGTTTGCGTCATGGATATTGGTCTGGTTCAGCAGATTGATAGCCCGATGAATATTTACAACTACCCGGTCAACCGTTTCGTGGCTGGCTTTATGGGTATGCCCCCGATGAACTTCATTGAAGGTAAACTCACCCAAGACGGTGATGCAGTCTTCTTTGAAGGCGAAGGCCTTGCCCTGCGTCTGACCGACGAAGTGGCAGGTCGCGTGATGGGTTCCGTTGGCAAGGAAGTGGTGATGGGCATGCGTCCTGAATCCATGCGTCTGCGTCAAGAGCCCGGTTACGGTCAAGGCCCCAGCCAAACCTTCGAAGCCAAGGTTGGCGTCGTTGAACCCCTGGGTAAGGAAATGGACTTGTACCTGGAAACCTCCAAGGGCAAGCGCATTGTCAGTCGTATCCCCGCTGAAGCTCTGGATCACGATATCACCACCACGATGCATGTCGCAGCAGACAAGTTGCACATCTTCGAACCCGGTGCACATGGCTTGAATATCAGCCTGCCCCAGGAACAGATCGCCGCCGCAACAGTCGGTTGATCCCAGCAGCAGACAATAAAAAACCAAATCAACACGGGATGTCTCCAAGGCGTCCCGTGTTTTTTTATGGCTAGAGCATATAGCTTTCAATTGTCGTGTTGTCGCGCAGGCAAGTCTGGCTGCAGCTATTGAATAACGCGATCAACAGCCGCGAGCTGATAGCTTGCGCGTCTTCAATACACGCTTTACTTGAGTGTTTAACGCTCTAGCGATCAGAGTGGCTTTGTTCAGCTACCAACTTTTCAATCACAGCGATGGCATTGCCGATGCCGTCTTCTTCACGGAGTTGTTCACCGAGTGATTGGGCTTTGCGTTGTATGCTTGGATCGCCGGTGACTTTTCGAATGGCGGCAGCCAGCTTGGTTGCAGTGAGTTTCCGCTGAGGCAGGGGCTTACTGCCGACTCCCAGTTCAAAGACCTGTTTGCCCCAGAAGGGTTGGTCAAATGCGAATGGGCAAATCACTGTCGGCTTGCCGGCTCGCAGTCCTGCTGCTGTGGTCCCGGCACCGCCATGATGTATGACCGCATCACATCTTGGGAATAACCAGCCATGGGGCACCTGGTCGATTTTGAAAATCGTATCCGGCAAGTCTTCAGTCTGCAGGCCACCCCAACCCGTTGCCAGAATCGCCCGGACACCTGCCTGCTTGATGGCGTCGATGACGATACGCGTCAGGCGTTGCGGGTTGCGACCTGACATGGAGCCAAACCCGACATACACCGGCGGATCACCTGCTTCTAAAAACGCAGTCAGTTCATCGGGTGGCATCCAATTGCGATCATATTCCATCGGCCAGTATCCGGTGACATGCACATGCTCTGGCCAATCCGCAGGGCGTTTGCAGACCAGTGAACTGTAGCCATGCAGATACGTGATGGGTTTGCCTTGGTGATCATGCAGGAAATTCATCCCGCGAGGTTTGGGATCAAGTCCATGTTCCTTTCGCCAGCCCTTGACATATTTGCGACAGGTCATGTTCATGATCTTGAGCATCAGCCAACTGGTCATGCGGTTATACCCGCGCCCCAAAGGCAGTTTGGGGAACCCCATGTCCGGGCGGTCACCTGTTGGAATCATCATCGGCATCAGAAACGTGAGGGCTTTGGGGATGCCAAGCTTTTGAGCGACATGGGCGCCGATGAAAGCTTTGGGGTGATACAAAATCAAATCCGGTTGAGCCAACTCTGCTGCGCGGGTGATGTCACGGATCGCTTCCCATTGCATGGGGTCAACTCGTTTGTATAAACGCAGAAATGACTTGATGAACTCAAAGATGTTGCTGTTTTTCTCCATGAGGTCATGAGCGATATCCGTTTGCATCAACTCCATGAAGCTGTTGTTCAAATAGCCATATTCCAGACCTTGTTCGGTGATGAAGTCTCGAAATTTTTCGCAACTGCACAAGGTGACACGGTGACCTGAAGTGATCAGGCGTTGGCCCAGGGCGACGTAGGGTTCCACATCGCCGCGTGTTCCGATGGTGGTGATGAAGATGTGCATCAAGGTGCTCAATTAACCTATGGATATTTTGAATTTGTTCATGATACGCTTTGCTGCTGTGCAGTGTTGTGTTTTTTGGCATAATGTCATTGTCCGGTTCGGTACCTCATGACCTTTTTGGAAACTCGCCTGCATGATCTTTCGGATATTTAATAGCCTGTTACTCCCGGTATTGCTATTGGGTGTTTTGATTGTTTTGCAGATCAACATTGAATCGATCTCCAACCGAGCAGGAGAGTTTCTGCCGTGGATGTCCGAGGTGGTGTTCTATGCCTTGCCGATCTGTATTGGTCTGTGCATCGCAACGATTCTTCAGCGATTGGTCACGATCATCGCCTGGGATAATTGGGCACGTAAACGCTTTGGTGGGCCGACCCCGCGGATTCTGCGTGACCTGAGTTGGCTGGTGATTCATACGTTGGCGATTGTATTGATCGTCACGATTGTGTTTCAACAGTCACTCACCGGCCTGTTGGCATTGTCATCACTGTCTGGTCTGGTTCTTGGCTTTGCCTTGCAGAATGTCATACTCGACATCTTCACCGGCATAGCTGTCCATATGGATCAACCGTACCGCATTGGTGATTTGATTAAAGCACATGTCGGACACAGCAGTGAAGAAGTGGTTGGCAAGGTCATGGAAGTGAGTTGGCGGACGACGCGAATTCTCACTGAAGAGAACAAGCTGTTGGTGGTCCCCAATAGTGCCTTGGCTGCCACGGTGGTGATGAATTACAGCACGCCGACTTTGCCTGCACGTTTTTCGACACATCTTTCTTTGGATACGGCGATTCCCGTCGAACGCGCCCGTCGGATACTACTTGCTGGAACCTTGGCGGTTTTGAATAAAGACAACATGTTGTCGGATCCGCCGCCGATGATTTTGGTCACCAAAGGTGATGGCGTGGGGATTGAATATGAAATCCGTTTTTGGATTCATGCCTGGGCACCGATCTCGCCAGCGATTGCGACCGATCGCGTGTTATCCAGTTGCATTGCACATCTTGAACAGGCAGGGATTGATCTGACCTACGCCCGTCAGGAACTGTATTTTGAACCGCTACCTGAGCGGCATATTGATCTGACCAAGGATGCCGGCCGACGACGCATTCTCGACCGGGTCGGATTGTTTGACTGTCTGACTGATGATGAGAAAAACAATGTTGCACACAGCATGAAGCAACAAAGCTTCAAGCAGTCGGACATGATTATCAAGCAAGGTGACGTGGATCACGAAATGTACATTGTGCTCGAAGGTCTGCTTGAAGTGCTATTGTTCGATGACAGCAAAAAGCCAACCCGTAAAGTCGGCCAACTCCAGCCTGGTGATTTCTTTGGCGAGATGTCATTGTTAACTGGCGAACCGCGGTCTGCTTCGATTCGCGCGTTGACCGACGGTGTGGTTTTTGTGTTGGATCAGGCATGCATGCAACAGGTCTTTGAAAGTCGCCCAGCCATTGTTGATGCACTCAGTGAAGCGGTTGCCATTCGCCGTCTTGCGTTGACGGACCCGTCGGTCGCTCAATCGCCTGATGCCAACGCGTCACGCATTCACGAACTGGGGCGTCAGATTGCGGGCAAGATGCGCCGTATGTTCCACGTGATGTTCCGCGAAAACTAAGCAGGTTGATGGCAAGACAATGAGGCTTTAATGCACGTCCGGTTCAAGCTGTCGCCTTGCAGCAACCGCCAAACGGTGTCCGACCTGTTCCTCTTCGTCAATCACTTCCGTCGCACCGGTGAGCATTAATTCCCATTTATAGACGTGATACCGTGACCGTACAATTAATTTTGCAGCAGGATTAAGTGATCGGCAGGCATGTATCGTCTGGCGCACGGTGTGTGGGTCAGGGATGGTAATTACCACCACGGATGCATGTTCGATGTGCGCGTGTTCCAATGTTTCGGTGGAAGTACAACTGCCAACCTGAACGGCTAATCCAAGTCGACTTGCGATGGCGGCATTGCGCTGGTTCTGGTCAATGATCAGGATGTGATCGCGATGCTTGCCAATGAGCGTTTGAGCGACACATTGGCCGGCGGGACCAAAACCGATGATCAAAATGCGGTTGGCGTTTTCCACTTCAGGTTTAAGAGCTTCTTCATCGGGACTGTCTGAATCAGAAGGTTCCTCGCCAGACTTGGTTTGCGGTTTGGGCTTGCGATCAACGAGCGATTGAAATTGATTTCCAATGCGTGGTGCAAGCCGGACAAGAAACGGCGTGGCAAAGAGCGTGACAATTGTCGAAGCCACCACCAGTCGGAAAATGTCTTCACTGATGGCAGTCCCGCGTGCGACTTCGGCTAAGACAAATGAGAACTCGCCGACCTGGGCAAGGCATAAACCGGTGGCAAGAGATTGGCCATGTGTAAAACCAAATCGCCTGGCAATGCCCCAGATAATCATGGGTTTAAGCAGGAGAATACCCGCTGCGGTGCCCAGGACCAGCAGGGCGTTTTGAGCAGCCCAAACCGGCTCGGCAAGCATGCCAATGGATGCAAAGAATAATGTGACCAATACCGTACGCAGCGCGCCGACATCCGCGCGGACTTGCGTGGCAAAGGGGGATTCGGCCAAGAGGATACCCGCGATGAACGCACCCATTGCAGCTGAGAGTCCGAGCTTGTGAGCAATGACCGCACTGCCCACGGCCAACACCACAGCCATGAGAATCGGAAGTTCACGGTTCTTGGCCCAGAGTCGAATGTTCAATAAATGCGGGACGACATGGTTCATCAAAACCCAGAACCCGCCCACCATCAACGCGCCGTAAAGCAGACTCTGTGAGAGCATCCAAAACGCATTGCTGTCACCGCCATCGCCACTGCCTGAAAGAATCGTCACCGTCAAAACCAACGGCATGACCGCGATGTCCTGCATCAATAAAATGCCCAGCGTGTTTCGCCCGTACACCGCGTCAATTGCTGCATCATCCACCAGCAGTCGAATCACACATGCCGTACTGGATAATGCCAGCATCGCCCCAAGACAGACGGCAGCTTTAATGTCCAGTCCCAAGCCCATGGATAAAACGAAGACCGCGCCCATCGTGATGGTGACTTGCAGCAGTCCGCCGAGAAAGGCGATCGGACCCATGCGGAACAATCGCTTGATGGAGATTTCAAGACCGACCGTAAAGAGCAGCAGGGCGACACCGATCTCCGCAATCACTTCCACCTGGTTGCGTGATGCGATGAGTCCAAGGACATTGGGCCCCACGAGCGTGCCGGCAACGAGGTATCCGAGGATGGCGTTTTGCTTGAGGTGTTCAGCAATGGTGCCCAGGACCAGCGCCATGGTTAAGAGAAGCAGGATGCCGATCAGACTTGACCAGTCGCCCCCGGTGGCTGCTGCAAGGGATGTGAGCATGTGATGCATAAACGCCTTTCGGTGGATGTAGGTACATGCAACAGTATAACCGCAGTCGCGCGGATGTTATGCCTTGTTTACAGGGGATTTTTCGTAGGACTACCGATGCATCTGTTTTATGAGTCATCAGTCGATGGATTCATGGCAAATGGACGCCAAGGCGTGATGACAGTTCCTTGGCGCAGCTTTCGGCTGCTTTGATCAGTCGCTGTTCCTCGGCTTTTTTGATGTTGTCTCCAACCATGCAGATACTCACCGCTGCAACGGGCTTGCCGAACATGTAAACCGGATAGGCGGCGATGGCGTGGAAATCTTCCTTGCGATGAATCACGGCGAATCCCTGTTTTTGAATTTTCGTAAACAACTTGCCAAGTGTTTTGTGATCCACATCAGCAGGACATTGTTCCAGATAGGCTTGGCGATCACTCTCCGGGCCGATGGCTAAGAGCAGTTGCCCCGTCGCGGTGATGTGACAGTCATCATAAGCAACACGCTGCGGGACAAGATTAAAGGTCGGATGTCCATTGCGGAAAAAGACGGTGTAGCGACGGCCGTTGCGGATCACGCACAGGAACATGCACTGGCTGGTCTTCTCGGCATACTGACTAATCAGCGGTGAACCTTCAGCAAGCAGACGCTCGATGAGCGGGTTGCGACTGAAGGTTGCCCAGCCTTGGAGACTGAGCATGTAACCCTGTCGTGGGCCGAGTTGTTCGATGTATCCCAAGTCCACCAGGTCACGCAGAATCCGCACGCAGGTCGGCTGATTGATCCCCACCGACGAAGCGATGGCAGAAGGCAGCATCGCAGCCCCATACTCGGAGATGCACTGGATAATCTCAAACGCTTTGTGCAGGACTTTGATCAAGCTGAATTCTCACTTTGAAATGACATGTCACAAATGAATGTGATTTAACACATTAATCATGATTGATACAAAAATGATGATTAACACATTAAAGCCCGGGGGCTTCAGACCCCGGGGTGCCTTGCAATATGCAGAACAACACAACAAACCCCATTGACTTGCAATGGCGGCCCGTCTACAATTTCATAATAAATATATTCTATTTCACAATATGAAATAAGTCAACCCCGTAAAGGTGGTTTTTATATGACTGATTTGGATCAAAACAAACAGCAGGTCGTCCTGGTCACCGGGGCCAACATCAATACGGGATACACCATCGCCCGGACATTTGCATCGCGAGGCCATAAGGTTTTCGTCAACGGTCGCCGAGCCGATGAAGTCAATCAGGCGGTTGCTTCCATGGACGGTGATGTGATCCCGCTGGTTGCTGATCTCTCCGCTCCGGGGCAGATCGATGCGATGTTCGATGAACTCAAACAAAATGCCGATCGGCTGGATGTACTGGTCAACAATGCCTGTCACCTGGGCAGTTTCAAAAACTTCGTCGACATGTCACTGGCGGACTTTGAATCCGTGCTGGCGGTGAATCTGCGGGCGGTGTTTTTAACTTCGCAGCATGCCGCAAAAATAATGATGACGCACGACGGTGGGGCGATTGTCAATCTCTCATCCAACACCGCGCACCGCGCGATCCGTGGACGCAGTGACTACATCGCGGCCAAGGGTGGCGTCGAAGCGATGAGCCGGGCAATGGCGTTGGAATTGGGGCAACATCACATCCGCGTGAACGTGGTCAGCCCCGGATACATCCACACCAATCGTTGGGAGACGTTACCGGCTGAGCATGTTCAGCGTCGCCGTGACAATTTGCCATTGGGTAAGGAAGCGACGACCGATGATGTGTCTGAGGCTGTTTACTACATGGCGTCCCCGCAAAGCCGCGCCGTCACCGGCACGATCCTCACCGTCGATGCCGGCGCTTCGATCCAACTCGTCCCTGTCGAATGCGAAGTCTAACCCCCCGGAAGTTTTTCCCTGTGCTTTGGGAAGATATTTGGATTTTTTACTTAGCAATATATTTCACCAATCAATGATGAAAGTTTGATCCCATGTCCACCGACACCCCAACCAATCCACATTACTTTGATCCAACCCAATTCGGTTTAACTGAAGTTGGCAGCGTCCCGCATCGTGATACCAAAGACATCAAGTCCAATAAATTTGGTGTCGGGTTTGAGACGCTTGATCGTGACATGTTTTATCCCGAACCTTGCTACCCGCAGCTTGCCAAACTCGGTGCGAGATGGGCACGCATTCAATCGGGTTGGAGCAAGTGCGAAAAGGAAAAAGGTGTCTACGATTTTGCCTGGCTGGATGCGATTGTCGATGGCTTACTTGCTGTGGGCGTCCAACCGTGGATGAGTCTCTGCTTTGGTAACACGCTGTACATGGATGATCCAGCGTTTCCGTCTGCGGTGGGTTACGTGCCCATGTATTATGGTGATCAGGTCATCGCTGCATGGGATCGCTATGTGCAGGCAGTGGTCGAACATTTTAAAGACCGCGTCACCGATTACGAAGTTTGGAACGAACCGAACATCGGCAACTTCTGGCAACCCAAAGGTGTCAATCCCGAAGACTACGCAAAATTTGTCACCATGACCGCAACGTCCGTGCGAAAAAAACTTCCGGGCGCAACGATGATCGGCGGTTGTGTCGCATGGGGTGGTTATGCCACGCCGTTCCTCAAAAAAGCTTTTGCAGCAGGGATGGCAGAGCAACTCGATGTCCTGACCTATCACCCATACCGTGACACACCTGAGCTTGCAGCTGACGTGGAGATCAAAGCGTTACGCAGTCTCTGTGATCAATACAAACCCGCCCTGCGACTGTGGCAAGGTGAAGTCGGAACACCTTCCATCCACGGCGGGCATCACGATTTTCTCTGCGAAAACACCAGTGATATCACCGAGACCACGCAAGCCAAATGGGCTATCCGCCGACTGGTCATGGATCAACGCAATGGTGTGGAGATGAGCAGTTACTTCCATTGTGCGGACCTGGACAAAGCAACGTATTACCAATCCTTTGGCAAGCCTCTCAAACCAGTCATGATGGGACTGCTCAACGGCGCGGATTATTCACCCAAAGAGTCTTACCATGCGATGCGCAATGTCTGCAATCTTTTTGATGAAGACACGAAACTGGCGCACCTGTTTCATGTGGTGCATTACAACGGCCAGTTCACCGATCACAAGAAACCATGCGACAGCAAATTTGCCATGGATTATGCAGTTGCGATTACCGGCTCATTTGAACGCAAAGGCTATCCGCTTTACACGTATTGGGTGCCCAATTTGCCGGTGAAAACGTATGACGCGATGCGCATTGAATTGATGGTCGACCCCACAAGTCAAAAGTCGATTGATGAGCCAGTGTTGATCGACTTACTCACCGGCAAGGTCTACGAAATCACCGAGTTCATCGAGCAGGGCGGCTGGTGGGGCAATCACTTCGCCTGCAACATCCCGCTGACCGATTACCCCTTGGTGGTCACTGATCGAAAGGCGTTGTGATCTGAATTTAAACAAGGCAGTTAACCACAGATGAACACAGATAAACACAGATGTCCGTATTTCAATTTCCACTGTCATGTTGTCTTTATCTGTGGTTAATTGTCTTGGGCAGGGATGTATTTGGAAGTCAGAAAATTGAAAGTCAAACCATGAAAGTCACGAAGATTGAAACTGTCGTTTGTTATGCCTATCGCAATAACTGGGTGTTTGTGTTTGTGCATACCGACAAAGGCATCACCGGGATTGGTGAAGCGACCATTGAGTTTTCCGAGCTTGCGGTCCAGGCTGCGGTGCATGAGCTGGAGCGCATGCTCGTCGGTCGTGATCCGCATGATATTGAACTGTTCTGGCGGGACGCGTATCGCGGATACTACTACCGCAGCGGGCCGATCATGAGTAGCGCGCTAGCTGGTGTGGAGATGGCGCTCTGGGATATCAAGGGTAAAGACCTTGGTGTGCCGGTGTATCAACTGCTGGGGGGTAAAGTCCGTGACCGCGTGCCGTGTTACGCCAATGGTTGGTTTGCCCCGGCAACTGAACCCGACGAGTTTGCCGCCAAGGCGAAAATTGCCGTTGAGGAGATGGGATTCAAAGCACTCAAGTGGGACCCCTTTGGCAGTGCGTGGTTGACGTTAACGCCACAGGAATTCGACAAAGCCATCGCCTGTGTTGCTGCAGTCAAAGAGGCGATCAAAGGCAAGGGCGACATCATCATCGAAGGCCACGGCCGCTTTGATATGCCCACCGCGCTTCGCATGGGTAAAGCACTTGAACCTTATGAGCCGTTGTTCTTTGAAGAACCGTTGACACCTGAAGATGACAAGGGATTGGCGGAGCTTAAAAGTCGCTTGAACATTCCCATCTCCGGGGGCGAGCGTGTGTACAGCCGTTGGCGTGCGGTGCCTTACCTGGAGATGGGTTGCGTGGATGTGTTCCAGCCGGACACCAGTCACTTTGGCGGGATTGGTGAGATCAAAAAAATCGCAGCCGTTGCCGAGGTTAAGAACATTCCGGTTTGCCCGCACAATCCCATCGGCCCGGTAGCCAACGCGGCGAACCTGCAATTAGCTGCCTGTGTCCCCAACTTCTGGTTGCTCGAAACCATGGCCACCGACGTGCCGTGGCGTAAGGAAATCTGCACCGAACATATGCAGTTAATTGATGGTGAAATGACCATCCCCGACAAACCCGGCCTGGGTATCGAACTGCATCCTGAGGCGATGAAGAAGTATCCGTACAAAGCCGAAAACCTCCGTCATTACAACGGCACACTTACTGCCATCCGTCCAGAAGGTTCAACGAGTTGGTTTGAAAAACAGAGTTAATGGAGGTTGTGAAATCTCATCGCGTTTGTTCCGTCTGACCTGTAGTGCTGATGCTTGATCAGCCTGCAATAGATGGAGCGTGCGATGACGAATATCCCGTTGAATCCGGATGACCCGCTGCGTTTGGAAGGTTGCTGCTGTCCTCATTGTCAGTATGAGCTCAAGGGGGCGACAAGTTGTATGTGCCCTGAATGTGGCGAGATGTTTACGGTGACAGAGGTACGCAGCAATCGCTTGCGAGTGCCCAAGGCGGTTCCCTGGGGCGCGATACTGATGCTGATGCCCGGTGGTTTGTTTATTTACTGGGGGTCGCAATGTCTGTCGATGGCGTTTGGTGGGGTGTTTGGCATGCTGTTGATAGGAATTGGAATAAGTATGATTGCAATCCCATGGGCATTTGAATACATGGTCGACTGATGGATGCTGCAAGTTGTCAGTGGGTTGCTGGCAGGCATCCTGTGAATGCTGCTCAAAGCGAGGAATTTATGCAGGTGATTCAAAATATTGTGTATAGCCCACAGGCAGGCGATCGGGGCATGGGCGATTTGTATTTACCCCAGAATGCTCAGGGTGCCAAAGCTGTTTTGCTGATCCACGGCGGAGCATGGAAAAGCATGCGCCGTGTGCGCTTTAACGGCATTGCTCAATTCCTTGTTGACTGTGGTTATGCCGTCTTCAATATTGATTACCGTCTGCTGCCGCAAGCACCGTATCCAGCATGTGAAGTGGACTGCATGGCGGGAGCACAATTTTTAATCTCTGCCGGACACCCGCAGATGAAGCAACTTGCATTGGACAAGATCGCCATTGCCGGTGGTTCGGCAGGGGGACATTTGGCTTTGATGGTGGGCATGAAATTGCCAATGCAGAAGGTGGCAGGGATTGTTAATCTTTGCGGACCGACGGATTTGACCGCGCCGGAGGTTGCGGATTTGATGACGTTCTCGGGCATGTTTGCTGACTCGGATGACAGGGATGAGCAGTTGAAAAACGCATCACCGGTCTATCTGCCCTGTGAAAAGCTGCCGCCACTGCTGACGCTGCATTGTCGTCAGGACAGTGTGGTGTCCTTCGAACAGGCATTGCGTCTTCAAGCCGTATGGAATCAGGTTGGCGGAGCCTATCAGGGATTTTATTATTTAGGTCAATCCCAAGATGGTCACAACCTTTGGCGTCAGGAGGGACCCTCTCCTAGACTGATTCACATGCTTGAGCTTCAGATTGATGCCTTCTTAAAGTCCTATTGTTAAAGAAAATAATGATCAAATGGCCTGTTATGGTGAATGCCATGATCGCATTGACTGTTTGAACAGCATTGAAAAAAATCTGAAGACATGGCTTGACTTTCGATGATTACCCGCGTTAACTTTACACGGGTAATCAAATTCCACGGAGTCCGGCCAAATGACCACCATGAACGACATCGCCAAAGCCCTGGGCGTCTCTCGGCCGGTGGTCTCTTCGGTGTTCTCCAGTCGGACGACTGGCACGGTGCGCGTCAGTGAAAAGACCCGCCAACGCGTCCTGGATGTCGCTCGGCAGATGGGATATCGACCCAATCAAGTGGCCCGATCCGTGGCGACGGGCAAGACCCGTGTCATCGCCTTTGTCGGTGCGGTGATCAGCATCGACTTTGCCATGGAAACGCTCAGTGGTGTGATGTCCGAAGCTGAGAAGAACGGATACACCGTCAAGGTCATGCAGCGAACCGACGAAAACTGGTCGATCAGACATGTGGTGGATACTTTGCTCGAACGCCGTGTCGATGGCGTGATTTTCTTTCACATGGATCAGGATCTCTGGGATCAGCTCAACAAAGAACTCCGCGGGGCGATCCCCATGGTCGCGCTGAGTTGTGTCGGAACCCAAGGCAGTATTGCATCGGTCAACAGTGATAACCACGAAGCGTATGAGCAGATCATTGATCACTTGATGGGGCAGGGGCATCGCCGCATCGCCATGATTGCGGGGATGAGTTATTCCATCAATGAACGATCCGTTGAGTTTGCACAGGTCATGATTGACAGAGGTTTGAAGCTTGAGCCCTGGATGATCCAACGCGGTGATTGGGAGTTGCACACAGCCGAAAAGGCCACGCGCGTTCTGCTGGATCGGCCGATTGACCAGCGACCCACCGCGATATGTTGTGCCAATGATGAGATGGCGATGGCAGTCCTGCGAACCGCGCGGTCGATGGGCATTGACGTGCCTGGGCAATTGTCAGTGGTTGGCTTTGGTGAGACCAATGTTGCGCCCATGGCTGACCCGCCGTTAACGAGTATTGATCAGTCTTATCAGGCGATGGGGAGCCTTGCTTCTGAGAAGTTAATTGACGTGTTGGAAAACCGTGCCGATGGCGAAGCGTTGGCTGCCAATACACCGCATTTAACCATCCCCACCCGATTGGTCATTCGTCAGAGTACCGCGCCGAATTCGGACGGTTGAAGTTGTAACACATTTTGAAAGTGAATCGCATCATGAAGTTGATCGTCCTGTTATTGACGATGGGTTTGGCTACATCATTTCTCCATGCAGCTGACAAGACATTTGTCCTGCCCATTGATGCAGCGTCCAGTGGCTATGTTTCGGATCTGGATCAAGATGGTAAGTACGAAAAGGTCTCCGAGGGCATGGACAATGCCATGGAATGGCGTGTCGGGCAGTACTTCACCGGGCCGGTGGTGATTGTGATGGAAGTGGCATTACCCGCTGAATTACAGGGCCAAACCGTCAAGGTGCAATCTGCTGCGTTGAGCGTTTCAGCCAATGGTGTGCATGGCACGTATCCAGAAAAAACCCCGGAAACTGTGCCTGATTGTCTGATCTACACCTACACCGGCAAGCAGGCCGATGGCAAAGTGACGGCCGAAGATGTCTTGGATGCCCAAGGAAATTTCGTCGGTCGCGAAGCAGGTTTACTCATCGAAAATCAGACACCGCTTAAGGCCGGGACAAGGATCACCGCCGACATCACCGATGCGATTCAAAAAGCTGTCGATGAAAAAGCACCCATCGTCGGACTGCGATTGCAGCTTAAAACCTTACCTTCGACGCTCAATTGCTGGCGTTGGCGCGGACCGGCCTTTGCCGCAAAGTACGGCAAGCAATACGCCCCGGTTCTGACGCTCAAGGTTACGGCTGAATAAAACGTCAAACGTAACGATTGGTTGGACACATCACCACGTCCCTCTGCAAAGGACTCACACATGACGCATCCACACAAGCATGTTCAATATCACATCAATCGTTTGGGATTCACGCTCATTGAACTGTTGGTGGTGATCTCGATTGTCTCGATCCTCATCTCCATCCTGCTTCCCGCATTGGCCAAGGCGCGTCTGGCGGCACGGACTTCCATCTGCCTGTCACAGGAACGACAGATCGGCACAATCCATTTGATCTACACGCAGGACCATGACGGGCGTATCATCGATCATGGGGGGCAGTGGCTGCGAAAACTCATGGGCCTGTATCTCTATAACGACTATAACACCGCATACAATAAAATCCGCAAAGAGCAGAGCATCGGCCGATGTCCCATCCGTGAATTTTCCAACGAACAGTATAAAGCCAATACCGGCATTGATGCATGGACAACCTATGGCCTGAATTACGTCAAGCTCAATACCGACAATCCCTATCCGGGGTATCCGGGCCATCCCAGCAAGTTTGATGAGATTCTCAAACCCTCAAGCACCATCATGATCACCGACAGTCAAGCCACCACATCTGACAGCTATCGTCTGGTCAATCCCGGTTGGCCGACGGCATATCCATCACTGCGTCATAACAATGCAGGCAACGCGCTGTGGTGCGATGGCCATGCAAGCACCGTTCCCGGTAATGAATTAAGCCCCGGCTATTTCAGCTATATCTGGAAGGTGTACAAGTAGTCGGTTCATGGCAGATCATGCAAAGGAATATCGCGTGAGACTTGCACCCGGTGATTGATTTGGACATCGCCACGACTCAATACCCATCATCCTTTTTACAGTACCCATATACCCGCAAAGGGGATCGTCATGCTTCGTTTGTTGTTTGTGTTGTTGCTTGGTTATTCGTTTTGTTCCTCGGCTATGGGGCAGCTATTGGTCTACCCAAAGGGCATGATCAATTCACGCGTGCCTCAAATCGCCAACGTGTCCGGGGGTGCCCAGGGCAAGGTCTTTGCTGCCAAAGGCGTGATGCTCGGGTACGACTTTGATCAGACTTTAGGCGACACATCCCAAGGCACACTGGCGCTGAGTTGGCGATGTGATCTTGCCCGGGCTGCTAAGACGCCGATCGTGATCAGTGATGCCGATACAGCACTGGCGATTCAAGTCACCGCGGCTTCGGAGGGTCGCAAGGTTCAATTGGCATGGATGACGCCACCCAAAACACAACCACGTTTTTCCGTCAATTCCACCATCCGCAACGTGACAAGTGATGCAGCCAGTACGGAGACATGGCGTGACGTCTTACTCACGTGGGACCGCAAGCAAGTCACGTTGTCTTTGGCCGGTCAAGTGATTGGCACGTTGCCGACCATCAGGCCGTTTGCGCCGACGCAGCTTTGGGTAAACGGTTGGGGCGTTGATGCATTGTCTTTGACGGGTGTTTGGAAACTCACTTTGGATTGGGAGAAGGATTATGCGGCGCGCATTTGGCCTGCTGAGGATTGCAGTGTAATGACCTTCTCTGCCGGGCTGCTTGGTTTTGACAGCTTTGTTGTCAGCAGTGATCCGGCATCGCGTCATTACCCGATGCTGCAACTCAACAATCCAGCGGACACCCCACAGCAGGTCACCGCCACGTTCACCGTCAAGCGTGAACTGTCCGGCGATCCCTGGCAGTGGCAGCAGACGTTGACTGTCAAACCCATGCAGACGTTACTGACGCCGGTGCGTTTTCCTGAAAAACTCGGCAGTGATGTGTATCACCTGTCTTGCGAGGTGAAAATTGCAGACCGCGAAATACCCCTTGAAAACAAGCACTTTTTGCACGCGCCGTTGCGTGATGAACCGCAGGCCCAACACAAGTTTGGTTTGCATGATTGCGATGTCCGCACGTTTGGATTCTGGCCTGATGCGTTACCGATCCATATCGCGCACCATTATCTGCGATGGGGTTATGTCCAGGGGCCCGGCTGGGTGAAGGACTGGGATGGCAGGTATGGATTGGACCCCAGCGTGCCTGCTGAGCAATGGTATTGGAACAACCGCATTGACTGGGCGATTGACAGTGGCCGTGACATGCTCGTGTGTGTGCAGTCCGTGCCGATGTCCGATTGGGCCCGTGTCTCTGCGTATCCGCATATGCGCGTCACACCCTGGGGCAAGATTGGCGGGCAACCCAACGATCAAAGGTATCGCAATTTTCTGCGTGAAGTCGCCCGGCGATACCGTGGCAAAGTTCAGACATGGGAGATCGAAAACGAACCCAATGCCGGTAACCACACGCCTGCGGATCGTATTGGTGATTATGTGGCAGTGTGCAAAGCAGTCTACGAAGAGATCAAAGCAGCCGACCCCGACGCGCGGATCATGGGTATCAGCGGCACCAGTAAATTTCAGGACTTCATGAACGAAGTCTTCAAGCTCGGTGGCGCACCGTACATGGATGGCGTGAGTTGGCATACCTATACCAGCCCGGATACGCCCGATGCGGTGGACTTGCCAGCCATCCTCAAACAGTCGGTGGACATCGTGCATCAGTACAAACCCGGCGCGCCCATCTGGAATTCAGAGACCGGCGTGTACATTGTCCTGCGCAATGAAGTGGATCACGCGATCCCCGCCCAAACCGTCGCCCGGAAAGTGCGGGAGCGTGATGTCTCATTCGTGCAAAATGGTTGGATGGGCGCAGCGTTTGACGAGTGGCAAGGCGGGGCGTGCATCGTCTCTAATGCCGTGTACAACTTCCTGGCAGGTGTCGAAAAGTACGTGTTTTTCGGGTGGAATCCGGATTGGCCACGCAATACGCAATGGCAAGGCAAACGTACCAATTTTACGTTGCTCTCCGCCGCTGCCGATGGCACACGTACACCAAGCCTGGCGACACTTGCCGTGGCAACCTTGACCACGCAAATGCAAGGCGCGATCGTCAAAGGAGCAAACGCAGTTTCGCTCGAAGGCGTCCGTGGCGGTCTCTTTGAGAAAGCCAACGGCGGGAAACTCGCGGTCATCTGGTCGCCTGGTGGCAAGCAATCCGTGATGCTCAAAACAAACAGCAAGACACTTGAGCTTGTCGACATGCTCGGGCAAAAACGCAATCTGAAAATCGTCGACGGCATGGCGGTCTGTGAGTTGTCCTCACTGCCAATCTATGTTCATGACACCTCTGCAACTCTGACGGTTGCCCCCGGACCGGTAGAGCAGATCGTCATTCAACCCACCGATGCCGACCGGGGACTCTGCCAACTGACATTGCGCAATCAATCCGATTCCACCATGCTCGGCACACTCACACCAGCATGGCTCATCGGTGACGGTGAACTTTCACCGGCATCACAGGCAATACACATTGAGGCCGGCAAGACGCAGGTTTATACCTTCAAATACAAAGTCACCTGCGATCTTGAAGTGATCAAGCAACCCAAAGTCTGTGCGATTGTGACGCAGCAAAGTGATGGCGGTCACATGCAATTCACAACCACGGCCGTCATTCCAACCCGTCCGGTGGTGCGCGCCCCCATGGCAACACAGACAGTCCCGTGGTCCAACAGTCAAGCCGATTGGCTTGCATCCATGAAACGTGCCAACGCCAAGGTGATGAAACTCGACCGACTCGATCAGGTCAAACTCGGACATCCGCCGGCATTGGCATCCTTGCACAATCCAAAATGGTGGGGCGGCGCCCAGGAGTTGTCTGCGCAGATCAGCATGGCCATGGATGACAAGGCGCTGACGTTGTACATGGATGTGCTTGATGTGGCAGCACGCGTCCCGCGCAGTTGGCCCAGCGTCAAGGGCAGTGTCGTGGAGTTGTTCTTTGATATGCGACAACCCGGCGAGGGGCTCAGTGATCCACAATATGGCCGCCAGACTTTCCAGGTACTCGTCAAACCAACCCTGCAAGCCACCGTCACCCAAGCCCCGGCATGGAGTCCGCAGCTGGGCGAGATGAACATTCAATCGATCAGCCAATACGATGCGAAGACCAAGCGGTATTGGTTGGCAATGAGACTGCCCTGGTCCAAAGTACCCGGCGGAGTCAAGCAAGGGCAGACCTTTGGCTTTGACGTGGCGATCAATGCTGCGCCGGCAGGTGGTCCCGGTCGCAAGACACAGATGATTCTTTTTGGCACCGCCAGCAACGCCAAAAGTGCCGCGGACTTCGGCTGGATCGTACCCACGCGATAACACACCTTTTTGAACGGAAGTCATTTTTAATCCTCATGACTTGATGCGTGTTTTTTGACGGATTTAGGCAGGTCTTGCCTATTTTCTGACGCGAATCCTACATTTTTGTTACATTATTAGGCGTTAATTCTGCGGAATGCATGTATAAAGACTTGACAGTCTCAAAAATGTAGGCATATTAGGCGTCACTCAAAAGACAACTCATTGGCAAGAGGAGCATGACTTTGACAGGACAACTTCACTCTCGTGGCAAAAGCTGGCGCGGTATCGTCAGTCGAATGTCGATTCTGGCTTTACTGGGACTATGCGTTTCACAAGCTTGGGCGCAAGGCACATCGCAAGCCCCCCAGACAGCGATGACGGCGGCTGTTACCACTGCCCCCGGCGATCCCATTGATCATGCCACCACCGTCTGGATGCTCATCTCCACCGGCTTGGTGTTGCTGATGATCCCGGGTCTGGCCATGTTCTATGGCGGACTGGTGCGAACCAAAAACGTCATCGGCACGATGATGCACTCCTTCGCTGCCATGGCGATCATCGGTGTGATCTGGGCACTCTGCGGCTATGCGATGACCTTCGGCACATCCTGGCACGGCATCATCGGTTGGGATCAATCCAAATTCATGCTCATGGGGGTGGATGACGCACTCATGGACGGTATTCCTGAATTGGTCTTCGCCATGTTCCAAGGCAAGTTCGCGATGATCACACCTGCACTGATTGCTGGTGCGTTTGCTGAACGCGTCCGCTTCCGCGGTTACTGCGTGTTCATCGCGCTGTGGAGTTTGCTGATTTACAATCCGTTGGCCCATTGGATTTGGGGCGGTGGTTGGCTCACGGGTCGGGCAATCGACTTTGCGGGTGGTACGGTTATTCACATCTCCGCAGGCGTTGCAGGTCTTGTTGCAGCCATCTACCTTGGCCCAAGACGTGGCTATCCCAAGACGGCGATGCATCCCAACAACCTTGTGATGACCCTCATGGGGGCGGGCTTGTTGTGGGTCGGTTGGTTTGGGTTTAATGCCGGCTCAAGTGTGTCCTCCGGACTGCAAACCGCACAGGCGTTGACGGTCACCCAGATCGCTGCTGCAACCGGTGCCTGCGTCTGGATGCTCATTGAAGGTTTCCATCTCAAGAAAGCAACGAGTCTTGGTTTTGTCTCAGGCATGCTTGCCGGACTCGTGGCCATTACACCTGCTGCCGGTGATGTGCATCCTGCGGGTGCGTTGGCCTTAGGGGCATTGGGGGCGGTGATTTGTTACGGTGCCATTATTCTCAAATCCAAACTCGGCTACGACGATACACTCGACGTCTTTGGTATTCATGGCGTGGCAGGGATCGTCGGTGCACTGGGGTTGACCTTCTTTCTCCGCAGTGAACCGATTGAAGGGTTGGCCATGGCTACCCGCTTCTGGTATCAGCTTGAAGGTGTCCTCGTCAGTGCAGCCTACTCGGCGGTCGTTACACTGATCCTGTTGGTAATCGTGGACAAGACGTTGGGTCTGAAACTCAGTGTGCAAGGTGAAATGGCCGGTATGGACCATGACCAGCACGGTGAACATGGCTATGGCCTGTTGAACCTCAACTGATCCCCCCGGAAGTTTGCATCGCAAGACTTTTGAAAGTGACAGCCTCGCGCTGTGATTCAAAATCAAACCAATCCACCTGCAAAGGATTTGATAAACATGAAACTGATCATTGCCATTATTCAACCTGAAAAACTCGAAGAAGTCCGACAGGCACTCATTGACTGTGACATCAGTCGCGTGACCGTTTCCCGCGTGACCGGTCATGGCCAGCAACAGGACATCGACCTGTATCGTGGCCAGGAAATCACACCGGACCTGCTGCCTAAAACCCGTATTGAAGTCGCGGTCAACGATGCTTTTGTCGAACCTGCGATTGATGCCATCATCCAGTCGGCACGCGATAGCGAAAGCGGTAAAATCGGTGACGGCAAAATCTTCGTCCTACCCATGGAACAATGCATCCGCATCCGAACAGGCGAACGCGGAGGCGAAGCGGTATAATCCCGCTCGGCAAACAGGGGTCCGGGGCGTATCAGGGGTCCAATTTCCTGATGCAATTAAAACAGCATGTCGTGAAAGCGGCATGCTGTTTTTTTAATGATGTCATTCGGTATATCAATTTGACTGCAAGCGTTCGACACCTTCGGGGAGGTTCATGTATTTGATGACGGCTTCGTAGACTTCATTGCATTTGAAGAAGAGTTTCTTGCCACCGTCATTGGCGGAGGTCATGTAGAGGATATAGTGACGACGCCAGTTGTTGCGGTCGTTTTCCTCGTTGAACATGGCTGCTTTTTCGCGGATTTCCTTGCTCTTTTTGCGATAAGCCCAACGTGCGTTGGCATAGGCTGCGACCAAGGTGTCGCTGGTGAGCAGGTCCACGCCAGCCGACTGTTTGGAGGTGTCATACCGAAAGTCAGAGAAGATGTCGTAGCACATGCGATCCAGCTGTCCAGGTCTTGCGTTGAGGACCGGGATGAGCAGCCGTCCGACATCCGGGCCGCCACGCGGATTCAGTGAGAAGCCCATCTGTCCCAAGGCAGGAGTCAGAACGATATACGGGCAACTTCGCAGATACACGCGATTGGGTGGCTTCTTGGCGGGAATGATGATGTCTTTGAAGATCAGTGGATCGAGTTGTTCAATTTCGTTGATTTGGCATTTGACCGTCAAGCGATCATTGACCGCTCCGCCGGGCTTGTACTTTTCACGGAGAACAAACGGCAGGAATGGTTCCTTGAGTTTCGCACAGAGCTTGCAACCTTTTCGGATACCGTTGGCTTCGCGACGAGCCAGGATTTCCGCGGTCATCGGTGGTAATGCCGCAATGCGCGATTGGGCTTCACCTGAGGCGCCTTGTTCGTCAGGCAGAAGTTTACCTTCGATTTGCTCGACACTTTTTTGCAGTCTGGCAACTGAGACCTTGCAGGCTTGAATCTGCTCAAGCATCTCCCGTTTTTTCTGCTTGAAGGTTGATTTCTCAGGATTGAGTTTTTCGACCTTCATTTCCATGTCAGTTTGCTGTTCACCGATTTTTGCGATCTCGGCTTGCAGTTGAGCCACGGTTTGATTGTAGGAGGACTCCATGATCTTGCCATAGACGATCCGTCGCCACATCTTGTCGACCTTCCAGTCATCGGAGCCTTTCTGGTTGAGTTCGAGATCTTCATCCATGGCAGGGGTGATCATGCCTTGGCCGACCAGGTGAATGTATTCGTCGGCATAGAGTATATGCGTTGCATCCACGTGATAATCCCATTGGCGTATGGGGTGAGCACACTCATCAAGCAGGTAGCTGGAGACTTCGTTGCTCAGTAGCCAGTTGGCTTGGCCGATCATGCCATAGCGGAGAAATGCACGGATATAGGCTTCGTCATCACCGGCAACTTTTTCGTCAGCGAGGATGACCGCTGCTTCGGTATACAGTCGCCAGAACTCTTCGACCATGGTGCGGGTGATGTCTTTGATCTCATTGCTGATGGCGGTTTGCAAATCGTAGAGTCGGGTGACTTCTTCGCGGATGGCCAGTTCTTCAGGAGTCTGTTTCTTTTTGGACTTTGGATTGATCACTGCTCGGAGTTGTTCATCAAGCAGATCACTTTTGGCTTTGGCGGCCTGTTTGAAGCTGTCGAGGGTGCCATGGTAGGCGGTCCACCCGTAGAGCGCTTCGGGTTTGCAATCATAGTGATCCAGAATGTGGTACAGACGTTCATCCTGCATGCAACGTGTACCGCAATCGAGCATGGCTTCGGTGAGTTGATTGCGTTCAAGGAATAAGCAGGACTGCTTGATCCCCCATTGCAGAACATCAACCTGAAGGCGATCCAGATCCGAAAGATCAAGGGGCTTTCGCTGGACAGGTTCTTCAACGGGAGGAGGAGGGGCTTGTTCCTCGTCTTCTTCTTCCTCCTCGTCCTCTTCCTCTTCGTCAAAGTCGTCAAGAAAGTCATCAAGATCGTCATCGTCTTGGGCTTCATCCTCGGCAGTTGGCTCCTCGGGAGGCGTGAGGATGTCTTGGAGTTTCTTGTTGAGTTTTTCCAGTGTCTTGCTGGCAATCTCTTCGGAGGGTAGACGCTTTAACTCTCGACACTGTCGGGCGATTTCGCTGGAAATCGCAGCAGGGACATCTTCATCCCCAACATATGGCTCACGCAGTTTTTCGAGTTTGTGGACGCTAAGTAAAATCGCGATCCTTCGATAGGCGATAGCCGTCAGTCCCTTGGGGGGATGAAAGTCATCCGTGTCCACATTCATCTTGCTGGGGAGCATCGGTTCGTTATGCACCATGGGCGCAGCCAATTCCTTGGCCGGTTCCGATTCAGGTTTGATCTGAGGATTTGAAGCCGTCTGAGTCAAATTATCGGTCCTGCTACTGCCCTAAATGCCAATAACCATGCACGTCATAGCACGCGCCCTGTTAACCTTCATCGGCATAAATCGGTGCGAGATTAAGCTGACTTGCAAGCCAAGTCTTTTTATGGAGTGCTTGTGATAACCTGAACTGACAGTTGCAGGTTTTTAGACAATTCACTGGACGAATAATTAATGATTCAGCCGATTTCACGGCTTTGGAACAGAGCGACCGCCAAACCGAGCATCGAGAGGATCATTAATGCCGAGTAGCTTGTGGCCAAAAGGACATAGGTGCCCGTGAAGTCGTGTTCCTGACTGATGGCGTCGGCTGGCCAAAGGAATTGGAGATTGGGGGTCACCCGATAAATCACGTCAGCCCACCAATAGTCATTGGCCCAGGTCCCCAGAATATTCTGACTCATCAGCCCCATCAAAAAGACACCCAGGCAGATCATCAAGGTCATCATTTGGCCCAAACGGGTCGATGCGACGATGGCTACCGAGCAGATGACGGCAACGGCAAAGAAAACCAGCAGCAAGCCGATCATTAATTGAATGTTGAGGTCTGTAAGTGGGGATTGAATGTCCCAGTGTTTATCAATCATCAGCACCAGTAGGTATCCAATGGTTAGAAACACACCCAGCAAACGGGTGACCGCAGAGGTGAAGACCCAGTTGTAGAAGTAGTTACCCAGCGTTGCGACAATGATCGCAAGGAGGCCAAAGCCCAGGCCGAAAATGATCACCGGGCCATCGAATTGGTCGGACGCAGTTTGCATGACCTGGTGACGCACGGTCAAAAGATAAATAACAGTCAACGTCCAATAAGCCAGAGCAATCGCGCTACTGACACCAAAATATTTGCCAACGATAAAAACAGGGCGACTCACCGGTTTACTGATGACGGTCAATGCGGTTTTGTTTTCAATCTCCGAGCTGACCACGCCGGTTGCAGTAAAGGCAGCAAGAAAGAGTCCAACGATAAATAGAGTGGACAAGCCCATGTCGATGAGCAGTTTGTTGTCGTTTTCCAACGTGTAGGCGGAGAGTTGCGGATTGAGCAGCATACCTGCAGTGGCAATAAGCATCACCACCACGAAAATCGGCTGGCGGATACTTTCAATGAAGGTATTGCGGGTGATGGTCAAGATCTGTTGGAACATCAGTGACTCTTTTTCGTCTACCGGGATGATGGGCGCAGTGCTACAGAGATGATACGCAGGGCGTTGGATGATGGTTCGCCATCTATTGAAGATTTTATGTTCAGGCGTCAGATTGTTGAAAAAATTTCTATGTTGGCGAACAAAAGTCATTTTCACTGCGAACAATTAACATGTCACCATCCACTCCCGGGGTGTCCCTATTACGGACTTACAAGTTCAAAGGGCAGACGCGGATCGTGCTTAAGTGAATCTAAACAAGGTGTTAACTCTTAACGACCTTGTCAGAAGACAGCGGAAACCTAGACTTTTTGGAGTCCAATAGAGCATGGCACATGACCAACAAACATACCGCCGCGCCGCAACAGCTGCGATTGTCGGCCTGGTGGTTCAGGTTGTTCTGAGCATCGCGATAGCCCTTATCGGGTTGTGGTCCGAATCACCGGCACTCAACGCCGCTACATGGTATTTCGTCGGTGGCATCCCCATCTGGATCGTCCTTTTACTGCTCTACAACCAGGCTCGCATCGAACGTGTCGAAGCACTGGAAGCTGAACAACTCATCCACCAGGACCAGCAGGCGGCAGCCATCTTTGAAGAACAGGCTGACGATCTGGATCTGGCGCGTCGTCGACTGCAGAAACTCCAGTCATGGGGGCTGAATATTGTCAGTCTCATCGTGGCCGTGTATCTGCTGGGGGTGGGGGGCTATTACTTCTCAGCCAACAAAGAATTGTTCAACGAAGCCATCGGTGCACTTGGTAAAGAGGCATCTAACGCAGTCGCCGTTTTGATGTTCCTCTGTGCAGGCATCGCGTTTCTTGCCTTTGCAACAGGTCGTTATGTCTCGGGGATGACTTCGATCAAGGAATGGAAGCTCCTGCGTGGCGGTGCAAGTTACCTCATGGGTAATTTTCTGATTGCCATCCTCACGGTCATTGCATGTATCGTGATGCTTGCCACCGAATCACTTGCCATCATGGGGACCTTGTCGGTGGTGTTCCCGGCAATCATGTTCCTGGTGGGTCTGGAAATTCTCATCACCTTCATGCTCGGTGCATATCGCCCACGCAAAAAAGGTGAAGTCGGCCGCCCGGCTTTCGACAGTCGCGTGTTGGGCATGCTCACATCGCCCAAGAGCCTGGGTTCAATCATCAGTGAAACCGTCAATTACCAGTTCGGTTTTGAAATCACCAGCAGTTGGTTCTACAAGGATTTGAGCAAGCTGCTCATGCCGCTGGTTCTTTTGGGGGTTGCCGTGGTCTGGTTATGCACCAGCATCGTGATCGTCCAACCACACCAAAGTGCTTTGGTTCTGAAAATGGGTGCCATTTCCGGTGAACCCATCGGTCCGGGTTTTCACTTGAAACTTCCTTGGCCGTTAGGTCAGGCGCAGAAGTTTGATGTCGCCCGTGTGCATCAGATTTACGTCGGCTCAGTTCGCAATAAGACCGAGGGCGGCATTCCCATCCTCTGGACCAATCAGCATGCGGTGGATCAAGAAGAGTATATGGTTACCGCGCCAACTGCTGTGGATTTTGGACAGACAGATCAAGCAGCAACACTGGGCGGTTCGAGTTCAGGTGTCGGCCTGCTTCCCTCGGAAGTGGTCGTACAGTACCGCATTCTTGGCGACAAACTCGTTGAATATGCTCAAAGTGCAGATGATCCGGAACTGCTCCTGGAGAATATGGCTGACCGGCATGTCAACCAATACTTTGCTACCCATGACGTGGATTACCTTTTGGCCCATGGTCGTGAAGCCGGTGCCGAGGCATTGAAAAAAGCCATCGCTGAAGATGCGTTGGCGCTGGGGCTGGAAGTGACCTTTGTGGGGATCACCTCAGTGCATCCGCCCTCCAAGAGCGAAGTGGCTGACAAGTTCCACGAAGTGATCAATGCCTTGCAGCAAAAGGAAAGCTCCATTCAAGTCGCACGCGGCGAAGCCATTCGCATTCTCTCTGAGGTTGCCGGTTCCTATGAACATGGCAAGGCCATTAACGCTGCAGTGATCAAACTGGAATCTGTTCAACAGCAACGCAGCAATATGTCGGATGATGATCCAAAGATCGCAGAAGTCGACAAGATGCTTGAGGTTTCCAAAGATCAGGTCAACAAGCTGCTCAACGAAGCGTCAGGCGAACTGTCCATGATCAACGACGAAGCTTTGGCATATCGTTGGCAACGGTCGATCTCTGAACTGGCTCGCGCCAGCCGGATTGCATCGGAGTTTGAAGCCTATCGACTGGCGCCGCGGTACTATCGTTCACGTCAGTCGCTTAACACCCTTGTAGATGGGATCAAGGATCGTCGCAAGATCATCGTCAGCCAACAGGATGATGCAGGCAATCGCCCGATCTTCCGCTTCGACTTTAAAGATCCCGAATCGGCACTGGACACCATCATCAATCCGGATAACTAAACCAAACGCGTCATCAATTTAATAGACAGTCAATCGTCGCTCCCATTGGACACGAGATTCAATCATGAAAAACAAACTCAGTTTCTTTATCGCCCTGATCGTCGTCATCATGCTCGGCGCCTATGCCATCTGCTTCCAGGTTCGTTATGACCAGGTGGCTGTGAAAACGACTTTCGGGAATGCCGACACCGACAGTATCATCACTGACGCCGGTATCCATTTTAAAATTCCCTGGCCGTTCCAGAAGGTCACAGCCTATTCCACGCGAATTCAGTTGTTCCAGGATCAGGATGAAGAACAGCAGACCGCTGACGGGAAGTCCGTGATCATTCGCACCTACGTTGCATGGAGCATTGAAGACCCACTGAAATTTTTCAATCAGGTCGAAACCGTAGGCAATGCCAAAGACAAGATGGAACCCCTGCTTCGAACGACCCGTGGCATTATTTCACAGTACAGTTTTGAGCAGTTGGTGAACACCGATTCAAGTAAAATCAAGCTGTCAGAAATTGAAGAAAAGGCTACCGCCCAACTCCAAAGCCGCGTCTCGGATTCAGGCTATGGCATTAACGTCGAAAAAGTGGGCATCCGTCGTATCGTGCTTCCTGAAAAGACAACTGAAAGTGTCTTTGAAACCATGAAGAAGACGCGCGAACGCATGGCCGCCAACGCTCGCCAGGAAGGCAAAGCCAAGGCCGCTGCAATCCAGAGTGACGCCGAAACCGCCGCTAAGCGAATGAAGGCCATCGCCGAACGCCGCGCACAGGAAATTCGTGCCAAGGGCGACGCCGAAGCCGCCAAGTTCTACGCATCCTTTGCCAATGAAAAGGAAGACTTTGCCATCTTCCTGTTCAAGAATGAAGCCCTCAAGGAAATGCTCAAGAACAACTCCACCTTCGTGCTTCCTGCCGAGGACTTGGGATTGTTCGAATCAGTCGGCAAGGTCAATCTGCCGGACACCAAGTGAGTCGATGGTTCTTAACACGCTTTATTCACCGAGCAATTAACGCATACAAGGTCACCTTCCATGACTCATTCGCATCACCACGATCATCATCACGAAACGCCGGACAATCCAGGTAAGCCCTCACCACGGGGCGCTCAGGAACCGGGCTTTGATCCCGCTGCACAGTCACTGGCTGACGCGCTGCAGTTTAGCTTCACAGCATTGAAATTCGTGATGGTCATACTGATCGCCTATTATCTGGTTAGCGGTTGTTTTACCGTCGAAACACAGCATACCGCAGTCAAACTGCGCTTTGGGAAAATCATTGCCAAGGACCTTAAAAGCGGTTCGTTGCACTTTGCATTACCCCGTCCATTTGATCAAATCATTGAAGTCGATACCACTTCTCGTGAGCTTGATGTCAAAAAGGCTTTCTGGTTTGAATTTAATCCTCAGACGGACGGTGGTAAAACCACTGATGAGTTGGCTCAATCAAAGATGGGGCCATTGAATCCTGAGAAGGATGGCTCATTGATTACCGGTGATGCCAATATCGTTCATGCCCAGTGGTCGATCACTTACAGAGTCGATGATCCTGCCAAGTACATTGTGAATGTATCAGACGATGTGGCGTTGGCTGAAAACCTTGTGCGTCTGGCTGCTGAACAATCCATCGTGCACAATGTTGCTGAGCTTACGTCCGATGACTTGCTCAAGGGGGTCTCCAATGCGACAGCCATCAAGGATCAGATGCAGGGCATTCTCTATGACCTTAAAACAGGTCTGAAAATCGATCAGGTCTCCATCACCAAGATGTCTGTTCCGCTGTCCACGCGTCCGGCTTTTCAAGCGGTCCTCAATGCTGAAAATGAAAAGGCACGTGAGATTGAAAGCGCACAGGAACAGCGTGTGAACATTCTCTCCACTGCTGCTGGTGAAGCACATGACGAACTGCTCACGCTTGTTGAACAGTACGAAAATGCCATTGATGCTCACACCACCGGCGATGTCTTGGATCAGATCAATGCCAAACTGCATAAGGTTCTCGACAATCTGAGTATCGACGGCATGCCCGTCAGCGGTGAAGTGGCAGGCATCATCAACGAAGCTCAGGTTTACCGTACCAGCATCGTTGAAAAAGTTCAGTCTGAAGCCCAGAAGCTCGAACAACTCTATGACCAGTACAAGAAGAGTCCACGGATCATCCAGCAACGTATCATTCAGGACGCACGTCGCGAGATCCTCGCCAGCCCGATGAACGAAACATTCTACGTCACCGAAGATGGCCAGCAGTATCTCGAACTCAACCGCGATCCAGGCGTCAAACGCCAACGCGAACGTGCTCGACTTGAAAAAGAACGTATGGATCGTGTCATGAACAACAAGCGATGATCTGTTGACCACTCAGTTGAGTCTTCACAGTAAATCATCCGCCTAACTTTTGAGAATGCCTATGACCACCGCAACAACCAGTAATGCAGCAACCCAGGCCGTCGGCACATCAAACGATGTGATTCGATGTATCGGGTTGACCAAGATATTCAAAGACTTCTGGATGCGCAACCGGGTCCGTGCGGTGGACAACATGAATATCAATGTCCAACGCGGGGAGCTCTTTGGTTTATTAGGCCCCAACGGTTCAGGGAAAAGCACGACCATCAAAATGATTCTCGGATTATTGCATCCGACTTCCGGACGCATTGCGGTACTGGGCAAGCGTCCGGAAGACGTGGGAATCAAAAAGATGATCGGCTACCTGCCCGAAGAGTCCTACCTTTACCGTTTTCTCAATGCTCGTGAAACACTCGACTACTACGCTCGTCTGTTCTTCCAGAACCGTGCCCAGCGTCGTCGACGTGTGGATATGCTTCTGGAGATGGTCGGACTTGAAGCCGTGCAACGTCGTCCGGTGGGGGAATACTCAAAAGGTATGCAACGTCGTATCGGTCTGGCTCAGGCATTGATCAACGATCCGCATCTGCTGATCCTCGACGAACCGACCACGGGACTGGACCCCATCGGCACCCGGCAAATCAAAGACCTGCTCATCGAACTCAAAGACCGTGGCAAGACCATCCTCCTTTGCTCACATCTGCTTTCGGATGTTGAAGATGTCTGTGACCGTGTCTCGATTATGTACGGCGGCAAAGTCCGACAGGAAGGTACCGTCGATCAACTACTCACCAAAAATGAGTCCACGACACTGGAAATGCCCCGACTGGATGAACAGACGATCAACGAGATTAGACAGTTCCTCTCAGCCAAAGGTATCGATCTGACACGTGTTGATCAGCCCCGTCAGAAACTTGAAGCTTTGTTCCTCGATATCGTGCATCAAGCACAGACCGAAGGCGTGGAAACATCCGGTGCCCGTGCCGGTGGTCGCATTGCAGAGTTTCTTTCCAGTGACATCCAGTCATCGACTGAGGAATCACAAGTTCGTCACCAGGTGCTCGAAAACCTTGTCAAGACTGAACCCGTTGCGCCCAAGGCTGATGTATCCAAACCTGAAGTTGAACCACAAAAGCCTAAGGCAGCAGATAGCGTGCTTTCATCACTGACCGCGCCCAAGGCGCCTGTCGAACAAGACAAACCTCAGGATCAACCTGCTTCGTTAGCAACTGCTCCTCCACCAACACTGGATGATCTTAAAAAATCGCAGCCTCAGTCCCAATCGCCAAAGAAACCAGTATCAGGTGACCGCAGCGTGTTGGATGATCTGTTGGGTGGTAACAAGGACTGATCGGTTCGTTGACGATTTTGAACCAAGAGAATTGCAATGAGTAAACCGTGGGTAAAATGGTTGATGGTGTTTTTAGGCGGACTGCTGATTGGCGGTGGTGCGTCGATATTGCTCTTGATGCAGGGTTCAATACTTGCAGGGGCAATACTCTTTAGGATCACTCAGGCTTTTGCAATAATCTGGTTACTCTGGGGTTTTTGGATCGGGCGCGATGTGCCGGGCATGAAGACCGTTGGAGCGATGATCATTGCCACGCTCATAACCGCAGCGATTGCAATACCATTGCTTCAGACACGCAATAGCGGTTACGCCGTCGCCATGATCGGTGTCTGGGCGATGGCTGAATTGTTTGTCGCCGGTCTGTGGTTGATTCGACAGTTGCTCAATGGTGGGCATCCGATTCTAGGCGTCGCTCGCACATTGGTCGATGAAGCAATTCGCATGAAGATCGCATTGATTTTCATCATCGGTGTGGTGCTTTTGATTCCTGTTTTGCCCATTCTCATCGACCCAATGGAACGCTTGGACTATCGCGTTAAGTTTTTCCTTAACTGGTCAATTGGTGGTGTGAGTTCATTACTTAGCATGATGACGGTATTCCTCATCTGCGGGAGTATTTGCAGTGAAATCACACGCAAGAACATTTTCATGACCATGGTCAAGCCGGTGAGTCGCATCCAATACCTTCTGGGTAAATGGTTGGGTGTGGCATTACTCAATGTCCTGTTGCTCTCGGTATCAGGTGTGGGTATTTACACGTTGACGAAAATTCTTGCTGCTCAGCCGGTAAGTAATCCGACCACCCCGCAGATCGAACTTGCAGCAGTGGAGTATGAAGTTCTCACCGCCCGGCAGGTTGCCCGCGCTGTCCCTGATGAAGGCATGGATTTAGGTGCCGAATTACAAAGACGACATCAACGACTGCATGCTGAAAACCCTGACGAATATGGTGAAAAGCTCACGCCTCAGCAAAACAAAGCCATCCAGAATCGGATCATTGCTCAGTGGCATGCCATCGGCCCGGGGAGTTCGCAGACCTATATTTTTGAAAATCTGCAAACTGCAGTGGATCGCAATATCCCCTTGCAACTTCGCTTTAAACCCAAGATGTCCAAAGCGCCTGATGATGAAATGGTGCGCATGGCATTGTGGATTAATGATCGGCCGTATCCCAATTACCAGGGCCAACACTTCCCAACCAACGTTGCCAATGACAATTACCATGTCATGACCATCGACCCTTCCTATGTCACTGGGGAAGGCAAACTCAAACTCCGAATTCAAAACATCGACCTCTTAGCGCCCGAAGCAACCTTCCCAGCGACGATCAGCTTCTCGCCCGGAGCAGGACTTGAAGTGCTTTACAATGTGGGCACCTTTGGTTGGAACTTGTCGCGGACGATGATGATGATTTGGGTTCGTCTGGGCTTCCTTGCAATGCTCGGCGTGATGGCTGGCACCTTCCTTGGTTTCCCCGTCGCCTGTCTGTTGAGTTTCATGATTTACTTTGCCGCCATTGCAAGCAGTTATCTCAAGGAATCACTACGGTTTTATGCAGGCTTCACTGATCCGGGCTTGAATCTCTGGAACAAGATCACGGTGAATTTCGGTGAATTTTTCAAGAACATCGCCAATGGTGATATTTGGACAGCCGTGAAGATGCTCATCCGATTTGTCGGTGAAACGTTTGTGTCCATTGTCCCTGAATTTAGCACCTACAATCCGACGCCATTGGTGTCCGACGGACGCGTGGTTTCCATGCCGATGCTGCTTGATGCGTACATTTGGGTTGGCTTGGTGTCCACTGGTTTTTGCCTGCTCATGGCTTGGTGGATATTCAGCAAGCGTGAATTGGCGAAGGTGACAGTGTGATTGATGTAGCGACAGACGAGTTGGTTTAAGACCGCAAACAACCTCGACACTCTCAGAGTCAAATCGCCGGAGTTGTTGTGGAGAATAGCTTCCGGAAAATCCGGGGCAGATGACTTGGATGCACGAATGACACGAATGCGAATAACTCAAATCCTGGCACTGCTCTTTAGCGTGGTCTGTATGATCGGCGCTGGATTACTTGTGCCGAAGATTAATGCTCAGCGTGCGGATTTGCAGGTTGAGACCGGGCTTCGAATTGGCGAAGGTCTCCCACCCCAAATCGTATTGGCGACCACAGCCTTGGGTTCGTTTCGCGGTTTGTTCGTGGACATTCTCTGGCATCGTGCCAACAAGCTCAAGGAAGAAGGCAAGTTCCAGGAAGCCAGTACCCTCAGTCAATGGATCACCACGCTTCAACCGCGTTTCCCGCAAGTCTGGGCGTTCCATGCCTGGAACATGGCTTACAACATCTCCGTGGCCACGCATACTTCCGAAGAACGTTGGGACTGGGTCAATAAAGGCATCCGACTCTTGCGCGAACAGGGCATTCCCTACAATCCTCGCGCGGTGCGTTTGTACCGTGAATTGAGTTGGATTTTCTTCCACAAGATCGGCCAGTATTCAGACGATTCACATTGGTTTTACAAACGTGAACTCGCATTTGAAATGCAGCAGGTTTTAGGCGACATGGATCGAGGTGGCACCACTGAGCAGGTCATAGAACGCTTCCGCGCAGTGGTTCAATCGCCGGATACCGAAGAAGCGTTGATTGAAAAATATCCTGATGTCGCGCCCATTTTGGCCAAGGCAAGAGAAGTGGGTTACGAACCCAATGAACGCCTGCTTCGCCAGATCGGTTCGTACATCATGCTCGTGCAGTCCATTGATGCTCGCCTGCAAGGTGTTGGATCAAAACGTCCGGTCCCGCCCGGTATTGATTACCGATTGGTCAGTGATATTCTTTCCAATACCGATCCAAGGTGGAACGCCGCATTACAGCACCTTGTCTCGTTTATGCGTAAACGCGTGCTGATTGAACGCTATCACATGCAGCCGGAAAAAATGCTGGAGATGATGGAGGAATTCGGCCCCATTGATTGGCGTCATTCATCATCGCATGGCATGTATTGGGCAAATCTGGGCACCGAACAAGCCGAATTGCTTCGTAACAACACCGCGGTGGACATCGTCAACACCTATCGCCAGAATGTGCATTCGCTGCAACAACTCACCCGTTCAGGTCGTCTGGCATTTGATCCATACACGCGTCGATTACAATTGCTGCCGGATGTTCGTTTTATCCCTGCTTATGAAAAAGCAGTCGAGATTGCAGATCAAGCCTACTTTGAAAAATACCAGAGGCATTCAGACAGCTACAAAGCCGGTCATGAAAACTTCCTCCTGGCTGCCATTGTCTATCATTACCTTTATGGCGATCTGCAGGAAGCGACCAATTACTTCAAGAAGGTTCGTGAACTCTATGGCGACGAACCCCATAACCTGCGTGATCAGCGATATAGCAGCACACTACAGGACCTGGTGATATATGAACTGCAGGGCAATGCTAGCATGATGGATCGGTCCACGCAGTTTATCGACGCGATGATCCGACAAAGTTTGGAACAGGGACTTGCACACGGCCGCTTTGACACCTTTGAACGATGTCTCAAACTCGCACAGCAGATGCATACGAAGTTTAACGAGCGTGGGATAACGACCACTATTTCTCCGCAGGATCGTATGAAAATTCTGCCTTGGAAAGAAACACTTGTTGATTCATACATCTCCTACATGAAGCAGGAGTCGGTGGACCCGTTGGTTCGTGCTCGAATCTGGCGTAACACACCACGTGTCTTGCAATACGATACGTATGAAAAACTTTTGCCGGTGATCACAGAACAGTTCACGAAATATGATTTGGATGTTGATCTGGCGTTCCCCATCCCGCCGGAGATGAAAAAATTCAACAAGCCTCAGGAAGACGATCCCTCCAAGGAAGCTCCCAGGAAGAGTGAACCCAAGGTGCAAATGAATTAAGTACGCCGACATTCATTACAAATACAAAACCGCGAAAAGCTACATGACTTTTCGCGGTTTTTTTATGACCGGACATGGATACTCGTCGCGTGATTATTCTGCGAGTAAACCTGTAAAAGCGCCAAAGCCATTGAGTTGGATGCTTGTTTGGCCATCGGCTACTTCCAACATCTGTTGATGCCCCAGAAGTACTTGGGTGCAGTCACAAGCAGCAACACTCACCGTCACCGGGCGATTACTCAGATTAATGATACATAAAACTTTCTCATCATCATTTTCACGTGTGAAGGCGACCACGCATTCTGGCTGGTCATGATCAATCCATGTCGTCTTGCCATCGACAAACACCTTGCGCGATTGGCGGACTTTACACAGGTTTTTGTACCACGCCCGACACTCGACCTGCTTGGGGAGATTGCTTGCTTCCCAGCGAATGGGCCAATGGGAGAAAAGGTCTTGTGGCGTGCCATCGCCGATTTCCTGACCATTGTAAATCATGGGTATCCCATCAAGCATGAACTGCATGGTTGCAACTGCCTTGATACCTTGCTCGCCGAAGACGACATCCGCGCGGTGCAGGTCATGGTTGTCACAGTACCGCAGAAACCTTGCGCCCCTGGGATAGAAGTCGCGGTAGTATTCCCATTTTTCACGCAGTAATGTTGCAGGCTGGCTTTCACACATTACCTGGCAGATACTCCGATACCAACCAAAGCTGTAACTCACATCAAAGGCTTTGACTTGTTCGCGTGGTTCGTAGTCAGACTCTGCGACCATGCCGATGTCAGGGCGGATCGCTTCGAGTTGATCGCGTGCATCTTCCCAGAAGTCCTGTGGGATATTGCCTGACACATCCGCGCGAAAGCCGTCCACATCAAACGCTTTGACCCAGTGGATCATGTTGGCAATGAGATACGCCCGCAGGTCTTTACTTTCAAAATTCAGCAGCGGGAAATTCCAACCACCGAGTTTGAGCGTGCCATCTTCATTGCGTTGAATCAAATCAGGTTTGTCTACCAAGGTGCAGTTGGGGCCACAGTGCAGGTACACCATATCCATCATGACGCGCATACCGTAGCGATGAGCCGTTGCGATGAATCGGGCCAAATCTTTTTCATCGCCGTACTCCGGGTCGATCGCATCATAGTCCTTGGCACGATACGGATTGCGTGGATTGCAATTCGCAGAAGCCTTTTGACGCATCGACCAGAATTCACGCCTTGGGTCATCATCACTGAGCATTACAGGACTCAAATACACGACCGTCACGCCCAGCGATGCAATGTCTCCAAGTCGCTGGGTCGCTGCAGCGAGTGTACCTTGAGGCGTGAAGCTGCGAAGCCATATCTGGTAAACAATGGCATGGCTCAACCAATCCGGCGCTATGCGAGCCGTGTCGGAATTAGGTGTTGTGATGGTGGTCGGTTCGCTGGGTGGCGTGGGCATGGTGGCCTGGGGCATGGTGTTTCCTTGTGTATGTCGGGTTGTTGGCTTTCACCACAGAGTCACAGAGGCACAGAGAAAAATGCTGGCTTGGACTCTGTGTCTCTGTGGTTCATCCATAGTGATGAATGATGCAATGGTGATTCAAATCACAACTGATTACACAATAGCTGCAAGATATGTGTCGGTCTTTGATCGCAACTGCCAATTGTTTGCCCGATATTGCTCGCAGGATGGGATAACCAAATTAAACCACCGGGCCACCGTCATCGGAGTTGGCTTTGATGCGTTGTGTGCTGATTGCTTGTTGTTGTTTGCGGAATTCGCCCGGAGGCAAGCCCACGACAGCGGTGAAACGCCGGGTGAAGTGATGAATGGAAGTGTATCCCATCTTGTCTGCAATGTGTTTGAGACTGTGGGTCGTATCACAGAGCATCGCTTTGGCCTTGTCCATTTTCAGTGACAGATAATACGCACCAGCTGAAGTGTCAGCATGTTGTTTAAACAGATGTGACAGATGCGACGGGCTGATGGATAAACGCTCAGCTAACTGTGTCAGGCTAAAGGGTTCGTGTAGGTATTCGCGGATCAGTTGCATGGCCTGGGTGACTTGTGTGGCTTGTGGATGTTGGGTTTGAACTTGCCCAGGTGTATAAGCCAACTCCAGAACTTCCAATAGCAAGGTTTTGATTACACGGTGTTGGATGGGTTTTGCTAACGCCTGTTTGTGAATCATGCCCAGCAACCGTTGTAACATCAGCGTTGTCGATTGCGCAAACGTGGTGGGCAGAGGCGTGTCGTTGCCTGTGGTGAATCGGTAGATCAGCGTGTGATAGTCCATGTACGGTTCATCATTGTGTGCGTGATAGCTGACATTGGGACTGTACATCAACACGCTTCCCGGATGTACGTGGTGAGATTCCCCTTCGACCGTCACGGTTGCGTGTCCTTGTTGGACGTAGCTGATGGTGTAAAAATCGTGTTGCAATGGATCGATATACCATCGCCCGGTCGAGACGAAACGTCCGAGCATGAGCAGTTGGGGTTCGATGGCAGCAAAATCATCAACACCTGCTTGAGCATTAAAGAGAATGTGACTGGTAGTTACCATGGGTGATCAGTGTAAATTGACAGTCGCATTTGAGCCAATGCTTGTGGCTGTTTTGTAGATGAACAAGTTCATCTCCTATACTGATTGATTGGTTTGTAGCTTCAGTACTTGGGTGTTTGCTTTGATGCCTGACAACGCTCGATACCAAGTCCAATTCGTCAGGAGATAAAAATGTCAAACTTGCCACGCCGTGATTTTTTACGTTTGTTGGGCTATGGCACCGCTGGTTCACTGTTGACAGCCTGCACAGGTATCAAGCCATCGCAAAGTCACCCGGGTAAACGCAATGTTCTGTTTATCGCAGTCGATGATTTAAAACCCATGCTCGGATGCTATGGCAATAAACGCATCAAGACACCTAATATGGATCGCCTTGCTGCGCCCGGTATGACGTTTTTGAACAACCATTGTCAGCAGGCAGTCTGCGGTCCATCCCGCGCCAGTTTACTCACCGGCATGCGTCCGGATCAGACGCGTGTCTGGGATTTGAAAACCCGCATCCGGGATATCAATCCTGATGTGGTGACCTTGCCTCAGCACTTTAAGCAGCATGGCTACAAGTCCATCGGGTTGGGGAAAATTTTCGACCCTCGTTCCGTGCAGGGGACCGCGTTGGATGATCCTGCGTCATGGTCGATCCCGCACTTTCATCCTCGCGCGGATGCCGAAAGTGAACGAGGCTATCGTGATCCACAAGTCGTCAAGCGTTTACGCAAACTCACTGCACAAGCCAAAGCAAAAGGAATCAAAGGCTACAAAAACATCATGAAACACATTGGCTATCTCCCCACAACCGAGTGTGTCGATGTGCCGGATGATGCGTATTACGATGGCAAGCTTGCGAAGCATGCGGTTAACACACTTACTGAATTATCCAAAGATGACGCACCATTTTTCATGGCCGTTGGATTCAAAAAACCACACCTGCCGTTTGTCGCGCCCAAGCGTTATTGGGATATGTATCAGCGTGAGGAGATGGAATTGGCAAGTTGGCAGAAGATGCCACAGAGCGCACCGGATATTGGCTTTCAGGATTCGTGGGAGTTGCGAGGGATCTATGATGTTCCAACGCAAGGCGATTTGCCTCAAGACATGCAACGCCGCATGATCCACGGATACCATGCCTGCGTCTCTTACATTGATGCTCAAATTGGCAAAGTGCTTGACGCGTTGGATGCCAGTGGCAAAGCCGAGAACACCATGGTCATTCTCTGGGGCGATCATGGTTGGCACCTGGGTGACCATGGCATGTGGTGTAAGCACACCAACTTTGAACAGGCAACGCGCTCGCCAATGATTATCAGTGCGCCCTGGATTTCGTCAAAGGGGACCTCTACGCAAATGCCCACGGAGTTCGTGGACATCTACCCGACGTTGTGTGATCTGGCAGGTTTGCCAAAGCCAACTCATTTAGCTGGTGAGAGTCTTTTGCCTGTACTCAATGATCCGTCGAAGATCATCAAACAAGCTGCCATCAGTCAGTTCTCACGTTGGTCAGAAGATGGTGAACCGGTGATGGGCTATGCGCTGCGAACTCAGCGGTATCGCTACATTGAATGGGTTCAAAAGCCCTATCGCAAAGGCGCCAAGTCCGGCAAGGTAATTGCGCGGGAATTGTATGACTATCAGGTCGATCCTGATGAAACACGCAGCTTCACCGATGACCCGACGTATGCCCAGGTCATCGGTGAATTGCAGGTGTTGGCCCGACACCATTGGGCAGTTACGCCATAGCTTCGGAAATCTTGATTACCACGTTTTAGACATCGCATTCACAAGTGTTTCGCTTGTGGAGTTGTAACACAATCCGATTGCTCGATTCACTGACTCCCGGCAACGTCACTGAAAAGGGTGTTCTGCGGATGCCCTCAGGCAATAGTGATGTTGTACTGTAGGCGACAGTCTTCTGGTCGATCGCTGTACCCGCAGCATCCAAAACCGACACCATGACATGACCATGCATATTGCCACGGTACAGGCGGTCGCGTTCGATGCTGCCTTGAATCACCAGCGCATTGTCTTGTTGCTGTGTTGTGACAGCTTTGATCTGGATGTGCTTTGTGTTTTGAATTGTTGTGTTGGATGACAAAGATGCAGTATTACTGCAGCCGATGAGTCCAGAGACAAACAGCACTGTTGTGAGTTGAAAAAGTCGTTTCATGTGTGTGTTCCTTTGAAAAGTATTTTTAATGGGATGTTCGTGCATGGTTACCAAACCAGCGATACAAGGCTGGTAAGACAAGCAGTGTCAGGAGTGTTGAAGTGACCAGCCCGCCGATGACGACTGTCGCCAGAGGCCTTTGGACTTCGCTACCGGTTCCCGTTGCATAAAGCAGGGGGATGAGTCCAAGTGCAGTGGTTACAGCCGTCATCAGGACGGGGCGTAATCGCATGGCAGCGCCTTGTTCACTGGCAGCATCCATGTCATGGCCCTTTGAGACAAGTTCATTGATACAGGTCACCAGGACCATGCCGTTTTCAACTGCGATGCCAAGCAAGGCGATAAAACCAATCGACGACGGCACCGAGAGGTTTTGATTTGTCAGCCATAACGCCAGTACACCACCCACCAATGCCAATGGGATATTCAGCAAAATCAACAGCGCGTTCTTCAAGGATTGGAAACTGCTGTATAGAAGGATCAAAATCAACATCAACGTTACTGGCACGACAACTGCCAATCGCTTATTGGCCTGTTGTTGGAGTCTGAACTGTCCACCCCACTGTGTGAGGTATCCAGCTGGCAGGTCAAGTTGTGTGTCGATTTGCTTTTGTGCATCTGCGACAAACGTGCCGATGTCCCGACCAACGACATTACATTGGATGCTGATAAATCGCTGATTGTCTTCGCGGGTAATTTGACGTGGTCCGACGACCTGTCGGATTTGTGCAACCTGATTCAAGGGGACACGCAGACCATCGGGAGCATCAATGAGGATGTTACCAATTGCCTGTGCATTGTCTCTTGATTCAGACGCAAAGCGGATATGAATGGGGAATCGTCGGATGTTTTCAAAAATTTCACCGGTGTCCATCCCGCCGACTGCTGCCTGGATGACGTTCTGGACATCTTCCATGTTCAATCCAAATCGCGCGATGGCCTGGCGATCCGGCTCGATGAGCAGTTGCGGCGTGCCGGTGACTTGATCGACTTGCACATCGGTCGCACCCTCCACTTGACCGACAACCTGCGCGATTTGATCTGCGGCTTGAACAAGCGTGTCCAGATCATCACCGTAGAGTTTGATTGCCAGTTCTGCTTTGACACCTTCAAGCAATTCATCGACCGCCATCTCGATAGGCTGTGTGAGATTGGCCTGGATACCTGGTAAATCATCGACTGTACGTCGGATGGATTCTTCAATCGACTGCTGATTGGCATGATCCCGCCACTGATCCTTGGGTTTGAGAATCACAAACATTTCCGCAGAGTTGACCGGGTCGGCATGGGCTCCGACTTCACCACGACCCACGCGTGAAGTCACTTCACTTACTTCGGGAATCTCCAATAGTAGCTTTTCAACAATCAGCGTGTTACGCCGGCTTTCATTTATCGAGATCGACGGAGCCATACTCAGGCGAACGACGATGGTGCCTTCGCGGAGTTTGGGGGTGAACTCCGAGCCGAGTTGCGGGAAGATGCTTATCCCTAATCCAAGTAAACCAAGCACCAGCAGCACGGCTAAGAGTCGCACCTTGATGAACAGCTTCAATAGTGGTCGGTAGGGGATCAACAACAGTCGCACGATCATTGGTTCACTGGGTAGCGTCTTTGATTTACGTTTACGGCGTCGCATCAACAGGTCGCTGCAGACCGGGGCAAGTAGTATTGCAAAGACCAGTGATCCGAGCATGGCCAGAGAGACAGTGTAAGCCAGTGGTTTGAACATCTTGCCTTCGACACCTTGGAGGGTCAATAGTGGCAGGAACACGAGAATAATGATGGCGATGGCAAAGACAATCGGGCGTCCGACTTCCTTGCAGGCACGTGCCACGAGCTTGATGCGAGACTCCTGTTCGTGACCTTCCCGAAAGTGTCGGTCGATATTTTCCACGACGACAATCGTCCCATCCACCATCATCCCAATGGCGATGGCCAATCCGCCCAGCGACATGAGATTCGCTGAAAGGTCAAAGTATTTCATGGCAATAAACGCAAATAGCACGGAAAACGGGATCGCAATCGCCACGACCAATGAGGGTCTTAGGCCTCCCATAAATAGCAGCAGAACAATTGCCACCAGCACAATGCCTTGGATCAAAGCCTGTGTAACCGTGTTGACGGATGCTTCGACGATTTCTTTCTGCTGATAATACGGGACGATTTTCACGCCCTGCGGTAACGCCAGATTGATCTTGGTAATGCGGTCTTCGATCTGGTTGATGACGGTCGAAGCATTTGTGCCATACAGCTTGATGACCATGCCAGCGACGACTTCACCATCACCGTTGCGCGTTTGCAGTCCGCGGCGGATCGCGCCCCCGATCTGGATGTCCGCCAGTTGATCCAGATAGACAATACGCCCATCAACGGACTTGATAACGATTTTTTTGAGGTCATCAATCCCACGCGTCAGTCCGACGGATCGCACGACCAACTCCTCGGCATTTTTCTCAATAAACTGAGCGCCGACGTTGAGGTTGTTGGCACGGACGCGCTGGATCACATCATTGATGGACACGTCATAGCGAAGCAGTGCCTGCGGATCAATGATGACTTGATACTGCTTTTCGTAGCCACCGATGCCCAGGACTTCGGTGACACCTGGCACGGTTTGCAGATTGAATTTGACGATCCAATCCTGCATGGTTCGAAGCTCTTCAAGTGTGTAGGTCCCCGTGGTGTCATGCAGATAGTAAAACAGAACCAGACCCATCCCCGTGGAGATAGGGCCCATTTCCGGTTCACCGAATCCCTCAGGGATGTGGGCGCGGGCTTCACTGAGTCGTTCATTGACTAACTGCCGGCAGAAGTACATGTCCATCCCATCTTCGAAATAGACATTCACCACCGAGAGACCGAAGTTCGACACACTGCGGATTTTTTCAATACCAGGTAAACCCGTCATCGCAGCTTCGACGGGATAGGTTACGTGCATTTCAATTTCTTCAGGTGCCAACCCATCGGTGACGGTAAACACCTGGACCAGATTAGGCGAGACATCCGGGAATGCGTCCACGGGAAGTTTGTTGTAGGACCAGTAACCTGCGAACATCAGGAGGATCGCAAGAACGACCACCAACAGCCTGTTCCCAAGGGATAAATCAATAAGTTTGTCTATCATGGTATTTTCTTCAAACCGCGATCAGTGAGCATGACCGTGACCGAAGGCTCCTTTCTGCAACTGAGCTTTAAGAGCAAATGCATTATGTGAGACATAGATTTGCCTAGCGGTTAACCCTTGAACGATTTGGACTGTCTGTTGATCCGACTCACCGATTTTCACAGGTTGCGGTTCAAGGCCATGTTCGGTTTGAATGAAGACTACCGGCTGGTTTTCGACGTCGACAATGGCGCTGCTGGGAACAGCGATTGGAACGTTGTGCGTGTTGGTGTGAACCTTGGCATTGACAAAGAGTCCGGGGCGATAGTGTCCGTCAGAATTGTCGATAATCACACGCGCGGTGGCGGTTCGGGTTTTTTCATCCATGGATGGGGTGATAAATGCGATCTTACCTTTGGCATCGGGGAGATGATGGCCGAATTGAAGATCAACATCACTGCCTTTTTTGATAAGCGCTAGGTCACGTTGATAGACTGAGAGATTGATCCAGACGCTGCTGATATCAGCAATGATAAATGCTGCATTTGCCGAGTCAGGTGAAATGTTTTCACCGAGCGTCAGGTGACGTTGTGTGACTGTGCCGGCAATGGGAGCGGTTAGCTCATAGTGACTGAGTCCTGCGTGATCGGATTGGATTTGGGTGATCTGTTTGTGTGCAAAGCCAAGTGCATGCAAGGCGTTTTCCGCCAGATCGTATTGGATTTGTGCATCACGGGCGATTTGTTTTGATTCAAGCATGGCACGCTGGGTACCGACTTTTTCGTCAAAGAGTCGTTTGTCTCGTGCTGCGTTTTCCTTGGCTAATTCCCAGCGTGCGCGGGTTGCCAACAACTCACTGCGCAATGCTGCTAATTCCCGACTGCTGATATGAGCCAGTGTTTGGCCGGCTTTGACTTGATCGCCGACACTGGTTTTGGCTGTGCTGACAATGCCCCCGACCGGTGTGGTGACATGGGCGATGCGGTCAGCATTGAAGACCACTTCCCCCGAGAGCGTTGTACGACGATTAATTACGCCAGGGCCTGCTTGGGAAAGTCTTATGTCAAAACGTTTGAGCATTGCCGGGTCGATTTTGATCGGGCCTTCGTCTTCGTGATCATCATGCCCTGCCTGGTCGTCGTGGTCGTCATGATCGTCATGGTCATCATGGCCTTTGGTTTTGTCGTGATCATCATCATGGACTTGTGGTTTGGTTTGGGCAGGCTTGGCATGCGAGGCATGATCGTGTCCGTCATGCTCATCATGTTTGGCTGGGGTGGGTTTGTCTGCTTTGAGTTTTGCCGCAGGCTTGTCATGGTCATGGCCGTCATGTTGAGCATAAAGGACCGTGGCCATACACAGCAGGATGCTTGCAATTAACAAACGTGTCTTGGTTGACATGTATTTCATGGTAAATCTCCAGTGAAAATTGAGATTAAGGTTTGGTGGTTTGATTCAACGGTTGGCAGATAAGGCCTTCTATCCATGCTGAGGCGAGATGGTAATTTGCCAACGCATCGAGGTATTGGCTGTGCATCTGGTTGAGTGTTTGTTCAGCATCAATGACATCAATGAACTGGACATCGCCTTGCTCAAACGCTGTGCGGGTGACATCAAATGCCTGCTGAGCTTTGGGGAGTGCATCTTCACGCAGTGCGATTGCCACATCATGAGCAATGGCTAATTGCGTGTAGGCATCGACGAGTGTTTGCTGCAATTGGCGTTGAGCCTCACGTTTTTGGTGAGGGACGGCCTGCATGCCAATCCTTGAGGAAAGGCGGTCTGCCATGTTGCGATCCGAAATCGGCAGCGGCATGGATAACCCAATCACAAGGGCGTGATCGTTGGCATCATTGTCATGCTTCAATCCAATCCGACCAGTCAGATCGTTAACCGCAAGCGCATTGGCCAATTGATGCTGTGCTTGACGCAATGACAATTCACTGGCCCAACGTGCGATCAGTGGATGCTTGGCAACTTGTTCAAACAGATTGGTTATCTTTGGCAGGTCTGTGAGGGTTTCCAAATCGCCGGTAACACTGTCGAATGTCACTTGCGATTGGCCCCAGGTCAAAGCCAACTGCTGATAGCTGGCGGTGAGTTGGCGTTGGACTTTTTGATGTTCAAGTTTGACCTGGGCGACCTGCACGTCGGCGCGAATCCGTTCAAGTGGTGGGGCGACACCTGCTTTGATACGTTTGTCAGTCAGTGTTTGAACCTGCGTGGCAAGTTGCAGGGATTGGGTACTCTGCTTTAGGCGCTGCTGAAGGGTTAACGCTTGAAGATACCGTTGGGTGACGGTGCTTAGCAGTTCAACGCGCAGAGCCTGTTGATCCCATGAAGCCAACTCGGATTCTTTGCCAGCGATGAGTTTCATATATTTCAGATCTCCACCAAGGGGAAAAGATTGTGCCAGACTGATGGTGGTTTCCAGTGCATCGACGCCTTGAAATTCGCCTGAACCTGCGAAGTTTTCAAACTCGATTTCCAACTCAGGCTTAGGGCGGAGACCTGTATGGTCTTTGCGTGCTTCAAGGGCTTGGAGTTGCAGGCGACCTGCTTGTAATGCAGGGGCATGATCCATCGCAAGAGCAAGTGATTGTTTGAGTGTCAGCACACCTGTGGGGTGTGTGATTGGATTAGAACTGACTTGTAAGGTTTCTGATTGCCTGGTGACCGGTTGATCCATCAAGGGATGTGATGAACAAGCAGTTAAGGACAATGTGATGGCGGACAAGGCATAAAAACACCATTGATACATGGCGGTTACTCCGGTTGGATTAATAGACAATGAATAACGGACTCAAGGGTTTGAGTCTGGGCAGAAGAGCAATGGATGTGATTCAGATAAGCAGTGTGATCGAGCCGGAAGTGGTGGCTGGATCGGCAGGTGGCGCGTGATTACGCCAAGGTGGTGGCAAAGACGCAGCGGTAGAGTCATTTGCCAAACCGGTGTCAATATGTGACAGGATGATTGGGGCAATAGCCAGCATCATCGACTGCTGGTCCGAGTCCAGATTGACGACCGGAGCAAGCTGCAATGAGAAAGGGATGTCTGTGCAATCCTGATGGGCGACACAGATGTCGGTTCTTTGACTGTCACAGCTGTCGTGTGCATCCGCGGCAGGCGTGCATGAATCTTTAATCGCAAACTCGACTTGCGGGTGAGAACTGTACCCCATGATGCAAAGCACCACCAAGCCGTTGGACATGGAGCAAAGCAGCCAAGTCAACAGCAGCAGTAAATGGGCGGGTGGGAGGCAGACTTACGCATCAACAAAACATTATAGTTCAGCTGATTGCTAAAGACAAGCAAATTTGCGACATCGTGATAACTAGCTCAATGATTAGACGTCTGTGTATATGGCACAATTGTCAGTGGATAAAAGCGTCGCATGTGTGCGTTCATTTTTAGTTATTGGACTGTATTATCCACTTTGTCGAATTGTTCATCCAGACGCTGATGAGGTGTTTTATCATCGACGTAATATTTCGAATCATAAAACGAGTCAGGTGTTTGAGCGTTGGATGCTTCAAAGCTGCTTAGACGCCTGATGCGATCCGTTGCACCCGGATGTGATAACCCTTCACAACCCAAAAGCGTGAAAAGACAAAGCAGTAAACTCAGACGGCATAGGTGTCGCATGGGAACATTCTAGCAGAGCAGGAGAATGCTTGAAACAAAAACAACGCCAGAACGTTTGACGGTCCTGGCGTTGTTTTGAATTTTCAATTGTCAGATGACTTAGGCGTTACTGGTTGCTGCGGGTGCTTTTTTTACAGCCGCTGGTTGGTGGCCATGTTCCCAAAGGACCATGCCCGGTGCAGGTGTTTCGCCAAAGAGTTCGCCGCCGGGGACGATGCGAACCGCAAAGCCGTAGCGACCACTGGAGATCGCGGAGATGTCTCCGACATAACGGTGACGATTGTTGCCGAGATCTTCCTGGTGCTTGAGGTTGAAGAACTGGCCATCACAAATCTGACCGTCATTGTCGACATGGCCGACATAGACTTGTGCTTCGAGTACGTCAGGTGTGAGATGGCTGAGATTGACGACCACTTCCACAGGCATTTTCTGACGGACACCCATGGCACCATCGGTTGGGGCGGTGACGGATTCGATCTTGAGTTGGCCCCAATTGTCACGCAGCTTGTACTTGAGATGTGCCAGTTCAATGGACTTCTCAAGTTTGTTTTCACCAAGGTATCGCGTGCGCTTCAGTGCAGGCAGGTACAGTTTTTCTGCGTATTCCTTGACCATGCGGTTGGTGTTGAACATGGGAGCCAGGACGCGGATACAGTTCTTCATGCGGCTGACCCATTCGGTGGGCACGCCGTTTTCGTTGCGATCATAGAAGATCGGGAGGATCTGCTGTTCAAGGAGTTGGTACAACGCCTGGGATTCGATGTCATCCTGCATGTCGACGTCGGCATAGGATTCGCCGCGACCGATCTGCCAACCCAGTGCGTTGGAGTAGGCTTCGTCCCACCAGCCGTCGAGGATGGAGACATGCATGGTGCCGTTAAGGGCAGCCTTCATGCCTGAGGTACCGGAAGCTTCCATGCCCCGACGCGGGGTGTTAAGCCAGACATCGCAACCCTGGACAAGGTAACGGGCGACGTTGATGTCATAGTTTTCGACAAAGACGACGCGGTGACCGAATTCCGATTCACGGGCAAAGTGGACGATCTGACGGATGAGGTCTTTACCACCACCGTCAGCCGGATGTGCTTTACCGGCAATGAGAATCTGCAGCGGGCGATCGGTGCTGCCGAGTAACGCGCGGAGGCGATCGGGATTGCGGAAAAGCAGGTTGGCACGTTTGTAAGTCGCAAAGCGTCGGGCAAAACCGATGGTAAAGGCATCAGGGTCCAACGCGTCAATGCTCTTGCGGATTTCCGCAGGGTGCGTGCCACGGGCTTCGAGTTGCTTACGGAGTTTGCGACGGGTCCAGACGATCATGCCATGACGACGACGTTCATGGACGCGCCACAGTTCTTCGTCGGGTACTTCGTCGATACCTTCCCACACGGTTTGGTCCGCAGGAGCGTCCTGCCAACGGGCACCGATGTAACGGTCAAGGAGGTTGATCAGGTCACCGGACAGCCAGCTGCGTGCATGGACACCATTGGTGACGTGGGTGATTGGAACTTCGTCTTTGACGAGGCCGGGCCAAATATTTCGCCACATGTCACGGGAGACATCGCCGTGGAGTTCCGACACACCGTTGGCTTTTTCGGCAGTCCGGATCGCAAGCACAGCCATGGAGAAAAACTCACGCTTGTTGGAGACGTTTTCACGACCCAGTGCAAGGAGTCCTTCCATATCCAGGCGCAGGCTTGAGACGTAGTCCTTGAAGTAACGCTCGACGATATCCGGTGGGAAGCGGTCAATACCCGCGGGGACCGGCGTGTGTGTCGTGAAGATGTGTGAGGCGCCAGCAAACTGACGGGCTTCGTCAAAGCTGATGTTATGTTCTTCAATCAGGCGACGGATACGTTCCAATGCCAGGAAGGCGGAGTGGCCTTCATTCATGTGGCAGATGTCCGGGCGGATGTTGATTGCTTCAAGTGCGCGAACACCGCCGATACCCAGGATCAATTCCTGCTTGATACGCATTTCCATATCACCGCCGTAGAGTTGGCTGGTGATGGCGCGATCCGCAGGATCATTTTCCGGTTGGTTGGTGTCCAGCAGGTAAAGTTTGATGCGTCCGACGGTGACAAGCCACAGGGCAATCTTCACTTCGCGGCCGGGGAGTTGGACACTGACGACAACCTGATTGCCATCGGCATTGTTGACCGGTTGGATCGGCAGGTTGGAGAAGTCCAGGTCTGGCGTGTATTCCTGTTGCCAGCCGTCGGCGTTGAGATATTGCTGGAAGTAACCGTTGCGATACAGCAGCCCGACTGCGACCAGGGGAAGCCCCAGTTCGCTGGCTGATTTAAGGTGGTCACCTGCAAGACAACCCAGACCACCGGAGTAAATCTGCAGACATTCGGTGAGACCGAACTCGGCACAGAAATAGGCAACGGTAAAGTCGCCCGGATCCAGTTGTGATTTTTTGAGCCAGGGTTGGCGTTCAAGGTGTCGCTTCATTGCTTCATAGCAACGATCGAGCACATTGAGGAAACCTTCGTCCTTGGCGATTTCGTCCAGGCGTTCCTGGGGGCATTCACCGAGCATTTTCACAGGGTTGTGATAACACTTGATCCACAGATCACGATCCACGCGGACAAACAAGTCGCGTGCTTCGGGATGCCAGGACCACCAGAGGTTATGGGCGATTTCCAGTAGAGGTTCTAGAGACTTTGGAAGAGAAGGGACAACGTCGAATTTGCGAATCGTAGCTTGATGAGGATGGAGCATTCTTTCGTCCTTGAAGGGTATGTGCAAAGTAATAGCAGCTAGAGTGCCTTCTAGCTTAACAAATTCCCGGTCCAAACCTCACAGGGAATTGTACATCAAGTCGGCATTTAACCGCTACCTTATTGAGCCCTAACATGAAATTTCTGTATAACAGGCTTAATCTTTTGATTTTACGATGGTTTTGGGACCTTCAATGGCTGCAACGAGCATTTCGATGCGACCAAGGGTCCGATCCACCTGAGATCGGAACAGGTTATACGGGATGAGTATAAGTAGTGCGACAATAAGTCCCGTTGCCGTGGTCAATAAAGCTTCGGCAATGCCTTGGCTGACCAATGACGGGTCGCCGGCACTGCCTGCCTGACCAATCACTTCAAAGCTGGAAATGATACCCAGCACGGTCCCCAGAATCCCAAGCATGGGCGCGGCTGTGATGATCGTCGATAACGTGGGCATGAACCGCTCAAGTCTTGGGCGTTGGGATTCGACCACATCCACGACCAGGGCTTCGGAAATCGGCTCGTCGAGTAGTCTCAAAACCAACCTGCCATAGACACTGCGATCATTGTTTACCTGTTGGATGGCTTTGTCATGTTCACCATCTCGAAGTAGTCTTGCCAGGCGTTGGAGATCATCATGACGTCCGGGGCGGTTATTGGTGCTCCAAAACCACAGCCGTTCGATGCACAACGTCACGCCAATGACACTCATCGCAAGCAGTGGCCACATCACGACTCCGCCGCGATACATCAGATCAACAAGATTGTCACCAAACAGTTCAAGCATGGAATACCAGGGACTAGCGACTAGGGACTAGGGATTAGGGCTCAAGACATAGACCGGAAATAGCAGAAACATTTTCTGTCTTTCCCTAGTCCCTAGTCGCTAGTCCCTAGTCCCTGCATGATCATAGATCATGCGCCGGTGAGTTCCAGCAGGCTCATCGCTTGCTTGACGACACTTGGTGCATCAAGACCGCAGAGCTTGAGGATTTCATCACCACTCTTACCACTCTTGGGCAGCTGTTGGCAGAACATCTGTTTGACGTTGAAGCCACCACCATCGGCAGAAACCGCGTCGGCGATTGCACTGCCGATACCACCGCCGTAGTTGTCTTCGAGCGTCAGAATCATGCCGTTGTTTTCGTTGGCAAGATCAAGAATCGCATCGGCATCAAACGGCAGGGAGTAAAGGTCAACAAGCGTCGCATCAATGCCTTGAGCATCGAGCAGGTCCAAAGCCTTGTTCGCTTCGTGAACCATGTAGCCAGCAGCGATGATCAGCAGGTCGCGACCTTCAGCAAGCACTTCGTGGCCACCAAGTTTGAACTCGACATTATCACTGTAAAGGAATTCCGCATCGGGACGAGCAGTCCGCATGTACACGCTGCCGTCATAGTCCGCAGACTTGAGCAGCAGTTGGTAAGCCTGATAGGCATCGGAGGGTTGGAGCAGGTAAAAGCCCGGATTACCCTTGGCAGTCTTCATTGTTGTGAAGCTGCGGAACCAGGACACGTCGGGCATACCCATCTGTGAAGGACCGTCTGCACCAAGTGTGATACCCGCATGTGAGCCGACAAGTTTGATTGATGCGCCGGAGTTGATCGACATTTCAATCTGGTCATAGGCACGGGTGAGGAACTTGGCGAACGTCGAAACGCAGGGGACTTTGCCTGCTGCGCTGAGACCTGCTGCCACACTGACCATGTTCTGTTCAGCGATGCGACAATCCACAAACCGACTGTTAAGTGCTTCGTCTTTGTAGAACTGAACTGCGCCGGTTGAACCACGCACATCCGCATCCAGTGCGACCACATTGGGCCGGGAATGACCCAGTGCACGCAGGGCGACACCGTACGCATTGCGGGTAGCCATCTTGCCTGATTCCAACACGCTTTCCATGCCGAACTGCTTGAGTGCTTCGGTAAATGATGGAGCGTCGGTATTGGCAGGGGCTTGAGGTTTGCCTGGTGTCATCAATCCAATTTTCAGTGGGGTATCCATGATCGCGCCCAACTGACGGCCAGTGGCAGCCAGTTCATCCAACGCAACGGTCAGGCCCTCACCCTTGGCAGGTTGACCGTGATGGCCGTTACCTTGTTGAGAGGCACTACCCCAACCCTTAACCGTCTTGGCGACAATGGCGATGGGAGCTTCATCATTGTTCTGGCCAGCTGCATGGGCTTCCAACGCAGCGAGAATTTCGGATGGCGCGTGACCATCAATGACCTTCACATCAAAGCCGGCAGCAGCAAGCTTGGCAGCAAGCACATCGGCGGACTGTTGTGGGCTCACTTCGTCCGACTGAGCAAAGACATTGCAGTTGAAGATGGGCAGTACGGCCTTGAGGTTTTCGTCACGTAAAAAGTCCACGGCTTCCCAGACCTGACCTTCACGCGATTCGCCGTCACCCATGATGCAGAAAATACGCTTGTCCAAACCATCAAGCTTTGCAGCAATCGCAAGACCCGCGGCAACCGAAAGTCCTTGACCCAGTGAACCGGTCGCTGCATCAAAGAACGGGAAACCTTCAACCGGATTGGGATGGCCATCCACCAACGAGTCAATCTCGCGGAGTGTCATCGCCATCTCACGTGTCAAGGGTTTGAGGTCTTCAGGATTCTTACCCACGCGAACACCAAGGTCCGCACAAGCTGCATAGAGAATGGGAACGGCATGTCCTTCGCTAAGCACCAGGCGATCCGAGCAGATATGCCCCGGGTTGGCTGGTTCATAACGCATGTGCTGATACATCAACACAGTGACCAGATGAGCCAATGAAGCGCCACTGGTGGGGTGACCGGAACCAGCTGCAGCAGTGATTTCATAATTCAGCTTGGCGATGTCAACCGCTTTGGCATGAATGGTGGAGTCGTATGACATGGATGAAGGGTCCTTCCTTTGGGGTGGGCAAGCCACCGTTTGGCACAGATATTGGGTGCCACGAATGATTAAATTAAGTCCGAAGACATCTATTCAAGTACAAGTAGGGCATTATCGGGGTAAAGAGACAGCTTGGCAATTGGGAACGCTGTTCAATTCCGGTAAACATCCATTTGTTCGAGCTTCCAATACGCTTGTTGTGACTCGATCATCCGTGAATTCTGCATGTGATAAACGCGATACGCCCGAACGACAGCCATTCTCAAGCAGGTCGTCGTTGACGTTTTATATAACTCTGTTTTATTGTGATAAACCCATTTCACACCCAATCCACCAGATTTGTCCGCAACGTCAGACTCATCTGACGCACTGTCTCCGGGGACAATTCCGGGGGCCGGGAGGTTAGGCTTTTTCTGCGGGGAGCTTCACGCTCGACACATGCAGGATTCCGTCATGGGCTTTGAGCTTGGCAATCAGGTCTGCACTGGGCATGTCATCGACCTTGAGCACCATCAACGCGGTATTGTCACGGCGACTGATGGCCATGTCCGCGATGTTCACGCCTGCTTCACCCATGGTGTTACCCACCAAACCGATGATACCCGGACGGTCTTCGTTGCGGATGAGCATCATGTTGTCTGCCGGAACCATGTCCATGTAGTAGCCATTGATTTCCTGGACGCGTGGGCGTTTGTCTTCAAACACGCGGCCGGAGATGTGGCGGTCTACGTCAGCAGGATGGGTGTCGCTGGTGACCGAACCTTCAGGGCCTTGGACACGCACGGTCAGACATTCGCCACGTGCTTTATCGTCACAGAGTTTGGAAGTCACTTCCATGCCACGGCTGTCTGCGATGGTGCGGACATTGATGACGTTCACGGGTGTTTCGGTGCTGGATTTAAGCAGTGACATGAGCACGACACGTTCGATGGTGCCCGATGCTGCCTTGAGGTTGCCGCCGTTGAGTTCGATGCTGACCTTGGCAATACCACGGGTGCAGATCGGGGCAAGCAGTGAAGCCATGCGATCCGCCAAGTCCACGTAAAGTTTTTGGTGATCGGTCAGATCCACGCGGTAGCCGCCAGCATTGACCGCGCCCTGGACACCTTGGCCCCGCAGGTAGCTCAGTGCGTTTTCGATAGCAATGATGCTCACTGCCTTTTGGCCTTCAACCGTTGACGCACCCAGGTGAGGCGTGGTCAGAATTTTGGGATGGTTGCGTAATGGGCTGTCCTCTGCCGGGGGCTCGGAAGTGAACACGTCCAGTGCGATGCCCGCACATTGGCCGGATTCGAGTGCTTCGAGCAGGTCGGTTTCATCAACGATCCCGCCACGTGCAGCATTGACCACGCGGACACCTTTTTTGCAGAGCTTCCAGGTGTCCTTGTTGAGCATGCCGGTGGTCTGTTCAGTCTTGGGGACGTGGAAGGTGATGATGTCGGCATGGGGCAGCATCTCTTTGAAGTCGCTGAACATTTTGACCTTGCCATCCATCATGGTCTTGGCATTGATGAACGGGTCATAGGCGATCACGTCCATGCCAAAGACCAGTGCGCGTTTGGCGATGGTTTGACCGATGCGACCGAAACCGACGATGGCCAGCGTCTTGCCTTCAAGGGTGATGCCGTTGAATTTGCTGCGATCCCAGCCGCCGTTTGCGACGGTCAGATGAGCGATGCCCACGTTGCGACACAACGCCATCATCAGCGTAAAGGCATGTTCCGCGGTGGAGATGGTGCTCGCTTCAGCGGAGTTGAGGACCAAAATGCCCTTGTCGGTAGCCGCTTTAAGGTCGATGTTATCGACACCCACGCCAGCGCGAGCGATGACTTTAAGCTGCTTGGCAGAAGCCATGATCTTGGGTGTAACTTTAATACCAGAACGGACTAACATCGCATCGCACTCGTCAGCAAGCTGCGCGTACGCTTCTTCAGAGAGACCCGGCTTGTTGACCAGTTCACAATCAGGCTGATCTTCAATGAATTTCAGACCTTCAGGAGCGAGTTTGTCAGCGACCAGAATTTTGAATTGCTCTGCCATGTTACACCTTCAGTTTTACAAAGATCGATGTCAACCACCTCCGCAGACGGTGGCAAGACGGAAGATTGTAATGGTTTTATGCAGGAATTTGAAACTGAGGTTCGGAATACGGGATTTGATGGCTGAACCACAGTGTCACAGAGACACAGAGAAAGGCAAAAAATCCTCAAGTCCAAGGCAGAGTACTCTGGTGCGAAGACAGGGGCGGCTCAACCAAGTCATGCCAAAACCTACCGTCATTTCCACGCAGGTGGGAATCCATGTCTTATTCTGAATTTTAATAATCGGGCTGCGCTTATGGACATTTACTGGATAGGCTTTTTATCTGACTTGTGATTTAGATAACAGTCTCGGCAAAATTTGATCTCTGTATAAATAGTACCCTTGACTGACTCATACCACCGCTGCTGTTCTTTAGCGGTCCATGTAAAACGTTGGCTACAACCTTCGCAACGGAATTCGTGGTCTTCGTAATAGGCTTTGCAGTCATACGAGTTGTTGGGCGCCTGTTTATCCAAATTGGCAATGATGGCACCCTTGGGAACTTGACCACTGTTGATGATGTCTTGTTGTTGTTGCCTGCGATAGTCCGGCACCAGGTCACCAATCGGATGATCCGGGTACTGCTTGAGTATCTTGATCAATTCCTTGTACGAAAGCTCTTGGGCTTTGTATTGCTCAATCGCCTTAGCGACCACTCGTGATGGTTTTGGGGGGCGTGCCATGGATCCAATGATCATTTTTTATTCGGGCTCTGTGTCTCTGTGCCTCTGTGGTTCAGCCATTCAAGCTACATTGCATCACATTGCAGCAAACGCCTTACCCGCTGCGGCAATGGTCTTATCAATAGTCGCTTCATCATGAGCATGACTGACAAACCATGTTTCGTATTGACTGGGGGGCAGCAGCACGCCTTCATCCAACATCGTGCGGAAGAAGGTTGCGAATTTTTCGGTATCGCACTTGGACACATCATCAAAACAGGTCACCGGACTATTCGCAGTCGGCGTGAAGAAACAGGTCAACATCGAACCGACGCGCTGCACGGTCACGGGGACGTTCGCTGTCTTGGCAGCAACTTCCAAACCAGACTGCAATCTCGCAGAGAGCGCTTCCAAATTTTCGTAGACACCATTTTCAGGATCAAGCACTTCAGTGAGTGTCGCGATGCCTGCTGCCATGGCCAAGGGGTTGCCGCTGAGTGTGCCTGCCTGATAGACCGGGCCAGCCGGTGCCATGAGCTGCATGAGTTCGGCTTTACCACCGTATGCTGCACAAGGCATACCGCCGCCGATGACTTTGCCTAAACACGTTAAGTCCGGCGTGATGCCATAGAGCGTTTGCGCACAACCGCGATGCACCCGAAAGCCGGTCATCACTTCATCAAAAATGAGGATGGCATTGTGCTTGTCACACAGATCGCGCAGACCTTGGAGATATCCCGGAGCAGGGGGGATCGTTCCCATATTCCCAGCGATGGGTTCGAGAATAATCCCCGCGATTTGATCCGCTTTTTGGGCAAAGAGTTTTTCCGCAGCAGCCAGATCGTTGTAAGGCAAAAGCAATGTGTTATCCGTAATCGTCGCAGGCACACCCGGACTGGATGGATGCCCCAACGTCAACGCACCACTGCCTGCTTCGACGAGTAAGCCATCGGAGTGCCCGTGGTAACAGCCGGTGCATTTGATGATGCATGGTTTATTGGTAGCTGCACGTGCCAAGCGGATGGCTGACATCGTGGCTTCGGTGCCGGAGTTAACGAATCGCACTTGATCCACGCTGTCGATGGCATCAATCACCATATTCGCCAGCTTGGTCTCCGCTTCCGTAGGCATGCCGAAGCTCGACCCCTTGCGTGCAGCCTTGGTCATCGCAGCGACCACCGAATCGGGACAGTGTCCAAGGATCAACGGCCCGTAACTGCCGACGTAATCAATGTAGTCATTGTCATCAATATCAGTGACGATGCAGCCGCTGCCACTCTTGGCAAAGATCGGATCGCACCCCACGCTTTTATACGCACGCACCGGCGAACTCACCCCGCCGGGCATCACCTTGCTAGCCTGAACAAATGCTTCCTGAGAAAGTTTGGTACGCGATGTTTGGGGAGTGGTTGTCATAGAACATATCAGTGTAAGAAGGATTGAATCAAGCAACAACAATTAAGCTGACATCTCAAATCACATTCGCCGACACCTTGCGCAGCTTTGTGATGACTTGAGGGATGATTTGGCAGGCGCGGTCGATTTGATCTTCGGTGGTGTACCGACTCAAACTCAATCGCACTGAACCATGCGCCACTTCCGGGGGTACGCCGATGGCCAGCAATACCGGCGACGGTTCAAGTGAACCACTGCTACACGCGGCTCCGGCAGAGGCACAAATGCCCTTCTCCGAAAGCATCAGCAAAATGGCCTCGGCTTCAAGCTTTGGAAACCCAAGATTGGTCGTGTTCCATAGACGTTGATATTCACCGGGTACTGAAAGATCACAGGGATTAATTACCGCACCCCGACAGGATTGGCAGATGGTTTGTTCCAACTTGTTTCGCAGCTTGCTTAATGTTTGAATCCGTTGGCTGTCGGTAATCAAGTCATACGCCAAGTCCGCTGCGACGCCCATCCCCAGAATCGCAGGGACATTTTCTGTCCCGCCACGCTGCTCGCGTTCCTGTGGGCCTCCAAGAATTTGAGGTTCCAGGCGAATCCCTCGTCGGACATATAACGCACCGACACCTTTGGGTCCATGGAATTTATGACCGGCTAACGTGAGCATGTCCGCATCCATCGCGTGCACATCCATGGGCAGCTTTCCGGCAACCTGTGTGGCATCGACGTGAAACGCAACGCGATGCTCATGAGCATGAGCTGCGGCAATCAACTCGGAGATCGGCTGAATCATGCCTGTCTCATTGTTGGCCCATTGCAGACTCACCAGCGGGATGTCGTCCGGCTGGACATGATTTTCAAGTGCGTGTTGCAGTGTCTTGGGTTCGACGATCCCACAACTATTGAGTTGGAGCATCACCAGGCGAACGCCTTCTTTGGCCAGTTTTTCAGCCGGCTCACGCACTGCTGCATGTTCAGCAAGGGACGTGAAAATCACCGTCGTACGCGAGCCACGCAGGGCAAGGTTGTTCGCTTCAGTCCCGCCGGAGGTGAAAAAGATTTCACGTGGTCGGGCGCCAATGAGTCGAGCGACTGACGTACGAGCCAGTTCCAACTGCTGGCGAACCATCTGCCCAAGGCGGTGAACACTTGAAGGGTTGGCCCAGAACTGCTCATTGGCCTCGTTGACTTTGGCGGTCACTTCGTCGGCAGGCTGGGTCGTTGCATTGTTATCCAGATAAATCCAATCCATGTTCAGTATTGTACGGCAGCAGCGTCCGGACGTCCTGTTACTCGACGATTCGCCAGCAATGACGTATTGTGTTGAGCAATGAAACGTACGGTTCTGATGATCATGTTGAGTTTGTGGCTCTCTGTCAGCGCATCGGCGCAGTCGGACGCTACACCATTACCTGCAGTTGGCGGCGAGACATTGCAATGGGTTTTACGCCCAGTCCCAGTGACGACGCAGCCGACGGAGACAGACAAACAGACGCCAACCAACTCCCCGTATCAAGTGCTCATACATGATCCCGCCCGTGACGAGATGCATGTCTGGCGTCAGATCACCAAGGTCAATGGCGATATCCAACCCACTTCATTGGCTGCAATTGACCAACGACTCTTTGCGGTCTTTGGCGATTCGCGTGTCTACAGTATTGACTTGATTGTGGCACCGCCCAAGAGCGCGTTCCCTGATGTGGCGAAGATGCGCGTGCAGTTGAATCTCCCCGTTGGGGGCAAGGTCTTAAGCAGCATGGTCAACGAAGACGGCTACCACCTGATTCTTGAACCGAAGTTAACTGTCGAGCGATTAAAGTCAGCCACAGACACCCCGCAGGACACGCGATTACTCATGTCGTTACGCAATGGCAAGTGGACACAACAACCATTGCCTCAAGTCGTGTGGGATTTAAAGCAACTCCAACTCATCAGCATAAGTAAAGACAATGCAATAGGGTTTGTGGGGATTGCCAATGACAAGCTTGTCCACGTTACGCCAAAACAAGACACATGGGCAACGCAGGTTTTGGATTTACAAGTCCGCGATGGCATGCAACTGCAATGGCTCAATCTTCAAGGACACAACGTTGTTGCATTGAATGCCAAAACCATCGAGTCACGTTTAATTCATCTTCATTTGATCGTTGATGAGCAGATTGTGGAACTAGGCCTTTTTGAATCAACTGCCCCCAAAATGTCGCCGTGGCCGTTATTGGCAATGAGTGACAAAATTGCTTTGATTGAACAGGATCAACAACAGAAAGATACTGCCAAGCAACTATCACTCCAAACACTCGACCTCCAAGGCAATCAATCCGAAGAGCCGCTCCAACTCACCATTGCCAACCCCAATGATGTGACCAATCAGCCCGGACGCTTGGTGGTCTCGCTGGCATTGATGGTAGCCGTGATGTTGATGTTCAGTGTCTGGCGACGTGATCCGGCCAATGCACGTGTGACCGTGCCTGATGGGTATCAGATTTCTGCCATGTCCCGGCGGTTTCTGGCGTTGATGATTGATCTGGCGCCTTGCGGGTTAATCAGCAGTTGGTGTTTTGGTATCACCGTGGAACAACTCGTCGACCAGTGGCCAGGCGTGGCGGTCTCCTGGGAGCAACTCGTCCCGGGGATGGTGACCATCGCTTTGTACACCACTCATACCACGGTCACTGAAATTTTCACCGCACAGACACTGGGTAAAAAAATCATGGGACTCACCGTCTGCACCATGGCAGGTCAATCGCCTGACGTCTGGCAGATCATCCTCCGCAATCTGCTTAAAATTCTCGACCTCATTGCATGGTATGTCCTGCCGATGCTTGTTGTGGTCAGCGCCTATCGGCAACGACTTGGTGACGTGGTCGCGCGGACAGTTGTCATCCAACCCAAGCCCAGTGATTCGGATGAAACCAGCAGCTAAGCAACTTGGCAATTCGTCCAACTTGTGAGGCAAAAATTTACCATCCAACGCCTCTGCCTTATCATGCATCACATGAGTGAATCATTATCCATTAACAACAGTTCGCGATCTGCCATCGTCCTGCTATCAGGCGGTCTGGATTCAGCGACCACGTTAGCCATTGCGGTGAATCAGGGCTTTACCTGTCACGCGCTGAGCTTTGATTACGGTCAGCGTCACGATGTGGAACTTGAATGTGCAAAACGCATCGCTGATCAACTTGGTGCTGCCTCGCATCAAACCATCAGTCTGAATCTGCGTGATTTTGGCGGTTCAGCATTGACTGATGATATTGATGTCCCCAAGAACCGTGACGAATCACAGATGGTCGAAGACGAAATTCCCGTCACCTATGTGCCTGCGCGGAACACTATTTTTCTTTCATATGCTTTGGCGTTAGGTGAGATTAAAGGCTGCGGTGACATTTTTATCGGCGTCAATGCGGTGGACTACTCAGGCTATCCCGACTGTCGTCCAGCATTTATTCATGCCTTTGAAAAGATGGCTAACCTTGCCACCAAAGCAGGCGTCAATGGCAAGCAATTGACCATTCACACGCCACTGATCCAATTGCCCAAGACCGACATTATCGAACGTGGTTTAAAGCTCGGGGTCGATTACGGTTTGACCCATAGCTGTTATGATCCTGACGATCAGGGCCGGGCCTGTGGTTGTTGTGACAGTTGTATCCTTCGCAAAAATGCCTTTGAACAACTAGGGACCAAAGACCCCGTGTTAAGCCATCTCGATTGATTGTTTAACTGCCAACCCGCCAACGAAAGACCTCATGGAATTGACCATTGCCCCGCAAAGTTACAGGCCTTCTGATGAGTCGCTGATCCTTGCGTTAAAGCAGGCCACCCTTGCCATGTCGCAGATGGTCAGTGAAGAAACGACATTGGATGGCGTGATTGCGTTGACCAATAGCGATGCGCCCTTGATCCGTCAGGCCAATCGTGCTGCCTCATGGGATGGGAGTCCCGAAAGTTTGAGTCAACTGCTTGAACACTTTGCCCAGCAGCAACTCAATGCATTGGTAATCGACAGTATTGCTCCGATGCTTGACGAGACGCAGATCAATAATGCCATCAAGCAAGGCTACCGCGCAGACACTCGGCAATTGCTGGTGATGTCCAAGTTCAAACCTTACGAAGCCATGAACACCGACCTGCAAGTGATCCCCGCGCGGGCAGCATACCGTGAAGTCAAAGCCATCTATCATCGCATGGCCATGACCGACTTTGGGGGGGATGAGCAACTCGCATCACAGCTCGCTTCAGTCATGTGTGATCGACTCGACGAACCACGACTCGACCTGTTCCTGGGGCGAATCTCAGGCAAGCCCGTCGCATTGGGAGGTGTCTTTACACAAGCCCAAACCGGCGTATTGGTCCCGATCTATGTGGACCCTCAGATGCGTGGTAAACGATTGGGACTCACCATGCTCACCCATGTACTTGAACATTGCCAACGTGCTCAGTTACAACAACTCATCGTGGATCGTTCGCCAGGCTGTTACGCGATCCCGATGTATGCCAAAGCTGGTTTTGCCCCCGGGCCGACTTATATGAGGTTACTCAAACATGACGGATAAGAAACCTGTATCAAGTGGTTTACTCTGGGGCGCCCGCGTGTTGGTGTTCGGCGCATTAGCAGTCAGCGGATACCTGCTGTATCACTCGCTTTCAGGAGGCGGGGCGATGGCAGGTTGCGGCGCGGACACCGCATTTGATTGTGAGTCTGTTCTAAACAGTAAGTGGTCAAAGGTTGGCCCGGTCCCATCCAGCGCTTTGGCAATTGCGATTTATCTGATCACTCTTGGTTCGCTGAATGGTCTGCGACGTCCCAACGCGCAACTCGCCCAACTCCTTGCTGGGTTATGTGCGATGAGCATTATCGGCGCGGGGGTCTGGTTTACGGTGTTGCAGTTTGTAATCCTCAAGAAAATATGTATCTGGTGCATGACTGCTCATGTGTTTGGATTGCTGGGCGGTCTGTTGGTATTGGTTTTGATCCCTTGGAACAAGCGGTTTTTATCACTTGTTGGACTCTTGCCTGTGGTTGCGATGCTGTCGTTACAGATTAATACCAAAGCGGTCACGCATACCGTGCAGGTGATTGACACGGACAATAAAGCTCCCGCAGCAATCAGCAGTAAACAGGTCTTACTCATGGGCAATCGTGTCGCGATCAATCCCAGTAAACATCCGCTATTGGGTTCGCCGGACGCCAAAGAATTTTTGATGTATCTCTTTGACTACACCTGCCCACACTGTCGGGCATTGCATGGGAATCTTCAGCAGGCCGTTGCGCGTTATGGCGATCAACTGGCGATCATCGCTTTACCCATGCCACTTAATAGCGACTGTAATCCAGCAGTGGCCAAAACTGAAGAACGTCACAAAGATGCGTGCAGTCTGGCGATCTTGGCCTTGGCGGTTTATCACGCGTTGCCTGATAAGTTCAGCGAATTTGATCGTTGGCTCATTGAAACGGTTTCCGATGCCCAGGCCGCACGTGTCAAAGCCATTGAACTCTTTGGCAGTGAAGCAGCATTGAATCAAGCGATCGCTGATCCATGGGTGGCCAAGGAACTTGAACGCAATATCGGTTTGTATCAGCATGCTGGCGGAGGCGTGGTCCCCAAACTCATGGGTAAGAATACGCTCATTGCAGGTCGCCCTGGTGATGTGTTGGATTTGTATGACCTGCTCGAAGATGAGTTGGGTTTGGTGCCGGTTGAATCTGTTCTGCCAACTGGCAAGTAATCAGAAGTCCATATCCCGTGCAGGTCGGACCAATAGCTTGCGCAAGACTGCCAAGAGTGTTGAGACGGGTTGCAGGTAGTTTGCTGGCGGGCGGTAGTAGACCGTGGTCTCATCAATGAGGCTGACTCGTCCGGGGGCACCTTCAAAAATTTTGAAGACTTCCTGTGGCGCTTTGGTTTTGAAGATCAGGTCCGGGCCTTCGAGTTTGAGAATGTCGATTTGAAGCAGCGTTGCAGCAAGTCGAATTTCAGTTAAGTCCATGTAGGTTTGGGCAGGGGATGGTGCTTTGCCATAGGCATCGGTGATGTCTTTGACCACTGCATCATATTCATCCATCGACAACGCACGACTCAGGCGGCGGTAGGCTTCCATGCGGAATTTATCACTGCTGATGTAACTCTTGGGCAGTTGGCCGATGGCTGGCAATTCCAGATGGGTCTTGGCTGGTTCGATGATCCGTTCGTGACGCAATCGCTTGGTGGCATGTTCGAGCATCTGACAGTACATGTCATAGCCGACTGCTGCGATATGCCCGGACTGCTCAGAACCAAGCAGGTTGCCTGCACCACGAATTTCCAGGTCGCGCATCGCAATTTTGAATCCGGCGCCGAGCATCGCATACTGCTCAATGGCTCGCAGACGCTTGACCGCTTTGTCATTGACCGGCCGATCCTCAGGCAGCATCAAATAGCAATACGCACGATGCTTGTACCGCCCGACACGCCCACGCAATTGATGCAGTTCAGCAAGGCCGAAGATATCCGCCTGATCAATAATCATGGTGTTGGCGGTTGGGATGTCGATGCCCGATTCAATGATGGTGGTGGACACCAGCACGTCCGCCTGCTTGCGGATGAACTTGAGCATGACGCGCTCCAGTTCATGTCCCGCCATCTGCCCATGTCCGATGATCACACGCGCGTCAGGGACAAGACGTTTGACGTTATCTGCGACCGACTGAATGTCATGCACGCGGTTATGGACATAGTAGACCTGCCCATTGCGATTCAGTTCACGGATGATGGCATTTTTAACACGGTGTTCGTTGTAGCTGAGCACTTCTGTGACAATTGCACGTCGATCCGCAGGGGGGATGGTCAGCGAACTGATGTCGCGCAATCCGAGCATCGACATATGCAGTGTTCGCGGGATTGGCGTGGCGGAAAGTGTCAGCACATCTGCGGTGAGTCGGAATTGCAGGAGTTTGTTTTTGTGTTCAACGCCAAAGCGTTGTTCCTCGTCGATGATGACCAAGCCCAGATCCGCAAAACGGATGTCCTTGCTCAAGAGTCGGTGGGTTCCGATGACGATGTCGACGGACTTGGTGGCCAGGCCGGTGATGATGGCTTTGGCTTGCTTGCCGGTCTTAAAGCGATTGATGCATTCGATGTTGATCGGATAGTCGGCCATGCGCTTTTTGAAGGTTCGTTCGTGCTGCTCAGCCAAGACTGTGGTGGGGACGAGGACAGCAACCTGCTTGCCCGAGTCGGCTGCTTTAAACGCAGCACGGATGGCGACCTCGGTCTTGCCGAATCCCACATCACCACAGATGAGTCGATCCATGGGGCGTGGCGACATCATGTCCTGTTTACAGGAATGGATTGCCGAGAGTTGGTCTTCGGTCTCCTGGTATGGGAATTCGGCTTCGAACTCTCTTTGCCACTTGGTGTCGTCGGGGAAGCGGATACCGGGGATGGCTTGACGTGCAGCTTGAACGCGTAGCAATTCGCTGGCCATGTCCTTGACAGCATCTTCGACTTGCTCTTTTTGTTTTTCCCAACGCTTGCCACCAAGTTTCGAAAGCGGTGGTCGACCTTCAAATCCGCCGATGTACTTGCTGACCATGTCGATCTGCGTCGCAGGGACATGAAGCATCGCGCGGTCGGCAAACTCAAGAGTCAGATATTCTTCAGTCGGGGCAGACTTGTCGGTTTTCTTTTTCTTGGTCGGAAGCGGCTGGTTGTCTGCAGTTCTTTTGCTTCCGGGGGTCATGGCGCGGAGGCCTCGGAAGAGGGCGATGCCATGGTCGATGTGCACGACATAATCACCGGGTGTTAAGTCCAGAAACGCGTCGGATGCGCGACTGCCTGCAGCTTGTGAACCTGAAAGTCGGCGGATGGTTCGACGGACTTCATAGCGGTGGAAGATTTCCTGATGCGGGACAAGGATCATCTCCGTGCCATCATCATTCTGCCAGGTGAATCCGCGGTAGAGGTAACCGACTTCAATGGTCAGTTGGTCGAGCATGCCGGGGATGTGTTGCTCGATGAGTTCGATGAGTCGTTCGCGTTCAGCAGGCTTTGGACAGAGGACTACGAGTTTTTTGACTGTCTCAGAGCCGTTGACTAAAACGGGGTCAGACCCCGTTTCGATACGTTCGCCCAACTCTTTGACCGCAGTGGATGCGGTTTCGCTAAAGGGAGTCAGTGAACCGATGGGCAAGGTGACCGCGGTTTCCGTTCCGCTGGTTGAGCTGTACTGGTTCATCTCCACGTGCGGGAATTTGATCAGCGATTTAAAGACCGTGGTCGGAGCGTAAATGCCTACAGGATTGGTGAGTCGTTCGTAATAACCTCGTGCCTGCTCGGAGAGTTCCATTACTTCGTGGAGCACCACTGCGGTGTCTTTGGGGAGTAATTCCCAAAGCGCGGTGGTCGCATTGTCGGACTGGAGCTGCTCAAGTTTGGCGCCGATGAGTTGGACGTTCTCCAGTCGCTTGCCACTGCCCATGGTGTCGGGATCGACCATGCTGATGCTGTCGATATCGTCACCGAAGTAGTCCAGGCGTACAGGGTCCTGATTGGCACCCATGGGGGGGTAGATATCGACGATCCCGCCACGGACGGCAAATTCACCGGGTTGTTCGATGCCTTCGACACGTTGATAGCCTGCATCGGTGAGCCATGTCGCAAGATTGCCCGGCGAGAGTTCCTGGCCGACTTTAAGCGTCAATGCCATATCCGGAATCGCACTGGGGATGGGCACCGACTGCATCAGAGCCTGAACCGGAGCGACGATGACCATCGGCTTGGCATAGTTGCTTGCGGAGTCGGACATCTCGTGTACAAGCGATAACCGCTCTGCGAGCAGTTCCAGTGAGACACTGCTTTCACCGGGTAATACTTCCAACGCGCCAAAGCGCCGGACTTGCAGATCGTGACCTGCTTGCTGCCAAAGTTCCAAATCTTCGACTGCGTTATCTGCATCATCCAGATGTCCGACGACCATGAGAATGTGGCGATGGCCTTGTAATGCAACGGCACCACACAGCAGGGCCGCACTTGAACCTTGCGAACCGTGCGCGACAAAACGCTTGACCTTCGCCGAAGCAAGTTGGCGGGTGATGATCTTGACCTGTGAACTATCGAGCAGATCAGCTAACCATGGATGTGTCGGCTGCTTGGTCACGGTCATGATTTTACGTCAGGATGTTCCATGTCGTTGGCCAACACGGGAAGTTCGATGATGTTGCCCACAGACTGGCCTGGCTTGGGCGCTTCGATTGTGGGGACGTCCAGTTGATAGACCATGGCGATTTCGTCGCATGCCTGATTCTTGGGGCAATGCACACACTCGCTCCAGACTTTTAACGGTAGCGTCATCCGATCCACAACCGTGAATCCCAGACGCTCAAAGAATCGCTGCTCATAGGTCAGGCTCATGAGCTTGGCGATGCCTAACTCCCGTGCGTCTTCGATGGTCGCTTCGACGAGTCGGCTGCCAAGTCCTTTACCTTGCTGCGATGCGTCGACGGCCAGCGAGTAGACTTCAGCCAAATCTGCCCAGACGATATTCAGGCCACAAACACCCACGACATGATTCTCGTCATCCACAGCCACGTGAAAGTCCCGAACATGCTCATAGAGATGCTCAAGGGATCGGTGCAACATGACACCACGCTCGGCAAACTTGTTGACGAGTGCAGCAATACCGACGATATCTTTGATCATTGCACGGCGAATCATGTCTAACCATTCCTATCGACCAGATGGCAAACGGAACATTATACACGAGGATTGAAATTCAGATCATTTCCTGTTTGCCGTTCGCTGATTATTCGGGCATGTGGTCTTCGCAATAGCACACCGGCTCGCCATTGCCTGGTTGGTATCGAAAGTGCAGTTGTGGGTCAGTCAGGTCGTTGCGCTTGCAGATGCTGCAAATGTGAAATGGCGTGCTGGCTTGCTTGATGGCCTGGACTTTCTGCTCCATGCGACGACGTCTGCCTTTGACACGGTGCATGATGTCGGCACTGAAGAACAGACTGAAATTCAGGAACGCGACACTGATAAGCGCCTTGCCTGCAAGGTCTGTCTGTATGAACTCAAAGACCAGAAACGCTGCGGATAGCATTCCCAGATACTTGACCTTTACCGGCAGAAAGAAGAAAAGATAAAATTCAAAATCGGGGTACAGATAAGCGAATGCCAGGAAAATCGACGTCATCAGATAGAAGTTCGTAGCCGGTTGATCAGGTTGGATAAATGATGCTGCAATGGTTCCAAACATGCCGACGAAAATATACAGGTTGTAGCGAAACTCACCCCAGTGTGCTTCAAGTGCATTGCCAATCAAGTAAAGAATGTACATCGCAAAAGCGAACCACAGAGGATGTATCGATTCAGGGATGAACATGAAAACCAGCAATCGCCAGACTTCACCTTCAAGCACTTTGTTGGGGATCAGCACGATCTGCCCGTATAAATCAGGGTTGGCAAGAATCCCCATGAAAAACAACACCTGCCCGCCAATGAGCAGCCATGTCAGATGAGGGATACAAAACCGTCCGAGTTTTCGTTCAAGTTGTTTGAGCATGAGGTAAAGTCAACTTTTTACAAGAGTGTAGGCAATGCAGTTTACAACCGGTCTGAATCGCTGCCGGAGCCGCCGCCACCGCCAAGTTCTTCGCTGGCAGCCATCTGCTCTTCATGCTCCATTAACTCGGCGGTCACCATCGTCGATTCGAGCAGTCGGTTGATCTTCTTGCGAACGATGAAAATCATCGGGACATGCGGGATACGCTTAAGCTCCGTGCGTCCAGTCGCAGAGTACACAATCAATGTACCTGCCCCAAGGAGCATAAATTCCAACAAGTCCGGATAGGTACACCGCACCCGCTTGGCACCACGGGCCAGCGAGTCGTCGGCACGTCCCCATGAGTAATGTTCAAACTCGTTATGCGTAATCCGCCAACGGTGTTGGAGCTTGGCCCAGAGCATCATCACCACATAGGGCACCACCAGCAAAGCGCTGATCGCGTTGCCAAAGCCCTTGTCATATTTCACATCCAGACTGACAAACCAATCATAGATATTGCCAAAGAACGTAAACCCCTTGGCATCTTCGAGCCAGCGTCCCAGGAAAAAGAACACCGCGAAAATCAACAGCCAGAATGCCGCATGATTTCGCTCAATGTCCACGCTTAATGTCAGCACCACCAACACCAGCAGCATCAGGTAAATCCAACCCAATACCTCGGCGCTGGCGAAAGGCTGATTCAGCAATAATCCGAAAATCGGTCCTGCTGCCAACAACGGCCAGGCAAAAACCAGCTTCGGATACGTGCAAAACACCACGGCAGATTTTTTTCTTGTTCCCATATGGCATAATGTATCGGAATCGAACTACAACCGCCAAGACGCCAAGGTCGCCAAGATAAGAAAGAGTTGATGGAATAAAGCTTTTTGATTTGTAATGTGATGAATCAATTCAAACATCATCTTCTCTTTCCAATCTTGGCGCACTTGGCGTCTTGGCGGTTTAAAATAGTATTTTCCACTTACCGGAGTCCACCACATGGCTAAAGGCCGCGACCTATCTGCTTCGCAAAGTAAAATCGTCAAGCGTTATTACGAGAACATCGACACGGCCATGACCCAGAAGCTTGGGGAGATGGTCAGTGATCTTTACCTGGCTGAAACCCCCGCCAAACAGAAAGCGCTTTGGGATCGTGTGGTCAAAGCGTTGAATAACACCGATGCCGATCCTGACCATTGGCAGAAAATTGTCAACGCCCGGAGTATTGAAAAGCTCGCTTTATTCCTCGGTGATCTGAATCTGGGTAAGTACCCGCGTAAACCTAAGCCTGAAGATCGTCCCATGCCGATGAAGACGGCGACAACGCCTGCTGCCGAGTCGGAGTCTGAGAAACCCGCTCCGCAGTTTGATGCGCCGTATCTGCGTCATGCGATGAATCAGTTCAAGCGTCGGATCAAACTCAGTCGCCTCGATGACGAGTCCAGGCTCGGCCGATCCCCACTGTCTTCTGGTCGTGACAGTAATATTGTCGCCATTGCGGGACCGCCAGAATTCCCCCGTGAAGTATGGGAAGAACTCGTCAAGCAGGGCCGCCTCAAGAAGTCCGGCTCAAACATGTATCGCATGCCATGACAGATTGATCGTCGTCTGAAAAACGATATGCTTCGGTTCAAATTATTATTCAATTTCAAACAGTTGGTAGCCCATGTCCAAATCCACCATCATCATCACCGAGACGCTTGACCCTGTCTGTGCCAGTTGGCTTGAGGAGCGTGCCAATGTCATTTGGCATATGCACGATCAACCGGGTGTCGAAGAAGTGTTAGCTACCGTCGATGGTGCGGTGGTGCGAACCTACACGCAAATCAACGATGCTTTTATGGACTTGGCACCCAACTGCAAAGTCATCGGCCGCGCAGGTGTCGGGTTGGATAACTTTGATTTACCGGCCTGTCAGAAACGCAGCGTCCGTGTGGTCTACACGCCCGATGCCAATACGCAGGCCGTCGTCGAATATGTCTATGGCTTGATCCTCGATCATTACCGCCCGCGAACAGCCATGCCTGATTGTGTCGGTGATAAAGCTTTCCATGACCTGCGTAAAACACAGGTTGGCAAGCAGATCAACGAACTGACGCTCGGTATCCTGGGCTTTGGTCGTATCGGTAAACGCATCGGCCAAGTTGCCTCAGCCTTTGGCATCAACGTGTTGGTTAACGATTTGATTGATGAGTTCGTTCTGCATGATGCGGTGAATTACGATTTTAAATTTGTGGACAAACAAAGACTCTACAGTCAGTCGGATATCCTCACCGTACACACCGATGGCCGCAGCGAAAACCATCACCTGCTTAACGCGGACGCCTTTGGTCTGCTTAAACCTGACTGCCTGTTTATCAATGCAGCCCGTGGCATGTTGGTCAACGATGCGGACTTGGCGGACTGGCTCACTGCCAATGAGAATGCCCACGCGATTCTTGACGTCCACGATCCCGAACCCCCGCAAGCCGACAATCCACTGTGGCCACTGACTGACCGCGTGAAGATGCTGCCTCACCTGGCCTCACGTACGGATTTAGCATTGCAAAATATGAGTTGGGTCGTCAAAGATGTGATGGCGGTTCTAGAAGGCAATGAACCGCAGTATCCAGCGGTGTGAATAATGTCATCTGATTCGAAGAATTTTGCATCTTAACGGTGGCGTTTTAATTGTTTTAATTGCTATTACACTTTTGTCTGATGACGAAATGCTGTCATAACTTTGAGCATAAGTGCGACCTTTCATATCAGTCGGTGTTTGCTGATATATCAAAACAAGATATTTACGATCAATGCCTGGTATGTCACATTGGCTTAGTTTTTCTACGCAATCCCAAAATTCGACTTCATTCTTCGGGCTTGGTCCGCCTTTTTTACGGATCATACTTCCATCAAGGGCATATGTATGTCGATACAAAAAATATTTGAATTCGATCAGATAATTCCCATTTGTATTCTGTAGCAATAGATCGAATTTGTGCCATTCAGTCTGTAGTTTTGAGCATCTATTTTTAGATATCAATTCAGACATAAAAAAGGAACGGAAAGTAAATTCATCGGTATTCGGCAGCCCCACCTTGGATGCATGTTCAACCATGCGTTGTAATGCATCTCTACATCCATCAGTGAACCATTTGTCATTTGGAGTTGCGTGTGTTTCAGGCACGGTACTTTCCATTCCAATTCAAGATCAGGTATACGCTCTGCCGTCGCTTTCATTGCCGCGTTTTTGTCTTTCGATCTGCTTTTTTGCTGAGTCACTGAAATTCACAGTAATCTCCGGCGAAGGATCGTGGGGGGCAATATGGACGGTTTGGGTTGGGAATGCGAAACTCACGCCCACGTCGGCAGCGAGTTTGAAGATGTCGATAAACAGGCGTTCACGCTCTTGAAGCTCAACACTCCAATCGGGTACTTCGTGGAACACGTAAAGCAGAATGTCCAGTGAGGATGCACCGAACTGGTTGTAATAAACGTGGAAGTAGTCTTTGCGGGTATGGGGATGTTCTCTGATGATTTGGCGGATGCCTTCGACGAACTGGACCATTTTTTCAGGTGGCGTGTCGTACTGGATACCAATGTAGGTTTTCCAGCGACGGTAGCGACGCCGACCATAGTTGTCGACGGTTGCGCGGACCAATGCAGCATTGGGTACGGTGATCAGCGAATCGTAGAACGTGCGGATGCGTGTTGAACGGAAGCCCAGTTCGACGACAGTACCTTCTGTGCCGTCGATGACAACCCAGTCACCGACTTCAAAGGGGCGGTCGAGGATGACAGCGATGGAACCAAAGAAGTTTTCGATGGTGTCTTTTGCTGCAAAGGCAAAGGCCAAGCCACCGATCCCCAGGCCGGTGATGAGCGGGACGATGTTGATATGCAGTGATTGAGCGCCGTAGATCAAGCCGAAGGCGACGATGAAAATTTTAACGGTCTTGCGAATCAGCGGGACGAGGACATCGTCGAACTTGTTGTCGGTTTTGCTTGCCTTATCCATGAGGACTTCGGATGCCAGATCGGTGATGCACCATGCCGCCCAGACAGCAGCGAAGGTTCCAAAGACCTGAATTGCGCCGGTGAGGATGGTATAGGCGGTGTCGGGTAATTGGAGCAATCTGATGACAGCAAACCAGAAGATGGCAGAAGCGAGCAGGCCGATAGGTCGCACTGCGGTGCCGATGGATTTGGCGTGTTCGGTGCTGGTATGTCGGGCGATTATTTTCTGACTGATTACACGCAGGAACAGTCGGATGACCTGGTCAATGATGACACCGAAAATGATGACGAAGAACAATCCCAACCACTGCCAATATTCCAGTGACAGCATGGTGCGGTCGATGCCTTTGAGACTGGCGGGAATCTTTTTGCGTAGCCAGTTGCTGCTGGTGAGAACGGTGACATCTTCCAAACCTTTGGCGGTTTGTTTGTCTTCAAAGGCCAAGTAGAGTTCGTGTGAATTTTTAACTGTACTGGCGGTGAATTGCCAGCGGCCGTTTTCGTCTTTCTTGAATGCGATATTGCCATAGCGGGCAAGGTCACCAAATTGTTTATCAAATCGACGGGCAGGAAAATAGGTGTAAGTCGTCAGGTCGGCTGCCATCGCTTCATCGGGCAGGGGGGTGTTTTCCCAGTCAATGAATTCCAAGCGGTTGATCACTTCCCAGAGTTCGGTGGCAATCTCCGGCACGCGATCAGGATTGGCTTCGGAGAGATCCATGCATGCCCGAACCCGTTCCCAAGCCGCATCCTGCTTCTCATTGATTGCCTGTCGGATGGCGGTCAGGAAGAATTTTAAGGTGTCGCGTGGAGATTTTTGATCTTCAAGGTAAGAAAGATTTGCATCTACCGATTTTGAATTGTCAGGTTCATTAGCAGCTTGGCCCAATAACATCGTGGGCGTCAAAAAGAGTAGACAAAACAGGAGCACAGAAAATCGCATGGGCTTCATGATCAGGTAGGCCTTTGATTATTGGAACTTGGAAGGATTCCTCGGTCGCACCGTGACATTACGGCGTCCTTGCTGATCACGACCAGTGACCAGACGACGCAGGTAGTTTAACGCATTGTCGATCATACGTATGAGACCGGCGACGAGTGATAGAACAATAAATAAAACGATTCCGACGAGGATCGCCAGGATCGTGAGTAAAACCAATGGCAGGACAATCACCAGTCCGGCCACCATGAGACTGATCCACAGCACCCAGGCCGGTGATCCGGATCGTGCAAAGAGACGTCCCATCGGACCTGTTGAACTCAAATTGTGAAAGTGTACGCGCCAGTTCATCTATCCAAGGTAAATGCAGTACAAAGGAAACACAAGCCAAGCGAGAAATCAATGTAGAAGTTCTGTGTGAATTGCTTAAGTCGGCTAGATCAATCGTCGATAGCAATTCTGGAGACTACGCCATCTGAGGCGTCTGAGGAGAAAGTTTTATGACCCAGGCAATGAGCCAATCAGCTGCACCCGCCAACGCCGATGTGATTGCATCAGCCATTGGTGAAATCAGCCACATCGCGACTCTGCCTGAAGTCACGCTCAAGATTATCAATCTTGTTGAAGATCCCAACTCCACTGCTCAGGATTTGAATAAAGTCATCACCAATGACCCTGCACTTGGCGCTCGGATACTCAAGGTCGTCAACAGTGCGTTTTATGGCTTGCCCGGTCAGATCGCTTCGATCAACCGTGCGATTGTGCTATTGGGTCTTAATGCCGTGAAGAACATTGCCATTGCCGCGTCTTTGGCCAAGCTCTTTCGTGGCGGACAGATTGCCCCGCATTTTGATGCTCATGATCTGTGGAACCACAGCATTGCCGTCGCCACTGCCACCAAGATGATTGGCAAGGCCGCTGATCTGGGTTTGGCTGACGAAGCATTCCTTGCAGGGTTGATTCATGACATCGGGATCATGGTTGAAATTCAAGCCAACCGCATCAAGTTTGTCGAAGTGATTCTCAAGAAAAAAGAAAATCCGACGATGTCGCTTCGTGCGATTGAAACGGAAATCCTCGGTGCCGACCATCAGGAATTTGGTGCCGGCCTGTGTAAAGCCTGGAAGTTCCCCAACAGTTTCATCTATGTGACAGGCCACCATCACAACCCAATGCAACTCGAACCTGACCAGCGTAAGCTTGCATGTGCAGTGCATCTTGCAGACGTGCTGGTCGCTAAACTCGGCATAGGCTATACAGACACCGTGGAGAGCACGGAATTTAATGAAGAAGTCCTCGCGGACCTTAACTTGACCGTCGAACAGGTCGAAACAATAGGCGAGGCGTTACCCGATGCCATGGGCGAAGCAGAAACTCTGCTTGCCGCATAATGGGTAACACATTGACCGGAGCCTGAAAAGGTTCCCACTTACTTAGGCGTCTCTCTTTTCCCTCCGGGCGACGATTCGTATGAATCGTCGCCTCTTTTTTTGCGCGCATTTTTCAGAGATAAGACAGCAAGACATTTTTACCGCGAAAGTGTTGAGGACACACAAGTCAGAGAGGAAAGCATTTTAATTTAATGATGTTGATGTCAATTAAAGCCCAAGTCTAAGTGAAGTGAAGACTGGGATACTCATGAACACACAGGATGCCATTGGTATCCCATGTTTCGCAGATTCAGTATTGGGCTTTTAAACGAAAAAATGTCATATCTTTTTGGCTTGTGTGTCCTCAATATCTAGACAGCCCAAAAATAAAGCCCAGGAGGTTTAAACCCCGGGCCCTATGCGTGATGATTTACAATTTGACATTCAAATCAAATTTAGCAATTTCACCGTTTCCAATGTTCGCCCACCACGTCCAATTCCTTTTCAATCAACTCGTCCATGAGCAGTTCCGTGTCACCGATACTGCTGGTTAAGGGGTCGGTGAGGAATGCCCGACGCAGCAGATTTCGATCCTTGTCGCGGACAGCTTGTGCAGTGAGTTCATGGGTGTCAAGGACCAGTTCACACATCCCGCGAATCCCGCGTGGCATCGGGCCGACCTTGTGAGGTTTGGGGCCTTCCATGGACAGATCACAGTAAAGTTCCAGGAACGCATCGTCGGACATGTTGGTGACCGCGCCGTTGTTGTCGGTATTGATGAAGAATGATTTACCCATGTTGCCCCACATCGCTTCGATCATGTCCGTTGCCGGATCGGGTCCGAACTCGGTATCGAATTCAGCAATTTCAACTTTGCCGGAGTTGTAATCATCAACACGTTGCCAGACATCGCTGGTCCATTTGAGTCGATCAGGCACGCTGAAGAGTTGCAGTGATGGGATGGTGTCCGTGCCGGTGATGCCGTGACCTTGATAGAAGCGGACATACTCTTTGGTGTGGCCGATGACGGTGGGCAGGTAACCAAAGGTTTCGTAAAGCTGCACGCCGATGGCATGATTAAACGCACCCTTGGACCCGGAATAGACTTTGTCTTTCTTGGCTGCTTCATCCTCAGCCAGGTCCTGCTTTTCCTTGACCAGTTGGGGGATCAGATCCTTGCCGTCGTAGTCGGCTTTGAGCATCCATGTAAAGTGATTGACACCTGCGGTATGGACGGTGAGTTTCTCATCGTTGGTAACGTTGCATGCTTTGGCGACGCTGTTACGCAGGTTGTACTGAGCATCACACAGTGCAAAGGTTTTGAGCTTGGGGAAGAAGCGTCGCAGACCGATGCCATGCACGGAGGTGGGGTTGATGTAATTGATGACCCATGCTTCAGGACACAGGTCTTCGATGTCCTTGGCCGCATCAAGGATCACGGGAAACTCGCGCATGGTGCGCATGATCCCACCGGGGCCGATGGTGTCACCTGAGCACATGCGGATACCGTACTTGGCTGAGACATCGCAATCGATGCCACGGTTCATGGCATTGTTAAACGCAAAACTCATGATGACAAAGTCGGCACCCTTAAGTACGTCACGACGATTGGTGGAGGCTTCGAGCTTCAGTGGTGAGTTGTTATGAGCGATGACTTTTTTGGCAAGGTCAGCCATTTTGTTTAAACGCGTTTCGTCGATATCGACTAACGCCAGCGTGCCGTTTTGCAGGTGTTCTGAGTGGACCATCTGCCAGATGGCTTTGCGACCGAAAAACAAACTGCCTGCGCCGAGGACGACGATTTTGGGTGAGGACATGGTTGTGGACTCCGATAAAAAATGTTGATGTTCACTGAAAGGTCTGTGACCTGTTGATTAATATTGTTGCATGTATTTTGGTGTATTCCATGGCTGATTTTGATCCAAACATGTAAAATATTGATATGTCTAAAGCCAGGCTCAAACCCCGGCGTGTCCGGCCGAAGGTTTCAGTTCCCACGAACCTGGCCTATCGCGTGCGCACGTTTGGATGGATACATGATCAGCCGTATCACTCGACACATGGGACACACGGTGATGATGCGATGCTGACGGTGGTGCGTTCGGGGCGTGGGTTTTACCTGTGTGGCTCGCAGCGGATCGAGGTGGTGGGGGGGATGGTGGGTTTGGTGTTGCCCCAATCCGTTACCGGGCAGGAAGTGGGCATTCTCATGGCCGATCCGGATGAACCATACGATCATGACTACTGCCGCTTTGCGGGAACACAGGCGTTGGCTTCGGTCAAACGGATTGTCGATCGCCATGGCGGGTTGCCGTTTTTCAAACCCACTGTCATGCCGCAGGTCATCGACTTGATGCGGCAGATGCGCGGGTTTCGCGATCGTCATACCGACCTGTCACAACAACCTGATTCCCGTCCGCCGACTCCCATGGAAGGATTGCTTGCCGGTGTGCTGGCGGTTCTGGAGATGCCCGAGCCAGCATGTGACGATGAAAAAAAAATCAACGCAGCCAATCTCCGGCGATACCTGCAGGATCACATGGCTCAGGCGCTGAGTCTGGATCAGATGGCTGATCACTTTGACGTGACCAAGGAACATCTGTGTCGCGTTGCCAAACGGGAATTGGGGCAGACGTTGTTGACGGTGGCAGAACAATTGAAGATCGATTGGGCGACAGTGCTTCTGCTTCAACCCGAGATCAGTATCGCTGAGGTGGGACGGCGCGTGGGGTATGTCGATCCGCTGTATTTTTCCAAGGTGTTCCGCAAGCACATGGGGATCAGTCCCCGGCAATGGCGCGCAACAAGGTGACTGACGAACCGTAGGCGGTTAAGCGCCTTGGGTTGAGTCAATGTTCGCTGGCCAGGGAGCTAGCGCTCCCCGGACCCCTTGTCGAGTCCATGCGTCCGTTGTTTGCCGTTCGCTTTACACATGTCAACAAGCCAAACAAGGCATCGTCGGTTCGTGGGTGGCGATGATCACGCTTGTGTCTATCAAACCCGTCGGCGCCACGTGTGTTGGATGGACCAGCAGGACATTAAGCAACGCCGGCCACTCACCGGTCGCCCGTGGAGACCTGCACGCCCCGCAAACCCCGGCCCCTGGAAGTCAACCCGCGGTTTACCTTCAGCTTACTGGGCGTACAGGTCTCCTTGGTTAACCGGTGAGTGGCCCACGTTGCCGCACTTTCGGATGGACCGTTTAGCGTTCATGGCGACAGTGCAGCGGTGTATCAAAACGATGCAACTCGCCACCCTTTGAGCCGCTGTCTTGGTTGCCTTGTTTTGAAGTGACCTGTAAACAGTGGACGTATGGACTCACGAAGAAGGTCGGGCAGCGCAAGCTCACCGGCATCTAAAACCAAGACCTGCTGTAGCGTCGTCGAGTACGAGACACCAAGAGAAAACCCGGAAAAAACAAGTATGAACACGATAAAAGTGCATAACACGCTCTAAGCAACATCACTTGCAGATTCTGAGCAGGAACTGACATTTCAAGCCCCCTTGCTGCGCTAAACCGCAAGGGGGTTTACAACCACCTACACCGAATCCCGAAGCCTCCGAATAAAAAAACTTTCCATTGCACTTGCCTTCGGAATAGATGGTGCTAATATAGCAACATGCTTCCAGCCCAACCCAACCAGTCGTTGATTGATGGATTGTCCGTTTTGCAGGCGCTTGCCGGCTCAGGCAAGTCCATTGGTTCGCGTGAACTGGCCAGGATGCTGGACATGGAGCCGACCAAGGCCAATCGTTTGCTTAAGACGCTGGCGGCCATCGGCGTGGCTCAGCAGCAGCCCGACAAGAAGTACGCGCCGGGGCCGGGCATGCATGTGCTCAGTGCCCAGTCGTTGCATGGTTCGGGTTTGATCCGTCAGGCGGTCCCACATCTGGAAACGCTCAAAGCGCCGGGGATGATCGTGGCCATGGGTGTGCTTTGGCGGGACAAGACCTGTTATCTCTACCATGCCAATCACGACACGCCGACGCATGTGGCAATGGGGGCAGCCGAGTTGTATCCCGCATCAATGTCCGGCATCGGGTTGGTCATGCTCGCATCGCTGCAAAACCAACAAGTCCGCGACCTGTATCACAATCATGACATCGCCGGTTTTGAGAATGTTTCAGCATTGATCAAACAACTCAAAGAGATTCGTGAGCAAGGTTACGCAGTGGCAAATCCCGAAAATAAATTCACCACGGTCGCGCTTGGCCTGGGTGACAATCCGACGTACGCAGCCATTGCGTTATCGAGTCGGCAAATGAATCCATCGCAAATAAACTCCGCTGTCGAGCAATTGAAGGAAGCGCGACAGCTCATTAAATCCCAACGAGGAGAAGGTTAAAATGTCCGTTAAAAGCAGCACGAAAACCCCATCGTTCCCCAAGCCCGGTGAAGCTGGCTACATCGAACCCAAGAGCTTTGGAGGCGTGATTCCAAGTCTTGCACAGGTTGCAGAACTCGGCCCGCCCAAATCCGAAATCGGTGTTGGTTGTTTGCAACCCTGGAACGGCAAGCTCTATGTCGTGAACTACAACTCACACAAAGCGCACTCCGGTGCTGGCGTGGGCATGCGCGTGATCGACGAAAACCTGCAAATGATCCATCACCCCGAAGCAGTCGATGGCACCTACGCCAACCGCTTTGTGCATCACAACACCAACCGCATGATCATCGGCCCGCATGTCGTTGATCCGGAACACAATGTGACCACCATCAAGGAACTGGTGCCCTGTCGACTGTGTGGTGTGGCCAAGCATCTGACCAATGATGAGTTGGTTTATGTGCTGGCTATGGAAGGTGAAGTCTTCGAACTCAATCCGGTGACCTTTGAATGCAAGCAGATCATGGATCTCCAGGAAGAACTTGGCACTGAAGGTGAAGGACGCGTTCACTTTAAGGACTGCTATTCCTGTTTTGGTCGTTTTATCGTCTGCTCCAACGAGTACAACGAAGACGACTGGAAACGTGAACGTGACCAAGGTCGCTTAGCTGAATGGGATGGTAAAAAATGGACCATTCTCGAACGCAAACCCTTCGTCTGCACCGCCGGCCGTGAAGGTTTTGGTGGCACCACCTTTGCAAGTGGTTGGGATCAGGCGTCGGCCATCCTCAAGGTCTTTACCGATGCTGACAAGACATGGCGGACTTATCGTTTGCCCAAAGCATCGCACTGCTTTGATCACAAATGGCAGACCGAATGGCCGCGTATCCGCGAAGTCGAACACGAACGTCTGCTCATGGATCACCATGGCATGTTCTACGAACTCTCGCCCTGGGCTTATGGCAATCGCATCTGGGGTGTTCGCCCGATCAGCACGCACCTTTGGGTGCATGGCGACTTCTGTTCCTACCGTGGCATGCTCGTGCTCGGTGCGGATAACGCATCCAACCCCGGCTCGGCTGAACCACAATCCGGTTTATGGTTTGGCAAAACCGATGACCTCTGGAAACTCGGCAAAGCCACCGGTTGGGGCGGACCCTGGTGGGATCAACCCATCAAAGCGGGCGAAGCCTCCGACCCATACTTGATGACCGGCTTTGACAAGAAGTGCATCCACATCAAGCACGATGCAGACAAGCCCGTGACGTTCAACGTCGAAGTTGATTTTATGGGTTGCGGCGAATTCGTCAGCTACGCCAAGATGGCTGCCCCCGCCAAGGGCTACGTGCAACACACCTTCCCCGAAGGCTTCAGTGCCCATTGGGTCCGTGTGACCAGTGACAGCGACTGCACCGCGACGGCACAGTTGTTCTACACCTGATTTGAAAATGACAATTTGAATTTAAAACCGCAGGAATGGCCAACACTCCTGCGGTTTTTTTATGCCCTATGCAGCCTGCTCACGCTGCCAGAGTCCGTCGCGGAAGTGTTCGAGAATTTTTCGACACAGCCATGCGTCCTGACGACAATGGGATAATCCTGCATCACCTTCGAAATAGTTTTCATAGTCCGGCAGATCACGCAATGCACGCGGTGCCAGATGCGCATAGCCCATTTTCCATTTTGAGAACTCGCGGTGTTTAATCCTGCGTTCACTGAGCACGATCATGCGTTGGTGTCGGGTGTCTGCTTTGATGCGTTCATAAAGTTTTTGGATGGTGTATTCGGGGCCTTCAATGACTTGCAGGAAGGTGCCTCGGTCAAACAGCAGCATGCCGGTGACATTTGCAAATTCGTTTCGCAGGCGTGACTGGTTGAGTAGCTTGTTGAGTTCAGTGTTACTCAAAGGCTTTGTAGCCACGCTGGTGTAGATCAGTTGTAACATGTCGAGTCCTCGATCCAAAATGGATAGCTGGACACCCCATAGGCAGACAATCGGCGGAATTGTGAGGTCGCTTCAATACTGGAACGGGAAAGTCGACATTTTCAGGATTTTAGTTTTGGTTACATTGCATACGCGGACTTCTCATGGCGTATACGTCCGACACTGTTATCAATAGGTTGGCGGATATTTCAAATTACCCGGTGGGTTTGGTGATCCAACAGGAGTCGTGTGGCGTCATGCCGATATGCGGGTAATAACTTTTTGCTTTGGGTGCTGCCAGGAGGATCAGCGTGGTTTTCAGGCCTGCTGCTTCGTGCGTTTTTTGGATCAACACTTTGCCGATGCCTTGTTTTTGGAATGCCTCATCCACTGCAAGGTCTGAGAGGTAGGTGCAAAAGTGAAAGTCACTCAACGCGCGGCTGATGCCTACAAGTTGGCCGTCTTGCGTTCGAGCGGTGATGATCACGTCTGCTTCACTGAGCATACCTTGAATGATGTCGGGTTGTTCAATCGGTCGGCGTTGAGCTAAGGTCGAACGCTTAAGGACATCAATAAATTCTTCTGCTGCTAAGTCAGGTTCGTTGGCATAGGTCAATTGTGTCATAATTTATTCCTGATAAGGTTCAAGCAATTCGAGAACCGTTGGTGACCGGATGGGTTGGTTGAAGCAGGATGGTGCCATTGTCATCGCTCATGGATGCGAGTACCAGCACTTGGGACTTGATCCCTGCGACACGTTTAGGCGGGAAGTTGATGACGGTGACAACTTGCTTGCCGATGAGGTCCGTTGGTTGATAGTGTTCGGTGATTTGTGCTGAGCTTTGCTTGATCCCAAATTCACCCAGATCAATACTCAGCACATAGGCCGGCTTGCGAGCTTTGGCATTGATCGTACATTCGATGACGGTCCCCACATGCATCTGAACCTTCAAAAAATCCTGCATGGTCAAAAGATCTTGATTCATGATAATCATGATAACTTGATCGGTAATGTCTTGACTCGGCGGCTTAGAGGCGCTAATGTAGAGCAACAATTGCCCATGCGTTCGATGCGGGTATGAGCTTGTTGTCAATCAATCCTAAAAAAAGGTGGTCAAATGGGTTATGTCACTCAAACTGTAAAGCTAAAGCAATACACATGTTGGAGCTTGTGTCTTATTGCGACACTCGCTGGCTCACTGGCTCAAGCCGGGGTCGTTGAAAAATGTGCAGACGCATTTGATCAACTCACCTGGCAGAAAAACCAATGGAGTACTGCAAGTCTCAATGTCTCGAAAACCGATCCCTGCCCTGAGTCCAAGCTCGGCGACTCCTCAGGTGCTTTGGCGTTCGACGTGTCGTTTTCCGGCAAAGGCTTTGAGCACATGCTCATTGAACCAGCCGATGGATTGCAAGTCCCCGGCAAACTCAAACGCATCAGCTTTTATGCGAAGATCAAACGCGATAGCCGCAATTATGGATTCACTGTTGGCTTCGTCGATGGATGGGGCATGAATAAGGACGATCGCAACCGCAAGCTCGAATATTCACTGGGAAGCAAAATCAACGAACAGTGGCAACTCTTCTCCTTCGATATCCCCAGTGACTGGGTTCAACCCATCCGCATCACCGGCTTTGGCACCCACAACTACTCGGCTCGCAACGAGTCAGGCAAGACCACGCTTTACGTCGATCAACTCGTCGTCGAAACCGACACAACCGATGTCGATCCCAATACCGGCAAGCTCAAAAGTTGGACACCTGGCCCGGCAATGAAGGATGGTAAGCCTGCCCCCCAACCGGTGACACCACTTCTTTCGACAAACCTCAGTACCACGCAACAGCACAACATCTTTGCAGGTCGCCAACCAACACTTCAACTTTCAGCACGCTCTTGGCTTGAAGGTACACGCACCGGAACGTTCTCCTGGACCATTACCGATGCAGCAGGTAATCGCGTTGCTACGGATTCCAAAAACGTCACCGTTGAAAGCCAACTGGCATTAAGTCAGACTTTATCCCTGCCACGCTTTGGACTGTATACCACTGAAGCGCAGATGAAATGGGATGGTGGTGCCATCGTCAAAGAATCCATGCAACTGGCGTATCTGCCTCAGCCGGTTAAGCTCACACAACAGCAAAAGGAAGACTCACCCTATGGCATGAATGTCCACGGCGGACGCTCACGCATGATCCAAACCTTCCGCGATGCAGGCATGGTCTGGTTCCGTGACTATGCCTTTAACTACAAGTGGATGGTCAGAGCCAAAGGGGCGGATAAAACCTACAGCGGTTGGCCCTGGTTCCCGCCGATGGTCAAGGAGTACAACGACGCTGGAGCAATGCTCCTTGCCTGTCATCCAGACGCCATTGCCGACTTCAATGAATTTAACACGGAAAATGCAGACGATATCAAGCCGGACTTGAACTGGACACGGGAGATGGTGGACTTGCTTTTGGCGTTCCCGTCCATCAAGTATCACGAGTTGGATAACGAATACGACTTGCCTTCACAAGGCAATGCCAAGTTCGAGGTTGGCAAAGGTTGGCCCAACTATCAGAACTATCACAAGAAGTTCGGCGAGATCGTCAACCTTATCGGTGATGGCAAACTCGTTGCGGTGGAAAATGGTCGAGCAGGAACATGGCCACAACGATTGATTAATGATATCGAATCAGGCAGCTTCAAAAATATCGACGTGGTTAATACCCATCACTACTGTGGTGTCGATCCGCCGGAGATCAATGTCAACAACAATAACACCGATGGCGTTACCCAGACCATCGCCAAACTGTATTTCGATCAACTTCGGGACATCGAAAAAATCAGTGGCATGGACGGCAAGCCTCGCCCGCATTGGGTCACCGAATTCGGATGGGACACCAAGGCCGGACACATCGTCAGTCATCTCGAACAGGCAGCCTATCTCCAACGCAGTTACATGATGTTCATGGCAGCAGGTGTTGACAAGGCTTTCTGGTTCTTTGATCTGGATAGCAAGGATGCCAACAACTTCTTTGATGGTTGTGGTCTGGTGGATCATGAGCAAAAACCCAAGTTGGCGATTTGCTCCTTCGCAGCCTTGGCTCATCTGTTACCAACACCTAAGTATGTCGGCATGCTCGATGCCGGCCCTGGAACCTGGGGCTATGTTTTTGAAGATGGCGGTCAACTTACCGCAGCAATGTGGACCATCAAAGATGTCAAAGGTCCTACCGTCCAATTCAAAGGTGCCAAGTTGTATGACTACCTTGCCAATCCCATCGCGGGTGATTCGACTGAGCTTGGATTGACCGCCGTCTACGCCAAGGGCATCAGTCGGCAAAGTAATTGGTTCGCCCAGACGGCTTACCATCTGGCATCACCCATGCTCGAATCCGTTACCAGTGGTGACAGCATTACCGCTGATTTGGCGATCAATAACCTGCGCGATGATGCCATCCAAGGTCAAATTGACGTGGAATTACCAAAAGGATGGCAAACAAGGGTAAAAAAGGTTCCGTTTTCCTGCCAGAAAGGCGAGAAAACATCGATTCAAATCCCCGTGACACTTGCAGCCGATGCCCCCGATGGCGAGTCTCTGGTGAAGCTGCATATCACTGAGTCCGGCAAGCCCATCAAGACCGTTTCGCTACGGGTCCGAGTCCAAAAACGGTTGTCGATTTTAGCAACCTCACTCGTCGGCCAACCCGGTGAATCGTCAACACATGTCAAACTCGTCAACGCCTCGGCATCCCAATCCGTCGGTGGCAAATTGCATGTCAACATCCCCGGCAGTTGGCAAACACCTTCCAAGGTAATCGCCATCAATGCCATTGCACCACGCCAAACGTTGGAGATGGATATCCCCGTGACATGGAGTCCCCAATGGGCCACCAACGAGTCGGCTTCATTGCGATTTGTCGCAGCCAATGGTGAAGAGGTTGCCATGAATCTGAGTCCCGGCCAGATGACCATGCATGCTGGCAAAGACATCAAGATTGATGGACAGCTTGGCGATTGGGACGCCGCTCATCAACTCCCTGCATGGACATTAGGAAGCACCAAGCCACAGTCCGACGCGCGACTGTACATGGCATGGACACCTGAGGGTTTACTCCTTGCTGGTGAAGTTGAAGACTCCGTTGTTCGTAACACCGACCCCAAGTCGTTCTGGCATTGCGATGTGTTTGAACTGTTTATTGACACCAATGCCAATGCGACCAAACGTAAATTTGTCAAAGGTGACCATCAATTCTGGTTTGTCCCAAGACCTGAAGAAAACCGCATGTACATCGGCCAATGGAAACGTGGTGATGAATTGTCAGCAACGCAATTCGATATCGCAGGCATCCAGTCCGCTTGCCGTCGATCGGGCAATGGATACACCTTTGAGATGTTGCTCCCAGCTAAACACATCGCAGGATACACTGCAAAACAAGGCAAAAAAATGGGAGTCAACCTGAACCTCAGTGTCCAAAGTGAACTTGGGCCACGTGAAATTTATTGGCCACAATCCAAGAAACACGGCGATATCTCTAATCCCGCAGGTTGGGGTGTGATGATTCTGGGTCAATAATCATACCAATCACGTTAAAACCTCGTGCTTAATTGAGCACCGCATGTCAATGCGGTGCAGGTCAGACTGTTGATCAAGGCACTTGCACCGGATTGACATCCGGTGCTCAATGAGCTTCAACGCACGAGTTGTAAGCGGGATTAGTATCACACGTCCAATACGCATCAAAAAAAACCGTGACGGTTAAACGTCACGGTTTTTTTAGTTCTTGAAATAACTGCAATGTTTCCATCGTCATGCGTTGGGTTTATTGACTGATGCGCACGGTTGTCAACATGTAAGGTCGATAAGCGACGTTCAGTTCACTGGACGCTTCACCGGTGGGTTCGCCGCGCAGGTCGGTGATGGAGGCTTTGTAACCTTCAGCAAGTTTGATTTGCATTGTCCCGCGTTGGCCGAGTGTTTCATTCAGACGCAGCAGCATTGAACCATCTGCCATGGGCTTGATCCACGTTGGGATCAAGCTGTTACCACCTTCAAGTGCCTGTAGCGGTGATGTGACCGGCTTGCCTTCATAAGCGACCGTTTCACGGAAGAGTGATTCAGCAAGTGCTGCTGGATTTAACTCGCGTGGTGCATCAGCATTGAAGTAACCGATCGCCAACTCAACATGATGCTTACCCAGGTTGGAGACTTCCATGGACTTGTTGATGCCGAAGCTGGTAGTGTCTGCATCGCCACGAGTCGGGGTGACTTTCGGGCTGCGGACCAGTGAGACATGCATCATGCCAGACAAACAGCCAAAGCCGTATCGTGATTCAGTCATGAGCATCATGCCGTCGCGTTGCGAGTCATCACAGACCACAGCCCAGCGTGAACCGGGCACTTCGAACATGGACTCGGTAGCAATGGGACCAGGATGTTGCGGTCGAAGTGTCGCACCAAAGGGTGCTCCGTAGATCGCGTTTTTGCCTTGATAATCAGTAGGAAACACGAGCTTGACCAGTGCCTGTTTATCCTGCAGATCAATGTCCGTTTCCACACGCAGCACAGGTGAATTCGCATCAAGTCTGTATCGCACGGTGATGCTTGAAGCCTTGGCAAAGTTGCGCGTAAAGCTGATGGATGCTGAAGCGCTGCCATCACCTTCAAACTTGATTTGCGCATCATCAGTCAGATGTGTGCCTGTGCTGAAGGTGTGTCGTTCAAGCTCCCATGCATCATAAATGTTGGGGATATCGTTAAAGCTCCACACCTCGCCCAGTGGTCGATTCATGTCAATGGCATTGCCGTCGATGACCAGTTCAGTGACTTCGCCGCGACTGTTGATTGTTGTAGAGACACGTTGGCTTTGGAGCTTTGTGTCCTCTACGAAAACTTTGCCATCAACACGTTTGGCATCGCTGAGTTTGATACCTGAAAGGGCAGGGAGTTCGACGATTTCGTTGCAGACCTTTGCTGTTGTGTTCATTGGCAAAGGATTGAAAAGACAACGGTCGCCGTCATTGCCCAGAGCTTGACTGGTCGCGTTTAATGCGTCATCTGCAATGGCTTTTAACTCCGGAACCGTTTCCTCATAGACGCGCGGGATGGATGAGCCGGGGATGTAGTCATGGAATTGCGCGAAGATCAATCGCTTCCATGAATGAAGGTCGATGCTGCCTTTCCCAAGGACCGCATGTGCGGCTTCCCAAGTTTGCAGGGCACGCTCGGCGCGTCGGAATTGATGCTTGAGATGGCCTTCGGATGTTTGTACACCACGGTGGAATTCCAGATAAATTTCGCCTCGCCATTGAGGCAGTTCATCACGTTTCTCTGCCATGCGATCAAAGAATTGATCGACGCGTCCCCACTTCATTTGCGGGTATCCTGCCAGGTCTGCCATGCGTCTTGCGCGCTCGAGCATTTCAGCACTTGTGCCCCCGCCGCCATCACCGTAACCGGTGGGCATGAGTGCTTCGTCATGGACACCTGCCTGGCGATGTTGATTGGCATAGTACCGTGCTTCTTCGGGAAGGGCAGCCATGTTGTAATGTCGCCACGACACATGGGTGAGCACTTCCGTGCCATCGTGTCCAACCCAGCGGAAGCTTGAGTAGGGGAACTGCGTGCCTGAGGACCAGTGTTGTTTGGTGGTGTAAAAATATTTGACACCAAAGCCTGCCATGAGTTGGGGAATGCAGGCTGAGTAACCAAAGACATCGGGAATCCAAAGGATCGAGGTGTCAGTTCCAAAGCGTTGCATCAAATCGTCCTGGCCGACTTCAAAGGCGCGAAGCAGGTTCTCGCCGCAGGGCAGTTGCGTATCGGATTCGACATAGGTTGCACCCGCATGTTCAAACTTGCCTGCCTTGACCTTTTCGGTGATCGCTTCCATGAGCTTGGGAGATCGTTTGTCCATCGCGTCATAGCTGGCAGGTTGTGAGTATCCAAAAATAAATTCCGGATACCGATCCATCAGATTCAATGCATTGGCAAAGCTATGCGTTGCTTTGAAGTCGCCTGCATTTTCCGGCCATAGCCAGACCAGATCAATATGTGCATGACCCGTAAGGATGAGCTTGACGGTGTCGTCACCTTTGCCACGCAAGTCGGTCATCAGATAGTTGGTGATGCTTGCTGCTTCCTGGAGGTTCCCGCGTTCAAATGCTTCGCATGCTTTGTCGAGTTGGACGATGATTTTCTTGGCAAGTGGATCCGCATGATCAAACGGTTTGCGATACCCGCCACGTCCCAGTGGACTGTCCGCATCAGTGTCGCGTTCAATGAGCATGACAGCCAAGTCCAGCAGGACTTTAAGATCATGCGACATCGCCCATGCCGTTTCATTTCGGGTTGCTAAAAATGCACCTTCAAAACGTGAACCTTCGGCGGTGATGCCTTGCTTCTCATTGGTGACCCATATGCCGGTTCGGGCGCAGATCGACTCGAGGGTCAACTGCTTGATGCCCTTAGGGATCGGTTGGTATTTGTGTCCTGGGTCAAAACCAAACAGAGGCATTTGTCCGTCATACGCAGTGGCTTCACCTTGGTCGGCCCAGAAGAGATACTTACCCGTGGTGTCGACTGCTGAGAGATCCAGTTGCCAGAAACACTGCTCAAACATCTTGCCCCAGTGATGGGGATATTTTGTAATTGGACTGTAAGTCAACGTATCGGCTTCGGCAATGGGCAGATGATCATGTATCGCTGGCGACTGTGTCACTGGCAAAGGAGTTGCATCCAATTGCCAGATCAGATCATTGAGATCCTGCTGGACGCGACCGATTCGTGGAGCCAGAAATTGTAAAAAAGGGGTACGTTGGAGCATGTTTACCAATCCGGTTGAGATACATAAATTGTCTTGCGAGTACCAAGCCGACCATGATAACCAAAAGTTCAAATGCCTGTGATTCTGCAGGCGATATCTGTGTCTTATGTGAGTTGGTTTTATGAGTTGCAATGTTTTGGCAAGATTGAGCAAGTTGATTTGGCAATCAATTGCTAAAAATATATAAAGTCTGATTAGAAGAAGATGGAAGTATTTCTTAATATCAAATTTTCAAGTTGTTTATAAAAATTTTCGCAAAAACGTTGAACTCCATAAAAAGGCGGATAAGATTTAGCATACGTTTGCATTTTCTTGAAATGGTCTTTCGATATGGCAACACTCTCCGACGTAGCCAGGCATGCAGGTGTCTCCGAATCTTCGGTGTCACGCATCCTCAATGGTCAACGCAAGGCTAATCGTCCGTCGAGCCAGCGGCAGGTTCAGCGCGTCTTGGCAATTGCTCAGGAGTTGGGCTATCAACCCAACCTCGCGGCTCGTGCCATGCGCAGTGGTCGGACACACCAAATTGGTGTGCTGTTTCCTGAACTCTCAAACCCCGCATCCGGTCAGACTGTTGAAGCGATCGAACGGGCATTGCTCCAAACGGGTAATCGGCTGATGCTCGGGCTGACAGAAAGAAGCACGGATCGTGCCAAGGAATACCTCCAGGGATTCGGTGCTGGTATGGTCGACGGGATTATCAATCTTGATCCGGTCATCAGTCAGGAATGGTTGGAAAGTCAATGCAGTACCGTGCCAGTGATCACCTACAATCGGCTTGATGGTAAATCACCCGCCGTGATGGACCATCCCGCAGGAATGCGTATGGCATTTGAACATCTTGTGGAACTGGGGCATCGACGGATTGGTCATCTTGCGGGGCCTGATAGCGATATGGGAGCGTTGTCACGACTCAACGGCTTTCTGTCCTGCTGCTTGAGCATGGCTCAGCAAACACCCTATGAGCCGGTGGTCTACGGGGATTGGTCTATGGAGTCTGGCGAACGTGTCGCACCTGAAGTGATCAAACGCGGCTTGACCGGAATGGTCTGCGGCAATGACTTAATGGCAATCGGCTTGATGCGCGGCCTGCGCGCTCATGGCAAACGTATTCCACAGGACTGCTCAATTGTCGGCGTGGACAACACGCTGCTTTCCCAGGCAGGGGATCCACCCATGACAACTTTGCAACAAGCATTGGATGAAATTGCTCAACGTACCGTCGATGCACTGATGGCACGTATTGAAGGGCGAGACGATTTGCCCGTGCTGGCTTTTCCGCCAACTTTAATTGTCCGGCAATCCACCATGGCGATTGGATGATAGCGTTCAATTGGTATTGATAGAGAGACATGGCTTATTTTGGAAAGGTCGACTCATGACCGGTAAGAACAAACAGCAGTCAAGATCAAACGTGGGGTCAACCAACAACCTTCGTCACTTCGCTTTTACACTCATCGAGTTGTTGGTGGTCATCAGCATTATTTCGTTGCTGATTTCCATCTTATTACCCGCACTGGCGACGGCACGTAAAGCTGCACAGGCAACACTCTGTGCCAACAATCTCAAGCAAATACATCTGGCCACAGCACTCTATGCCGATGATGACGGTAAATATCACAGACTCCCCAACGCCAATGGGGCAGATACATCGCCACGTCGTAACCATTGGTTTAATCTCATCTACCCGCAGCTTGCAGGTGGTGGAGGATATAAAAGTATTCCCGGGATTTGGGATACGAGTATCGGTCGACAGGCACAGGCTCTTCACTGTCCCTCAGCGCATGAATCCGAACAGTGGTGGTACGGCACGCCTGCACAAGGTGTCGGAACCTATGCCTATAACTCTAAGTTAGGTCCTGGGCACAATGGCAATATGCCTGCGGGGAATCGTTACATCAGTATGGATCATGTCCAGAAGCCGTCCAATACATTTGCGTTCATGGATGGTAAAGTCGCACGCACCATTGGCAATACAACTCAAATGGTTTCCTATACAAGTCTGCGCCATCCGGGCCAGACATTTAACGAAGTGTATCTGGATGGTCATGTTCGCCGTACGCCCTATGACGAAGATGAGATCACAGCCAATGCTTATTACTTTGATCCTATTATTGATGATGGGTATTGATTTCTGTAGATAACGAGCCCTCCGGGTAATTACTTTTTTTGTTTAACATTTTGAGAGACTTTGTTATGCCGATTTATCGTCTGGCTATTTTATTGTGTTTAATATTGACTCAGGTAGCGTTTGCTAAGCCAAATTATACCTGCTATCAACTCGACGCCCAGCGGAAACTGACCATTGATGGCGATCTGTCAGATTGGCCAAACGTGCCCATCCTGTTGCTTGGCAAGCAAGGGCAGGTCGCAAGCGGGACATGGTCCGGCCCTGCCGATTCGCATGCCAAAGTACGTATGACATGGGACAAGCAGTTTCTCTATATGTCCGTCGAAGTCATCGACAATCAAGTCACCCAGGACACAATACGCAGTCGTGCCTGGACGATGTATCAGATGGACTCTCTACAATGGGCGGTTGATCTGAGTAATGATGGTGGACGCAATTTCGGTGAAGATAACTATGAATATGGCTTTGGTGTTGTAGACAAACAACCTGTCGTTTATCGTTGGCATGCTGCAAAGGGTTGGCCCAAAGGGATTGCTGAACATGCGACACTCGCTGTCAGTCCTCACCCGCAAGGTGGGGTGATTTATGAGGCGGCTATTGAGTATTCCATGCTTACGCCGCTGCGTGATCCGGCAGAAGGGCACAAGATCGGGTTCTGTATCGTGCTTCAGGATCAGGATGCTGATCAACACAAGACGCTGCAATGGACCAGTGGCATTGCTGACGGAAAAAGTCCCTCGAAATTCGGTACGGTCACGTTTTCCCGCGCCACACCCAGTGCTCAGGGGGGGAAGTTGCTCATTAGTGCCAATAAACTCGTCGGCGCCGATGGGTTAAATCTCTCTGTAATGTCTACGAATACTTCAAAAATTGACGGTCCATTATTCGTTCACTTAAAAGATATGGATGGCAAAACAGTCAGTCGTAATGAAATAAAACCAACTGACAAACAACAGACTTCATATCAAGGCGTAATTGATACCCAAACGCTCAAGCCAGCCGAATATAATGTCGCTATTGAAAATGCCAAACGTAAAACGCTTATCAAGCACTCGTTTATACGTAGCAATGTCGAACAACTTGATGGTTTGATTGCCAAAATAGCAAACCAATCCAAACAACTCGACCAACTCATCAAACAGGCTAAGACACAAGGTATACAAACACGCTATCCATTGGCTACGCTGACAACCGCACGTGTTTATGAACCGTATATTGTCGAAGATATCAAACTGATGAACTTCGAAGTCGCTCTGCATAACGCTCACACTATCGACAACGCATTGGCGGGTTCAATTAAGCAGCTACAGGATTGGTTGGCAACGGATGCGGGTACGCCGGACTTCCTGCGGGTGCCAGAATTGGATTACAGTAAGACTACTCTCAAGGGCAAACATCTGGTCATTGACGATAAACCCGTCATGCTCGTGGGCCCAATGAGTTGGCTCTGGCAGGTAAATAAGGATATTCAGAACATCAGTGATGTCGGCTATAACTATGTTAAGTTTGGCTGGATGGGTCAGCATCATTTCGACAAGAACGGACAGCTCTTTACCAAAGACAAACCGTACTGGGCAGCACGACATATTTTCGAAGTTGGCAAGCAAAATAAAATGGCAGTCGGCATCTCCATGATGTGTCCTGATCAGGTTTGGAGAGGTGCTTCGCGTCGTGGTGAATTGACACTTGGCGAGTTCCATAAAATATATGATCAGTTTGCTGCTCGTGAAATTCCACGTATCAGTAAAGACAAAGCCTGGGACTATACCGTTGAAGTCGAAAAGCAACGTTCGCCAGTGACCTATGATCCCAAATATCATAAACAACTATGGATGGACTATCTGGCATCGCAGTATGGCAGTGTCGAGAAACTCAACAGTCTCTATAAGACATCGCATGCAAGCTTCGATGTGGTTCCGTTTGAAGAATCACAGCCGGAGAATCCCGCGAAATGTTATGACTGGGTACGTTTGCGGCAGATCATGATTGCCAATGAACTCACACGCGCCGCCCAGGAGATTCGTAAAATTGACGACAATGCGATCGTGCATGGTTATCCCTATGTCTGGACGTTTCGTGAGCCCGCAGCCTACTATGGAACCGCCTTGGATCCAGAACTGGATGTGGCATCGTACGATCTTGTAGGTTGCGATACTTCCGGCGCGTATTATTCGGATCGTTATGCGATATCCACCATCAATTGGTTGGCCGGATACTATGATCTGATGCGCAGTATTGCGGGCGATCGTCCGCTATCTGATGGCGAATTTCATTTTGCTAATCGCCGCAAGATATACCCGCCAAACTGGTCACGCGCTATTTACTTCCAATCCTATGTGCATGGTCTAAGCTACTCCAGTTCGTGGGTCTGGACTCGCAATGGACGCGTGGATTGTGCGTTGTTGCTTGATGCGGGAGTGCTCTTGGGAAGCGGACAGGCATCGCTTGATTTGCAACGTGTCGCTACACCTATTGCTGCATTTCATGACCGTCCAGATGACGTTGTGATTCTTTATTCAAACGCAAGTTCGCCACATACACGCCGGCTCGATAGTAGTGTAGTTCTCTCGCAAACAGTACAGACTGATAATGTATATGAAGGTATGTATTTTGAAGGGATGCAGGTAGGCTATCTCACCGAGCAGAAAATTGCACAAGGTTTGCTTAAGACCAAGAAGATGCTCATTGTTCCCAATTGCTCGCATGTAGAACGAAGTACACGTGATGCCATTGAGGATTTTGCACGTGCTGGTGGTAAAGTTGTTCTCGTGGGTGACAGTTTGCTTTATTCGCCACAAGGTGAACCGTTGGCACCCATTGCAAATCTACCAACGGTGGGTCGGTTAGATGGTTTTATTGACAGTGATCAGGCACGCGCAATTTTAGTTCCAATGCTCAAAGAATCCGGCGTGTTGCCATCTGAGAGCATACAAGTTGAGAACGGCAAAGATTTTCCCACAGTGGAATGGCGATTTGCAGTTGATCCAAACGGGGAAAACTATTTGTACGTAATGAATATGGGGCATGAACCAGCACAAATTACATTACCAACGTCATGGAATGGAGCCGTTGATTTGCTTGATGGTCAGACGATGGCTCAATCTACAACGTTAAACAGTTTACAGTTCCGAATGCTGAAAAAGAAACAGTGAGATTGTGGATATAGGAACGTTTACACGAAATAGATAATGACAGATACATCATCTAGTGGATAGAGAGGTTCACGATGCGAACTATTGACAATTCGAGAAATAAAACCAGAGTATTTAGAGTGGCTCACGGATTTACACTCATTGAACTTCTGGTCGTGATCAGTATTATTTCATTGCTCGTTGCCATTTTGCTACCAGCATTGGCTTCGGCACGTAAAGCAGCCCGACTTACGGCCTGTGCAAGTAATGTGCGTCAAATGGGTTTGGCTTTGAATATGTACGCACAGGATAATGATCGACACCTGCCAGAAGTATTTATCAATACAAGCAGTGTTAAACCATGGGATAGTATTAATATCTGGTTTAGTTGGGCATCAACATACAAAGGTTATCGCAGTGTTGGAATATTGTATGATCAGGACTATATGCAAAGCTGGAATGCACTGTATTGCCCGTCACAGCGTGAGACCCGATACATGCAAAGTGGTTACAATATTAATTTCCCGCAGGATAATGGCGGGGCCACATCAACACGATGCAGTTACAATATTATGTATCAGTGGATTGATGGCAAATGGCAGATTCCACTGATTGATGAATTTGGCAAACGGCCAGTGCTTTGGGATATCTTTTCAGCTCCAGAACAAACTGCTGATATTGCACATGATGATAAATGGAACGTCCTGTATGGGGACGGGCATGTTAAGCTCTTTCAATCTGATATGTATATGGAAACAGGATTTGGTTCAGATATTAAATTTAGGAGTTTCAGGGAAGTGATTTTTGCTGGGCAAAGTGATTCGCATCCCTATGCGTCTCGTATGGTTCAGCGAATGGCATCAAACTTTTAAATTTACCAATAAACTTTTAATTACACAGGTTTGAAGATGTATTTTCAGCCCATTGGGAGAATCACGGATATGGCTAAGTGCCAGGTTGCTATCGTTATGCTTATGTTGCTGATGTTGACAGTTGCTTTACATGCACAGGTTATTGTTCAGCCGGATCAGATCAAGCAGGATAAAGATCAAACTTACTATGATTATTATCTTTCCGCGTCGGACATGATCTCCGCAAAAACATTTCCTGCTGATGCGATTAGTGTTCAAAATGCCACGATGCATAAGCACAAGGGGACGCTTTTTGTTTCGGCTGATCATGGTACGAATCATGCAAGCATTACCTATGAGTTTGATTTTACCAATACCAAATATCGTCCTACTTCAGTGGATTGGCGGTATGTTTTTAATATGTTTGGTAAGCCTGGCCCCAAAATGCCAGCAACCATAGCCACCGCAGCATGGAGTACAGATGGTAAACAATTTTCGACGATTACAACGGTGAGTAATGATCCGGATTTTACGCCACCACGTGGTAATGTGCTCAATGGCAAAACAGTCAAATTTGATCACACGCCTGATAAAGTCTACTACCGCGTAGAATTCAAAACCGTTGATCCGAACCAAACTTTCAAAGGTGATCAGGCGCAATGGAATCGTACCGGTACCAATGCCAAAATTTTCCATGCACGCTTCAAACTTACAGCCTTGGCTGATCACTTGATTAAGGATCAAGTCAGTCTGCAAGTCACGTATCCGAAACATGCACGGCATATTGTTGGTAAACAGGTTTACCCGGAATTTATTTTCAATATGGAATCTGCGGCTCATTGGAAATTTATAGGCGCACTCCACGGTTCATCTGGAAGTGCCAAGTTAGTGGATTCACCCCGACGTCCTGGTGAAAAAGCGATACTCTTCACTGCCAAGATACGGAAAAATAACAAAACGCCCGGATGGATGTATTGGCAGGCTGCTTTGGATCCGGAACTGTCAATTGTAGGCACATACCAGACAAAGATAGATATTTACCCCATCACTGAAATGCCGTTCCGGATCATGGCGATGTACGGTGACCATCGCGGGTTTGGCATTATTCCCGCAGTCTGGTCTTCTTTGGGACATCATGAACCTGGCAAGTGGCATGAACTGACGATGAAAGTTGGAACCCAACGCCGTGAAATTGACTATATCCGATTTACTTTCCCAACCAGTAGCAAGGAAATTGTCGATGGCACTGAAGTACAGTTCATTGTCGACAATATTCGCATGATTAAAGTTGCTGATCCACCTGCAGTGGTAAGTATCGACAAGCTGGCTGTACAGTCAGGTATCAATGCTGGCTATTTACAGATGCATAATACCACCGAATTGATGGACGACGATTTGATGACCTTGGCGTTGGAATTGAGTGTGGATCAGCCACAAGCTGGCAAGATGGAACTAGATATCAAGAATATTGATTCAGGGATAATGGTAACCAAATATTTGCCGGTTAATCTTAAATCGCCATTTACCGCTTTGCAGTTGAGCCTTGTCGATTTGCTTGGAGAGACTGGCGTTGGCAAACATCAACTCTCATTGAAATTTACAGATCAAAACGGCAGGCAGTTGGCATCCAGTAGTCGGCCATATGATTTTACGATTTATAGTTCCAAGCATATGCATGCGCAGCGAAATGTACTGCTTGCCGAATTAAAACAGCTTCAGGAGTACAAACAAAAACTCCAGGAAAAAGGCATCGTTGTTGCCGAGCCTAATGTCACATTGACCGTTTGTGACTGGTGGCTTAATGATAATGGGAATGTAGTGGACGACTTTGTACGTCAGCGTGAATGTAAAATTGCATATCAACAATTGGACTATCTTAAGGGGATGCTCGAGGAGGCACGATCACAACTTAAACGGCGTGAAGATGGACAGGTAAAGGAACCCCATGTCGATGATTACCAAATGGGAGTTCCTGTGCAGATTGCCGATGGTCGGTTGGTTCAGTCAGGCAAGCCTATTTTCCTGATTGGTGCGCTGGGCAGTCAGTCGCATACACACTTACTTAAAGACATAGGTTTTAATACGCAGTCACGTGAGACAGGTATCAACAAATGGATTGCCAAATCTCAAGATGGCGGTGTCAAGCAACTCAAGGACTTTTTTGATATCTCTAAAGCGTATGGTATTTCCACGAGCATGTTACTTTCGTCACATTACAAACCTGTTCCATTACCAGGGAAGTATGCTGCGGCTGACTCCCGACATACTGGAGCGAGTATGTTCCCCTGGGACGTATTGGCACCAAATGTCGATGAGATGTTTGACCTTTGGTATGACCGGATGATGCCATATTACAAGAATGAACCAACTCTGGTTTCACTTGGGACAGCCAATGAGCCTGGCTATACCGTCAGTCCGGAATCCAAAACGTTTGAAGCACAGTTTCGTGTATGGTCCAAGGAGCAGTACCAGGAAATCAATGTTGCCAATAAGCGATGGGGCAGTTCGTTTGAGTCCTTTGAAAGCATCACTTCGCAAGAGTACTTTAAATTCCGTGATCAATCGCAGGCAGCCAATTATGATTGGCTACGATTTGTTGATCAGCAGGTGTCCGGCTTTTTTGAGCGACGTAAAGATCATCTACTCAAAGAACTGCCTGGCATGAGTGTCTGGGTTAAACTCATGGGCCATCACGGTCATATTGGTTACTCTCATCTCAATGAAGTCAACAACATACTCCATGGCCAGAACGTCGTCGGTACCGATGGTCATGACCCGATCTGGATGGATCTCATTAAATCTGTGGCTCCAAGCCGACCAATCATTAACAGTGAGTGGCATTTCCTTGGGGGCCAGATTGATATGAATGATCAGCAGTTAATCCAAGGACGTATGTTTGATGGTATGACGCATGGTATTTGCAACGGCTTGATCTGGAAGTGGCATCGTAGTGAATGGAAAACCAAGTCCAATGGCGCTGAACAAACACTCACACGCTGGGCACGAACGATTGATGTCGCAGGACGTACCGCGTTAAAAATGCGTGGGTTGGTGGCACCGATTTCTGATCTTGGCAATTTGGATGGCGGTAATATTCGACTGCTTTATTCCATCTCCTCGACAGTGAAAATGGGGACAGAATATACTGATCATCTGCAGCATGTTTATGATAAACTCGGCCGTAATTCCCAAGGTACACGCTTTGTCTTTAGTAATATGCTCAAAGCAGAAGACCTTCAAGGAGTCAGTTTGCTGGCCTCAAGTGTGACACCTTGCGTGGAGACCCAATCACTTAGCATTATTGAACAATGGGTCAAAAACGGAGGGACACTTTGGATCACCGAGCCGACTTTCGAGCATGATCCATGGGATAGCAAGCACATCGGATTGCCAGTCGCGTTCACCAAAGCGTTACAATCGCAAGGGAATCAACGTTATGGCAAAGGTCATATCGTTGTCTCTGCTGACGATACAATTCTGGCAAAACATTGCATCGGCCCGTGGGCGGCAGATGCGCAAGGTAAGTTTATCGACAGCGTTGATATCCGATACCTGCAACCCAAAGCAGATCAACCTGGATACCTTAGTATTCTTAATCGATCAGCTGAGCCTCAAAGCATTTTCCTGACTGACAATACTGGTCGCTGGATGAAAGTACCTGATGCCTACGATGTTTGGAATTATCAGCAAGTGCAACTTGATGACAAGCTGATGTTGGATGCCAATGGTGTGATGTTGTTGCAAATTCAATGAAACGCCTATGCTATGGATTGATGTTTTTCCTGGCATTTACTTGTCGTGTTTGTGGTTTAGCTTGCGATAATTCCCCGGTGACATACTGTGGTGTTTGCGGAAAATTTTGATGAAATAGCCACTGCTGCGATAGCCGCACATTTGGGCAATATGGCCAATGGGTAATTGTGTGACTGTGAGTAATTCACAGGCACGAAGGATGCGGCGGTTTTCCAGATAGTCAGAAAATCCCAAACCTTCGCGTTGAAAGATACGCGAGATGTAATCTGGATGCAGGTGAAAGAACCCCGACACTGTTTTACGATCGAGGGGTTGATCCAGATTTTCATCAAGGTAGTCACATATCAACCGATGATGGTCGATCGGATCGTTGATCGAGGGCTGAGGCTTTGCGAGCATTTCTACGACAGCCAACATAATCAAATGTGATGTCTGGCAGGTCAGTGCATTGTCCTTTGCTGCTTCACGTCGAGAAGCGAGCAGGTCAAAAAGCAATGCCATTTCGCGTGGTGGTGCTTGATGTGATTGATAGAGTAAGTCCGGTATTTTTGCATCATCAGGGGGCGTGTGTCGATTCCATGACATACTCACGCGCGTTGGGTTAATGGCAATGCCAAAACGCTCGCAAGGGTGTTGCCATTCAAAGCGACTGGGGCAACCCTTGTCCATGAAGTACACATGATGGGTGTCAAAAGTGATGTGTCGCAATCGGTCTTGTTGGTAATGCCGAGCCTGTTGTTTGCCGTTGAGCAAGATGACAAAAATCTGATCTTCCTGCTGTTTTTTCCCTGAAAACAGAGCATCGCCAGCATCCGGGAAAATGACTTGTCGGGCCTGTGGCTTGATTGCATGTTTCAAACATCGCTGAGCAATCGCTCTAAAAGCATATCGGATGTGCTCTCGTCCCACAGGCATGGTTTATACTCCCTTGCTTAAGCCGACAGGCGAATTTCTACACGCATTTATTCAAGGTGTCCTATTCGGGATTCTACCATCAAATGTCAGAATATTACCATTTTCAGCCGCCGTTGCTGCTCTATAATCCCAGTGTAGGCAAGAAACGGCATGATGAGGTAGCAACCCATGACAAAATATCGACACTTCAAATTGCGACACCAAATGCACAAGGGATATGAAAATGGTTTGCGAACCAATAGTCTCAGAGCTTTTACGCTAATCGAATTGCTGGTGGTGATCTCGATTATTTCCATCCTCATCGCCATTTTGCTGCCAGCCTTGCGAGCTGCACGTGAGCAATCCAAGACACTGAGTTGCTTGTCGAATATGAAGCAGATCGGACTTTGCTTCACCATGTATCAAACCAATTTTCGGGAGTTTTTCCCGCCGCCAACCATCAATGCACCGACGACGCAAAATGCTGGTGGCAAGCTTTACTGGATTGATTTGATGAAGCCGTATGTCAACGATCATACGCCGGTGGCCAATGTCGATAACTATCTATGGTTCAACAATGCTTCTCCGAATCCAACGGTGTTTCAATGTCCATCATTGCGTTTGGAGCAATGCAACCGCACTGCGTTTTCAGGCATGGGTTACAACAACTATGGTTTAAGTAATGGTCTGTGGTCAGACCTTCATGTTCGGCTTCTTGATATCCGCAGGCCAACGGACCTTATGGTAGTTGCCGATGCCAATGAACTGGCACCTTACCAAGGAGCCAGCGGGATCAACACGGGTGATAAGATCGACTTTCGACATTCAAAAAGTGCCACCAACATGCTCTATGCCGATGGTCATTGCAAGACCATTCGTGATGATGTGGTGAAAGTCGGTTGGAGTAATTTCTATCGCAAGTATCCGTATATGGAAGACTGGAAATAACCCGCAGGATATTTGTTCGACATGTTATCGTCAGTTTATTTTAATTGCAGGGAGTAAGGTATGAATCGTTGTGCGTCAGTATTGGCAAGTGTGTTGATGGTTACCTTGTTGGCGGGTTTTACTGAGGCGCAGCAGACGGAAGAAAAAATTCCATGGGGACCAAACCTCGTTAAAAATGGCAGCTTTGAACAGGGCGATGGCGCGTTTTACCTGACACGACGTGACCTTGTGAGCATTGATACCGATGTGGTTTTTCGTGGTTTAAATGCCATGAAAATGCAAGGTGAAGCAGCCACCCAACAGGCTGATCATAACATCATCGTTCAAGGCTTTGCATTGAGCTTGGAACCGGGAACACAGGTGCTTTATCGCATTGCTTACCGAATGGAGAAAGCCGATGCCAAGCATCCTGCCAGATTGCAGATGATTTACAAGGTTAAGGGTGATAAGAAAGATATCCCCATCAAAGTCGAAAAGCCATTGGTCATCAAGAAAGACTGTGACTGGACGGTTTACGAAGTTGTGATCAAGAATTTACCGGCGGACACCAGCACGTTTGGGTTTAAGATACACCTGCCCCGGGAAAGTGGCGGGACCCTTTGGCTTGATGATATTCAAGTGCGAACGTACAAGCCTTGATGCGATTTTCTTTGCGGATTTAATTTATTAATTTACTTTGGAGTGTTCAAATGATTCACGGCATCCGTGTTTTACTAATCCTTTTTTGCGCTGCCATGCCTGCTTGGGCAACATGGCGGATGGATACCAGTCAACCGCAGCTTAATGTCTTTGAACAGCATGAGTCCGCAATGCTCAGCATCCAATGGACAGGAGAGGAAGCTGCACCTGCATTCACACCTGCGTTGGAACTGTATGACATGTTGGGGAACAAGTTGGCGGATTTGTTGCCGACCAAGTTAGTCGATCAGGCTGCATCATTGAAGTTGCCCACGTCTAAACTTGGATACTTTGAGATTCGCGCCATAGGGGATAAGGCCTCGCAGATTATCCCTGCGTTGGGTTCACGTCCGGCAGGCATGATGAGCTATGCCGTGGTCGCCAAGATCAATCGCGATCCAGCCGGTCAATGGCAATATCACTACCTTGGCATGCAGGGGACCACCATTCTGGGCAACGGGCATCCTTTGGGTTGGGATGCGTATCCATACCTTGGTATCCAAACTGCCGGGCTGGGTTACCACTGGAACAAGTATGAAACCACAGGTCCGCAAGACTTTGAAAAGAAAATTGCCAATGACCCATATCCCAAGGTCATTCGTGAGATGAACATTTATCCCAACTTTCAGCTTAGCGGCTTTCCGATCTGGGCAGTGAATCAAGAACGACTTCCCAAGGAGCAGCGAAAACATCGTGGCACGACGCGTTTGCCTCCCAAAGACTACAAGGAATACGAAGCGTTCCTGCGTCGCATGGTCACGCATATCAAAAACAATTACAGCCAACTGCCACACCGAACCTACGAAATACTCTGGGAGCCTTGCATCCCCTGGGGTTGGTATGGCAGTATTGATGAAATCGTCAAGGTCTTTGAAGTGGCACATCGTGTGATTCACGAAGTTGATCCCAACGGACGCGTTGCCGGCCCAACCCTTTCGAGCCTTAATGACACCGATTACCTCGAACAACTTTTAGTAGCAGGTTTGAATCAATACATCGACGTGCTTTCCTGTCATCCCTACAAAGGCTATCCACCTGAAAAAACAGCCATCGAGCAGGGGTTGGCTGATGTCGATCACGTGGTGCAAAAACATGTCGGCCGATCCTTACCATTCCTTGGCACGGAGTTCGGCTTTACCGATGACGCCTGTCAGGGCGTGCTCAATCACTCCTATGGCATCACCACTTCGCTGATTATTTTCAAAGCCGGCGGTGCCGACACGCACACAATTTTTTACTTGGCCGACTATGCAGGTGAACCAGGATATGGCTTCTTTTACAACATGGTTAAAGGTCTGCCCTTTGGTCCTAAAAAGATTTCACCCAAGCCAGCCGTCCCCATGATCCGCGCCTGTATTGACCAGATTGGTACAAGCAAGGTCATCGGCAAACTCGACTATCTCGGTTCGGACCTGTGGGGGTATATCTTCGAGGATCAGCAGACGCATGAACTCATGGCGATACTCTGGGACGTAAGCGATCAAAACCGCAGCTTGCTCTTTGACACCGGCATGCAACATGTCACACAAATCGACGGCTTTGGTAACCCACAACGCGTTACAACCCGCGATGGTCTGGTCAACCTTGCACTCACACGCATGCCGACCTACATCCGTGGCATTTCTCCCAGAATGTATGGCCCCAATCGTCTTAAGCCACTCGTTGCGACGCCGTCCAATTGGCTGGTGTCTCGAGGCAAAGAACTGAAGGTGCCATTGACATTCACCCGCGCTCTGACTGACAAGCCGGTGACGCTTTCTTTCGATACTGACGCTGACATCAGTCAGGAGCAGTTCCGCAAGACTTTAACCCTTCAAGTCGATCAACCCCTCACCGTCACCTTGCCCATTGCATCCAACGCACCCTTGGGGCCAGCTGTGGGATACCTGCGTTTAACCAGTCAGGGCAAGACAATCTGGCGTGGTATTCAACATCTGGAAATCACACCTGAATTGGAGTTTGGCAAACTTACAGCCGAACCCGAAAATCAAACATGGCAAGTCACCCAAACCGTGCGCAATGTCGCTGACATCCCTTGGCAAGGCACAGTCACCACGCAGATTGATGATCGCACCATTGCCAAGCAAAAGTTAGTCATCCCAGCAGGGCAGAAAATGACGCTAACCAGCGTGTTACCCGCAGATATCCAGCCGACCAAAGTACATCCGGTTAAGTCCATTTTTGCTTCAGAGGTTGGCACGCAATTAACGACACAAAATGATGTGACGTGCATGGTGATCCCGTCCGTGAGTTCGCCAGTTGATTGGTCCAGACTCAAATCCATTCGCCTCACAGCCGATGACCAGAACCTTTGGAAAAATCATCCATCCACGCAATTGAAAAACCAGACGGATCTGGCTGCTGATTTTGCCTATGGCTATGACGACAAGTTTGTCTATGTGCAGGCCGTGGTGCAGGACGATGTGCATCGCTGTGAAACGCGATCAGGAACCACATGGGATCAGGATAGTTTGCAATTGGCTTTTGACGTCATGCCTGGTCGTCAGATTAGCAGCAACCTGTTGGCTGAAAAGAACGAGCGAAGCAACAGTGAATTCTGCTTGGCACTGACGCCACGTGGTCAGGAAATCTATGTCCACATGCGACCCGGTGGCAGCAGTATCAAAGAGCCACTGATCACGCCCAATGAAAACCTGAAACTCGACATCACACGCGAGCAGGGGGTCACACGCTATCGCCTTGCCATTGCATGGGAACTACTTGATCCGATGCATCAACGTAAGGGGGACATCCTGGGGATCGCTGCTGCGGTTAATGACAGTGATGCTGCCGGGAAATTCAACAACCGTGTCGCATTGTGTTTATTGTCACGGCGATGGGTTTAAAACCCTCGCCTTCAGGCGAAACCTTTAGGTTTTACAATTTTTGTCCATTTGAGGTTTGGAATACGTTTTGGT
>MDTD01042706.1_pt1 | contig 109019 bp, 76 predicted proteins | sample 811221 | NCBI WGS metagenome assembly MDTD01 (sample SAMN05326646, study PRJNA326480) | marine metagenome | isolation source: seawater | place: Pacific Ocean: South West | collected 2011 | reverse complement strand
TGCATGAATGAATGGATGGATGAAGAGACGCTTGACTGCGGGACGCGCGCGCGATGGGACGGATGCCGGTGCGCGCGGTGCCGAGGGCGACGCCGAGGGCGACGCCGACGCGCGCGGTGGGTTCAAACGGTCGAGAACGGTGGACGAGACGCGCGAGAGACACATCCGTCGTCTCCGCGGGACGGTCGAGGTGGTTTCGGATCGCGACGATGGGCTCGGTGACGGGGGAGGTGACGCCAGGGAAAGGGCCGGGATCGCCGAAGTGGGAGGATATTCATCGATGTCTCGTCGATTCGGGAAGAGTGCGAAGCGCGACGCCGGAGGAGATCGCAACCTTGCTCGCGAACGGACGAGGCGTCGTCGTGGACGTTCGACAGCCGTTGGAGCACGAAGAGTGGCGCATTCCGGGCATGCAGAGCGCGCCGTACCTCGTCCCGATGGAAAATGTATTACGAAGAGCGAGCGGGTACTTTTTGAGCATCAAAGGTGGTCTGAAGGAACGGAACGTAAGATTCGTTGAAAACGTGGACGCGCTGACCGCTTCGCGCAGAGAAACCACCGTCGCCTTGATTGATTTACGAGGAGGAGACCTTACGCTCGCGCCAAACACTGGTTCAACGTCTGTGAGTGATCGTGGAGATTCGACGAGCTTACGTGCGGCGTATGAGCTCGTGCAGGCGGGTTACACGGATGTCCGATATGTTCCGGGAGGCTTCTCCGCGCTCATCGATGAAGGCGGTCTGCCTTACGAATCTGAAAAGTACGGTAAACTTTTGGAATTCGTCGGCGACGGCACGCGAAAAACGCTCATGTACTCGAATTTGTTGCCGGATCCTTCCCTCGCTCCCGGAGTATTGGTCCAACTAGTCCTCTTAGTCATCCTCGCTTTGTTCCAATAAATGTAACAACCACGCGCTCTCATTTATCCGCGCGCGTTCGACCGTCGCGACGCGCGAGCACGCACGTAAGATAAGTCCCCATGGAGGCGCGCAACGCGCTCGAGGCGGCTTCGATAGCCATCGGATGTCCGTGGTACATCGAAATGCTTCGTGAAAGTGGTGAAAAAGTCGATGCGAGCTCTTCGGAGCTCGCAGCCTTCGCGCGATCGCAGACAGACGGCGAAAGTTCACAGCTCGACGATTGGTGCGCGAGCGCGATGACGCTCATGGTGCAGGATTGCGGAGTCTCAGAGCGAGACGCGGGCGCGATTATCGATGAGGCGCTGAAAGCTGTCAAGCGCAGTCACCGTGTGGAGACGAAAACGCACGGAGATGCCCGAGACGTGATACGAAACACACACGGAGGAATATTCAACCCAACATTTTTGGATTCAATCGAACCGCTGTACGACTTGCACATGGGAGCGGAAAACATGGGGCCGTTGCTTTACACGCTGGCTCGGTTCTCCAAGCCCAAGAATATCCTGGAGATAGGTGCCGGCTACACGAGTATTTTTCTTCTTCAAGCGCTCGAAGACAACGCGGAAGAGGGTCGTAGATACAGTCACATGATTTCAGATGGCAAAGCGATGATTGGCGATGTCCCTTGGGTCGTCAAAGATTACGAATTTGACAGATTGACACATTCGACGCTTCACATTGTCGATAACTGCGCGCACGAGCACACGACTGCGCACAGAGTGGACGAAATCGCTCAGCGACTAGGATGTCGCGATCGGTTGCGTGTTCACGTCACGGATGCATTCGCGAGTGAGCTTCCGAGCACGTTGGCGATCCCAGAGGCCCCATGCTTTGATATGCTGTGGATTGATCTGGGTGCTGCGCACCGTATTGCGGGATTCTTTGACGCTTGGTGGAGCCGGGTGAATCCCGAGGGCGGTCTTGTAATCGTGCATAGCACGCTGACGAATGCTCTATCGCGACAGTGGCTGGAGGACATGCGACGCTTGGCAAAGAACGGTGGTCGCGATGGTGATGGAACAAGTCCTTACGGCGGTTTCACAACCATGTCATTCCTTGAACCACACAAAATGTTTCAAAACTCGTGTTCGATATTCCAAAAGCGAGGCGACGCACTATCAGGAGATTGGACAGAACGCGTTTTAACCAAATATCCATAGAAATCCTTAGATTTGTAGAACTGACCTTCAACGTTTTGCCGCGCGAGCAAGTCGGAAAATTTGTCAATTGTCAATTGTCCGCCCTCAATCAATGTATGATTCCTCATTTCACACGTCGCAAGCGTCGAGTAAACAGGGCGCCGAGTAACAGATCCGTGCGTACCATCAAGACTACACCACGGGCTTCGTGCTTCGTGCACATCTTGGACGCCGGCGCGCCGTCATTCCCTTCGCATCGTAGAAATCACATGGCCGATGAGCTGGACGACGCACCCGGTCAAGTCGGGAAATGTGCCGAACACGAGAAAGTCAAGTCGACGAGTGCAACACAATCGATGAAGACCACCGTCGAGCGAGCGTCTCAAGAACATGCGCAAGCGAGTCGCTCTGGAACCGACCGGGCTTGGTGCACTGTGTCCATGGAGGAGCGGTTCGGTGGCAAACCGATGCCAGGTGTGGTTCACGGTGTACATGAATATCGAGTGGAATCGTCTAAAAACGCCTCCATATCCACATACCGAGCTGTTCGCTTACTTGGCTTGAAAGAAGCCATGATTTTCCCTGTTTCCAACGGCGGTCCAACTTTGACTACGCGCACCGACGGTGAGATGATGGAAATGGCTCGAAAGCTTACAAATCCTCCGCGTCTCGACAGAGTTGCGCGGATTAAGGATCTAGGCCATCATATTCCAGCGTCCACACGTCTCGATGAACGTTTACATGACATTATGGAGAAAAAGTCTGAGGTTGGGAGAGGTGAATGTACGAAAATGAAAACGCTCACATGGTTTGATGGTGACGTTTACCTGTGGAAGCAGCCACGCTCGTCTACTCCAGGGCTTATTGATCGCATATTCATCAGAATCGATTGTAGTACGGGGGAAAGGGTTCCTTTCTTAAATTGCGGCTCGAACGGGGACGAGCTGCCAGGAACGTCACAACGACAACTACGCTCCGCGTTGGCCGCTAGCAAAAAAATTGAGCGTGACCGGCGCGAGATGACTGAATTGAGAGAGATGTGGAAAAAGTACGTCAAGGGTCAAAATAAGTGTATACCCGAGTTTGAAACAGCTTCTGGATACGTATTAATACATGGAGCGAAGGCATCAAAAAAGAAATCATATCTCAAGCAGAAAAAAGACCAGCGACAAGTCGTGATGCCTTCTACTGGAACTAGTCAGGTTGTTGTGAAACGAGAACGCGACTCAGAGCCTGCTAGGAATGCGGGTAAAAGAGTTAAAAAGGTCAAGGAGGTGGAGAAAATAGAAAACCGGAAGTCGAACGACAAACTGAAACCGAAACCAAAAAAAAGTACTCGCAAACAAGCCGCACCAATTTCAATTCCTTGGGGCGGTGAAGACGCTCCACGCGTGATAGTCATAGGAGCGGGTCCTGCTGGTTTGAGCGCGGCAAGAAGTTTGAAGAATCATGGTGTTGATGTTGTTGTTTTGGAGTCAAGGAATCGTCCGGGAGGACGCTGTCACACGTATGAGATGCCCGCGCTACCGGTGTATGGCTTACCGAGTGTACAAGTTGACCTCGGCGCGTCATTTGTTCACGGTTGTCACGAATACAACCCGTTGTTTGTGATTGCGAAGAGTAACAAAGTTACGCTGAATAACGCAGGTGGTGGTTATAGCGCCGGATGGAGTGAGAATGCTGCTTGGTACAACGCAAGTGATGGAGGACGAGTTAAACCAGCGACGGTCACTCATGCGTTTAAAATGGCTCGCAAAGCAACGAATCTCATGTTTGGAAGCGAATCAAATGATGAAATGTCATCGTTATACGAGCCATCCAAATCTAACACTGATGTTTTGGGACCAGCTGCGTTCAATGTATCACTCGTACCAAGGCGTCCTATTGACGGCATGACCAGGGAGGACTGCTCACTTCACGAAGCCTTCAGATATGCAACTGAAATTACAATGCGTTCGTTGCTAAATGGAAATAAGCGTTTCGAGGTGCTGAAGCCCGTGTACGATTCTATTCCGACCATCACATGGGCATATGTCGCCCCGATGACTGCGATTTCATTCAATGAAGCTCGAGCTTCAAACAATGAGGTGCTTGAAGCAACAGAGCAGCTCAGAAATCAGAGCGTTGAAGATTCATATAACGAAGAAGAAAGTGACGACGGTGAAGAAGAGAGCTTAGTGCCAGTTTCGGATGCAAAGGGTGAAAAAATGTTAGATCTCAGCGATGGCATGGTTGTGGATGGTTACAAAAACCTTCTCATTGATAGGTTGGTTGGGGCTGAGGACGATTGTCTGGACATACGCTACCAACGTGCCGTGACTCACGTCAGAGTAGACGAAGATAAACGCATAAACGTGCATGGCCTGGTTGAAAACAAGAAACAAGACGTTTTGTACGTGGTCACGTGCTCTAACGGTGAGAAATTTGAGTGCCAGTATGTCGTAGTGACCGTGCCGCTTGGTGTTCTGAAGAAACGCTGCATAACATTTGAGCCTAATCTATCGGTAGATAAACAGAAAGCCATATCACGTCTAGGTATGGGTACGGAAAACAAAGTTTACATGCGCTTCGCCGAAAAATTTTGGCCAAAGGCCAGGTTCATGCAGTGCACAGATGCCCGCTACCGATTCCTCAACGTGGATGCGTATGGTAAAAAGAACACGCTGCTTGTACACGTTTCTCCTCCGTATGCAAGGGATTTTGATGGAAAATCAGACAAAGAAATAGTGGTAGATGTTTGTCACGTGTTAAAAATGATGTTTCGTTTGAAAGAGACTCCACAACCGGTCGACTCAAAGGTGACACGTTGGGGGCAAGATGAGCACTCTTACGGAGCATACTCTTACATGCACGTGGGCTCGTGTACAGATGACGTCAAGGCACTCGTTGCGACAGAGCACAACGGTAGAGTATACTTCGCGGGCGAAGCGTGCTCAGTTGAGGCTGCTCAGTGCGTACACGGCGCTGTCCTTACGGGAAACGCAGCTGCCGTAGAAATTCTGTCCGTAGGAAACGTGGACATAGATGAAACTAAAATTGTCGGCGGGGCAGTGGGACTACAGCTGAAGGATGACGATAACGTTAGGTGGGAAACGTGTTCCAAATGTGACACGTCGCGTCGCATACCCGCATGCGCTACCATACGTCGACCTTGGGAGTGCAGAGATGGAGGTGCCTGGAACACGTACATGGGGAAACATGGATGTTCGTACAAAGATGAGCGCTAACTACTATCGTAGTACTAGTACATGTTGTATTACTTACTCATAGTTCAGGCATTAGTCGAAGTGAATCGAATACGAAGCGAACCACTGGCACCGGCGACATTTCGCATTTCTGCCAAGTCAGCCGATCCTCCTAGTCTTATCCAATCGTCATCTGCGTCTTGAAAGCTCAGAGATAGCGACTTTGACGTTCCTGATGGCACCTTCGAAATGATATCTCCAAGTGTCATCTCAGGGGTTATTTTGAATCGAAATACGTCCTCACCGAAGCTAGCTTTCACGGATATAATCTGAGAACTCTCTTGCACCAGGCCCTTGCGACAGGATTGCTCCCGCTTGAACACCTTGTCTGCTTTGGTAGCCTTATCAAACGTAAGTTTGATTCGGACAGTATGCGGAGATCCCGTTCGTGAAGCACACGCGAGGCATTCATCCAGGTCTTCTTCATTACGCAGCAAGCACCAGTCGTCCTCATCGTCTTTATACTTGAGTTTGCAAGCTTTCAAATTCGGGATGAGTATGCCGCTCAACGCCTCGATGAGCTCGGTATACTTTGAGGTCGTTACCAGGCGAATCCTGATCAGAGCATCTTGAATCTGCACTTTAACAACAACCGGTACGCAAGATGGTTCCTGGACTAATTCATTGATAAAGCTTGTCATTTCATCGTTCACTTTGAACGTTGCGGGATTGAAAGCGTTTGCTCCACGAACGCTTTCATCCATGCGCGGCGCCGATCGTGCGAAATTTTGGGATCCATGGACACTGCGTTCGAATCTATGAGAGACTTCTTGTTCAAGTGCATCCTTTGCATCGGTATTGCCGTGCCAACTCATGCCTCTCTGCATCTTCAAATCAGAACCTTCCTGCCAAAAGGCGCCGAGGTTTGCTCCACGGTGAACGCGCTCTTCAAGTGTACGTTTGTTAGTTTCCATCAGAGGACCATCGCCATCCAATACGGTGTGCTCACTAGCGCACAATTTTTGTGAAATGTATGACAGACTGCACGTATCGTTATCCTCCTGATCACCTCCTGTGGCCAAGCTCATCTGATTTGAGCTCGTTGGTTTGTTTGACTTCGCCAAAATATCGCTCATGCGTCCATTCTTGCTATTTAAACTGCGGCGCGGCCATCTTCGAATACCATACTGTCGACAAATTCGCTTCAACGTCGTACTACCCACTCCCAAATCCGTAGCCGCTTGTTTCAAGTGCTTGTGGAAATTCTGTTGGAGCACCTCCAAGGTGATGCCCCACAGCGCCACACCCGTCGAATTTGGCTCTGCTAGTCCGCCGCTTGCTGTCTGCGAATTCTTCATTTGACGCAGCCATGTAGTATCTGTGTCGGTAATTACTTTCGCATTCAATTCACTCTCAACTTGAGACCAAAACATCTGCACTGTCTTTGCTTGCTCACGAGGTGCCCTCAGACTTGGGTCGAGGAGGACTTCGACCAACACCTGGAGGGGTTCGCCGCTTGAGATCCCCATCAGAGCAACTTTCGCGATACACAATGCATTCAATTTGAGCAAATTGCAGGAGTGTTTCAAAAGAAAATCGCGATGTGATAGGGTGCTCAAGTCATGAAGCCAGATCATTGAACCTTTTGACCACACCTTCGCGAAAGATCCAGCCGACTGTGAAATGGCGATGTTCATAGCCGCATTTCTATAATGTGCGAAGTGAGGAGAACTCTGATAATAAGGAGCGCCCGCGGTGATTAAAGTCCCATCAACGGCGCATGGAATCCAAATCTGTGCGAAAGGAACTTGAAGTTTTGTGCAAAACATTTTAAGTCGAGACGTCACTTCATCAAACTTCAAACGAGCGCACTCATCGGAAATCCTGTTGATGAGCGCCGAAGGTGGAGCGAGAGAACTAGAGAGTCGAGAATACAACCCTCCATTAACGATCTCACGCATGACCTCCGCATACAGCGTCCCGATGTTGTCCAGTACTTGCAGGGATGTGATTTCAAAAATCACAAAAGGATGCTCGCATTCGGCGCGAAGCGTGCACGGCACGAGTAGCTGACTGTGACAACCACTTTGCACGGCCGCAGCATGTCTTCCAAATTCAGTCGAATGGTAACATTGCACCGACGGAGTAAACTCGGGGGCGTTTGTCGCATAAACACGACCTGGAACGCCTGAACCCGGCGTAAAACCATCTTGCCCGCCAATGATACAGTTCAACGAAAATCTCTTCGCATTGACCTGAAAGCTTCGAAGAGCAGCCGTATTCGTCTTGCTTACGACTCGCACGAAATCTTGGCTCGCATATAAATTCACGATTTCGTTTTTCTTTTCCACCAACCAGGCTTGTAACAGGCAGTCGCCGTACAGTCTTTTGCTAATTCCTTCAACGATTTTGACGAGTTGCCGCTGCAACCTCTCCACCGAGGTATCATTTACGATCGTATCTTCTCTCACATTTTCGCACGCCATTCGCATGAGGCGGTAGGTCTCCGATGACGAGTAGCTTTGTCTCGAGTCCGTCGAAGATGTCTCGGCCCTATTGTCGTCAGCCCGTCTCGAGCGGGAAGCCACGTTTTCCTCGTCGGTCGCGCCAACGGCTCGCGCGCCCGCGCGATGGCCCTTCGCATCCCGCCCCGCGCGTTGCCCCATACCACCCACCAATTCGAGCTCCAGGGAATCCCAGAGGTCCGGCTGAATGGGCTCCTCGAGCGTACCCTGCCCGTCTCCGGTATCGGCATCCGCCGAGGGGAGCTCATTCAAGAAGGCTGCGAGCTCTTCCTGGGGATCCATGACGCCCGGAGCGATCCGAGAGACCCAGTGCGCTCGACGGGTTCGCGGTCGGTCGCGGCGTCGGTAACCGGCCCGCCGTCGTTTGATGGGTCGAGTCGAGGTTCTGTTGTCGACGTTGTCGACACAGCGGCCGATCCGAAAGGACGCACATACTGAGAGGTTTCTTTATCTAACAAACTGAATCAGAGAGATTCACGAGGGTAGTGAAAAAGAGGGTGAAAGTGAAAAAGTTGTTGTTGGTGTGGAGGTGCGGGCCAGAACTTAGATCGACCTCAATGCGTGTAAAGTTGTGTGGATTCTTACAAGATATATTTAGCCCTAGTGGCTCCTCCTCTGTTGAGTTGTGACTCATCTCATATATAATACTCGGGAAGACTATAACCATATACTTAGTGGTGAAATATTCTAACAGGAGGGGTCAAGAAGTATCAATAAATTGTGGATTACAGGCAACGGCGTGGAACCTACGAAACGAATCAAAGAGTTTTTTCTAGTTGAGCTGCTGCCGCTGCGGCACGCTTCTTTGCCGCGCGTTTCTTCGCATTCTTCAGCGCCGCGGCAGATTGTTGCGCTCCCGCGCCGGGAGGGCCGGAGGGTTCCGACGAAGGGGTCTTCGAACCGGCAGCCTTGAACTTGCCAGCCTTCATCTCTTCCTCGGAAGCTTTCGCGAGGCTGAAATTTCCACTACCACTCGTCGCGTGCGGGGGTCTGTAGGCTGTCTTAGCCGCGTGTGGAGGTCTGTACGCACCCTTCGTCTCGGCACCTCCGGAAGCCGCTCCCTGCGCTTCCACGCGCTTCGACGCGGGTGAAATCGGACGATCCTCGTACGTTCCCGTGGGAACTGGTCTCCAGAACGCCTCGTATATTTTAGTTCGCTCTTCGTGAAGCAATAAATCACCGTTGTAACGCCAAATCTTCCAACCGTTATCCACGTTGAGTCGCGGCGCGATAGTGCTCGTGAGCAGGCGCCTACCATCTGGGGACCACTCCAAGGTGACGGAACACGCCGCCCGCGTAGATCCGATCGGTTTGTATTTTCCATCCTTCATCTTTTGGAAAAATTTGACGTCTCCCGGCAAGTTTCCAAAGCCCGCGAGGGCGACGAAGCGCCCGAAAGGATTCCATCGCAACGTGTTGTGAGGACCAGCCCCGAGTTCATACTTTGGTTCGCACTTTGCCGCCTTGTAAATTGTCGCCTTGGCTGGCATGTAACCGTACACCACACCGAACTCGTCACCACATGGAGACCACTGTGCGTCGTGCACTGGACCCTCCTTGTTCAGCGGCACCGCTCCCTCGAACGATCCATCTGCCTTGAGATAGTGCAAGCAACTCTCGCCGTAGTACGACTTGTTCGTTGCGTCCACTTCGCTCGATCCCAGAATCAACACCGCGGTTCCGTCCGGAGACCACATCAAGTCCACCTCATTCACACGGAAGAACGATTTACGCACCACCGCCTGAGGATTCTCGACGACGCCCTCTTCGGTGTGGTTGGCGAGCTCGTACACTCGAACTGATCCCGGCGCCCCCTTCACCTCTGGCACGAAACACGCGACTCGCGGCGTCGGTCCCGGTGAAATCTTCGCTACTGCGACGGAAGGCACGCGCAAACGAACGTGATGATCGAATCCCTCGCTCGGTCGAATGATTTGTATCTCGTTACTCACGCATCGAACGACGGTGGCGTCGTCGTCGCTAAACTGAAAGTACGGCCACTCCGCCTTGAGAAACTGTCTCTGAAACACCTCATACACCTTGCGAGGCTCCGCCCCCTCCGCGATCCCCTCCAAGCTCCACAACGTCAAGTTCGTCTCGTCCTTCGCCGCGCCCGTGGACGTTTGCTTTTGATAAATCGCCAAGTATTTCTTCGCCGGGGAAAACGCCAACGCCGACGGCCCGTTCAGCGTCATCGAGCCTCTGAGCGCGTACGGTTCCTTCGTCGCGTCGTACACGTCCACCCTCTTCGCGCTCGCGCACGCGAACAGCATACCATCTCGCGAATACGTCGACGTCACTCCCTCCGTTTCCGCCTCCGTCGTCGCCGTCGCTCGAAACTCGTGCGTCGCGTACGCCGCCGTCGCCGCCTCGTCGCTCGCCGCCCCGATGGTGCTCGGGACGTCGTGAAACTTCCAGTGTTTCATCCCCACCGGCGTTCGCTCCGTGATCATCGCCTCCTTCATCGTCGTCGTCGTCGTCGTCGTCGTCCTCTCCGTCTCCGTCTCCGTCGTCGTCCGTCGTCACCGCGACGCTCGCTGACGCGCGCGCGCGCGCTCGATCGCCGCCGCGCACGATGACGCTCGCCCTCGATCGACCGACCGATGGAAGATCGAGACCGATCGACCGATCGATCGAGACCGACCGACCGATCGACCGATCGAGACCGACCGACCGATCGACCGACTCGATCGACGCGCGCGATGTGAAACGAAACCAACTCGACCGATGCACGTCGATCGATCGACCCATCCTTCGTCGATCGTCGACGTCCATCGATCGACTTTCATCGATCGCGATCGACTTTCATCGATCGACTTTCATCGATCGCGATCGAGACCGGTCGAGGCGCGCGCGCGCGCGGGCGCGCGGGTGCATGCATGATTGAGGACGCGCGGCGAGTCTCGACTCGCGAGACGCCGACGCGAGGCGTTGACGGGAATCGAGCGTCGAGCGTCGAGAGGGGCGTCGAGAGGGGAGTCGCGATCGGTCGCCGCGCGCGGCGGCGTCGACGAGCGAGCGTCGAGCGCGTCTCGTCGAGGCGGTGCGGCGGTCGAGTTTGGTCGAGTTTGGTCGAGTTCGGTTCGTTTGAACGACGAGGAGGACGCCGACGAGGCGCGAGCGAGGGGAAGCGAGCGTGCGCGAGGACGAAGGAAGAAAGGAACGCGTTTGAGCGGAGGCGAAGCGGGGGCTCGAGCGATGAGCGCGAGTGTGGGACGACCGGGAGGCGTCATGGCGTTGGAGGATGGGTGGGGGTTCATGCAGGTGCGTCGAGAGACGCGAGCGACGCGCGCGGTTTCTTTCTTACGTTTCGGGACGCGATCGGGGACTGACTGGCGAGTGGTGCGCGCGCGATAGGACGGTATCATGAAACTGCGCGGTATTCTCGATAAGGAGGACGCCGAACCGTTCACGTCGGAGGAGTATATGAATCTGTACACGTACGTCTCGACGACGCGACTCGCGGATGGGCGGTTGACCGATCGCGAAACGCGCGGGCGACGCGTCTATGTACGCGCGCTCGGGGGCGATTCGGGAGAAGGGTGATGGACTGACGACGGCGACGATGTCTCGACTCGCGCGTGATCTGACGCAGGACCATTTACAACATGTGCACCCAAAAGGCTCCCTACGACTATTCCGAACAGTTGTACGAGCGTTACGAAGCCGCCTTTAACCAATACATCAACGCAAAGGTTTTACCGACGTTGGTCGAGAAGAAGGGCGAGTACATGCTCAAGAGTTTAGTCGCACGGTGGGAGAATCACAAAATTATGGTGAGATGGTTATCGAAATTCTTCAACTACCTCGATAGATACTACATCCCGCGCCATCACTTTCCGCCCCTCAAGGATGTCGGCGTGAATTGTTTTCGAAGGTTGGTGTACAAGGAGGTCAAGTTGAGCATGAAGATGGCGGTGTTGGAGCTGATCGATAAAGAGAGAGACGGTGAAAAGGTTGATCGAGCGCTCATCAAGAACGTCACGTCAATCTTCGTGGAGATGGGTCTCGGAACGATGGACGCGTATCAAACGGATTTTGAAGCCGACTTGTTGGAGCACACGTCGTCGTTTTACGCGCGCAAGGCGACGCAATGGATCGCTGAAGATTCTTGTCCGGCGTACCTCATCAAAGCGGAAGAGTACTTGAATAGCGAACGCGATCGCGTCCGACAATACTTGCATCAAAGCACGGAGTCCAAACTGATTTCAAAGGTTGAACAGCAGCTCCTCGAGCAATACGAGACGGAACTGTTGGAGAAGGAAAATAGCGGATGCGCGGCTCTCTTGATTGACGACAAGAAGGACGATTTGGCTCGCATGTTCCGACTCTTCAGTGCTGTTCCAAAGGGGTTGGTTCCGATAGCTAGTATTTTCAAGTCGCACGTGCAAAAGGAAGGCATGAGCTTGGTCACGTCGACGGAGCAGGCGGCGCTCGCCATGAAGAAGAAGGGCGAAAAGCCGTCGGCGACGACGTCCGTCGAGCAAATGTTTACCCGCAACGCGATCGACCTTTATGACAAGTACAATAGTTATGTGAAAGACTGCTTCGGTGCGTCCGCTCTCTTCAATCGGGCGCTCAAGGAAGCTTTTGAATACTTTTGCAACAAGGGCATCGCCGGCAACTCGACGGCGCAACTTCTCGCCGACTTTTCGGATAAGTTGCTAAAGAAGGGTGGGAGCGAAAAATTGAGCGATGAGAAGATGGAAGAGACGTTGGAGAAGATTGTGAAAATTCTCACCTTCATAAGCGACAAGGATCTATTCGGAACTTTCTACGGTAAAAAGCTCAGTCGACGCCTCTTGCAAGACACCTCGGCGAGTCAAGACCATGAGCGATCAATTTTGAGTAAACTGAAAACGCAGTGCGGTCAACAGTTCACGTCGAAAATGGAGGGCATGCTCAACGACATTCAATCTACGTCTCAGACTCAATCTCGTTTCAAGGCTTGGATCGAAGAAGATTCGAGTCGTCAACCTCCGGTTGATTTGAACGTGACGATTTTGACGCACGGGTTTTGGCCGCAAGCGGCGGGTCCCGAGCATGAGCTCTGCGACGAGTTTGCGCGATGCGTTGAGATATTCCAAAACTTTTACGACAACACACAAAACACCAGAAAGCTTTCATGGATGCATCAACTCGGTTCTGCCACGATAGTCGTCAAGTACGCGTCTAAACCGATCGAAATGGTCATGCAAACTTTCCAAGTGACGGTGCTGCTGCTCTTTAGAACAGTGAAGGAGTTGACCCTTCGTCAGGTTGTGGAGAAGACCAAGTTACCGGTCGACGATGCGAAAAGAGTCCTGTACTCCTTATCGTGCGCCAAGTACAAAATTTTGAACAAGTCTTCGGAAGGGAAAACCATAGATCTCGACGACATGTTCACGTTCAACGAAAAGTTTACCGACCGATCGAGGCGCATCAAAATCGGACTGCCAGCGATGGACGATAAGAAGGCGACCATAGCGACCGTCGAACACGATCGTCGACACGCCATCGACGCCGCCATCGTCCGCACCATGAAAACTCGCAAGTCTCTGGCTTACAACGATCTTGTCATCGAGGTGGTCTCTCAACTCAAGCAAAAGTTCATCCCTGAGCCGAAAATGATCAAGATGCGCATCGAGGGTCTAATTGAGAAGGATTACATCGAGCGTGACAAGGAAAACGCGCAAGTTTTCAGATACGTGGCTTAGTCGGTCAAAATAGTCGATACGAATCAATACTAGCTGTAATTTTCATACGAAACATTTGAGACGCTCTCGAACATTACAAATTGATGTGAGCTTTGCACGACGCGTGTCAACTCACCCTCACCCAAATACTAGTTTCTAAACAAGCCTTCCGCACCGCACTTAAAGAGTGACGTGGTTCGGGCGCTTGTACTTGAAAGTCGTCTTCGTGGCCTTGCTCGGGTGACGCATCACCTTGTTCACGACGGGGAAAGACAAGTTGTCTTGGAGGAATTGACGGGTGTTCTCACGGCGAACATCCTTGGCTTCAACCTCCGCAATCTTAATGATTTGCAAGCAGGAAGCGCGCACACGGTGGCGGGACGCCATTTCCTCGTAGAGCGCATCAACAGCAGCGTTCATCGTCGTCTCACGGTACTCCTTGTAGGAGTTGTGGTAGCCCGTGCGGGACTGGTAACGGATCCAGACGCCGAAGTTCTTCACAGTCGTCGTGTCGGCTTCGAAGATCTGCGCGTGGCAAAAAATCCAATGAGCGAGCAAAGAATGGTCAGTCGCCGTACCCTCTCGGTGTGCATACGATATCACTATTCACCCCACGCGCCGTCTGATCACGCCTCTCACCCGCGCGCGTCGTCATCCGTCTCCCTCTCCGTCGTTTGCGCGCGTCTCGCGTTTCGCCATCCCTAGGGCTTTCCGAGTGGCGGGGGATGCGCACGCACCTCGTTGCAGGCGATGATTTGGCCGTTCGCCTTCTTAACCTTCTTGAGGCGAGACATGAAATACCTGTACACGTCATGAAACATCGCGCGCGGTCAGTGCCCGTTCGCAATCGCGCGCGGTCGCTTCGTCCGTAATCGCCCCACCGGACCCGGTCCGAACCTCGCGAGCGTGCGCCTCATCCGAGTCGTCCGACGTACCAAAACTTCGATCGCGCCTTGACGGAATCGAGCGCCCAGAGCTTCATGCGGAACACTTCCGGCTCGGGTTGCGCTTCGGTCGGCACGTGTCGGCCGACAACTTGGTATTGGTGGTACTGCGCGGGGAGAACGCGCGTCATCGCGTCGTGTCAGTCGCCCACATCTCTCTCGCCGCGGCGATCATCTTCACCCCGCCCTCGCCTCGCGCGCGTTCACCACCGCACGAATCACCGCGAACGCGTCGCGTGCATTTCACTCTTCCATCTCGGACCATCACCACCGCTCCCCAGTCCGCGTCCACCGTCGCGCGCGCGCCCTCGCGCGCCCACCGCGATCGAGCCGAAACCCCAAACCGCTTGGTCCGGTCGCCCGGTCCGTCGACGCCTTCGCGTCCACCGCATCGAGCCACCACCGCGTCACCGCGCGCGTCGTCGTCGTCGTCGTCGTCGTCGTCGCACGCACCCTCAACTTCGCCATGATGCCGTGCGAGGCGCGTCGCGTAGAGGCGGACGGCGCCGCGCGCGTCGCGAGTTTCACCGACCGGACGGGCGCGTCCTCGGGCCTGAGACCCAAATGGTCCGTGTTTGACCTAAAGTACGCGTGAGACCATCCACAATCGTCTCGCCGGACGAACGGACGCACGGCGCGCCGGCGCGACCAGAGACGGCGCGACCGGAGACGTCGACGCGCGCGACATGTCGTGGACGACGACGACGTCGTCGTCGTCGTCGACGTCGTCGTCGACGCGCGCCGGCGTCGCGCGATCGGTCGCGACGGCGCGCGCGAACGAGCGCGTCGTCGGAGGGGGGACGGGGATGAGGATGAGTTCGCGTCGTTTTGGCGCGGTGACGCGCGTGGAGACGACGCGTGGGACGCGCGCGCGCGCGGTGCGCGTGGAGACGATGCGAGGGTCGTTCGGCGCGGCGGAGACGTCGAGGGCGACGAGCGGGGGGCGCGCGAGGGGAGAGAATTACGGAGGGCGGAGAGACGCGGCGACGCGCGCGGCGCGAAGGCCGAATGCGAGCGAATACGCGGCGGCGACGACGTCCAAGGGTAGTGGAGGGAGCGCGTTCGAGCGCGCTGGAGGATTATTGTACGTGCGTAACTTTTTTGAACCGGAGACGTACGAGCGCGTGGCGAAGGAGTGCTCCAAGCTTCGCGAGAGCGTGACGGCGGAAAACAGAGCGTGCGCGCGTCATAGATTAGGAGTCATGGTACCGATGGATAATTTCGTGCACGAGGCGTGCGTGGCGAGCTCGGTGGCGGAGCGACTGGGGACGCTGCTGCTGGGAGAAGAGAACGATGGTGATTTAGTGGCGGGTGACGTACCGGTGGAATTCAGAATATACCCCGTCGGCGGGTCCATGGATTGGCACAAAGACGTCGCGCTGTACTCGAAACCACAGTTTGAGATCGTTTTCACGGTGACAAATACGAGCGATAGCACGACGGAATGGGAGGATGAGAGAACGGGGATGCGATACGGAGGCTGGACGGAGCCCAACTCTGTTATCGTCGTCCGAGCGGATGGCGCGCCGCACCGGGTCACCGCGGTGACTCGAGGGGAGAGATCGATAGTCAAGTTTGTTCTCACGCAGACGCTAGAAAAGACGGACGATTTCTTCGATAACCTACTCACTTATACGCATTAAAATAATCTTTTGTTGTAATTTACCGCATGTCCCGGCAAGCTTCATCGAGGCACCCTGAACGCGAGATATCTTCGCACCCAACGTTCTAATTCTTCGCTAATAATATTCCATATCTCGAGCGAGAGCTTTTCCTTCGCACACGGCTCTTTCAACCCTTGTTCACCACCCTTCCGCGCGTCCCTTCGCAACTCGATCGGTTGTTTGTGATTGACGCCCGCGCTGTGGCGCCAAATCGCACTCTTCACTCGATCCGTTACGTTCATGTCGTCGCCAAAGCCGAGACTTTTACCGGCGTCCACGACCTTGAGTCGAATCGAGGGCACTTGGAGGACGTTCTCTACGCAGCTCGAGACGTGGAAATCAACGGCGGCTATCGGTATGTCGTCGCGTCTCATGAAACCTCCGAAGTGGGTGCGCTCGTTCTCCGTCGTCGCGTCGAAAATCAATTCGAGATACGTCAACCAAGGTGATTTGACGTCCGATTCGATGATTTCTGGATTAAGCAGGGCGTCGTAATCGACCGGTACATTCGCATCACACGACATTTGCGTGAATCTTTCGAGCCACACGCGTGAAAATCCGTGCAACATCGCGACGTCCCCGGGCATTCCGCCAAAGTGAGCGCGAATAATCAAGGACTGCACAACGGTAGATTCGTCGGGCGACTCACTCAATTTCGTTTCGACGTCATTCAGAGTCAACGGTGTATTAGGACCGTACGCGGGTTCATCTCTGACCTGAACTGCCGCCAGTTCTCCGGCAATGCGAATGACGGATGCGCGCAACGCATCCGTCGGTTCGAAACCTTTACTCGTCGCACACATCAGCCACGTTAACACGGCAATATCCGGATGTAAGATGGCGTCCTCGACGGATATGATGACGAGTCTCCGAACGAGCTCGACGAACGAAGAGGAGGATAGACACATGTGCGTGGCGATTCGACTCGCCGCGACGGCTCTTCCTCTCCTTATGTTCTTTTGCAGGGCAGATTTGATCAGGCTCACCTTGAGTTCCTCACTACCCGCGCGCTCACGCGACGCGCGCACCTCGCTAAACTCTCGAGCGTCTGATAACCCTTGTAAAATGAAACGATCTCGCTCTGACCCTTTGAAATCGCCGTTGACGTCAACTGCGAGCTTCAATGTCGTCGCGCACGTCGAACCGCTTGCGAGCTTCTCCTTCACGACCACCTGCCCAGACCACGCCCGCTTCGACTCGGACAACGGTGACGTTTTCCCCAGAGTGACGCGCCAACGTTCGCGAGACTTGTCGTACGAGAGCGCGTAGGACCGAACGCGTTCGCGCTCGCGTTGCGCCGCCATCATGCTCGCAAACGCATTCTTCGTACCATCCTTCGCCGGTGTGCACACGTCATCCAATCGCGCGATTGATTTCACCCCGGATCGTTCGATCGGCCTCTTCTCGACCACGCCCTCGCAAGCATCCACGTGCGATGCAAAAAACACGTTTGCCACGTTCGAATCACAAATCGGGCATCTCCGAAACCTAGACCCCGAATCCATCGTCGACGTTTTCACCCTCTTCCTCTCCCCGGACGTCGTTTTTTCTTCCTCCGACCCGTCCCCCACCGCATCGTCTCGACGCGCTCTTTGAAAAAAAGACGCGATGCTCCCTCGTCTCGTCGCCGACCCCATGACCGCGACCTCCCTCGTTTCACCCTCCCGCGCCCTCACGCTCGCGCGCCACCGAGTCCACCCACCTCACGCACCGCCTCCTGAATCGTCACCCGTATCCTCTCCGTCAATCCTCTCGCCCCGATGCGCCCTCGCGTGATCAACACCTTGACGTGCGCGAGGTGCTCTGTTTCAAATTCGTCACCCTCGCGATCGCCTCCGCGCGCCTTGGTTCGCCGAACCGCCGCGACGGAACGCGTCGACGGTTCGTCCGACTCGCGCTCGCGCTTCGTCATCGACCGACGCCCGCGCGAGCGACCGACCGCGTCGCCGTCGCCGGTCGATCGCGTCGAGACGGCGATCGCGTCGACAACTCTCGTCTCGACTCCTCACTGTGTACCCATATGAAGACCACATGTCTCATACACGACGTACGAAACGCCAATCATTTCACCGAGAGGCGGGGTGCCGACCACCGTCACCGTTAATGCATTACCCGACGGGCGCGACGACTCGGCGTCACACGCGCGCGCGAGACCACTCGCGAGCGAACGAACGAGCGACGACTCGCTTCTTTTTTTTACTCCGAGCGACGCGATGGCGTGCAATTCGTGCGGTGACGGATGCGCGTGCGCCCCGGGCGGGTGCGCGTGCGCGAACGCGACGACGTGTGATGCGTGCGGACACAAGACGTGCGGGTGCGCGCGGTGTCGATGCCCGTGCGATTCGTGCGCGTGCCAATCGAAGTGATGGGTGCGGCGGATTTTTGTTCGGCGGTGTCTTTCGTCGCGCGCGCTCGGGGCGCGAGCTTCGAGGGCGAACGCGGAGGAGGATGCCGCCGAGGGGAAGGTTGGGTGCCCGCGCGCGCGCGCCGTTTGATCTCTGACGCGGTGTCGTCGAAACCCGAGGAGGGATCTCGGCGTTCGAGAATCACCGATCGATGCTTATGACTTGTAATACACTGTAAAATCGTGCACATCCCGTGATGTATCCTATGAAATGGAAATGGCAAATGGCTTCTAGCTTCTACGCGTCTAAAAAAAACGTCGCCGCGTTTACTTTTTCTCCTTCTTGGCCTTCTTCTCCTTCTTGGCCTTCTTCTCCTTCTTCTCCTTCTTGGCTTTCTTCTCGGTGGACCGATGTTTCTCACCTTGATCGTCTGAATCATCGAAATTCGTCTTCCGTTCGCCCGTCCACTCGGATTTCAGAATGCCTCGTCCGCCCAAGCCGCGCTTCGTGCCCTTGTGCACCATCGTGTCGTGCGCCTTTTTAAATAACGCCTCTTGGTCACCTTCACTGAACCCTCGGCGTCCCTTCTCCCCGGTCTTTCCGCCGTCATCGTTCAGATCCTTTTCGCGTTTCGATCCGACCACGCCGCCCCAGGCGAAACCGGCGCGACTCCACCAGTCGCTCTTCTTCGTGCTCGCCGACTGTTCTCCCTCGTACTCCTCGGCGGTGAGCGTCGCGCTCTTCTCACCCGTCTCCCCGTCCCGTTCGTCGTCGTCACCACCCGATGTTTTCTTCTTCTTCTTCTTCTTCTCCTCGTCCTCTCGAGCGGTTTCGACGACGACGGGCGCCGCCGCGAGCCCGTTTTGCACCCCGTACTTGGCCAACTGTTCCGCCTCAAACCTCGCGATTCGCTCGAGCTTCCCGACCCTCCCTCCGAACGTGGATCCGCGATGATTATCTCTCGCTAACTCCTCCATGAGTTTCAAATCACTCTTCGATCCGCTATACACCACCCCGTCTCGTCCCGTGACGGTTCCCAGTTTCACCATGAGCGCGGCGTCTTCGTCGTCGTCCGAATCGTCGTCCGACTCCGAATCGGACCCACCTCGCGACGACGACGACCGGGAAGAAGAAGACGACGACGATTTCTTCCCTTTCCCGATCGCCCTCGCAACTTTACTCGCCGCGCTCGCGTAGTGTTCCTCCCACCACTTGTCCTCCCAGTTGTACCGCTCTCGAGTCGCCCCCAACCCGACGTTTTCCTCCCGTTTCACAACCTCGATCGCCTCCGCGCGTCCGTGCTGTCGCTTCCCCAACCCTCTCCCTCTCTCCCACCCCATCTCTCGCATGACGCGCGCGCCGAATCCACCGTACCTCGACTCCGTCGTCGGGTCGGCGTCGTACGTCGGCATCTTCATGACGGCGGCGGGTCGTCGCGACGCCGACGCGACGCCGACGCCGACGCGACTCGACTCCTCGATTCCTCGCACCGGACGGCGCGCGAGCGAACGAACCGAGGCGCGACGACGTGTGCGCGCATCGCCCGTCGCATCGCGCGGTCGCGGTCGCGGTCGCCGTCGCCGTCGACGCGCGTCGGTTCGGCGGCGGCGCGCGTGTCTGTGTCTGTCCCACACGGCCAACATTCACGTAAAAGGTGGTTCCGAGAGTCATACTGGAACGTCAAAAAGCTCGAACTTAAAAATATCTTCTCGATCAATCGGCCGACGCGGATCATCGCGCGATTCGACGATTCGGGTTCGATCGATCTACGCGCGCGCGCGAATCATCGACGCACCGCTCGATCGCTCGATCGACGCCATGCTGTCTCTCGCCTTGTCCTCCTCCTCCTCGCGATTCCTCGCGCGCGATCGTCTCGGACGAGCCGACCCGACGAATCGCCGTCCGCGATCGGCGGCGGTGGTCGTGTCGGCGAAAAAGAAGCACTCGACGAAGAAGAGGGATGCGCGCGAGAAGAGGGAGGCGACGCCGACGATACGATCGTCCCTTCGCGCGTCCTTCGACCCGACGCGACCGATGGTGGTGGACGCGGGCGATCACGCGGTGAAGATTCGTAAGGCTGTGCGCAAGGCGATTCTCAACGTCGAGTACGAGGAACAACTGTCGCGGTTACAATCCGAGCTCGTCGTGTGGCAGGATTACGTCGTGGCGAATGGGAAGAAGGTCGTGATACTGTTCGAGGGACGAGACGCCGCGGGGAAGGGTGGGTGCATCTCGAGAATCACCGACGTGCTGTCGGCGAGAGTGTGTAAAGTCGTCGCGCTCGGCGCGCCGACAGAGGCGGAGAAGAGCCAGTGGTACTTTCAAAAGTACGTCCAACACTTGCCGAGCGCGGGACACATCGTGTTGTTCGATCGATCGTGGTATAATCGGTCCGGGGTTGAACGCGTGATGGGGTTCGCGACTCCTGAACAGGTGGAACAGTTTGAACGCGAAGTGAACGTGTTTGAACAGATGCTCGTGGACGCCGACACGCACGTCGTCAAACTCTGGTTCGACGTGAGCGACGAGCAACAAGAGATGCGGTTCCGCGGACGATTGGAACGGGAGGAAAAACGTTGGAAATTAAGTCCCATGGATCTGTTTGCGCGTTCAAAGTGGTACGATTATTCGCACGCTCGCGATTTGATGTTTCAAAACACCAGCAAAACCGTGCCGTGGTCCATCGTCCCGGCGGACGATAAGCGCGTCGCCAGGCTCAACGCCATTCAACACATTCTCAGTACCATGGATTACGAGGAGGTGAAGAAGGAGGACTTAAAACTTCCCGCGCGTCAAGACAAACCGCACGATTACCAGGAGGTTGATTTACACAAAATCGATCCCAGCATGGCGAGAGTCGTTCCGCAAGTCTACACCACGCAAGGTCTCGAGTCGAGAGACGAGGACGATCGCTCGTGGCAGGACATCGCCGACGTCGTCACCAAAAAATCAAAGAAACATCTCAAGCTCTCCTCCGACGACAAGACCGCGCGTTGAGACGCAATAACACGTTTTATTGTACACCAGTGCACTGTAAATAAAATACATGAACAGAGAACGACACACCGCGGCGCGGTTCACGGACGCGAACGTCCCCGCGCACACTCCCGAGACGCACGTCCGTCATGCACGCCGTCGCCTCGTCCTCACCGCGCGTCTCTTCCGAGTCTCGCGCGCGTCGTCCGGGCGATGCGCGTCGTCTCCACTGGCGAGGCGTCCCATCCTCCCGGTCGTCGTCCCGCGCGAGTCCTCGATCCGCGACGCGCGCGCGCGCGAACGCCGTGGACGTGGACGCCGGAAAATTTATGCTCGAGCGCGAGGAATACCTCTTCGTCGATTGTCGATCGTGGAAGGAGTACGATCGCTCGCACATCACCAAGCCCCCACAGAGAACGATAAACGTGCCCCTGGCGGAGGATGCGAGCGCCGATTCGTGGGTGAAAGCGGCGCGAGAGAAGACGCGACCGGCGATGAAATTATTAATCGTAGACGCGGACGGGTCGAGAGCGGAAGAACTCGTCGACGCGCTCGTCGAGGCGGGGTACACGAACGCGGTGGCGGTGGAGGGCGGATACTCGACCTGGATGTCTAAATACACGCCATTCGGACGGAAAGTGCCGCCCAAGGGGAAATTCGTATCGACGGGGAGGGAGGCGTTGAAGAGTGGGTTGGATCTCGATCCCACGGTGGCGTCCGCGTACGAAGAAAATTGGGGAAGGCAGGATTATAAGCCTTGAGCCGGCGGCGATTCGCCGGCGGCGACGCGCGCGCCCGATCGACGGTGACTCGACGCGTCTCGATTCACATGTAATTATTCATCGCTCACGACGTCATCGCGTCGTTCGCGACGCGTCCTCGCGATGTGCGTCTCGTCTTCGTCTCGACTCTTGACGCGCACCACGCCTCCTCGTCACTCTTCGACGCGGAATGCGCGCGATTCCCGGTCCCGCGAACGCGTTTACGTCGCACCTCGCGCGCGCGAGCGTCGTGGAATCACCGTCGACCGTCGACGACGTCGCGCGCGCCCGTTCGACGCCCGCGGAGGCGCGCACCGAGGATGCGATTTCGAACGCGCAGCGACAGCTGCGCGATGAACTCGACGAATCGCTCTTCCTCTCCGCGCCCTGGCGTCGCGCCTTGGACGCGCTGGACGTCGAACGATTCGATCCGAGCGTTGCTGAGTGTCGACACAACGTGGGGTGGGTGCGTCGAGGCGGATGGCGCTCGGGACGCCTGCCTCGCGCGGCGGGCATCTTTCGAGAACTCGGAGCGACGTCCAACGGCGATGGCGCGGGCGTCATGTGCGATCCGACGGGTGAAATTCGTGTCATCGTGCACAGAGAATTGATGGAGAGCGAACGGGCGCTCGTCGCTGGGTGCGCTGTCGTCATCAGGGACGCTCCAGTGCTCAGTGCGCACGGGGCGGCGCACGCCGTCGTGGTGACGAGCGAGAGTCTCGTCGCCGTGTTCGAACCCGACGTCGACGTCGACGCGGTAAATCTCGCGAGACGGACGAAAATGGAACGTAACGCGCTTCGAGAGCGATTACGCGAGAGTGCGGTGCTCGAGGCGATGGAGGGTGTTGGGTTCGAGGATTTCGAAGAAGATGCGGGCGGCGGCGACGGCGAAGAGCGCGAGAGAGAAAACCACGACGAGCGCGAGGACGAGAAGGACGCGACGACGACCGACGTGACGACGCCGGCCGTCTCGTTCGATCGCGCGACGGGTGACGACGCGCCCACGGGCCAGGGACCGAGCGATTTCGCGTTGCAGCTCGCGGCGCTGTACGCCGGCGAGGAGTGAAAAGATGAAGAGATCGCCCGTGGACGCCCGCACACGTTGCCGCGCCGTGGTCTCGTCGAACGCGCGAATGTCGACGGGCGAACGACCGACGGCGCGCGTGTGCTACGCCACGGGGAACGCGGGTAAGTTTGCGGAGGCGTCGCACGTCTTCAAAAGGGTTGAAAACGTCGCCCTGGTGGATGTGATTTTGAGCAGAGTCGACGTGGACACCGTGGAGATTCAGGGAACAATGGAGGAGATCACCGCGCGGAAGTGTGAAGAGGCTGCGAAAATGTTACTTTCTTGCGATGATTCCGACCACGGGCACCTTAGAGAAACGTTGGATGCGGATTTCGGCGCGGGGAACGGCGGAGACTTTTTACTCGTCGAAGACGTGTCGTTAGGAATCGACGCTCTGAACGGGTTTCCGGGCCCTTACTGTAAACCCATGCTCGAAGCGATCGCGCCCGAGGGATTGTGGGACTTGATGTCTCGCTACGACGATCGCAGGGCCACGGTGACGTGCACGCTGGGAGTGATGGATCTCAAGTGCGGCGGCGCGCCGAAAATATTTTCCGGAACCATCTCGGGCACCATGGTTCCTCCGAGAGGGGACGTCAAGCACGGCAAGGCGAGTTGGAATAGCGTCTTTCAACCGGATGGATTTTCAAAAACGTTCGGGGAGCTCCAGTTCGAGGAACAGGCTCAAATTTCGCATCGACGAATTGCGTTGGAAAAATTTATCGCGGCAAACTTTTCGCCAGTTGCTTAGGACACGCGTGTACATTATGATTATTATAATATCGTGAGAGAAATGTCTTGATTCGCATCTAATAGTAGGGCGATGCGTCGTCTCGAGAAGATGTGTACCCTCCGCGGGAGGATTGGCGTCCATAGCCCCTGTCGAAATCGCCGTCGTCTTCGTAGTCATCCGCTCGTCGTTGCGAGCCGCGCTCGTTTCGTCCGCGGCGTCTCCCTCGGAGCTCAACGGCTCGTCTCCCGATCAGTAACCAGATCCTGATCAGAAGCATTGCCCGACTCGGCAAGGAAAATAATTCTTCGAGGACGAGCGCTCGCCACTCTGCGAGCTCGCCTGGATCATCTTGATTCGACACCTCAACCAATGCTTCGTCGTAATCGTCCAGAGGTTCGTGCTCGTCGGCAAACTCTTCCTCGTGGAAGTGTCTCCCCAAGCGTCTCGTGTGATGTCGCTCGTCCCTGCCCACGCTCTTCACCGTCATCACGACGTTGGCGATCGCAGCGAATGCCGCTACCGCCACCAGTCCGCCTGCCGCCACGGGTAATAAATTGACTTGAGCGTTCGCACCGACGCTCGCGCGCGTCTCGCTCACCCCGATCGCGTTTCCGACTGCATCGGTGAGTTTGCGAATTGGATTCGTTTTCGTTCGCGGCGCGAGGGGATGGTCGGCGTACGACGGCCTGACGTCGCGAGCGAATCCGCCGCCGTCGTCGCTCGACGCGACGACGTTTGCGTCCACAGCTTTGCGATAATCAAAGTCGAGCGTCGGACTCGCGCGCCCCGTGGCTTCTTCCGCGAATTCAAGCAACGCCGCGACGCTTCTGTCCGCGCTCGCATGTCGATACACCGGCCCTTTCCCCGCCGGAAGCGCAACGATGGTCGGAAACGTCTTGGCGCGGAAATACTTGGCCGCAAACTGCTTGAGCTCATCGCTCTCGCATCGCAATCGACACACGCGTACCGTGGGATCGTTCTCATAACAGACGCCCATCGCCGTCCACGCCGGTTGCACGTCATCACACCATCGACAATTCGACGTCTCCACCAAGAGCATCACCGTCTCGTCTCTGTTCGTCAACAATCCCGAAACTTCATCCCTCGTCAACGTCTCCACCGCGCTTCCGCTCACCACCGCGTGCGTCTCCGTCGCCGGCGCTGTCGCCCGTTTCCTTTCGCTCCGCACCCGCCTCGCTCGCTCGTATTCCGCGTCTCGCTCCTTCGCGCTCAGCGCCGTCGCCCGCCGCGTCGTCGCCGTCGCCCGTCCTCCGTCGCCGTACCCGTAATCCCTCATCTCCCTCTCCCCTCGCGGTATCAACAACCGCTGTCCGACAAACAACGCCGGTGTCTCATCCTCACTCGCCAAACGCACCCCGTTCGCCTCGCATATCGCGTCCACGCTCGTTCCGTGCGTCCTCGCCACGCCCACCAGCGTGTCCCCGTATCTCACCGTGTACACGTCGCAATCCTCCTCCTCCTCCTCTCGCCCTCTCACCTCGCGTTCGCGACGACGACCGTATCCACGCGCACCACCGTCCCACGTCGATCTCCTCGCCCGCGCGCGAACGTCTCGCGCGTCTCTCGCGCGCGCACCGCGATAATCGCGTCGCGCGCCCGTTTTCGTCGTCATCGCGTATCCACGCGCGACCGACGCCGTCATGACGCGCGACGCGATCGACGGACCGAACGCGCGCGTTCGTATTCTCGCGCGTGCTCGGTTCTCGCTTTCGCGGTTCTCGCTTTCGCGGTTCGCGCGGTCGTGTGACGAGCGCGCGCGGATTGGATGCTGGATGCATCACAATTCATTCGCATTCGCGCGGCGCGAGGCGGGACGGTGGACGGGCGCGCGAACGCGAACGCGAACGCTCGCGCGTCGCGAAGACGAGCGAACGGACGGACGAACGGACGAACGGACGATGCGATGTGAGGGTTCGGTCTATCTATTCTATGCATCTATTGAATGTCGTCGGATCGGTGTCTCGCGCGTCACGCGTCGTCGGTTTCCCATTCGGAGGAGCCCGAGCCCGAGCCCGAGCCCGAGTCGGAACCGTCTCGGTCTTGGTCGTCGTCGTCGTCTCGGTCGCGATCGATGGTCGCGTAACGACGATTCATCTCTTCGCGAACCAACGCGCGCGCGTTCGCCGCGACCTGTTGGAGGAGATGTCGACGACCGGCGCCGCGAAACGCGCCGCGCGCGGCTTCGTCTTCGTCTTCGTCTTCGTCTTCGTCCTCGTCTGAATCGATAAAATCTGAATCGTATTCGTCGTCGTATTCGTCGTCGTCGTCGTCGTCTGAATCGATAAAATTTGAATCGTATTCGCTCGAATCCTCTTCGTCGTCGTCGTCGTCGACGCGTCCGACCCACTCAATGTCGCCGTCGTCTCGCATACCGGCGAGTTGGCGAAGCGTGGCGATTTGGTGCGCGATGCGCGCGTCGTCGACGTCGAGCGGTGCGTCGTCTCCGTCTCCGTCTCCGTCTCCGTCGCGTCGACCGAGTCGCACATCCGGTGGTCCGAGAGGTCCGAGATCGAACCTCGCGTCTCGATCTTCCTCGTACGCGACGTCGGCGTGATCCTCCTCGACATCGGATTCGTCCTCCGTCGGGCGAAGACGACCCACTTCGTGCACGCGCACCGACGATTCCAACGTGTCGGCGATGTCGTACTCCACGGTGGCGCAGATTGTGTCGGAATCCACTCCCCACGCCGCGTTCATCATCCCGTGCGCGACGTCCACGGTGCATATGTCAGAGTAATCGGTGACGTCCACCGTGCAAAACGAGTGCTTGTACGGATGGTGACAGCGCTCGAGGGACGACCGCGGCGAGCGATGACGAGGGTGGAGAATGTGCGCCAAGGCGACGGTGCCGGTGGGGTTGAACTTGAGCGCGGCGCGGTCGAAGGATGGAACGGTGCGAAGGAGGCGAGAGGAGCGAACGTCCCAGACCTCGCGACCGATGATGATTTCGTTGCCGTTGGGGTGGAAACACGCGCCGGCGACGTCGGAGAAGCGGTCGAAACGGCGGACGGGGACGTCTTCGGGGAGACGTAAATCCCACAAGGTTTCGTCCCATAAGAGTAAACCGTCGTTGGGAGAGAAGGAGACGTCGTCGTTTTTCTTCGTCAGACTGGCGGGACCATCCATTTTGGAGGCGAGACGTCGCGCGGAGACTTGGGTCTCCATGTCGATGATGTCGACGCCGTCGACGGAGCCGATGACGAATTGCGAACCTACCGAATTGAGCGCGCATCCAAAGGCGTCTTCGTCCTCGTATAAGATGACGGGTGCCTCCTCGGGATTGGGTAACGACCAGATAGAACACGATGCGTCCGACGTCACCGCAAAGATGGGTTGCGGCGCGCCGGAGCCCGTCGGCGCGATTTTACGAACCGCGCCGGCGAGCGCGCCGCCGGAAACTTCCAACACATCAGAGTTGTTGGTGTCGTACATGCGAATCTCACCGCTATTCGTGCCAATGACGATTTGATCGCTCACGCCGTGTAAGAACGAGACGGCGGTGAACGCGTTGTGTATTTCCGTGCCCGCACGAATCGTGCGTAAAGGTCTGAATCGACTGTACACAAAGTGACGATCCGCGCGCCGCGCGCCGTCGAACCATCCCGGCGCGTTGGCCCACTCTCGTCTTCGAAGACGCGCGGTGAGATTCGTCGGAAACTTGAGCGCGCGAATGGGTGTCGGACACTGGTGCGGAGCGAGCAGAGAGAATGGTGCGCACGCCGTGATGGGCGCGGCGCACTGCTTGTGCTGCGCGCGAAGGTATTGCGTCATGATGGAATCCAAACGCGAACGCACGCCGCACCCCGTTTCACCCCGAGGCGCGTCCGATACGAGCACGCCGGGTGTGGGGTACTCCTTACGAACAATCTCTTTCGCCGCCGGCGATGGCGTGTGGTACCCGTGAACGCACGACGTCGTCGTCGTCTCTTCCTTGGTGAGCGGTGGCGTGACGAAAGATTTCCGCAACTCTTCGCCGATGGATTTACGCTTTATGCCTCGCGTCGACGGTTCGCGCGAGCGGTCCGTCACCGCTCGTGCTTCGCCCGAGAGCTCGCGATTGAGTGCGCACGACGGTCCTTGGTCGATACCGAGCGTGAAGGGTTCGTTCACTTTTCCGAGCAAGCCTCTCGCGGCGCCTGTCATGAGCGAGCGAGGCGCGCGACGATGAATCTTGTTGCGCAGCGGCTTGCCCTTAAAGTTCAGTTTGAGACGCGGAGACGCCTCGTTTGGCGCGCCGCCGGCAGCGTCGTGTCGACCGGTTCGAAGGAGTCCCGCTTCGTCGAGCAAAGACGCCGCCGTGGTGTTCAATCCCGAGGCGACGAGGTGTTCGTGCATGAGTTGTAAGAGTTCCTCGTGCGGGTAACGTACCTTGGTCGCCGTCGCGATCAAGTGTCTCTGTAACTTTGCGAGAGGCGGTGCGGCAGCATCTGAAGCCATGGCTGGCGTCACAGCTTTGATGTTGGTGAATCCCGCCGTCGTGGCGATGAGCTCCACCGCGCACCGATGGAATTCTGCCGCCGCCGCTCGAATCGCCGCCGCGGAGCCGGTGCCGTTTTCGCTCTTGGAATCAACCAGTGTGTGATCCAGTGAAAACGGTTGCGCGTGACCCGTGTCACGAATGAGTTCTGAGAGGTGACGCGCAATTTCCAGCGCTTGCAGCGTGTTCGCGATCGAAATGTCTCTCGACAACCCGTGTAACGCGCGACAACAGAGGGCGCGAGTGATATTCATGGAGGGCTGCGGGAGCGTCTTCGACGTTCTGAAGAGAAGATTCAACAGCCCTTTGACGCCACGCGCCTGCTCGACGTGCTTTCGACCGACCAAGAACGTTTCCTCCATTCTACCGTAATCGAAAATTGGCATTGATTTTCCCTCGACGCTGTGCGAGCGCTGTAATTTCCCGGCGTTCGCCGACCTCTCCTTGGCGCTTTTATTCTCTGCTTTGAGTAACACGTGCGGCGCGGAGACGAGGTTGCACGTCACCTTCAGCGCTTCCACGACCGCTTCCGTGTCTACAGCCTCAGCCGCAGATTCTATTATATCTATGAGCACATATCCAGATGAATAATCTTCGTCAAAACCCAATTGAGTCGTTCTCGCCGTTGCGGTGGCCACTCGCCCGTTTGGATGCAACGTCACCAATTTCAACACGCTCAGGGATCCAAGTACGCATTCGCGCAACGTCTTCTCACCAGGCGCTAACGTCAACAGATCTAGCATCACTTTCGGCCCGCCCTGAGCGACGAACGCGTCGATGACCAACCAAGACTTCGTTTGCATGATGGCGGCGATGCGCTTGTGTCTGCTCACCAGACTGAACAATTTCTCCGTCGCGTCGTGACCTATATCGATCGCCTGAAGGATGGCGCGACTCTCCTTGGACTTGCTCATTTTGGTTTCATTCGCACCAGACTTTTTCGACCTTCCCGACACTTTCTCTTCTATCGCCTTGACGTGTTGTACAAAGTGAGCGCGCATGTATTGTCTAAGAAGCAAACTCACGTGATCCCCGGTTTCTTTCGCCATCAGCAGCTCATCCCTCGTCATCTGTGAACGTATGCCATCCTTGTCGGACACGATGTGAGCCGTTGTACGAAGAGTGTTCAACACGAGTTTGAGGCCAGATTCGGCGTCGAATGCGACGACAACTATGGGAAACTGTACCGCAAACGTCAAGAAGAGCGCCGCGTGTCGTCTCGCAAACTCGTTCGAGCAGTCCAACAGCTCGAGCGCAATCTTCACGAAACGCCTCGCCAAATTTGACGGAGGCGACACCAGCTTTTCGAGCGCCGTCGTGATGCTGGCGATGCCGAACATGCACCGCGTCAAGTTGAAGTACGACATCGGTCCGCACGGCACGTCTGTCAATAACTTTGCGCCCCCGTGCTCGATGAATGAGACGGCAAATTTTCTGTGCGCCACGAACGCGCCCACGACCGACAGCGCCTCCGATAACTGCGGATCTCCCGGCAAGTGTCCGGGCAGTCCGTGTCGCCTGCAGAACGCCAACTTGTTGGGCCAACCTTTCTCCCCCGGTCCCGCGACGAGACGCAACGACAGCTCGAGCACCCCGTTTTGTAGCGCTTCACCGAAACACTCGACGTAGTCGCCGATCCCACCGAGACACATCAGACGACTCTTCATCAATATGTAATGCAAGCTTTCGACGTCTCGAGCTTCGAACCCGCTCTCGCAGTCGTCTGCCGCCACTTGCGCTAGCGCGACGTTATCGTGGTGATCCACTTCCCACGCAGGCGCGCCTTCGCCCCCTTTGCAGATGAGCAACACGAGCGGCTTCAGCAAACTCTCCATGATCCCGTTCCGTATGGCGTCGTTCGCCATCGTGTACGTCACGAGCAACGACGCGAATGCGCCCGTGCTGTACGTCTTCAACCGACGAGCATCCAACTCCGGGGTCGGTCCTCTCAATCGCTCATTGTTCGCCCTAGATTCAACCGAGTGCGCGTACGCACGTCCATCGAACGCCAATTCACTCAAATTCGTCCAATACAGGTCCCTCGTCGCGTCATCGTACGGTAATATGTGATTCACGTTGGTTCGCGTTCTGCACCCGAGTCCTGCCGCGCGCAACACGCGTAGCGCCCCCGCCTGTTCACCCAGCGTGCACGTGTACATCTTATCCCCCACCGCTCGTTCCACCACTAAATCCCTCCACTGATTTCGAAACGGGAGCTTTTCGATCATCTTCAATCCCGCTCTCGGCCACCGACTCGTCGACGGCTCCGAGCCCGCCTCTTGCTCGAACGAGTTCTCCTCGCTCTCCACCGCCACCGCGAGCTCGTGATACGCCCGAACGCGCGCCTCTCCCGCCTCGGCGCGCTCTAGCACCTCCCACAGCTCATCGATCACCCTGGCCTTGCGTCGACTCGCCGTCGTCGGCGACGCGGGACGTTGAATCGCGTCGGGCGCGTTCACCGTCGTCGTCGTCGGCGCCCCCTCTCGCGCACCCCGTCGCGTCTCCATCGCCGCCGCGGCCTCGGGCGCGTCCGCCTCCGCATCCTCGACGCGTTCGCGTCGTCCTCGAGGCATGACGCCCCGCGCGCGCCTCGCGCTCGCCTCGGAATGGGGGACGCGCGCGCGCCCACGACATCGCACTCGGAGGCGGCGCCGACGCCGCGACGTCACAACCGCGCGCGCCGGGCGCACGCGGCGAACGACTCGGTAGATTCGTTCGAGGAAACACCCCTCGTCCGCGTCCTCGCGAATTCGCGCGCGTCCGCGCGACGAATCCATCGCGCGCGCGACGAACGCGTCAGGCCGCGAGAGAGGACGTCGACGACGATGATGATGCGCGCCTCCGCGCTGCGCAGCGCGGTGCGCGCGGCGTCGAAGACGACGACGACGACGACGAACGATGCTGGACGGAAACCCGTCGCGCGCGGGATGTCGGCGACGACGGCGTGCGTGGGACGACGCGGACGCGCGGCGAGAGGGAGAGGGGCGGCGACGAGGGCGGCGGCGGCGGCGGCGAGCGAGGAGACGGCGACGGATCGCGAACCGGTGAAACTGTTGACGAGCGATGAGAGCGATGATTTGTTGAGAATCAGACACACGGTGCGTGCGCGACGAGGCGAGGGGGGTGACGAAGGATGCGCGCGCGCGGGGGGACGGGTGGTGAGGGTTTATACGAGAGGCGGCGTCGGCGCGCGAACGTAAAGACTCGAAAGACTGACGCGACGCTTTGACTCTCGCGATATCGCGACGCAGAGCGCGCACGTCATGGCCATGGCTGTGCAAAAAGTGTTTCCGTCCGCGCAGTGCACGATCGGCCCGTGGATCGATCGAGGCTTTTATTACGACTTTTACTACCCGGAGGGTTTCTCCAACCAAGACATGAAGAAGATTAAAAAGGAGATGTACAAGATTATTCGCAAGGATTATCCGCTCCGCAGGGAAGAAGTGTCGCGCGAGGAGGCTGAGCGACGCATTCGCGAGATCAACGAGCCGTACAAGCTCGAAATTTTGGATGCCATAAAGACGGAGCCGATTACGATTTATCACATCGGCGACGAGTGGTGGGATTTGTGCGCGGGCCCTCACGTGGAGTCGACGGGTAAGCTCGACCAGAAGGCGTTTGACCTCGAAAGCGTCGCCGGTGCATACTGGCGGGGCGACGAAACGAAGCCGATGTTGCAGCGTATCTATGGCACGGCGTGGGAAAACGCCGAGCAATTGCAGGCGTACAACGATTTCAAGGCTGAGGCGAAGCGCCGCGACCACAGAACCATCGGACAAGATTTGAGCCTCTTCTCCCTTCAGCAAGACAACGCGGGCGGTGGATTGGTGTTCTGGCATCCGAAGGGGGCATACATGCGACACATGATTGAGACATACTGGAAGGATCTCCACCTCGCGCGCGGCTACGAGTTGTTGTATTCTCCACACGTCGCCAAGCAAGAGTTGTGGAAAACTTCCGGTCACAGCGACTTTTACTCGGAGAACATGTACCAGCCCATCAAGGTTGAAGAGGAGATGTACCAACTCAAGCCGATGAACTGCCCTTTCCACATTGTCGTCTACCAAGACGGTTACTACTCGTACAAGGATTTGCCGATTCGATGGGCCGAGCTCGGAACGGTGTACAGATACGAGCGCAGTGGAACTATGCACGGTTTGTTCCGAGTGAGAGGCTTCACGCAAGACGACGCGCACATCTTCTGCTTGCCCGATCAAATCACCTCGGAGATCAAGGGCGTTTTGGATTTGACCGAGGAAATCCTCTCGACGTTCGGCTTCAAGGATTTCGAGGTCAACCTCTCCACCAGACCGGAAAAGTCTGTTGGTGACGACAGCATTTGGGACACGGCGGAGAGCGCGCTCAAGGATGCGTTGACGCTCAAGGGCTGGGATTACATCGTCGACGACGGTGGCGGAGCTTTCTACGGTCCGAAGATTGACATTAAGATTTTGGACGCCATCGGACGCAAGTGGCAGTGCTCCACCGTGCAGCTTGATTTCAACCTTCCAGAGCGATTTGATCTGTCCTACGTCGATCGTGACAACGTCAAGCAGCGCCCGATCATGATTCACCGCGCCATCTTTGGATCCCTCGAGCGATTCTTCGGTATTCTTACCGAGAACTACGCCGGCGAGTTCCCGTTGTGGCTCGCCCCCGAGCAAGTTCGCCTGTTGCCGGTGACGGATGAGGTGAGCGATTACACCGAAGGTGTCGCGAAGAAGCTCCGCGATGCCGGCGTGCGCGTTGAAATTTGCAGCGGCCAGCGTCTCACCAAGCTCGTGCGCACGGCTGAAAAGTCCAAGATTCCGGTTATGGCTGTCGTCGGACGAGAAGAGGCGGAGAACAACACTCTCGCCGTGCGCACGTACAAGGATGGCGATGTCGGTTCTCTCTCGGTGGACGAAGTTTTGACCCGCATCGTGACCGCTAACGCGACGAAGGGTGACAATTTCTAGAATGCTGAGCACACGTACTTGTACTCGCTAATCAATTATTCTTTCTACAAATGTCTTCCTACCGACACCTCAGTCAAAGTCGCTAGACTCATCGTCGCTGTTCAGAGCCATCTTCGCCCCCCGACGAATGCTCGACTTATCGATGACATTCATAGCCTTTTTCCTTCGGCGCGGATTCGCGTCTACGTCGTTATCGCCACCCTCGTACGTAATCACCCCCTTGGACGCCAAAACCAAGCGCAAGTGTTCGGTGGGGAAATCATCCGTGCCCCCGACGTCGTCGAAACCGACGATGTAATCAACCACTTTCGTGTTTCTCACCAAACATAGCGTCGGCAACATCCAAATCTTCAACTTTTCAGTAAAAAACGGCGACTTCTCCGCGTTTATCCGACACACCAAGGCCTCGGTGTGCTTACTCGCCACCACCTCCAAATGTTTATCCATCACCTCGCACGGCCACGAAGAATTCCGATAAAAGTGCACGATCATCTTATCCTCCCCTTTCATCTTTTCAAAGAACGCCTTTTCATCGTCTAAATCGTTCACCACGCCGTGTCCTCGCTCCAACGCGCTCTTTCGCGCGTCTTGACTCGATTTCATCGCCTCGAGTCGGCGTCTTCGAATATCCTCCAACTCGTCCCCACCCATCTTTTCTAATCGGTGCAACTCGTCGTCCACGGACTCCTCCACCGCGCGCGCCATTTCGTACACTTTTTGTTCCACCATCGCCTGCATCGATGCGAGCGTCGTCGTCGTCGTCGGTCAGTCGTCGTCCGTGCGTCGTCGTCGTCATCGAATCTCGCGACAGCTCGTTCGAGTCAACGGGGTCATCTCGCGTCTCTCGCGTCTCGTCTCGCGTCGTCTCGTCTCGCGCGCACCTGGACGGCATCGTGCGAGGCATTCATCGCGTCTCGAGTCGCTCGCGCGTCCAAGGGCGTCGACAGGTGTCGACACGCGGCGGTGAATGCGGCGAGGCGCGACGGCGCGGCGTGGACGCGTAGAGTCGTGCGTACAAAATACATTAAAAAATAATCATCGCTCGAGGCGCGCGCGCCGAGACGCGTCGCATCGAACGCGCGAGAGATTTACTTTCCCCGCGCGTCGTCACGACGACGCATCGTCGACGCCGCGTTCGCCGTCGAAGGACTACAGATTTAATCGTTTCGCGAGAGTTTTGCCGTCGGACCGCCGGCGAGCGGTTCGCCCGCCAGCGTCTTGCGCAGATCCGATTCAAATCCCTGTTCCAAGGGATCGCCCGGCGCGTATCGTCTCACGACGTGACCATTCCTATCCACTAAAAATTTCGTGTAATTCCACGGCAACTCACCATCGAACGGTGGACGTTTAAGGAATTCATACACGGGCGAAGCGCGCGCGGAAGACGTCGGGTCGTCGACGAGCGGCGCGGAAAGAATCGCGTCCGGATCATCCTTAAACTCCGCCTCGTACGCCACCTCATCGATACCCTTACACTTTACCGGTTTAGCCTTGGCTCCAACCTTATCGAACACCTCCAAGTCGTCCACACCGAATTTTCTTCGCGCAGCTCGACGCTCCATCGCCGACGTCCCCGGCGCTTGACACCCGAATTGATTCACCGGAATCGCCAATATCTCGAACCCATCGTCGCGGTATTTCTCCCGCATCGAACGAAGGGCGGCATAATTGGCGTTCGCCAGCGCTCACTCGGACGCGACGTTGACGACGACGACGACTTTCCCTCGAAAATCACGCAGCGCGCGCGGCTCGCCGTATTGCGACAGCGTCAAGTCGTACAACGAATCCACCGACGACGCCGCGCGCGCGGTCGACGTCGCGTCGACGGTGACCAAGGCGGCGGCGAGCGTCGTCACGCGCGCCAACGCGCGTCGTCGCGTCGTCGTCGCGTCACCGGTCGCGGGGGATGACGACGACGCGACGTCATCACCGCGCATGTCGGCGGCGACCGTTCGCGCGTCGTCGCTCGCGATCGGTGACGCGTCGCGCCGAGCGACGCGCGGCGACGAATTCGCGCGTCGCGTCGCGGTCGCGCGGCGCGAGACGGCGGCGCGCGAGGCGAGGGCGACGCGCATCGATCGTCACTCACTGGCGCGTCGCCCATGGAGACGTCATCGTTCGAGCGCGCGCCCGTCGCGTCCTCGAGCGCGAGCGCGCGCGCGCTCGGGCGGTGCCGGTCGAGAGAAAAATGTACCGCCCGTCCGCGTCCCGCGCGCGCGTCGAGCGACGTCGCGTCGTCGGCGTCGTGGACGGAAATCATCGACCGCGCGTCGTCCGACTTTGGAAGTGATTTACTCGTCGAGCGCGTTCGAGACGACGCGCCGAATAAAGCCTTCGCGGGGTGCGTCATACTGACGCGTGAGAGCGTTCCGGACGCCGTGTTGAGCGAACGACGCGTCGACCGCGCGCGCGACGACGACGTGGGCGCGGTGGGAAGAGGCGGCGTGTTTGACGCTTTTTCGTTGCTCCCGGCGACGCTTCCGAGAACCGATTCGACGACGATGACGATCGGTATTCTGGGACTCGGCGCCGGGACGTGCGCGAGGGTGTTGTCTGCGCATCACCCGAGGGCGCGAATGGTGGGATGGGAGCTCGATCCCGCCATCGTGGATCTGGCGAGACGACACTTCGGCGTCGACGAGTTGGAGCGCGCGGGGACGCTTCGCGTGGAGGTGGGCGACGCGTTCGCCATGTGCGCGCGAGACGCCGAGTCGTTCGATGGACTCATCGTCGATTGTTTCGATGAGAATTCCACCGTCGTCGCGTGTCTGCGCGAGCGAGAGACGTGGGAGGCGTTGGTGAAAAAATTGAAACCCGGCGGTCGCGTCGTCGCCAACGTGAGCACGGGACGAGGACGAGGCGCGCGAGTGGAGGATGCGGTGGCGTGCGCGCAGGCGCTCGCGGATGCGACGTCGGGGGAGGTCACACTGTGGCGCGCGGGCGCGTGCGGGATATGGAACGAGCTCGTGTTGAGCGGACCGCGCGTCGATTGGGCGGAGGCGGAGGCGAGGCAACCGAAATTCGCCGAGCTCATGAAGGATTGGTTTTATTTTAAAAGGCCCGAGGACGCGTCTGCGAACGAACCGTGGCTCGCGAAAACGTTAGGTTTGTGATATTACAGAAACAATAGGTAGTGGTACAGCGGCGACGTTCGGTTGTCGTCACTCGGTCGCGTCGAATATCCAACTCGCCGACTCGCGCGTGAATCCCGCGGGCGTGTGCACGGCGCGAAAGCCCGCCGTTCTCGCGGCAACGACGTTTCGCTCGTCGTCGTCGAATAGCACCACCCTCTCCGCGTGCGCGCGCCAATCTTCCACTCCGTATTTCTCCTCGCACAGCCGTTGCATCTGCGGGTTCTTGCCCCCATCCACTGAACACCCGTCCTTGACGCCGACGACGCTCGGTGTCGAAATGTCCCGTCGCGTCATCTTCCCCTCCCCCAGCGCTCGATCGCAATACGCGCGAATCACCTCGTACACGCCGAACGAAACAATCTTCACCTCAACTCCCCGTGCTCGCAATGTCTCTGTCGCGTTCAAACGTCATCGTCAGTCGTTCGGTTCGCCTCGCGCTCGCCTCGACGGTTGCCCGCGCGTCGCCCCCTCGGTCCGTCCGTCGTCTTCGTCACCCCTCGCCCGAGCTCTCACGCACCCACGAACTCGATCAAAAACGCCGCATCGACGAAATCACCGATCGCGTCCCGTCGTCCCTCGCGCACGTCCTCGGCGCGTATCTTGGACGCGAACGAGTGCACGCGAAGCAGCGTCAGGTCGAAGTCGAGACACACGAGCTCCACGGGCGCCGACGTCCCCGACGCCTCGCGCGACGCTCGACGACGCGACGCCATGTCGCGAAAAGAGTTCCTCTCCCACTTTTCGCGCTCGCGAGCGCTCCGGGACGACGCGACGGCGACTGAGGTCGATGGGCGCGCCGGGCGCGCGGCGCGCTCGAGCGCGCGCGTTTCACCAACACTAAACGTCGGCGCGCGTGAGTGGTCGACGCGCGGGCGCGCGATGAGGCGTCGCGGAGACGGGCGAGACGGGCGAGAGGCGACGCGATCGATGCGCGCGATGGTGGCGATGACGATGGCGCTGGCGGTGACGCGCGCGACGGGGGCGCGCGCGCTGACGAAACCGCCTCTGAACGCCTTGGTGACGGCGAGACCGCGCGTCATCAGCGCCGGGTTGGATCCGTTCGTCGAGGCGACGGCCGCGGATTGGTTTGAGAATTTGGGGTACGTCACGCTCGATAGCACGACGACGATCAGCGCGGGGACGTGGGGTGGGTCGAAGATCGGATCGGACGCGCGATTGGCGACGTCGTATTGTCTCGACTCGACGACGAACGCGAGCGTGGTGTCCGAGTATGATTTCATGGGGTGGCTTCCGGTGCCGTACGCGCTGGAAGAGTTGATGGGGGCGTACCCGGACGCCAAGGTGGTGCTGTTTCAGACGATGGTGACGGAGTGGTGGACGCACGTGCAGAAGCAGGCGAAGGGCGCGGCGGCGCTTGGAGACGCGTGCGGATGTAACGAAGGCGCCGTGCGTTCGTCGTCCAGCGCGTGCGGAGACTCGACGTACCACTACTGCGATATTTACCCGTGCATGTATGAGCGTGCGTTCGGAAGCGTCACGCCGAACGAGAACGCGTGGAAGTTGAAGTACATCCAACGCGTTCGAGAAATCAAAACCGTCATCCCAGAGGACAAACTCTTAACGGTTCCCATGACAACCGCCAAGGTTGGTCACGCCACCGCCGTCAAGGTGGCGAAAGTCATAGCTCAATTCCTCGATTTCACCTCCGACGTCGACGCTTTCGGCGAAACCTACCCGTTCATCCGACGCGACCTTCGCGGTCGTTCGCTCGGCGCCGTCGCCAAAGCGTGGACCATCACCGTCATCGTCCTCAGCGTCTACATCGGTTTCTTCGCCGCGAAGAAAGATCCGGCGCGCAAGAGTCTGCGCGCGCTCTTACGTCGAATCTGTTGACGTCGCGCACAAATCTGTATGTAATGAAAACATTTAAAATTCGTCGTCGTCGTCCCGTCCCGCCGAGTGGGAAAACGTGTCCCGAACCGAAACGCGGCACTCGCGGTCGCGATGACGCGCGACGCCGATCTCGACGCCGGTCGTCGCAAACTTGAGGAGTTTAAGAAGGCCAAGGACAAGCACCGAGACGCGACGCCGAGCGACGTTGAGGCCGAGCAGAAGAAAGAAAAGCCGGAGAAGATGAAGAAGACATCCGACGCGGGGAAAACGGACGACGAGACGGCGGCGATCAAGGCGAAGCTCGTCAAGGCTGTGAAGAAGGGTAAGGCGATCGAGTCGGAGCGAGACGCCGCGAAAGCGCGCGCGCAGGCGCTGGAGAAGGAGATCGAGGGGTTGAAGAAGACGGCGGAGGCGAGCGCGTCGGGGGAACGAGCCGCGGCGGAGACGAGGGACGAGCTCGAATCCATGCGCGAACAGTTGGTGCGAAACACCGAGGCGTTGACGTACGCGAACGAGGAGTCGCATCGCGCGGCGGAGGAGGCGCGCGCGCGCATCGCGGCGATTGAAGAAGAATTGGAGAAGACGCGCGCCGAGTTGCGAGAGGTTGACTCGGAAAAGGCGGCGGCGGCGCGACGAATCGAGGCGGCGGAGGAGGCGAAGTCGAAAGCGGACGACGTCGAGAAAGAGGTCGGACGGTTGAAAGCGGCTCTGCGCGAGGCAAACGCGGCGAGAACGGCGGCGGCGGAGGAATCAGCGGAATTACGAAGGGCATCCGAACAAACCACGAGCGGCGCCGAATCTCGAGCGCTCGAATTAAAGTCGGAATTGGAGAGCAAGGCGTTGAAACTGCAGAGTCTGGAGGCGGAATTACTTGCGTTATCGACTTCATCGGCGGAAGAGAAAGAGGCGCTCGCGGCAGAGAACGTGCGCTTGGCGAATAAATTGGACGAGAACCGTCTCGTGCTGGAGGAGACTGAAAAAGAAAAAGAAGTCTTCGTAAGGGAGTGCGAGCGCGCGCTTCAAGCGAACGAAGAACACGAGCGCATGATGGCTGAGATTAAGCAGCGTCTGCGCGACGCCGAGTCGAAGGCTGAATCCACCGCGAGCGAATTGTCTGCTCTCAAAGCGTCAAACGAATCCAACCAAGCCACGCTCGACGCCGAAAAGTGCGCGACGGAGGCTCTCGAAGCTTTGGACAAGGCTCGACAAGACGCCAGTCGCGCGCAGGCAGCCTCCGAGTCGCAATCTAGAGAATTACAAGCGAAAATTGCGTCGTTGGAGTCTGCGCTGCAGACACAACGCGCGATGCCTCCTCCTCCCAGCGTGTCCAACGAGACGGCGAGTCTGCGACAACAGTTGGACATGGCGAACAAGCAGATTGAACAGCTTCAAAGTTTACTCTCCGACGCTCGAGCAAGCCAAAACACGTCGTCATTCACGAACAAGAAGAACGAAGACTTTTCTGAAACGGACATCGAAGGCGCGGTATTGACTGGGGGATCTTACGCGTTCGTTCCGCTGCAAGGACACTTGAAGTCGGCGGCGAGCGCGCCGGCGCTTCAACATCCGATCGCGCTCGAAATCGCCGCCAACTTTGACAGAGCCTCCGTGTATCTGCAGAGGCGACCGTTCATGCGGTTGGGATTAACGATGTACTTGATACTCCTTCACTTGTGGATTATTCTGTTCTAACATTGTCAATTGGCTACAAATTATTCATCATCCTCTTCGCCGCTCACTTTCGCTTGCCTCGTTGCCAGCGCGCGACGGCAATCCTCCACTTCTAATGGACACTCGTCTTCACCCTCCCATCCCCCGACTAGCGCTAATAAGAGTTCAACCGGCGGCAGCGGCCGCTCGCCTGCCATCCATTCGCTATTACGAACTCTCTTCGCAACGGCTCTGTTCGCCTTTTTATCCAAGGTGCGTTTTTCATTCATGCGAACGAACGCTCTCTTCAAAGGATCCGCCTCCGACGCGATTATTTGATCTTGCGTATGTTCCTTTTCGCCTGTCGTCGACTTGAAGTTTGTCGTCGCCACGGTGACGTGCTGAATGATGTTGGCGGCTCGCTTGCTGACGGCGAGAATCGCGAGCTCTGTCGCTTTCTTTGCGACGGCGGTTCGATCGTCCGCCACGGATGCCTCGGCGTCAAATTTCACGGGAAAGGCGGCGCTCTTACTGTACTGCACGCTCGTCCCGTACACTTTGATTTTCACGGTGATCGTCGAGGGCCAACGATGGGTGTACGCCTCGTGCACTCGAACCTTTTCGTACAAGTCTCTCGACAACGCGGTGACTGTGAGTTCGATCCTCTCGAGCTCTCCGCACGTCAGAGGGTTGAAAAAACCCGCGGGACCTCCCGTCACGCCGATTTGATTACCAATCCCTCGAGGCAACGGTCGCTTCTTCATCGTGAGCGTGATTTGTGCGCTGAGAGACGTCTTGTCGTTCACCTTTTGAATCACCTCGGACTCGTCAACGCCGTGCGCCGCCTTGCATAATTCCATGGCGTGTTTGGGCACGAGCCCCAGAAGAGCTTCCAATCGTTTCGCATTCTTTGAACGAACGTCCCAAGCCGTGTGTAACCCGGCTTCGACTAATTTTCGGCGCACAATTTCACCCTTACAGTGCGGTAGCTCAAAGCTCGACAATTCTCGAAAGACGCGCTCGACGTCGTCGTCGTCGTCGATCACGACCACACCGTCGGGTTTCGCGAGTTTCGACGCAATTTTCGCCAAGAGTTTATTCCTCGCCACGCCCACGGAGACGACGAGACCGCATTCCTCTTTGACGGCGCGTCGCAGAGCTTGCGCGAACGTCTCGCCTTGCTCGGACGGTTTCGCGCCGTGCTCAATCTGTACGTACGCCTCGTCGATGGATGCCTTTTCGTAAATCATCCCCTTTCGCTCGACGCGCATCTTTTCACACAGCGCGTGCATCTTCGCGTGTAACTCGTACGACGCGCGCGTGTACGGTTCGTACGACACCATGTGATCCTCCGTCGTGTGCACGTGCACGACTCTCCCACCTCGCGCCTCCAACGCCGCCCGACACTTCTCCACCCCGTCGTGTTTCTTTAATCCCAACGCACGCGCCTCGTGACTCACGCACACGATGTCTTGATGCTGCCGAATCGCGATCGGCGCGTCGCGCAGACTCGGGTCTCGTTTTCGTTCCACCTGCGCGAAGAACGCGTCGACGTCGACGTGCGCCACGCATCGTCCCCGCCGTTTCGAAACCGGTCGCACCCCCCCAAACTCCGCGTCAACCCCGTTCATATCGCTCACCTCCCGGACGCGCGCTCGTACATTCCGATCATGTGTCCGTCCGGCGCGCGCACCGCCGCCACCGCCCCGTGCGTCTCGTACTGAATCTTCCCGTCTAATCGTCCACCCAGCGACAACGCCGCGTTCACGCGCGCCTGAATGTCGTCCACCTCGAAGTGGATGATCGGTGAGTACCCCGGCGTGAGCTGAGATTCCGCGTCCGCGCGTTGCAGCGCCAACGACGCGCCGATCGGTGCGTTCGAAGCTGTGGAATCCGACGGCGATTCAGACGCGAGTTCGGCGTAGGTTTCCGTGCACACGGTGACGCGTAGACCGAGCGCGCGCTCGTAAAATGCGGCGGCGAGCGGGACGTCGCGTTGGAGCAAAAGAATGTGCCGTAAGACGCCCGCGCGCGGTGGCATCGCGCGGATGAGTGAGGATTCTGGTTCTGGAGGGACGAGGACGCTGCTAGAATGGAAACAAAACGTATTAAAACATGCCGGCCAGCTCGGTGTCCGCCTGCGCGAGCTCGATGAGGAGATCGTCGTCGAAAAATTTACTCACCGAGACGTCCTCGGACATGCCCTTGCGTCGACGCGTTTTCACCATGAATTCTCTGGCGAGGTGGGGCGCGGGCGCGGGCTCGAGCGGGCGCAAGACGATGGTCTTGTCCAGCGGGTCGCCGGGGACGACGGACCAGTGATCGAAGTAGGATTGGCCGAAGGCTTGACCTTGGGTGTGGTAGCGGAGGTCGGTCTCGAAGCCAAAGGTTTCGATGGCGGGGATGAGCGCTTTGACGGTGTACACCGGGGTGCCAGGTTTCGGGGCGTCGCTCACGACGTGGCCGCGACGTTTGCTGAGCACGGTGTAGATGGCGCTCATGCAATCGGCGGGAGATTGGATCTCGACCTCGTAGACTGGTTCCATCAATCTGGGAGTGGCCATGAGGAAGGCGCTGTAGGCGCAACGACGGGCGGTGGGGATGACTTGACCGCCGCCGCGTTGCAGCGGCGCGTCGGCGACGAGGGCGTCCAAGATCTTAAACTTGACCTCGCGAATGGGTTCGTCGCACAGTGGACCCTCGCGCGTGCCCCATTGGAAGCCTTGCACGACGGAATCGCGGATCGCCGAGAGCAATCCCTTGTCCACCTCGGACGGAAGCGTGTCGTCCAACAACGCGTTCGGGCCGTACGCGTCCGGACCGAACGCCCACACGCTCTTCGCCGCCAAGGCGTCCCAATCGTAGTTGGATTTGAAAAAGTCGCTCACCATCTTCTTCGGGGCGTTCAGATCAATTGCACCAGTCTCGATGTCGCGCGAGAGTCCCTTATCGAGAGGTTCGGCGATCATCGTGAGCTTGTTCTTTTTGTTGGGCGTCTCCGCGTAACACTTGAGCGAGCTCGTCTCCACGACGGTCTCGCTGAAGCACACCACCGGATCGCTCACCTTAACCTCGATTTCACCGTACATCTCTCGAAGATCCTTCATCACGCTATCTAAAAACAACTCGCCCGTACCCATGATGGTGTGTTCACCGCTCTCTTCAACCTTGGTGACGCACGCCGGGTACGATTTGGTAATCTTACGCAAACCTTCAACCATCTTCGGCAAATCGCTCGGATTGAGAGGCTCGGCGGCGATCTTCATGACCGCCTTGTTGTCAAAATCTAAAGTCTTGAAAACGTACAAGTCGTCCTTGAACGTCTTCGGCATGTTCTCCGGCACCAAAGTGGCTGTGGTCGTGATGCTCTGGTCGATGCCTTCCAAGAGAACCCACGCTCCGGCGCGCGCCTCGTCGATGGGAATGCGGTAACGCGCCTCGTACATCCACATGTTGGACACCGTTTTGACCACACAGTCTTCGTCGTCGTCTGGGGAAAAGTTTTCGCCGAGCACGCGCACGCGATCATTCTTCTTGATCGTGCCGCACATCACTCTGCCGAGCGCGTCGAACGCCGAGCAGTCGCTCTTTGGAATGAGTTTGGAGATCATCACCACGGCCGGCGCATCGGGGTCACACGCGAGCATGGCGTCGACGAGTTTACCACCATTCTTGACCGGACCGCTGTACGCACGTTCAATCTTCGTCGCCGCCGCGTCCTCGGCTGACGGAATGTGCGTGGCGAGCATATCCACCAACCCAGATGTGTTGCCGAAAATCTTTTGGCACGTCATCTTCAGCAGCGGCTTCGTGTTCGCCTTCATCTCTCTCGGCTTTAATTTGATGCCAAACTCTTTCAACTTGTCCGTAAGGCTATCGACGGTCTCGCCCACGACTTGGCTGAAGACTTTATACAGAGGTTCGAGAATAAACTGCACAAACGTGCGTTCGCCGCCACTCTGCGCCGGCTTCTTCTTGAACGTTCGCGTGTCGCTGTGGTAGTACACGTCACCCCACATTCTCTTGGCGAACTCCTTATGATCGACCGCCACGCGGTTGACGTCGATGTACAGCTTGGCAAACGATTCCAACGTGAAGCTAAATCCGTAGAGGGCGCTGCCAAAGCACACCGTTCCACTCTCCGGACTCACCGTCGGCAAAACACCGTCGGCATCGGGCCCGTACGACGCCTCGATGACGGCGTTGATCTCTTCAATCGTGTGTCGCAACTTGTGATACGCATCCGCCGGCGGAAGCTTGAGTTCGACGATCAAACGATCAATCTTAGAGATGAACACGCACACCGGCAAGCCGTCGCGAGCCGCGTGTTTAATTTGCCGCGTCGTCGACGTCATGACGCCTTCGACCGCGTCGACGACGAGTAGCACGCCATCCGATAGACGCATCGACGCCGTTACTTCATCGCTAAAGTTCACGTGTCCCGGCGTGTCCATCATGTTGAATAGCATAGTCTTTCCTCGACTCGTCTGCAAGGGTAACGTCATCGGGGTCGACTTGATGGAGATCCCTCGAGCCTGTTCATCCAGTCTCGTGTCCGTGTATCGAAGTTGCTTATCGTTCGCCAAACATTCGTAGTCCACATCGTGCGTCTCCTCCAGCAACATGTCGAACAATGTCGTCTTCCCATGATGCAAATGTCCCGCCACGCACACGTTGCGTCCCATGTGTCTCGTCTCTCCCAACAACCCCTTTAAAAATTCCTCGTGCACCTTCATCTCCCCCCTCGCGTCCTGCGCCCGCGCCTGCGCACCCACCGATCCTCCGGTCATTCGCTGACCGCTCGCCTCGATGTTCTTCACCTTGACCGGCGCCACGATGGGTTCCTCCAACGGCTGCGCGTCCTCCGTCTCCACCAGCGTCTCCGTGTCCGCCCCGTACACCTCCTCCGCCGTGGGATAATACTTTTTATCCTCCGCCAGCGTGACAGCGCGCGAACGATCCTCCTCATCCTCGTCCTCGTCCGCGTCGCTTCCCGCCTCGTCGTCGTCTCCGCGCACCGTGGCGTCCAACCTCGCGTCGGCCGCCGCCTCGGCGCGATCCATCCAATCGTCTCCGGCGTCCTCCTCCTCGTCGCTGAAGTCCACCTCGGGACCGATGTAGTTGCCGAACTCATCGTACAGGTTCCCGTCCATGGCTGCACGCGCGCGCGATCGAGCGACCGACGCGCGTGGGTGTGCGGCGCGCGAGTGCGAGAATGCCACCTTTTTTCGTTTTACCCTCGCGCCGGCGCCGGCGTCGGCGACGCGGAGCGCGCGTGGTCGCGATCGTCGAGGCGAACGAAGCGTCGTGAGCGCGATTACGATGAAAAAATTGATGAGGAAACACTAAGATAAACAGTGATTACACGCGCTAACGCGAGGTGAACTCGCGGTGAAGACGTCGCCGCGGCGAGCGCCGACGGCTGAGCGTACCGAGACGAGCGCCTCACGCGCCGAGAGGCTTATCTCGAGGCTCAATGTTGATCCAAACACCCTCTGGGAAGCAAATGGTGGTATCATACATGATGTTGAGCTCATCACCGAGCTTGTCGCGACCGGGTCCAGCTCTGGAGAGCTTGAACTTTTGCACAGTGCTGGCGAGCATGGTGGACGCGGCGAGCAAGGCGAAGACACCGCCGATGCACGATCGAGGGCCTGCGCCGAACGGGGTGTACGTGAAATCGCGACCAGCAGTCATACGACGACGCGCTCGCTCGCGCGCTCGCTCGAGCTTGGACGGATCATCTCTCGCAACCTGGTTGGCGTGCTTCTCTGCTTGCGCGTAGAGCGCCTCGTCGGTGAAGCGGTCCGGATCGTACTTGTCCGGATCTACCCAAACTCTCGGATTTCTGCCCATGGCGTACGTGGACAATAAAATAAAATCGCCCGCCTCGACCTGGTGTCCGCTCGGAAGCGTGTCGGGGCCTTCGGCAAGGCGCGGGAAGAGGTTGATGGGCGCATACTTGCGCAGCGACTCCTTCACAACGCGCTGCGTGTACGGCAATCGTCCCTCTTGAACGTCTTCGAACGTGGGCGGACGGCCGCCCAACGCAGCCACTTCCTCTTCGATCGCGCGTTGAATGTGTTCGTAACGCGCCACGTGCCAGAGATTGACGGTGAAGTTGGAAGCCGTCGTTCTGTGACCCGCCGCCATGATGTCGTTAATATCCCCCCACAAGTCAGCGTCCGAAAGCGCATTGCCATCCGCATCCTTTGCCTTAACCAAAACATCTAACAAGCAATAATCTTCATCGTCGCCGGCCGCTAAGCGCTCCTTGACCAACTCTCGACGTTCAGACATGAGCTTGGTCCCGACGGATTCTAAAATTGAATACTGTTCCTTAAGTTCTCGCACTCGACCGAGGCCCAAGAAGTTTTGAAGTTTTAAAATCGGTCCTGGCGTGATGAATAATTCTCCCATAATTTCACTGCTGCCGTTGTACGCGTCCAAGAGTTTGGAGATGTTATCCTTCTTCCCCTCTTCGCCGCGAAGCGTCTTCGCCTCGTGCGCCTCGCACTGTTCAAAGTCAAACGCAAACGCGATTTTCCCGATGACATCAAGCGTCACCATCTGCGAATCGTTATCGATGTTGATTTCGAGCGGACCTCCCCCGCCCATTTGCGCCGCTTCTCTCCACGTATTGGACATGTACGCAATGCGCTCCTCCACGGTGGAGGAGAATTCCTGCAGCGAAAACGAGTTGATGAACGGCTTTTGGCACATCAATCTGTGTTCGCGGTTGTACTCACCATCGCTTCCCGTGATTCCTTTGTTCTGAATCACGTATCGGAACGCATCTGGCAGCATTCGCAATCTATAATTCTTCGCATTGGTCATGCACACGTACTCGACCATCTCAGGGTCGATGATGGAGACGCAAAACGGCCCGATCGCATTCTTAATCCCCACGCACTCGCCCGCTTGTTCCGCCCAATCGAGCATGGCGATCGGCATACCCACCGGATGCTGCGCCGCCTTGACCAAAGACTTCAAAAACGGCCCGCTCTCAATCATCGCCGGCTTGCCGTCCGGTCCCGGCCTCGTCGCCGGGGGCGGTGCCAGTCCCAACGCATTCTTCGCCGCCGTGTACGGACACGCGGCGCTCTCTTCACCGTCCGCGCTCATCTCTCCCTCTTCTCTGCTCGTTCCACTCGTCGTGACCTCGTCGTCCTCCTTCGTCGCCACCTCGGCGGCGCTCGCCGCCGTCCTCGTCGTCGATCGTCCCCGTCTCCGCGTCGCCTCCGCCCACCCGCCGACGACGGCGCGTCCGCGCTCGCGCGCGTTCGATCGAACAGCGTGAACGCGCGCGCTCATTACTCCGCGCGCGTGCGCGCGCGATCGCGTCGTCGCGCACGCGGGCGCCACGGCGCGCGTCGCCATCATGCTCTCGCCCCGCTCACCGACGCGCGCGAGCGCGAGACGCGTCGTCCGCGCGTCCGAAACGGCGTCGCGCGCGCGAGAGAGACGTGCTCTCTTCCGTCCGCTCGAGTCGACGACGAGCGCGAGACGTCGTCGCTCGCGCGTCGACGAATGCGTCGCATCGCGTGGGTGGGTGGGAAGATATCGGATAGCGTTTGTATGGGCAAACAGTAAGAATAGATGTCCGTTCGGACAAATGGAGATCTCGTCCCCAAAAAATCTCCGAGGTCACGACGACGACGACGAGAGGCTCTCTCGTCACGCGACGTATTCAGCGGCGGTGGCCAAATGGCCGTGGGATTCAAAGTATTCGATGAGATCGGCGAGGAATGGATCGGCGGAGGCGGTGTCGGAATCGATGATGAGGCAGCAGTGTTTGCGCGCGCGCGTGACGGCGACGTTCATGCGTCTGGAATCGGAGAGAAAGCCCACCTCGCGAGAGGAATTGGAGCGAACGGTGCTGATGATGATGGCTTCCTTCTCGCGACCTTGGAATCCATCTACGGTGGAGATTTCGAGGGATTTCAGGGCATCGTCACGGGCTCGGAGTTCGCGAAGGAGGGTGACTTGGCCGTTGTACGGGGTGATGACGCCGATTTCGTCCACCGAGACGTCGTGGAGAGAGACGAGTCGTCTCACGACCTCCAACACGACGGCGGCCTCGTCCGGGTTTTCTTTACTCTCGCCGTCCTCTTCGACGCGCTCGTCCATCTCGCACCCCGCAGTGTCGATCATGAGAAGCACGGGAGGGTCGTCCTCTGAGTCGCCTCTGAGTCGATGCGCGGCGACGGATTCCGCCGCGGTGAGTCGGCCTTGATACATGGCGTTCGACGACCACGTCATGATGTCCGCGTGCATGCGATACTGCACGGTGAGCATGCGCGCGATCAAATCACCGTGCGCGTCGTGCAGTCTTTGGAAGAGGGTATCGCTCAATCCCTTGGACTGTGCCTCATCGGAGATGACGGTGGGCGGAAGTTGCAAGTGATCGCCGGCGAGCACCGTCTTTTTTCCCTTTAATACTGCACCCCAACACGCAGCCTCGAGCGCTTGCGCGGCCTCGTCTATGACGATGACGTCGAAATCTTGGTACTTGAGCGTCCCCGAGAGCGCTCCACTGAGCGTCGAACAGACGACACGCGCGCCGTCGACGACGTCTCGCATCGCCGCCTTTTGACGACTTCTCTCCTCCTTGGCTAATATTCTCAATTCCTTCCGCACCTCGTTTCTCTCGTTCCTATCTTTTCTATCGTTGAGCTTTGATAATTTTCGTCGCAGCGCCTTGCTCTCCTTGGCGCAATCCTTCGCAAGCTTGCTGTTATCGCTCGCCAAGAGCTGCGCCTCGAGACACGCGTCGAGCACCGGCGGCAATAATCTCGCGGGATGCCCCACGCGAACGAGTCTCATCTCTCCACCTTCCGGAAGTTTCACTTTCATCAAACGCTCCACCAAGTTATCGATCGCGATGTTGGACGCCGTGCACGCGAGAACTCGAGAACCACGCGCGACTTCGTGCGCGATGTACTCGACCACCGCCGTCGTCTTCCCCGTTCCCGGCGGTCCGTGAATCAGCGCAAAGTCCACGCATCGCGTCGCGTGTGCGATCGCCTCGCGCTGAGACGAGTCTAAAGACGTATTCAGCCATTTGATCTCCTTTCCCGGCTTGGAGACTCGCGGCTTGGAATCTCCGAAGGCGACACCCGCCAAGTGCGCGCCAGGCTGTTTCGCGTCCAGAGACGCGCCGTACTTGCCGACGCGCTCGACCGCGGCGACTAATCTCTTGTGCGTCGCCTCGTTCGACAAACGCTCTAAACGCAACGTCCCCGAGAGCTCCTCCGGCACGTCATCGCACGCGAGTTCGATCTGAGTGTCACGAATTCTGTACACCACTCCGCTTGCCAGAGGTTCGCCCTCCGCCGTCGACTTATTCGGTCTCAGACACACGACGTCGTGCGGGCTCAATTTATGCGGCGGCAGCGGTGGCGCCTCCGGCCCGTTCGGACGACTCGCGAGCTCCAAAGTTACGATAGTTTGCCCCAACAACCCCCCTCGCAGATCCGTCGCCGTGAGTCCCAAGAGCGCGCGCCCGCGTCTCGCCGCCGCCTCGGGCGAGAGTCCGCGTAAAATTTCTTGCGCCTGCGCCTCCTCCGCCTCGCGCTCGAGCTCGAGCAACGCCATCGTCTTCATCGTCCAAGACGCTAAATAATCTCCATCCCCTTCCTCGCTTCGACCGAGCGCGCGCAACTCGCTCAGCGTGCAGGCCACGCGCAGTCGGTTCGTCAGCGCCTCGCACACGTCCGCGTCCCGCACGCAATCGAGCTCGCGATAAATCCTCGCGTTCGCGCCGAGATCACCGATGAGAATCCTCCGATCGCTCCCTTCGCCCCTCGACTCGTGATCGAGGCCGTGTCGATCGGCAAAGGCGTGCAACTGCGCGCGCTGTTTCGCGCTCAGCGACGGCGAAAACTCAATCCTCGCCGCCGCGGGCGCGCCACCGGCCTCGCGCGCGGGCATGTCGTCGACGATGACGACGTCGCGACGTCACGCGACGTCGACGGACGCGCGGCGTTCGTCGCGACGCGCGGTGATGTGACGTGAGGCGTCGAGGTAGATGTCGGTTACTCTTCGCTGACAAGGGAAAGAAATAGAGCCGGCGTTCGAATTCATCGATTCACCGCGTGGGATCGACGCGAACGGCGATGACCCACGCGAGTTGACGAAGCGTTCGTCTCGTTAATTCCACGCACGACGTCTCGTCGCGGTGTAACTGATCGAATGTGGCCGAGACGACGTCTCGCGGCGTTGGCGCGTCGGCGGGCCAAGAATCTGAAAACGCGTCTCCCGTCTTCCCGGCGACGGTATTCATGGACTCCTTGACCGCTTCGATGAAGACTCGAACGTCATCACCGTAACCGGCGATGGAGGCGCGCGCGTTCGCGGCCTTACGCATCGCGTCTTGGCGACTAAACGCCGAGTTGCCGTCTTCGGCGGTGCGTCGAATCTTTTCGAGCGTCGACGTCGTCAGGCGCGCCAAGCCGTCGCACACGAGTTCGTCTCTCAAATCGAACATCGCGTCCTCTAACGCGACGATGATTTCGGAACACCGCTCACCCGAAGACTTGTGCGTCGATCGTCCGCCTCTGGCGAGACGAACGAGTGCGGAGGAGGCGTCGTCGGCGCGCGCGTCGATTTCCGATATGAGCGCCACGAGCATCTCCGCCGACGTTTCCGCCGACGCATCTTCGCCGTCGTCGAGCGGAACGGCGACGAGCGTCGGCGCGGTCTCGGGAGACGTCGGCGCGGATTCGTCGTTCGACGTCAACGCCTCGTCCAAATCGCGAACGAGGTTTCGAACGCGGCGTTGTTCCTCCTCGGACACGCCTCGCGTCAACGCGTCCATGGCGCGTTCGCACGCCGATTCCACCGCACCTCGATGCTCCTCCGCGCCCAGATCCTCAAGCCTTTCGATCAAAATTTGCTCCGCTCGTTCGTCGTCGTCCTCCGTCGCCAACGCGTTCGCCGCGCTCTTCACCACGGACGACAACGCACTAAACGCGCCAATGCCCACCGTCTGCGCCTTGCCTCTCACGTCTTTCGCGAACGTCTTCGGATCGCTCGCCGCCTTCTCTATCACACCCTCCGCCTTCTCAAACGCTTGTTTCGCCTTATTCGCCGCCCCACCGAACGCGCTCCACGCGCCGGCCGTGAAAGATTCCGCGAACCGCATCGCGTCCGCCGCGTTCGGCGGCGGTTCGCTCGTCGTCGGCGTCTCATCCTCCTCTGCGGCATCGTCGTCGTCTGGTCGCACGAGTCGCGTCCTCGCATCGTCATCACCCACGACGTGCGACCCGAACTCTTTCAAATCTTTTCGTAACTGTCTCGCCACGTCGGAATCCGCCGCCTCCTTCACCGCGCGCGTCGCCTTGGAAAAACTCGCGCTCGCCCACGAACCGAAATTCGCCGTCAACGCGCGCACGTCCGGGACGTCCAACGGCGGTAACGGTCCTCGCCGTCGCGGATCGTCGTTCGCATCGGAGTTTTCTTCGTCCACGTTCGCGTCTCGCGCGTCGTCGACGTTCTCCTTCGCCGGCGCCGGCGCGTCCTCGACGTCCTCCTCGACGCCGTCTTCTTCTTCAACAGTCTCGATCGTCGTCTCCTCGTCCTCGCGCGTCGCTCGCGGCGTCGGTTCCTCGATCGCGTCCTCACCGACGTCCTCACCGACGTCTTCGCGCGTCTCCGCCTCGTTCACGACGACGATGTCCTCGTCTTGGTCGTCTTTCCCGTCACCGACATTCTCATCTTTCGCACCCTCCTCCTCGACGACGACGTCCTCCTCCTCGCGCGCCTCCTCCGTCTCCGTCCCCTCGTTCGTCCCCTCGCTCTCGCTGTCCAACCACGCGTCGATGTCCTCGTCCTCGACGTCGTCGTCGCCCATCGTCGTTGAACTCTGTCGGTCGTCACTCTTCCCCTCGCGGGGGCCCGAAGACCGCGACCGTCGCGTCCCGCGTCCGAAGACGCGCGGTCCGTCTCGCCGACATGTTCGCGTCGTCGGCGTCGTCGCGACGCGCGCGCGCGCGCGGGCGCGGGCGCGGTCTGGACCCGATGGCGCTGCTCTTCGCGGTACGCGCGTGGGAGGAGGGATCGCGCGCGTGGCGACGAGCGAGCGAGCGCTACGGATTTGAACCGTACGGCGCGCTGTTGACTTTGGCGTTGGTGACGATGGAGCGCGCGAACGCGCACCTCGGGGTGATTCCGTGGGAGACGCCCGAGGCGGTGTGCCCGAACGCGTCGTTCTCGCGACTGCGAGGACGAGGACGCCGAACGTCGACGAGCGTCTTCGCGCGAGCGGGAGAGTTCGCGATGACGTGCTTTTGGGCGACGTGCGCGCATGGATCGGACGTGCACGCGGTGTATTACGCGGGAAGTCTGTTCGCGAAGACGATGGAGACGGAACGGCGGATTCGCGCGACGCTCGCGCGAGGCGCGGGCGAGGCGACGACGGCGGCGGCGACGGCGGCGTTCACGCTCGTATTGGGGGCGATCACGAATGCGGTGGCGGCGATGAGCGCGACGTATGCGTTCGGGTTGGGTGATTCGTGTTTTAACGGATGTGGAGGTCTCGTCTTCGCGCTCAAGACGTATCGAGCGCGCGCTGATTTCGCGGCGGGCGCGCACGGGCGAGTCTCGTTTTTCGGATTCATCGACGTCCCGGCGGAGATGGCGTCGTTGGCCGAGATTGCCATCTTGTTTTTGCTCGATTCATCGCCATCGGCGCTGAATCTGTACGCCTCGGGTGCGGCGGTCGGCTTCGTGTTGGCGGCGAACGAGTCGCGAGCGATGTGGTGCCTCGATCGCGCGACGCGAGGCGTCGCCGCGCTCCTCGGCTTTGCGTCACGTCCATCGATACGCCCAGGAACGAGAATCGCGCTCACGAACATGAGAAACGGATCTCTGAATGGACAGTGGGGAACGGTGACCAGAGCGTCGGCGACGTCCGACGAGGTGTCCGTGACGCTCGACGAAAACGGTTCGACAATCACCGCATTGAGAAGCAATCTCATCGTCGTGTGAATCGAACTCGTGCGCGAACTCGTGTGCTAGAAGAAACGTAGCAGATACTGTACACTACCAGTACTAGTACTAGAAACAAACTACCTGTACTTACACACTACTGTAGAAACACACTACTGTACACACTTGCGCTGTTTATCACGCGCGAACCACGGCGAATCGAAACACGGGTCGATGCTTGCCCTCGCACACGACGTCGCGTTCCGTCGAGCACTCGTACGGATTCGCGCGCAACCACCTCCGATGCGCGACTCGTTCAATGGCACCTTCTTTGATTTCGGCGAGCGATTGCCACTCGTACTGGTGCGCCGCATCGTATTCCGGCGCGTGTTCGGACGCCGACGCGCGCGAGGCGTCGTCAAAGTCCTCGTGTCGCGTCTCGCTGACGCGCGCGTACGTGTCCTCGTCGAGTTTAAAATCATCGTTCGCCGCGACGACATCGTACATCTCCTCGGCCAACGCGCGAACGTCCGAACAGCAGTAGAGTTCACCGCGTCGAGGTAAAATGTCGGCGAGCGCGCGGGCAAAATCCGGCGTCATCACTCGTCGCTCGACGTGCTTTCCTCGCGACCATGGATCTGGGAACTGCACGCACACCGCGCGCACGTTCGGAAGATTGAGCGCGGACAACGAAACGTTGACGTTGCACGAGACGAAGTGTGCGTCTCGCTTTAAACTCATCTTGTTCGCCGCCGTCCACGCGTTCGCGGCCTCGACGAGAGGCTCGTAAATTTCCACACCCAGCAAATTATATTCGATTCCCGATTTGGCTCTCGAACACGCGTCCGCGCGTTCGCCCGCGAGCGCTTTCACGAACCCACCCTTCGCCGTACCGACGTCCACCAACAGCGGTCTCGTCACGTCGGCGAACACCGTTCGCCAATACGCGTCGTCCAACGTCTTGGCTTCGCGAAACTGCGCCGCGAGCGGATTCGTCATCTTTTTCATCCTACGATTCATATTCGTCTTCTTCCGCTCCTTCCCTGCGTCGGCGTCCGCTTGAGCGTCGCCGTCGTCGCCGTCCGCGCGCGCGCCTCGCTCGAACGCTCGACACAACGCGTTCAGACTCGCGGCGGCGCTCTCCGGCGACTCCTCGAACTCCTCGAACGCGCGGTGAAGCGTGCACATCGTCCCCCCGTCCCTCGCCTTGGACGCGCAGAATCGACGCTTTCTCGAGACGTAATGCGCGCAGCATCCCGGCCTCGGCGCCCCCGCCGCGCGCTTCTCGAGCGCCTTGAGCTCACGATAGAGCGACCCCCATTCGTCGTCCGCGCGAATGTCGGCGATGCCGCTGCGCCGGCCCGTCTCGCGGAGGTACCGCGCGTCGCGCTCGCGCAAATCCTCGCGAAGAATCGTCGCGCGCGCGCGCGAGGTCGGCGACGACATGTGGGGACGATGGGGACGATGGGTGCGCTTTTTCGGCGCGTCTCGGCGACGAGAGAGAACAAAGCACGGACGGAACTGAAAGAGAACTGTGCGTCGCGGTAAACAAACGTTAAAACAAAACTGGTGGTATCGATGGCGGCGATGCGACGCACCGCCGTCGGATCGCGCGAGAGGCGACGCGTTCACGCGTTCACGCGGCGGCTTTGGCGGCTTCGCGTTCGGCGTACCACGCCTCGACTTCGGGCAACGCGTGAAATCGATCGTAATACGCCTGTAATTCCTTACGCGACGACACCGCGTCTTTCGGCACGTGATCCAACTGTCCGCTCGCGAATCGTCGCAACAGAGGCACCAACGCGCAATCCGCGATGGAGACGGCGTCGCCGCACATGAATTTTCCTCCGGCGACGCGCGCCTCGATGAAACCCGCGTATCGAGGATACTCCTCTCGCATCCACCGCTCTCGCATGCGTTTCGTCACCTCCTCGTGCGTCGCCGATCCCTTGAACGTCTCCGCGTTTTCCTCGACGCAGTGCCCGATCTTTCTCGGATCCATCCCGACGAGTAAACACACGTACCACGTCGACCACATCTCCTCCGCCAACGCCAACGCCTCGTCGATCGCCTCCGCGCGCGCGTCGTCGTACAACCCCACCCCGGCTCGCGTCGCCAGCCGTCCGCAGTACCTCAAGATGGCATCGCTCTGCGCCATCGTTCGCGTCGTCCTCCCATCGTCGGTGATCTCCAACACCGGGAGCTGCCCGTACGGCGTCGTCGCCTTGAGGTCGCCGCGGCGCCAATCGTCAAAGGACACGCGCGCGTCCTCGAAGGGAATCTTCCCGAGACGAAGCGCCAGGCGAGACTTCTCCGCGGGGCCCTCGATGTTGAAGTATCGCAATCGCAGCGTCGTCGTCGTCGTCGTCGTCGTCGGCATCGCGCGCGTCGATCGATTCGATGCGATGCGTCGATCAATGCGGGCGATCCATCGATCCATCGCGCGTGCGACGTGACGGGTGACGTTTCATCTCGTCGCCATAGTGTAGGACACACCGTGAGTCGTGACTGGTGAAAAGGAGAAGACGGTGTGCTGTGATTGATGGATGTTGATTCTACGCTAGCGCGTCTGATGTTCCCCGGTCAAGACGTCGCGTTTACACACGGGACACATCGTGCTCCGCTCGAGCCAACGATCGATGCACTGGGGATGATACACGTGCTTACACCGAAGGGTCTTGACGGATTCGCCGTCCTCGACGCGGGACAGACACACGCTACAGGTGGCGTTTTCCTTCTCCCCCTCGGCTCGCCGATACGGTCGTTCCGGAATCGACGCTCGTTGCTCCTCCGTCGTCCCGCTCGGTGCGTTTGAACCGCCCCAATTCACGTTTTGTAACGCGTTCAGCATGTCGATGATGCGCGTCGGCGCGCGCATGGTCTCGAACGCGCGATCGATTTCGTCGAAGACGCCGCCGCCGCGCGCGCCTCCGAACATCTCCGCTCCGAACCGTAAACTCTGCCCATTCGGACCGATGGGAATCTCAAACTCGATCCCGCGTCCCCCGTCTCGTTCCTCGCCCTCTCCCGCGCGCGCGTCACCGCCCGCGTCGTCGCGCGTCCGCGCGGCGCCTCCGCCGCCGCCGCCGCCGCCTCCGAGCACCTCTCCCAACACCCGTCGAAAAATCGCCCCCGGTCCTCGAATCACCTCCTCGAACGCGTCCCCTCCCACACCTCCGCTCGTTTCCTCCTCCGCGCCCTCGCGCCGAGCGCCCATCCCTCCACCGTCCCCGAACGCGCCGAACAGGGCGCGCGCGTGCTCTTCCTGTTGCAGTCGTCTCGCGTACGCCTCGTCCCTCGCCATGGCCTCGTCCCTCGCGCGCATCGCCGCTCGATTCGCCCCGGTGATGCGCGCCGCCTCCGCCTCTTCCTCTTGCGCGGCGCGCGCGAGCGCCTCGTCGTCGTCGTCGCGCATGACGCGTCGATGAATGGAATGATTGATCCTCGGGACGCGCGTCGTGCTGACGTGGGTTCGATAATCGCGGCGCCACTCGACGACGTCTCGCGCGTCTCGCCGCGCGAGAGTGCGCGCGAGGGATGGTGGTGATGATGACGCGCGCGATCGCGGCGCGCGCGGTGCGGGTGACGACGCGGCGACGCGCGCGCGAGGACGAATGCGCGGTGCCGAGGATGACGAGGACGCGGGGCGCGCGCGATGTGGACGCGTGGACGACGCGTGGGGGGTGCGGGACGAGCGCGAGGGCGCGAAGTGGTGATGAGCGCGGTGTGATGGTGATGATGCGCGCGCGAGGTGACGTGCGCGCGCGCTCGATGCACGAGAGCGGGGTGGAGAGCGTGGGATTTTTCGGAAGAGCGCCCGAGGAGCGGACGGCGGCGCAGAGGCTCGGGGACGCGTGCGCGGTGGCGACGGGGTACTTTCCGGTGTACGTCGCGCTCGGGGCGGTGTTGGGATTGGCGGCGCCGGCGAGCGTGGGTTGGTTTCGAGGCGACGCGGTGACGTACGCGCTGGCGGTGACAATGTTGGGCATGGGCATCACGCTGGATACGAGCGATTTTTCCAAAGTTTTTTCCACGCCTTGGAAGATCGGGATGGGGGTGGCGTTACAATACACGGTGATGCCTTCGATGGCGTTTCTCGTCGGGCACGCGCTTCTGGCGAATCAGTCTCTCGCGGCTGGGTTGATTTTGGTGGGGTGCTGTCCGGGGGGCACGGCGTCCAACGTGGTCACCTATCTCGCGCAGGCGAGCGTGCCGCTGAGCGTGGTGTTGACGACGGTGAGCACGTTCATGGCGACGGTGATGACGCCGACGCTGACGCAACACCTCGCGGGGACGATGATTCCCGTGGATGGCGTCGGACTCTTTCTGAGCACGTGTAAAGTCGTGCTGCTTCCGGTGCTCGCCGGCGTGGCGCTGAAAAAGTTTGCGCGTGAATTCAGCGAGGGCATCGAACCCTTCGCACCGATCGTCGCGGTTCTCACCGTGGCGCTGATTTGCTCGTCCATAATAGGACGTTCCGCGGACAAGATTCTCGCCGCTGGTCCCACGCTCATCGGTGCCGTCGTTCTCTTGCACTCTCTCGGTTTCAGTATCGGATATTTCCTCTCTCGCGCGGCCGGCTTTTCGACCAAGACGTCGCGTACAATGAGCATCGAGGTTGGCATGCAAAACTCCGCCCTCGGCGTCGTGCTGGCGTCGGCTCACTTTGCGGATCCGCTCGTCGCCGTTCCTTGCGCCATCTCCGCCACGGTGCACTCCGTCATAGGTAGCATGTTGGCTGCAATCTGGAGGTATCGCGACGAACACAAACAAGAGATACGAGAGAGATACGAGCGGCGTCGAAGAGATCCAAACTATTCCGCTTATAACGACGTCTTCAGAGAGGCCACCGGATTGGACGGTATTTAATAAGTATTCAATAAGTGTCAGTCGCTTACAAGTGCTATACATTTGCTATGCTTCTAATCGCCGTATGCGTACACACACCGTCCTCAGTCGTCTCTTCGCAACCACTCGTTGTTGAATTTATCCTTGAGTTTGCGCTTCCGCTCCTTGAGAGCGGCGATTTGTTTCTTCGTGAGTTTGACGTGCTTGCGGTTTTTCATCTGGTGAAGAGCCGCGTCGAGCGTCGTCGTGTCCACGTAATTATCTAAACCTATGGAGCCATACACAGAAGTCGGCTTCGCGATCGTCGAAGCGTCGGTAATTCTATTCAATACTTTGTTGTACACGCCCGTGGAGTTGTACGACGCCTCGAGGTCCGCGGCACGCTTCTCTAGCACCTTTCGCGCAACCTCCGCGGGATCGGCACCGCGCATGATGGCTTGTTCCGGCGGAAGACCCTCCATGACCGCACGCTCCCAGTCGCTCTGAGGCGCCGCGGGACCGTCGTGGTCGACCTCCGGTGCGAGCGACTCGGAGCGCGCCTCTCGAAGCGCGTGCTGCGCGTGCGCCGCCGTCGATCGAGGCGGTAACGCGATGCCAAGCGCAGCGCACTGCGCCAACAACGGCGCGTCGCCCAAGACGTCCGCTAACGTCGTCTCTTTTGCTTCGTCGCCGTGTTCAAAGAGACGAAGCTCCATGGGAAGCATGGACCTCCACGCCATCAACTCCGCCGCGGTGAACGGTCCCTGCCAGTTACCCGAATCGTCCTCGTAGTACCAAGACTTCAATCCGGGCAACTTTATCCGCGTCACATCGACAGACGTATGCGCCTTCAACGCGTCCAGCGCGTCCGACGTTACCTCGGCGTCGGTGCGAGCCTCGGCGAACGCGCGCTCGCGTCGCTTCGCGTCCCGCTTCTTTTGCGCCTCGGCGTCCTCCGCCAACTTCGCCGCCGCCGTCTCGTCCGGAATGATCTCCACGCCCTCCGGCCGATCCCAAGTCGTCTCATGCGTCTTCGAGTGAAAGTAATAAAACCCATCGCTCTCCACGTCGTACGATTGCACCCACGTCGCGCCGTCGCTCGTCGCCTCGGCGCCTCCGCGCGCGTCTCCCGCGCCGCCCTCCGGCACGATCACCGCCGACACCTTCCATCCCCCCTCCTCGTCCTCCGCACCATCCTCCCCATCACCACCCTTTTTACGAAGCTTTCGCTCCAACGTCTCCTTGGACATCCCCGTCGTCCCTCCCGAGAGCAACAACTGCTCGTACTCCTCCTTTGAGCCCGGAAAGTTAATCTCCGTCCGTTTCCCCCCCGGCGCGTTCTCCACGTCCCCTCCCGCGTCCAACCACGTGGACGATCGCCTCGATAACGAATCCGCGCGCGCCGCCGCGATCGCCCGCATCACGGCGTCTCCGTCGTCCCCCTCGCGCGCGTCCGCGTCCTCCGCGCTCGAGCGCGCGTCCTCTCTCGCGCGCTTCATCCTCCCTCGTCTCGTCGCCTCGCGCGCGTCTCCTCCGCGTCCGCGCGCGCGTTCGCGCGCACCCTCGCACCGCGCGTCCTCCGCCGACGCGCCGTCCTCTCGCGTCGCGTCCGTCGCCGACGCCTCCGCGCGCGCGTCGCCGTCCGCGCGCGGGCGTCGACCGGTGGGACTCGACGACGAGTCCCGACCCGTCCCGCGAGGTCATCGAGGGCATCCGCACACGTCGACGCGCGCGACCGCGATCGATCGCGACTCGAACCGACCGGTCGACCGCACCGTTCACGTCCGCGTCGCCGAAGCGCGCGAGGCGTCGCGAAAAGCGCGCGGAGACGCCGAAGCGACGCGCGTTCGATCGGCGCGCTCATCGAGAGGGTTTTCCTCTGGGATTTGATCGATCGATCGGCCGGTGAGCGCCGGCGTCATGGTGTACGAGGTGGGCGAGGACGGTCTGTCGGTGCAGCGCCTAGAGACGTTGGACGTCGCCGCGCTCACGCCGCTGAGCCCGGAGGTGATCTCGAGACAGGCGACGATTAACATCGGAACCATCGGGCACGTGGCGCACGGCAAGTCGACGGTGGTGAAGGCGATTTCGGGGGTGCAGACGGTTAGGTTCAAGAATGAACTCGAACGTAACATTACGATTAAGCTAGGATACGCGAATGCGAAGATATACAAGTGCGAGGACGATAAGTGTCCGAGACCGGATTGTTATCGGGCGTATTCCTCGACCAAGGAGGACGCGCCGGCGTGCGAGGTCAAGGGGTTCGAGGATAAAAAGATGCAGTTGATTAGACACGTGTCGTTCGTTGATTGCCCGGGACACGATATTCTCATGGCTACGATGTTGAACGGTGCGGCGGTGATGGATGGCGCGTTGTTGTTGATCGCTGGGAACGAGAGTTGCCCCCAGCCCCAGACGAGCGAACACTTGGCGGCGGTGGAAATCATGCGGCTGAAGCACATCATCATCTTACAAAATAAGATTGATTTAGTGCAAGAAAACGCGGCGGCGAATCAATACGACACGATTTGCAAGTTTATTCAGGGCACGATCGCTGACGGTGCGCCGGTGATTCCCATCTCGGCGCAGTTAAAGTACAACATCGACGTCGTGTGCGAGTACATCGTCAAGAAGATTCCCATCCCCGAGCGCAACTTTCTCTCCCCGCCCAACATGATCGTCATTCGTTCGTTCGACGTCAACAAACCGGGCGCTGAGGTGGACGAGATCCAAGGCGGCGTCGCCGGTGGTTCCATCCTGCAGGGCGTCTTAAAGGTGGGTCAAGACATTGAAGTGCGTCCGGGCATCGTCACCAAGGATGCCGACGGCAACATCAAGTGCAAGCCCATCATGACGCGCATCGTGTCCCTATTTGCCGAGTCCAACTTGCTTCAATACGCCGTCCCGGGCGGTTTGATCGGCGTCGGTACGACGTGCGATCCGACGCTCACGCGCGCCGATCGTCTCGTCGGTCAAGTGCTCGGTGAAGTCGGTAAACTTCCAGAGGTGTTCACCGAGCTCGAAGTCAACTTTTTCCTTCTCCGTCGTCTCCTCGGAGTCCGCACGCAAGGATCCGAGCGTCAGGGTAAGGTGTCCAAGCTCGCCAAGAGCGAGGTTCTGATGTTAAACATCGGTTCAATGTGCACCGGCGCCCGCGTCGTCGCCGTCAAGGCGGATCTCGCCAAGTTGCAGCTCACCTCGCCCGTGTGCACCAAGGTCGGCGAAAAGGTCGCCCTCAGTCGTCGCGTCGAAAAGCACTGGCGTTTGATCGGCTGGGGCTCCATCCAGGCCGGCACCCAGCTCGAGGAGTGATCGACACGCGCGACCACCCCTCGTCTCTTCGTTCGTTCGTTCGTGATCAATCATTGTAGTAGGAAAACCGCGCGCGCGACGAATCAACCGTCCCCGTCCCCGTCCCCGTCCCCGCGGCTGTGGGACGCGACACCGCGGGACGCGTCGCTCGTCACTCGTCGTCGCGCGATCGACGAATCGCGCCGCCGCGACGACGCATCCATCGCGCGCACCGCCCGTCATGTCCGCGTGGTCCCAGATCGTCCGCGACGATCCCGCGCCCGAACCCATCGACGCGCGAGACGCCGCGGCGGCGGCAGCGGCGGCGGAGACGCTCGATGCGAAACTACGCTCGCCGACGACGCTGAAATGCGTCGTGGACGCCAACGCGGTGTTCAAAGGGTTCGATATCAGCGATCCTCGCGTGGTGTGCGTGACGATTCCCGAGGTGTTGGATGAGATTCGCGACGCGCGCGGTCGAGAGCGCGTGGCGGCGAGCGGCGACGCGTTGTCGACGAGCGAGCCGAGCGAGGCGTCGATGGACGCCGTGCGACGGTTCGCGAGTAAGACGGGGGATGCGCACGCGCTGTCGAGAGTTGATATGAAATTAATCGCGTTGGCGTATGATTTGGAGGAGAGGTGTCACGGGGTGAAGCATCTGAACACGGAGCCGGCGGCGCCGAGGACGCACTCGAAGACGACGCATCGTTTCGAAAAGCAAGCGGGATGGGATTACGTGCCGAACGCGGAGGAGTGGGAAGAGTTGGACGATATGAATAAACAACAGGAAGAGTTGGAGCGAGAGCTGTTGGCGAAGATGCGGAACGTGTCGGTGGAGGAACAGGAGGCGGCGGAGGTGAACGCGGCGGCGGAGAGGGAACGCGCCGAGGCGGAATCGAGAAGGGCGAGAGACGAGGAGAAGAAGCGCGCGTTGCGGGAGGCGGCGGCGGAGGTGGCGGCGTCGCAGGATCACATCGCCAAGGGAGAGAATGATGACGACGGTGAAGACGAGTGGGAGCCCGCCATCAGTCGCACGACGCGGGTGAGAAGACAAAAGCGCGCCGAGCGCGTGCGCGTCGCCGCCGAGGAGGAACGGCGCGCCGCCGAGGAAGCGGCGAGAAGAGAAAACGCCGCGAACGACGACGACGAAGAGGTTACGGAAAAGCTCGAAGAACAGACGAAACGCGCCACCAATTTCTTCACCTCTCGCGGTGAGATGGACGCGGGTGTCGAGGACGAAGCCGACACCGCGTCGAGCGCCGACGAAGACGACGAAGACGTTGAACTCGAATCGTGCGTCTCCTCCGTCACCGCCGATTACGCCATGCAAAACGTCATCCTCCAGATGGGTCTCAAACTCATCGCTCCCGACGGTATGCGCATCCAACACCTCCGTCGATGGGTCCTCCGATGCCACGCGTGCAACGAAATCACCCGCGCGCTCGATCGCGTCTTTTGCCCAAAATGCGGCAACCAGACGCTTCAAAAAGTTGAACACACCGTCACGCGCGACGGCGTCGAACAATTCGGCGTGCGCAAGAAATTCGTCCTACGCGGGAGTAAATACACTCTTCCCGCTCCCAAGGGTGGTCGTCGCGCCAAGAAACTCATCTTACGCGAGGATCAACTCCTCGGCGTGCGACTCACCAAGAAACAAGTCGGCCAAGACGTCTTCGCCGCCGAGTACAACGAGGAATCCTACGCCGACACCAAGCATTTCGCCAGTCAAAAGACGGCGTACGAGATCGGCGGCGGAGACATTCGTCGCAATCCCAACGAGCGTCGTCACGTCGCCACTAACAGACGCCGAAAGTAATGCCGGGTCGCGCGCCGCCGTCCCGACTCGCGTTTTTTAAAAATGGCAGTCACCGCGCATTCATTCATTCATTCGTCACTCGCGCGCGTCACTCGCGTCGTCGTCGACCATGCCTCCCGATGACGACGACGACGACGGGAACGGCGACGACGTCCTCGCCCGCCCGCGCGCCATACGACCCATCGACGCCGCCGCCGTGCACAGAATCTGTTCGGGACAGGTGGTGCTCGACCTCGCCTCGTGCGTCAAAGAACTCGTCGAGAACGCGCTCGATGCCGGGGCGACGAACGTGGAGATACGCCTGAAAGATCACGGCACCGACGTCGTTGAGGTGAGCGATAACGGCTCGGGCGTTGACGGCGCGTCGTACGGTATGTTGACGAAAAAGTACGCCACGAGTAAACTGCGCGCGTTTGAAGATTTGGAGACGACGACGACGTTTGGATTTCGAGGCGAGGCGTTGTCGTCCATGTGTGGGATATGTGGGGAGTTTACGGTGACCACGCGCACGTTGGACGATGGGTGTGGGACGAAGATCGAGTACGACGCGGAGGGGAACGTCGTGAGTACGAGCGCGGTGCCGAGGAGCGTGGGGACGACGGCGACAGCGCGAAGACTCTTTGAACCGTTGGCGGTGCGAAGGAAGGAATTTTTGAGAAACGCGAAGCGGGAGTACGGGAAGGCGTTGGCGGTGGTGCAGGCGTACGCGTTGATGTCAAAATCGGTGCGGATTTTGTGCACGCATCAGAGCGGGAAGTACGGGCGTGCGAACGTGTTGCACACGAGGGGCGGATCCGAGGCGACGGTGAGAGAAAACGTCGTCACCGTCTTCGGCGCGAAGATGATGGCGTGCATGCGAGAGGTGGATTTCGAGTTGGGATCGTCGACGGGGTGTCGAGTTGTCGGATTCGTGTCCAAGGTGGATCCGGGATGCGGACGGGTAGGGACGGATCGACAGTTTTTTTACGTCAACGGTCGGCCGGTGGATTTGCCAAAGATGAGCAAGGCGCTCAACGAGACGTATCGATCGTTCAATCCGAATCAAGTGCCGATGGCGGTGCTCGATTTTCGGCTTCCAACAGATTCGTACGATGTCAACGTGACGCCGGATAAGCGGAAAGTGATGCTTCACTGCGAACAGGAGATTTTGATGCGGATGAAGGAGGCACTGGCCGAGACGTTTGCACCGAGTCGGTACACATTCGCCGTCGGCGACGCGCCTCCGAGCGCGGGGAGACGGTCGTTATCGTCCGCGCGTCGTAGCAGTGACGTCGATGACGTCGATGACGACGAGAACGACGAGAACGACGACGATGAGAACTGGACGCCGATCAAGTACGGAGAGGAGGAAACCTTTGACGCCGCGCTGCCGATTGAAGATTTCGCGCGCGCGCGCGCCGCCAAGCGCGCCGCGCCGGTTCGAGAGGTTGAGACGCAAAAGAATTTAGAAACCTTTGGATTCACGAGAGAGGTAACAAATGTGGCGATCGGCGGTGGGTGGACGATGGCGACGTCGACGGAAAACGCCGCGCCAGAGACGTCTCCTTCCGAGGCGCCGCTCGCGACTCCACGCGAGGTCGAGATCAAAGAGGAGACAGAGGACGTCGAGGTATGCGAAGAGGAGGAACCCAAACGACCGCGTTTGGAAGAGCCAATGTGTGAAGATGACGATGAGGACGTCGAAGCGCCGACTCGGCCGTACGTCGGACACGAAGAGGTGACGTTTGAAGACGTCGCAGTGACTGAGATGGAACAAGAGACGCCACCTCCGTTGAGACGCGAGTCGTTAGACGTGGGTAAGATTGCGTTTTCGATGGAGTCCATGCTCTTGCGACGGCAAAACGCCAAAAAGAGCGCGTTACCGGCGCCGACGGCGAAAGAAGCATCGTTTGAGTCGTCGAGAATTCCCTCCGAAACGGAGTCGACCGTCGACGCGGCGTCGACGCAGACAGCGGCCAAGGCGACGAATGAGCTCGAGCGAGTCTTCGACAAAGCTGATTTCGCAAAGATGCGCATTGTCGGTCAATTTAACCTCGGTTTCATCCTCGCCACGCTCGGTGACGATCTCTTCATCATCGATCAGCACGCGAGCGACGAGATTTACAACTTTGAACGTTTGCAGCGCACGACATCGCTCACCAAGCAACCGCTCATCCAGCCCATCTCCCTGGATCTCACCGCAAGTGAGGAGCAGACCGTGCTGCAGAACATGCCCGTATTTCTCGCCAACGGGTTTGGATTCTGCGACATCGCCGAATCCGTTCCAGGCGCCGACATCAACAACTCCTCCGTCGACCCGAGATGTCGCACGTTGCGTCTCAACGCGGTCCCATTCCTCAAAAACGTCCAATTCGACAAATCTGACGTCCAAGAGCTCGTCGCCATGCTCGACCAAGGTCAGCACTCTCTTCCATCGAAGAGTCAACTCTCCATCGGCCTCGCTCGTCCATCATCCGGCGCGGCGTCCGACGCCGCCTCGGCGCGTCTCCTCCGACCCTCCAAGACGCGCGCCGCGCTCGCCATGAGGGCGTGTCGATCCTCCATCATGATCGGCGACGCTCTCGATCGTCGATCGATGCGAAGAGTTCTGAACCATCTCACCTCGCTCGAAGCGCCGTGGAACTGTCCGCACGGTCGTCCCACCATGCGCCACGTGCGTCGTTGGCGCGTTCGCCGCGAGTGACCGCGAGACGGTTATTGCATAGTGTACCACAAAACTACCGATCAAAGTGGGTGTATCCACTTTGTTTTTAGAACCCCTCGCACCCCGTACGTAGACAGTTTTAACCCTATCAAAACCTAGTAAAAAGCCAAAAAAAGTCGACCGTCTGGCGGCGGCGGCGGCGGCGCGCGCCAATCGACGACCGACGACGACGATGGGAGAGAAGAGCCCGAAGAAGGAGAAGAAGGAGAAGAAGGAGAAGAAGGAGAAGAAGGAGAAGAAGGAGAAGCGCGGGCGCTCCGAGTCCGACTCCGAGAAGGTTGATGCCGAAAAGGCTGAAAAGAAGACGAAAGTCGAGGACGAGGACGCGAACGACGACGAGGACGATGGATTCAAGGTGCACACGAAGTCGGCCGCGCAGATGAGCGGTAAGGTGTCCACTGGCACGTACGATGACATCACGCTCAACTGCCGAGACTGTAACGCGGAGTTCATCTTTACGATTGGGGAACAAGAATTTTACGCCACCAAGGGTTGGACCAACCAACCGTCTCGATGCGAACCGTGTAAAAAGGCGAAGAAGGCGCGATTTGGTGAAGACGCGCCGGTGTGCTACGCGTTCGAGCGCGGTGAGTGCGATCGCGGCAACAGCTGCAAGTTTGCGCACCCCGGCACGGACCACAAGGGTACCGGCGGCGGCGGCGGCGGCGGCGGCGCGGGCATCTGTTACGCCTTCAGAGACGGCAACTGCAGCTACGGCGATTCGTGCCGATTCTCTCACGACCCGAACGCGTCGGATTCTCGTCCGTCGTCTCGCGGTCCGACGGGTAAGTGCTACGCCTTTGCCGAGGGTAACTGCACGCGCGGCGACTCGTGCAGATTTTCCCACGACTGAGCGCGCCGCGAGAGCGGTCGCTCCGCGGACGCGCGTTTCTAGATCATCCTGTAACGTTTCAATCACATCCAATCTTCGACGATTCATCGCCCGCGACGCGTCGTCGTCATCGTCGTCGCGTGGGTCTTCGTCGCGAGCGCGCGCGCCGCCCGCCCGACTGTTGAGACTCCGAACGCTCGCGTGTGCGCGCTCTGTGCGTCAGACGACGAGGCGCGCGATGTCGGAGTCTCAACCCATCGCGGACGCGCTTCGTAAAGAGCTCCGCGCGACGCAGATGGCGATTCCGAGGTCGGATTTCGCGCGCGCGGCCGAGGAACGGACGCGAAAGGCGCGACTTCGAGCGGACGTGGCGATCAAAGTCTTCGAGCTCAAGGTGGTCGACGACGTGCCGAAGGAGTAGTGGAGGACGGTTGAAAGGAACGCGCGTCGTCGTCTTTGTAATGCGTAGTGTTGTATTGTACCTTGATTCAATCGCGAGTCGTCTAAAATTCATTGAGGTTCGTCGAGGACGACGAGCGCGCCGGCGCTCGCGAGTTCTTCGAGGTCCACGCCTTTCTCGAGTCTGGACGTCGCGTGCAGCAATTCAGCCACGACGTGGGTGTCGAAATCTCTGAGTTTGACCACCTTGGCCGCCCACCACAGGGACGGATTCCCTTCCTCCAGGACGCAGACGTATCGACCGACGAGCGAGCTAAAGTCCATGTTTTCGTCGGCAACTGAACCGGCGTACGGCTCCGGAACCCCGAGTTCGCACCCGGGGTACTTTTCGATCCACGACATGTCGTCCGACGACGCAACGACGACGTCGGACGCCTTTCTCTTGCGACTCGCGCGAGGTGAGGGCGAACTTTGGCCGCTTCGGTTGTCGCCGTCCGTCGAGAGTCGTCTGTTCGCCTCCTCCACCTCCACGTCGATGCCAGCCTCCTTCAACTGTTCCAATCGCGCGTACTCACCTTTCACCTGATCGAGCGTCGGTCCATCGACCTCGCCGTATCGCACGCTCTTCCATCCGTCGTCAGCCTTTTTCGTCGGATTACTCAGGCGTTTGGCGAAAATCGACCACGCGCTCGGACTCGCAAAGGTCCGTCCCTGAAACTTTATAGCCCCGTCCGCGGTGAGCTCTCCGATCCACGTGTTCTCCTGATACACGATGAACACTTTTTCCGCCCCGCTCTTGATCAATCCGGCCGCTAAGAGATCCACCAACGAACACGCGCGCTTCCCGAGACCTGCGCGTCCTCTCTCGCCCAACGCCACCAACGGCTCACCCGCCGGTCGACTCTTCCGCGTCGCTTTCGTTCCGGCCGCCTTCTTCTCCGCCCTCGACGCCGTGCTCGGATTCGCGATCCCGCTCGCCTTTTCGCGCGCGTACACGCGCGACCGGTGTCGCTTGTGCCAACTCGTCTTGCTTCGCTCGAGCCACGCCGGCGGGTCGTCGTGCCACAGTTTGGCCATCTCTTCCGCCTCGTCCTCGCGGTCCAATCGCGTCTGCATGATTTGCCAATCGCGAAGAACGTCGTCCGTCGCGCCCGACGGGCCGGTTTCCGCGCTCGCGCGCGCGCGCGGGTCCGCGCCGCCGAGGTTTTCATCGCGAATGTGTGCTTCAGGGAGCGGGACACCGATGCGCGCGATGCGTCCTGTGGTGACGCTCACGGCGAGGAAACGCGTGTCGTGCGCGTTGATCACGTCCGTCGCCATCGTCACGCGTCGGTTCGGCGTGGGAAGCGTCGCGCGCGCGTCGACGTGTGCGGGCGAGATCAGCGCGCGCGGTCGGCTCTGGAAAACTATTTTTCTTTGCGCCGACGAACAGATGGACGTGTGCGGACGAGTTCGTTCAAGTCAATGCGCTAGTATTGATTAATTGATTCACTGCATATCCGCTCACTTTTGTTCCTCCTCGAGCGCAGCCTTTAAGCGCGCGACGAGGGCGGCTTTCAATCCCGCTGTGCTCAGTTCGCGTTCGCTCAACAATTTTTTTAACACCACGCAGGTGAGCTTGGCGGGATCGCCCTCGACCGGGGTGAGCCCAGAGGCGGCGGCGTTTTGCGGGGGTGGGGGTGGGTCCACCGAAACCGAGCGTCGACTCGAGCGTCGCGACGGCGGCGCGGGAGCGTCATCCGCGGGCGGTCGCTCGACGGAAACGGAGCGGCGGCTCGAACGTCTCGGCGGCGGGTTGAGCTTGTCTGGAATCTCCACCTCGATCTCGACCACTTTCGGCGCGGGCGCCGGAGGAGCGGGTTCGTCGTCTACATCGCGCGATGGCAGCTTTTTGGTGGCTTCCCTCGCGTTGGCGACCGCGGCGGCGGCTCGAATGGCTTCGATGTCGTCGTCTTCGTCGTCAGACGGTTCCACCGCCGCCTCGCGCGGTGGTGGACTCTTCGAGCGCGCGGTCGTCACCGGCGGCACAGGTGCTTCTACCGGCGCATCCTCAAATCGACGCCCGGACGCGCGCGGCGCGACCGCCGGCGGCGGAACCGCGGATCCCGCGCCGAGTCCTCCGCCGTCGCCGCGCGCCGCCGCGGGTCCCGCGCCTCGTCCTCGTCCGACGCCCACCGAGTGAAACCCGAACCCTCTCTCTCCCGGTACAGGAATCTTCGGCTGCGCCGGTTTTGACGCGTCGTTCGCCTCCCGTCGTCGCCTCCAATCGTCCGCCGCGTCCGCGCGTCCCGCGTCGCGTCCTCCGCGCATGTGCGGCGGTACGTACCCACTCTTCGCCGCCTTGGCCGGTGGCGGTCGCTCAGCGTCTCTCCCACCACCGACGTCTCGTATCTGTCCCTCCTCTTCCTCCTCCTCGTCGCTCTCGCGTCGTCGTTTCTTCGACTCGCCGCCGCCGCCGCGGCGTCCCGACGTCTCTCGACCCTCCTCTCGCGGTCTCGCTCGCCTCGACTCCCTCTCCGCGATCTCGCGCTCGGTGTCGATGAGATCCATCAACCGTCGTCGCCTGGCTAAGAGCGCGTCGTCGGACATGCCGGTCACGTCGACGCGCCTTTCCGTCTCGGGACGTTTCTCCGAGCGCGAACTCGACGACGTGTACGACGAGCTCGACGACCCGCGCGAGCGCGAGGGCGAGCGATGACGACGCGACATGTCGTCTCGCGAGCGCGCGTCGATCGACGCGAGACCGAGACGCGAGACGCGACGAACAGTGCGGTTCGGATGTCGATGAGGGAGGGTTCCGTCGACGCCGCGGCGGCGCGCGCGTCGCGAGGGACGAAGACTCTCGGGCGAGCGACGAGACGCGAGCGGGGTGTATGCTATGCACGATGATTTTAAATCATGACACCTCTACTCTCACTTAAAATCGCGCTGTGGTTCGCGCGCGAACGCGACGTTCGGCGGACGCGCTTCGCGGCGGTCTCGCGCGTAGGCGCGGGGACGCGCGCCGGCGAGGACGTCGGCGGAGGGCGTCGGCGTCGGTGACGCGCGCGTGGTGGACGCTTTTTCGTCTCTCGCTGCGCGCTTTCGGGCGTCGATTGACGCGCGACGTTCGAGTTTGGCGAGTCGTCGACGTTCGGCGTCGGCGGCTTTGGCGGCGCGTCTCTCGGCGGCGGCGGAGGCGTCTCTCGGCGGCGACGTCGTTTTGGCCCAGACGGCGACGACGAGGGCGACGACGACGGTGAGCAAAGGGTTGTCCAACGCGGCCCAACGCTTCGTTTTGTGCGTCTTGACGAAGGTGCTGAGATAGATTCTTTCGTACTCTTCGCTGCTGAGCAACGCGCGCTCGATGGCGATGGGACCGGGCGAGCGGAGACTCGTCAACGCCGCGATGTCGCGACGAAGCGAACGCTCGAGCTCCTCGAGCGAACACGTTCGAAGGCGATGGAACAGACCGTGCATCGCCTCCACGGTTGGGTGCGATGCACCGTTGGAGAGTTGCGGCACAGCGGCGCGGATGACGTCGGGAAATTTGCTCGGATGAGAAACGGCGACGACGACGCGCGGAACGTCGACGGCGACATCGTCGACGGCGTCCAACGCCGCGATCGCGATCGCTGTCTGCGGACACGGTAGGTAGCCTAAACGCTCCTCGCGCTGAATCGTCTCGTACATCTCCTCGTCGCTCACCACGGCGCTCTTGAAGACGGTGCCCAACTCCTTGGACATTTTCGCCGGGAGCTCCACCTCGCCGTCTTCGTCGAAATCGTCTTGCAATTCGCTCAAAATGAGTGGGTTCGACCCCGCGGCGTAATACAGCGATCGCCACACATTCTCCGCCACGACAACGTCTAAAGCACTGGACGACGTGTGCACTATGTCCGTCTTGTACAGCTCCCCCAGGGAGATGACGCGATGCGCCGCGCCGTTGGCGTTGCACGCCGCCACAATCGTAATCGGCAACCCCATCAATCTCGCCACGTGTCCCGCGTACTCCAACGCGAACGTCGAACTTGGTAAACTGAAAATCACCGGCTTCCCCCACTCCTCTCTCTTCGTCCTCACCTGCGCGTAGGCGTGAAAAAACACCGGCACAAAGCACAAGACGCGCGCCAAGTTGACGCTATTCGCGCTCACCATCCCGTTGGCCATTCGAAACGCTTCGTCGTTCAACACGTCGCTCACCACCGCGTCCACGTCGCTCATTCCGTCTGGACACTTCTCCACCTTGATCGGATGCACGTGATCCTCCACGTGACACGTCATCTCGCGCTCCTGCGGTTCGCTCACCTCGCCCTCGCCGCCCGGATAGACGATCCACGCGTCCATATTTTTCATCTCCGCCGCCACGCACGCCATCGCCCCACCAGCCTCCCCCGTCGTCGAGCACACCACGTGTGCGCGTTTTCCTCGTCTCTTCAGCGCGCGCTCCATCATTCGCACGCTCATCTGCATCGACACGTCCTCCGCGCTCAGCGTCGGCCCGTGAAACAGTTCGCACGCCGTCGTCCGCCGTCCACCCTGGCGTCCCGGCAGCGTCACCACGGGCGCGATCGCGTCGCTCGCGAAGCGCTTACACGCCTCATGCGCCATCTCGCGCAGGGCTTGCTTATCGAACGCCTCGCACTCGCCCGCGAACAGGAATAGAATATCCACCATGAGCGTTTCAAACGACGCATTCATGAATCGGTGCAGGGACACGCGCGGGACGGTCTCGGGAACGTACGCGCCGCCGTCCGAGGGCAAACCCGTGAGTAAGGCATCCGTGAACGACACCGCGGGGGCACCGCCGCGCGTGCTGACGTATCGCATCGCGCGCGGCGTCGACGAATGAGGATTTAAATTGAATGAGGAATTGAATGAGGAATTGCTCGTCGTCAGTCCGCGACGCCGAGGACGATGGCGTCGAGCGCGAGCCCGACGCGCGACTCGACGTCCGCGCGCGACTTGACGTCCGCGCGCGCGACACCGGCCGATCGCGACGCGCCGTCGTCCCCGATGCCGACGCAGGATTCCACCGCCGGGACGACGACGATGATGACGACGGAGAAACCGACGCTGTCGACGCTCGCGGACATACGCGCGCGCATGTGCGACGCGCTCGAGGACGATGACCTCGATCTCGGTCGAGGACCGTCGCTCGCGTCGTGCGCGAGCGCGTTGGAGGAGATGCTGGCGCTCGCCGACGCGCAGGCGGAGGAAGACTTTCACCTGCTCGAGGCGGTGTCCTCGCAGGTGGCGACGAAGTGCGAGGCGGATTTGCTCGCGACGTTGGTTCGAGACGAGACCGGGACGGCGCTGCACGGGATGATGCGGGCGCTGATGAGCGAGCGGGAGGGGACGGAAGAAGATGGACGGGGCGACGGGACGGGCGACGGGTTGGCGAGCGAGTACGCGAGGGCGAGACGGCGGACGATGCGCAAGGTAGTGGCGTTGGCGGACGCGCACACGGCGTGTCGAGCGAATAGGATGAAATTATTGACGTCAATGGTGACGGCGAGTCGGTTACCGACGTGGCGCACGTTCGGGGGCGAGGCGTGAGGGGAGTGTAATGATACTGTACAACAAACAAATCAACGTCGACGACGCCGCTCCTGGGCGTCGTCGGCACCTATTCAGCATGACTAGTTCTAGTGAGTACTTAATTATCATCGTCGAAACACGGAATCATCGGCGTTTCGGTTGACCGGACGACGGCGGTCGGGGTTGCGGCTGGCCGGATTGCGGCGGTCGCTGCAAATTGTTGAGCGCGGCGAAACGGTTACCGCCGGGGGCGTACCCGCTCGGAGGCCCGCGTCCGCCGGGCGCGCGCGGCGGTGCACCGCCCAGCGGGACACCGTAACCGTGCGGCGCACCGCCCAGCGGGACGCCGCGGCCGTGCGATTGCACGTACCCTTGCGGAAGCGTCGGAGGCGGTGGCGGCGGCGCGCGTTGTTGAAAAGTCAAGCCACCGCCGAGCGGGACGCCGCGTCCCATGCTCGCGTGGAGTAAAGACCTGGCGTCTTGGTTGGTTCCTTGGAACCCACCGCGTCCTCCGGCCAACGGGTGGCCGGCCATGCCTCGACCGTAATCGATTGTGGGTGGGCCCGCGTGCGGAGCGCGCGGTCGATCGCTCATGTGGAACAACTGCGGCGGAGGCGGTAAGTCGCCTTCGTCGACGATCGGCGTCGGTAAAACCGTGCCGGGCATCAGCACAGAAGGAATGAAACGATCCGTGGGCAGACGCATGGACGCCACGACCACCTGGTTGTTGGCGATGTCCTTGCAACTGGAGAGCGGAGAACGCACCATCGCCGGTTGCGCGTCTCGCTTGACCGACACGAGCGTGGCGTTCATGCCCTTGCTTCGCTTCGGATCCATCTTGATCGTCTTTTCCGTATCCTCGTCCTCGCGCTCTTCCAATTCAAGGAATTGTTTCGCGAGCGGATGCGAGGCGTTGACGTAAATTTCCTCTTCGTTGATGGAGTTTCGACGCTTCTCCTCGGCGGTGAGCGTGTACTCAAGCATCTCCGTTTGCTCGAGCAAACGATTGGCGTCGATCCACGGAAGCAGCGCGACGGCTTGCCAGGTGAATCGCTTACCGTTCATGTCGAGCTCGAAATCTTCGGGGTAGAAATCGATGATGGGCGAATCCTTGTCGGACATGAGCGGCGCGTACGCCACGGGCAACGCGTGTGAAGACGCGGCGGGCAACACTCCCATGAGCTGCGAGAACGGTTTGAACGGCTTACCGATGTCGAACTCGGTGGAGATGCTCGCGAGATCGACGAGATCGGACGCGAACGGGGCGTAGTGGTACGGGTAAAACCACCCCCACGAACAACAGCCTTCAAAGTAGTATCGACACACCCAAATCAAACCTCGCACGTATTCGACCACCATCCCGCGAATGATGTCAACCTGCGTCGCCGGCGTCGCTTGCATCTTAGCTTGGTAGTATCGATCTTTCCAGCCGTTCTCGCCCAATCGAACGTGATCCGGTTCCTCTTCTCGCTCGCCCATGGCTTTTACGATGCCGTCGAGTTGTTTCGTAAACGATTTGATGTCCATCTCTTCGCCCGATTTGAACACTCGCACTTCGCTCGGTTTCGGGCACCCACACTTGAAGCACGCCCCCTTGGACGCGTACATGCGTCCACATCCCGTCGGGCACATCCAATCGCCCGGTTGCGCGTCCGGTCCCGTCGCTTGAACGAACGGGTGCGAAGGAATGTCGTCGGCGCTATCTTCGGTGACGAGTGTCTCGACCGTCGCCGCCGACTCGGATTCCGCAGACTCAGCCTTGGCCGACAATTCGTTCCAAAACTCTTTCGCCTTTTCGTCGCCCTTCTCATCTTTTTCCCCCTCCGTCTTCGCCTTCTTCGCGTCCTCCTTCTCCGTTTCCTCGACGTCCGCCGTCGCCTCGGCAGCGCGCTTGCCTCTAGCCTTGAGTTTTTCTCGAAGCGACGCCGCCGCGCTCTTATTTTGTTCCGCCGTCTTTTGCGTTGGCGGCGGCGGCGGCGCTCGACCGCGACCAAGCGCGACGAGTTGTTCCGTCGGCGCCGCTGGTGCGCGATCACTCGCATTTCTCGAACCACCAAGCTCTCTATGCGCCGGTAAGTTTGTCCCGCTTCCCTTGCGTTGTCTATCGTAGTACTCGCGCGCCTTTTGCTTCTCGCGCTGTCGACGACTTCGCATCTGCGCCTCCTTCTTCGCGCGCTTTTGGAAGATGGCATCCTCGTGTTCGCTCACGATGCGAACAAACTTTTCGACCACCGGGAGATTCGGTCGACCGTCCGCGCACAGGTATCCTCCGAGCGCGGGGAGGTGCGTCTTGTAGAGCGTCATCAACAAGTCGATGGCGCCCTCGCGAATCTCCAACGTCGGAGAGTGCGGTAAGAAATCGTTCCCGACGAAGAAACACATAAAAATGTAGTCGTCGAATAAACGCTCGGGATCGAGCTTGAACGGCGTCGGTGTCGTCGGTTTCAACTCAAATGTCAAGTACTCGCGAAGGACGCTCACGCTCAACAGTTGATACGGCTTGCGGGCGATGGCCACTTTTTTCCTCGTTTCCTCCGTGCCCATGCCCAGCGTCTGCGGGGCGTGATTATCCTTCTTTTGAAAAACGATCTCGCGCAAAATCCAAAAGTGCGGTTCGTGCGTCGCGAGCGCCAACATGATTAAATCCGCGTCCAAACCGTACACGACGTGTCGCGTGTTCGGATTCCATCCCGGCAATCCTCGCTGTTGACGAATGTAATGCATCGCCTTGTGCTCGCCCTCGCCCGGCACGCTCGCATCGCTAAAAATCACCTCGATCCCTCGCCAACCCGGATCGTTATTCAATCTATCGTGCACGTAATACTTGAGCGCCTCGCTCAGCCGTCCCATGAATGGCGTCCCCGGCGTGATGACGTTCGAATCGAACACCCCAGACTCCGCCTTCGGCTGCACCTTGACCCCCTCCGCGATCAATTTCTCTCGCAATTTCTCCTCCTCGATCGCCTTCTCCTTGGCTTCTTGCGCGCTTCGAAACCGTCGACTCCGTTGTTGATTCATCTTTGCCCTCGGCGCGACGCCGTCGATCGCCATGTACAAAACCTTCCTCGGTCGAATCATCAAAAACAACCGATCGATGTAATCAAAGATGCACTCAAACACCTCCTCCTCCGTCGTCGGCGCCGGTCGATCCTCCGGATGAAAACACGGGTGTATGATGCCATTCATGTCCAAGTACAGGTTGTCGAACTCGATGCCGTTCGGGTTCGCCGCCGCGCTGTCCAGCGCCACCTCGCGTCCGAGCTCGTCCAGGGGTTCATCCTCGACGACGTCCGACACGATCTTCGGGTACTTTTGGCTCAACCATCGGTAAAACGCCGGGACTCCCATCCCACCGCGCCGCCGAGTGACGGGACGAATGAATGAATGAATCGCACGTCCATTTTCTTTATCGGCGACATCTTTCATCGAAAACGTCGCGTTTCGCGCTCTGAGCGCCCATGTATCGTCGACTCGACGCGCGTGCGTCTCGCGTCGCGTCGCGCGCGCCACTCGTTGACGCGCGCGCGCACGTCGCGTCGGCGACGGCACGGCTCGGACGCGCGCGATGCGCGAGTCGAGCGAACTGGAGGTGGTGGTGCACCCGCTCGTGCTGTTGAGCGTGGTGGATCACTTTCGACGATGCGACGAGGTGCGCGAACGACGATCGGATGGATGGATGGATGGATGAAAGGATGACGATGGGATCTGCGATTCGGACGGTGATGACGGACTGGGTGACTGACGAATGAACGCGGTGTGCGCGCGCGCGCGTCAGGGTGATGAGGAGAATAAGCGGGTCGTGGGCGTCTTGCTCGGTGAACAGAGAAAAGGACGGTTGGACGTGACGAGCTCGTTCGCGGTGCCGTTCGAGGAGGACGACGGGGAAAACGGGATTTGGTTTCTCGATCACAGTTATCTCGAGAATATGTATCGAATGTCGAAGAAGATCAGCGCCAAGGAGAAGATCGTGGGGTGGTACAGCACGGGACCCAAGCTCAGGGAGAGCGATATCGATATACACGAATTGTTTTACGCGTACGCGCCGGAGCCGGTGTTGGTCATCGTGGACGTGCGCGCGGAAAACGCAAACATTCCGACGAGTGCGTTCGCGGCGCAGATTGAGGTGAAAGAGGACGGGACGGAGAAGCAACAGAAGACGTTCGTGCACGTGCCGAACTCGATCGAGGCGTTCGATGCGGAAGAGATTGGGGTGGAACATTTACTTCGAGATGTCAAGGACAACACGGTGTCCACGCTGAGCACCAAGGTGAGCGAAAAGTTGCAATCGATGCGAGGGTTGAAGGCGAGGTTAGAGGAGATTAAGAGTTACATGGACAAGGTGGTGGACGGGTCGCTACCGATGAATCACGAGATCATGGGTCACCTGCAAAACGCGTTCAATCTGTTGCCAAACTTGAATTTGGAGGAGTATGTGCGCGGCTTCAACGTCTCGAGCAACGACGCCATGCTCGTCATCTATCTCAGCTCGTTGATTCGTTCCGTCATCGCGCTTCACGATTTGATCAAGAACAAGGCGGAAAACAAGGAGCGCGAGCGCGCGATGGACGAGTGCGCCGTCAAGGGCGCCGAGGGCAAAGAGAATGAAAAGCCCGAGGATGGCGCCGAAAAGACGTCGGACGCGGACGCGGAGAAGAAAAAGTAGAGTCCATCTTCGATCAATCGCCCAACAGGTAGTAGTCACGACCGCGCGTCGGTCGCACAGTTCAATAGCGCGTTATCAAGCACACAACATCACGTTTCTCATCACGCCTCTCGCGCGCTCCGCGCCGCTTCGCCCGCCGCCGCGTGGCGCGCCGAGCTCGCTTTCCCACACCGACGCGCGCCCTCTCCGCACACGCGCGCGCGCGACACGCCGCGTCGCCCGATCGTCTCGGTCGACGCCGCTCGAACGCGCTCGCGCGCTCCCGCGTCCTCCGCGCGTCGTCGTCGTCGACATGGGCGCGAAACGTCCCACCGCGCGCACCGGCGGCGGCGGCGAATCCGTCGCCCGACCGCCGCGCGACGACCGCCGCGCCGAGCGGTCGAGCGATAAAACGAAACGGAATGACGACGGCGAAGGCGACGAGAACGCCACCGCCTCGCGCGGCGTCGAGGCGAACGGGAACGTCGAGTTCGGGTTCGAGCGCGTCGAGGCGCTCACCGGTCGCAGGAGAATGGCTGAGAGCAAAAAGAAGAAAAATTCGGGCGGATTCGAGTCGATGGAGATGCTTCCCGAGGTGTTTCGAGCGGTGAAGCGAAAGGGATATCGAGTGCCGACGCCGATTCAGCGAAAATCGATCCCGCCGGCGCTTGAGGGGCGAGACGTGGTGGCCATGGCGAGGACGGGGAGCGGGAAGACGGCGGCGTTTTTAATTCCGACGCTGAGTAAACTGCGAACGCACAGTCTGAAAGCGGGCGCGCGGTGCGTAGTGTTGGCGCCCACGCGGGAGTTGGCGTTGCAGACGTTTAAGTTTGCGAAAGAGTTGGCGAAATTTACGGATTTGCGGATCGCCGCGCTCGTCGGCGGGGATTCCATGGAGGCGCAGTTTGCAGATTTGAGTAATAATCCCGACGTCATCGTCGCGACGCCCGGTCGATTGTTGCACCACGTGGACGAGGTAAAGGCGTTCACGCTGCGGTCAGTGTGCCACGTCGTGCTCGATGAGGCGGATAGGTTGTTGGAGATGGGATTCGCGGATCAGTTGAAACAAATCATGAGCTCGGTCGCCGACGTCAGGCAGACGTTGCTCTTCTCCGCGACGTTACCGAGCGCGCTCGCCGAGTTCGTGCGCATCGGCCTGCGCGAACCGGAGGTCGTGCGTCTGGACGCCGAGATGAAAATCTCTTCCGAATTGCGCATGTCGTTCGTCTTGTTACGAAGCGACGAAAAAGTCGCCGCGTTATTGTACATGCTTCGCGAAGTCATTCCGAAGGATCAACAAACCGTCGTCTTCGCGTCGACCAGACACCACGTTGAATGGTTACACAACGTGTTGGAGTTCGAGGGTATCAGAGTGTCGAGCATCTACGGTTCGATGGACATGATGGCGCGTAAGATGGCACTAGGGAGATTTCGAGCGAAGAAGGCGGACGTGCTCATGGTGACTGATGTCGCGGCGCGCGGTATCGACATTCCGCTCCTCGATAACGTCATCAACTACGATTTCCCGTCCAAGGGTAAACTCTTCGTGCACAGAGTCGGTCGGGTCGCGCGTGCTGGTCGTTCGGGCAACGCACACAGTTTCCTCGTCAAAGAGGAGCTCGGCTTTTTGGTGGACTTGCACTTATTCCTCGGTCGTAAGATTGCCGCGGCGAACAAGACGCCACCTGGGTCCGTCGAAGAGGCGAAGGAGATCGTGCGCAAGGCGGAAGAAGCGGCGACGTCCATCATCGGCACCTGTCCGATCGGTTCTTTGGACATGCTCATGGACCGCTTGCGAGAGGTGATGAAGGAGAAGGAGGAGTTTGAAGGTTTGGAACGCGCCGCGGGCAACGCATACAGATTGTACCAAAAGACGCGCGGAAGCGCGTCGAACGAATCGATGAGCCGCGCTCAGCCTCTGGTATTAGCCGGTCCGCACCCATTATTGTGTTCAACGAGTGGGATTGACGTCAACGCGCAGAAACTCGCCGAAATCACGGCGAGCATCAAGGCGTATCGTCCGCAAGCCACCGTGCTCGAGGCGGAGGTGGCGAGCGCGTCGAAAACGTCCACCATCAAATTGACGGAGACGAGCAACGCCATGCGTCAGAAACGCTTGAAAGATGAAAAGTTTATTCGCGCGAAACGCGAGGGTAAGGATGGTTCCGCACGCGCGTTGCGTCCGCTCGGTAAGGACGATCCGATTTTGAACCCGGATGTGGCGCAAGACGAGGACGAAGACGAGGAGGACGATGCGGACGAAGGCTACGAAGCCATGGCGGAGGCGAATGACGACGACGCGTTCAAGACTGGAAAGTTCCGAGACCAAGACTTCTTCCTCGACGCCGCGCCTCGGTCGGTGGATCACACTGAGCTCGGATTATCGACGCGTGAGGGCGCGTCGCGAGGTTTGGACGGCGCACTCGACGATGCCACTTTAGATTTAGTCGAAGAGGACGGCGAGGGCATCTCTCGACAAAAGAAACTATACCACTGGGATAGCAGAAAGAAGCGGTACGTGCACATCAACAGGGACGAGATCGATCTCAAGCGTGGGGGCAAACGCATCAAGAACGAAGCCGGGCAACGCGTCAGCGCTGCTGAAGCAGGTGCCACGTACAAGAAGTGGGTTGCGAAGACGCACAAGTCTATCACGGCCACCGGATCGATGGAGGACGAGGCGACGGCGAATAAACGCGCGTTCATCGATTCAACGCGGTTCAAGAAGGGTTGGCACACCAAGGGTACCGAGACGGCCAAGGAGACGAAGAGCGTCTTCGGCGTCGACGACGCGCCTTCGGGACCGGACGAGCTCAAGTCCGCCGACCAAATCCGAAAAGAACGCAAGGAGACCAAGAAGAAGAATGCTGGGCGTGGACGAGGCGGCGGTGGTCGCGGCGGCGGTCGCGGCGGCGGTCGCGGCGGCGGTCGCGGCGGCGGTCGCGGCGGCGGTCGAGGCGGCGGTCGAGGCGGAGGCCGAGGATCAAAACGACGCTGAACGGCGACAACTTACGAATTGTATTACAAACCATTCTTTTACACACTAACTGCACATACATATACACACGTTCGCGCCACCGACGATTCACGAAAACGCATCCGTCGGACGCGGTTGCGTCGGCGCTTTCGGGCGCTGCCTATACCGGATGACTCTCGCCGGATTCCCCGCGACGACGGCCCACGGTTCGACGTCTCGCGTCACCACCGACCCGATGCCGATCACACTGTGCGATCCTATGTCCACTCCGTCCGTCACGCTCACGTTCGCCCCTATCCAAACGTCCTCACCTATCGTGATTCCCTCGCTCGTCACGCCCTGCTCGCGAATCGGCGCGTTCGGGTCGTCGAAGACGTGATTAAACGCAAAGGCCGAAAAACCCGGTCCGATCCTCGTGTCTCGTCCGATGGTGACCCCCACGGCACCACCCTCGATGTGACACCGCGCGTTCACGCTCACGTTGGCGCCGAACGCGCAGGGACCATGAATGAAACACTCCGCGGCGATCGCCACGTCGTCGGCGACGACCACGTCTCGTCCCGGCTCGGCGAAAATCTCCACCCCGTGTCCGACGAAACACCGCTCGCCGAAACGCACCGTCTCGTCGGACGCGATGCGCTCCTGAACTTGGCGCTGCCACCGCTCGACGTCCGCGGTGCGATGTTTCCGCGAGTCGTTGGCGAGGAGTCGCGGCATCCACGAGAGTCGATTGCGCTTTTGTGAATCGTAGCGTCCTGGACCGTCGCTCGAGGCGGCGCGCGCTCGATGACGCGCGCGTGAGGCGCGTGAGGCGCGCGCGTTCCCGTGGGACGTCGCGAGGTCGCATCGCGAGGCGGACATCGCGCGCGGCGCGCTCAAAGTGCGGAGAAGAGAGGGCATTCGCGTGAGGTTGCTTTTTCTGCGTTTCAACCGCCGACCGACGGCGTCCGCGAGAGGCGAGTAATCTATGATCTGAAGTCGCCGCCGTCGAAGCCGGAGAAACCGGCGAGTTTGAAGATTGGATAATAGGATTTCTTTTCGATCTTCGAGCACCAGTTCCAGGCGGAGGTGAGTCGGCCGTCGATGCACGAGCCGGCATCGAAGAAGGAGTCGGCGCCGGAGCCGTCAAAGGCGTGGCGAAACCAATCGGCGAGGATTGTTTTTTGACACGCCTCGACGCCGCCGAATTGAGCGTCGATGTACGCGCGCAAGCCTGGGTCTTTGGCGAGGTTCGGAAGGTCTTGGATGACGAGGACGATGGGGTTCAAGATTCGACTGACTTGCGAATACTTGTCTATGAAGACCAAGGCGTTGGGGACGTTTCTGTCGCCGAGATGAATAACGGAACTCCCCACCCAGGTTCCGAGCTTGCGCTGACACGTCGCCAAGACGCCGTACATCGCTTTGCCCACTCGCGGACACTGCTGTACGCGATTCAGGCCTTGACCGGTGTTGGTCAGCGAGTATCGATTTTGCTCGCAGAGTAAGTCGCTCTCCGCGAGGTACCAAAGTCTAAACATGTCGTTCAACACTTCGCGCCAGAGCATCATGGACTGCGCGCAGTACGTGAACTGACGCTGGTGATTGTGACTCAAGCGCGCGCCGCCGATGCCCATGGTGATGCCGAGACTGTACGCCTTCTCGGGCGAATCCGGGTCGAAGAAGGCGTTGAGTAGACGCAACATTTGATCCACAGGATCGCGATTGAAACGCAAATACGCGTTGTTGTCGGCGATCGAGTACAGAGACTGCAAGATATCCTCCTTCGATACCGTGGACGATTGGTATTTGCTCGCTATAGTCTCTCTCGCTCTTTCTTTGCGCTTAATCATTCGTTGCACTTCGTGTCGCGGCAAACCTTCGTGCATAATCTCCGCCGTCGCTTGCTCCATGAGGGCGTCCGCGAGTAACCCTTCGCCGCCTCGGCTCTTCAAAAACGAGTACACTGTCTTCAGAGGCTTGACGAGGGTGAGATCGAAGCCACTCTCTTGCACCTCGGGACTTTGCGAGTCTTGCAAGAGCCACATGAGTTTACCGTACTCGGAACGCATCTTTTCTGGATTCATAATCTTGTGTCGGCGACCTATCTCGAAGACGTCTTGAAAGAACGCCTCGTTATCCTTGAATTCCTTATCCACGATCAATCGCTGTCCCGCGCGGTAATCGCTCGCCACGACCAAACCACACAAAATGGCGCAAATCTCCTTGAGTTGTTTCGTGATGCGATGCGTCTTGGACCGATACGACAAGACGTCCACCGCGTCCGTGTACTCGCTCACGTGTAACGCCGCCTCCAACAAACGCAACAATTTACGTTCCTCGGGCGTCAAACGCATGGGAATGTATTTCGCGCGCTCGACGAAATCCGTCGTCGACGGCGCCGCGCCGTCTGCGCTCGCGTCTTCGCTCGCGTCCTCCATCTCATCGTCTCCGGTTCCCTCCTCCCTCCTCCTCTCCTCCTCCCGTCCCGACGTCACCGCCTCTCGCGTCCCCTCTCGCGCCAACTCATCCTCGATCGCGCTCGCCGTCGAATCCGCCTCTCGCTTGGCGTTCGCCAACGCCGCCGCCGTTTTCGCCAACCCGCGCGCCACGTCCTCGAACGCCTCGCCCTCTCCCGACTTCAACCGCTCGCACGCCTCCACCGCTCGCACCAATCCATCGCTCGATATATCATCGCACTCGCGCGCCCGCGCGCGACAGTACTCGGCGAACTGCGTGCGCGACACGCGCAATCTCGCGACGACGTCTCGCAGGTCATCCTCGAGCGCGGGCGCGGCGTCGGCGTCGGCGCCCTTCTCTCTCTCGCGCGCGTCGTCGACGTCGTCGTCATCGTCGCGATCGAGCGCCGCCGCGAGCGCCGCGTTCGTCATGTCGACTCGCGCACCGCGCGCGCGTGTGACGAGACGTCATCTCGACGTCGACGGTCAGCGACTGGCACAACAACTGGACTGGTTTTTACAACAACGACAATCTTGAAAGTGAAGCGATGGCGGTGAAACTACTACCGACCGAGCGAGGAGAGAAACGTCGAGAGATCGTGCGCGCGGAGGTGCGCGACGACGGCGTCGATGTCGACGTCGACGTCGATGAACCCCGCGGCGTAGAAGCCGGCGGCGGCGACGCCGAGCGGCGCGCCGACGGAGAGAAAGCCGAGCCACGCCTCGCACCAGCGTCTCCAGTACGTTTGAAATCGACGGAAATACCACGCGCGAAGAATGCTCTCGCGATTTTCTGGACTCGGCATGACTTTTTCGTCCCACGGCGTCGCTTTCTTCGCGGTCTCGGTTCTCTTCTTCTTTGTCTTTGTCTTCTTCGTCTTTGTCTTCGCCGAGCGTCTCGCGCCGTCGAGCGTCGTTCGAATCTCCCCCTCCACCCACTCGAACCCTCCCGCGCGATCGACGATCCCATCGTCGATCATCATTCGTCTCACATCGTCCATCAACACCTCGTGCGCCGCGCACGCGCGTCGAAACGCCTCCCCCGTGACGTCCCCGCCCTCGGCGTCCGGGTGCGTCGCCTTGGCTCGAGCTCGAAATGCAATCTTAATCTCCGTCGGCGTCGCGTCTCTCGCGACGCCGAGTTCGTCGTACGGCGATCGCGGACCGACGGTGCGAATTTTCACCGTTCGTTCTCTCGCGCGACGCGCGTCGACGCGCCGCGAGCGGTCGGCGGCGGCGTCGAACGCGTCGTCGTCTCCGCGCGAGAACGCTGACGTGGCCGCGGGAACGACCGATCGCCGCGCGATGCGCGGGCGATGGGGCGCGCGGCGAACGACGCGCGCGCCGGAGTGATGCGTCATCGCGAGCGTCATCGCGCGCGCGTCGCGCGCGAGCGACGACGCGGTCGCGCGCGGTGGTGTGGCGTCGCGATGATGTGGGAACGGTCGTTACGATGATGAATTTTGAAACCGTGCCCATCGTCATGTCATCGCGCGTCGTCGCGCGAGTGACGCGCGCGAGATTGCGATTCGACGCGAACGCGCGTGAAAACGCACGAAGAGTCTCCTCGACGTCTCGAACGGTGGCGCGCGCGATGGAGTTGGTGGACATTGGGGTGAATTTGACGGATGAGATGTTTTCGGGCGTGTATCGGGGAAAGCGCGCGCACGACGACGATCGCGCGCTCGTGCTTCGACGCGCGCGAGAGGTCGGGGTGACGGACGCGATCGTTACCGCGGGTACGCTCGAGGAGGCGCGAGAGGTGGTGGAGATGGTGCGGGAGAGGGAGAGGTCGGGAGAGGACGCGACGGGGACGCCGAGGCTTCGCGCGACGTGCGGCGTGCACCCGACGAGGTGCGGCGCGTTCGACGCGGACGTGGACGGTGCGGACGGACATCTGGAGAAATTGCGCGCGGTCGCGATGGATGGAACGACGGACGGAACCATCGTCGCGATCGGTGAGCTCGGGTTGGATTACGATCGATTGGAGTTTTGCGACGCCGAGACGCAAAAACGAATGTTTGAGAAACAATTCGCGCTCTCGGAAGCCACGGGATTGCCTCTGTTTTTGCACATGCGCGCGGCGAGAGAAGACTTCTTGGAAATCATCGCGAGGAATCGTCATCGATTCACCGAGGGCGTCGTGCACTCGTTCACCGGGTCGGCGGAGGACGCGCGCGCCGTCTTGGCCGTCGACGGTCTTCACATCGGCGTCAACGGATGTTCCCTCAAGACGCAAGAAAACCTCGACGTCGTCCGCGACATCCCTCTCGAGCGCATGTGTCTCGAGACCGACGCCCCTTGGTGCGGCATCAAGCGCACGCACGCCGGTTTCGAGCACGTCTCCTCCCCGGAGTCGTGGCCCGCCGCCGTGAAAAAGGAAAAGTGGACCCCCGGGACCTTCGTCAAGGATCGATGCGAACCCGCCCACGCGCTCCACGTCGCCCAGATCGTCGCCGCCGTGAAAAACATCCACCTTCACACCGTGGCCGAGATCACGTCCGCCAACGCCAGGCGCATCTTCCGCCTGTGACCGCGCGTCTCGTCCCCGCCCTCTCTCGTAGTGTACGCCCCGCCGACACATCCACATCTGCTGGGAACGAGATACCGCATATAAACGGAAAAATGGCCCATAGTACACTGTATATAATACGATAAAGATACGAAAAATAGGACCCCCATCCAGCGCTGGCTCGATGTCCAATCGTGAATTAATCGTCGACCGCGATGCGACCGGGCCGGTCGTCGCGTCGTGCGTCACACGTGGACGCGAGCGCGCGAAGAAGGCGTGAGAGCGAATCTCCCGAGCGCATTCTTGGATACAATGTACGCGACGACGATGCGCGCGACGCGCGGAAGCGTCAAGACGGTAGCGAGCGCAGAGATCAAACCGGTGCGCGGCCAAACGGTCGTCGCGCGCGCGGCGAAGAGCGATAAGCTCGCGGTGTCCGTGGCGAGCGGTGCGGCCGCGGTGAGTGGACTCGCGCACGCGGAGGCGGCGCGCGCGGGCGCGGTGAGCGATAAGCTCGCGGCGGTGCTGGACGCGGCGGACGGCGCGGCGGACGCGGCGGGCGCGTTGTTCGACCGGGCGGGCGAAATCATCGATCGAGGGAGCGAATTGGCGAGCCAAACGGTTCCGGTGATCGAACCGTACGCGGAACGCGCGGTGAAGGCGGCGGCGCCGGTCAGTGAGGCGGTGAACGCGTACGCCGGCCGCGCCATCGCGCCGTTGGCGGATGAAGCGCTCAAGCAAGCGACGACGACGGGCGCGCAAGCCATCGATGCGGCGGATAGCGCGTTGAAGGCGCAAGGCGTCGACGTCGTGCCGGTGACGCAGGCGCTCACCGATGGCACGCAGGTCGCGATCAGCAAGGCTGTGCCCATTCTTCACGACGCGGCTGATTATTTGTCCGACTGCGACACGTCGGATCTCTTGCAGCTCGGCGCCGAAGTCGTCGCGGCGTACTTGCTCTTGCCGGTCGTCTTCGGTGTGCTCGGGGACGTCGCGCGCGGCTACCGCGGTGACTTGCGCCCGATCGAGGCGTACGACATGGCCATCTCCAAGAACGCCATCATCATCGACACCCGCGGCTCGGACGTCACCGTGCAACTTCCGGGCGGCGCCAACCGTCGAGTCATCGTGTGCAACGTCGAAAAGGATGGTTCCTTCGGCGCCAACGCCGGTAAGCTCGCCGCGCTCAAGGTCGCGTCTCTTCGTGGCGTGAGCAAGGGCAAGCGCGTCATCTTGCTCGACCAAAACGGTGGTTCCGCCAAGGCGCTCGCCAAGGCGCTCGCCAAGCAAGGTTTCAGTCAGGTGTTCATCGTCAAGGGTGGTTACAACGGCTGGTCTCGCGCCGGTCTCGCCACTACCGCTCGCGGTCGTTAAGCCCGCTCGCCAGCAAGTAATGCAACAGCACAGCACAGCACACCACACCACGAAAATGTCCATACAACACTTTTCGAGACAAGACAAGACGCGACGCGACGCCGTCGCCGCCGCGACGCGACGCGGCGCGCGCGCGCGACGATTTCTCGCGCTCGCTCGCGCGTCGTAGACTCTCAATATTCAACATGCGCGTCGTAGATTGTGAATATTCAACGCACACCGAATCAAACCCTCGCCCGCATCGAGACGTCTCGCGAGACGCGAGGACGCCGCGCGTTTTTAAATTACAAACAGCTCGACCCCGACCGATGCGTCTTCATTCACATCCGCGCGCCCGCCCGTCATGCGCGACGTCGCCGCGTGCGCCGCCCGCGAGATCGTCGCCGCGTCTGATGCCCTCGAATCGCTCACCGCGTCCACGTCGGCGCGCGCGCGTTCGGACGTGGACGCGGCGCTTCGCGCCGTTCGTCGGTTGGCTGCGCTCGTGTCCCCGTTCGCCGTCGCCGAATCACGCGCGCGGGACGACGTCGACGGCCACGGGGCGACGCGCGCGGGCGAGGGGAGCGTTCACGCGGAAAATCGCGTCCTGCGGAAGCGCGGAGACGCCCTCGAGCGCGCGGTGGGGGAGCTCAAAGAACGAAACGCGCGACTGGAGGAGGAGGCGCTGCGGGGACGGGCCGAGTGGTTGCGAGACGCGAGACGCGAGTTGGACGCGGCGTTGCGTCGTGGGGAGGAGAGAGAGGCGAAGCGAGTGGAGACGTTGGAGCTGGAGGTGCGACGGGCGCGCGCGGTGTGCGAGGAGATGCGTTCAGAGGCGTTGGCGTTGGAGGACGAAGTCGAGCGATGCGAGCGAGATAAGGATCGATTGGCGAGGGAAAACGCGCTGTTGATGGAGGCGACGCGGGCGGCGAGGGCAGAGTTTGAGCGACGGGACCGTGCGCGTGAGATCGTCGGGGGTCGTGGGAGTCGTGCGACGTCGACGGGGATGATGAAGTCGCCGGCGTCGCGGTTACCGGAAACGTTGGGCTCTCCGTTCGGCGGAGTCCGAGGAGCGTAGCTAGCTGGGAGAACGATATTTAATCAACGTAATTTGTATCCCAAACTTCTGTATTACATCATAACTTCACTCTACTTGGCGTTCTCGGCGGCCCACTTTTGCGCGTTTTGGAACATTTGCAACCACGGACCCGGGCCGTACAGATCGACGCCGGCGTCGGCGGGCGCCCACGGCACTTGCCAGCCGAGGAACGCGCGTTCGGGGTGCGGCATCATCGCTAAGTGACGACCATCCTTGGAGCATAGACCGGCGATGCCTTGCGGGGAACCGTTCGGGTTGAGCGGGTACTGCTCCGTCGGCGAGCCCGCAGCGTCGACGTATCGAACCGCCGCTTGCCCGTTTTTGAGGACATCCGGGAGCATGCTCTCGTCCGGAAACTTCACCTTTCCCTCGCCGTGCGCGCACCAGACGCCCATGCGAGAGCCACCCATACCCTTCAACATCATCGCCGGCGTGTTTTCGTCGATGCCGACGGTGGTCCATCTGGATTCGAAGCGACCGCTGTCGTTGTGAATGAAGCGCGGTTGCTTGGAATCCGGAAGCGCGCCGACGCCTCCGTCCGAGGGAATGAAACCCAACAGCGCCATGAGCTGGCAACCGTTGCACACGCCAAGAGAGAACGTGTCCGAACGATCGTAAAAGTCTTGGAACTGTTGCTTCAACGAAGCGTTGTAGCGGATGCCACCGGACCAACCCTTGGCGCTGTCGAGGACGTCGGCGTAGGAAAAGCCGCCGACGAAGACGACGCCGCGGTACTCGCTCAAACTCGCGCGTCCGGAGAGGAGATCGCTCATGGTGATGTCCCAGGCCTCCATGCCAGCCGTAGTGATGGCGGCGGCCATCTCACGATCGCCGTTGGATCCTTCTTCGCGAATGACGGCCACCTTGACCTTGTTGGACGCGTTGAGCACCTCTGGAGGCGTCGGCGTCGGCGTGTACGTCAACTTCCACGTCGGCGCTTGGCGAGAGCGGAGACCTTCCTTCTCGACCGCCACGGTGGCGTTGGAAGATTGGAGCTTCTCAAACTCAAAGCTCATCGCTTCCCACGTGTCGCGAAGGTTGGCGGTGGTGTCGTCGACGCACGGCGCGCCGGCGGCGGACACCTTGCACCGACCGTCATTCGTCGTCGCACCGATGCATCGCGCGGTGACGCCGGCGGACTTGTACGCTTCCATGACGGCCGCTTCGTTCTCCGGAGAAACCTCCAGAACGATGGCGAGCTCTTCCGCGAAGGAGGCGGAGATGGCGTCGTCACCCGGAAGCTCGACGTCGACGCCCGCCGTCGTGGACGGGAACGCCATCTCAAGCACGGCGGTGAGGAAACCGCCGTCGGAGACGTCGTGACCGGCGCTAATCTTGCGTTGATCGACGAGCGTCTGCGTCGCGTCCCAAGCCGCCTTGAAGTACGACGTGTCATCCATGTCTGGGCTCTCGTCACCGACTTGAGCGTACGCTTGCGCGAGGGCGGATCCGCCGACGCGACGCTTGCCATCCTTGCTTCCGAATTCGACGAGGACGAGCTTCCCGGTGCCCGGAAGCTTCAAATCCGGCGTCACCGTCTTCGTGATGTCCGGGCATCCGACGTATCCAGACATGACAAGCGTGCCCGGAGTCTTGACGACCTCTCCGCCAGCCTTGGCCGCCATGGAGAGAGAATCCTTACCGCCGTCGATGGCGACGCCGAGTTGCTTCATCGTATCGCACAACGCCTCGCACGCGTCGTACATGTGCGCGCCGTCACCGCCGAGTTTGGCGGCGTACATCCAGTTACCGGAGTACTTGACGTAGTTTAAGCCTTGGGTGTTGGCGAACACCATGTTGGTGAGCGACTCGCCGAGAGAGACGCGCGCCATGGCGCGCGGATCGACGAGACCCTTGAGCGGAGCCTCGCCGATGGACGTCACCCCGCCGGTGGTGCCAAAGTGCGTTTGAGAGATGACGGCGGCATCGGCGAGCGGAACTTGAAGCGGACCGACGCACTGTTGCTGCGCGATCAAACCGGTGACGGATCTATCGACCTTGGTGGTCAAGAAGCGCTTCGAGCACACCGACGGGAGCATGAACACGCGATCGAGCGCCGACGCCACGGTTTCGCCAGCGGGCAACTCCAACTTGGAGTTGAGCGGCGCGTCGCGCTTCAAATCGTACTTCTTCTTCGGGACGTCACCCAACACAGCTTCGAGATCGAGATCTTCCGGAATCGGCGTGCCCGCCGGCGCGTCCGGGTCGCGCACGGTGACGCGGCCGCTGCCGGTGATGCTCCCCAGGACGGAGAACGGGCATCGCTCTCGCGCGCAAATCTTCTCGATGATCGGCAACGATTCGGGCTTGATCAACATCGCGGAGTTTTCTTGGTACTCGGCACCCCAGATTTCGAGCACGCTCATGGTGTTGTCACCGAGCTTGACCTCGCGAATGTTAATCTCGCCGCCCTTCGGGTAGATGAGCTCCTTGACGACGTTGCAGTTGCCGCCGGCGCCTTGGTCGTGAATGCTGAGGATCGGGTTCTCGCCCATGAGTTCGACGCACGCCTTGACGACACGGTTGAGCTTGTTGGACATCTCGGCGTCCCCGCGCTGGACGGCATTGAAATCCAAACTCGCGTTGGCCTCGTCCTCGCCGCCCGCCTTGGAAGACGCGGCGCCGCCGCCCATGCCGATGCGGTACGCGGGACCGCCAATCTTCACGACGAGCATGCCGATGTCGCCCTCTTGTTTCTCCAGGTTGGTGTGATCGATTTGACCGAAACCGGCGGAGAACATGATCGGCTTGATGTATTCGCGACGCTCGCCGTTGGGCATGCGTTGACCGAAGGTGCGGCAGAAACCGACGATGACGGGTTCGCCAAACTTGTTGCCGTAATCGGACGCGCCGTTGGAGGCATCGATGAGAATTTGTAACGGAGACGCCAAGTTGGACGGGTACACCGCGTCGGTGTCCTCGTGCGGCAAAACCTTACCGTCGAGACGCAAGTTGCCCGTCATGTAACCGGCGGTGCCGGCGACGAGTGTCGAGCCGCTCCCAGTGGCGTGCGTGTCGCGAATGCGACCGCCGGTACCGGTTTCGGCGCCCGGGTACGGGGCGACACCGGACGGGAAGTTGTGCGTCTCCGCGGTGAGCAAGAGATCGAGATCGACTTCCTTCGGCACCATCGCGGACGGACCGCCGGCGGCGACCGGGCGCAACGGCGTGTTGACGAAGCCTCGAATAGCCGAAGAGTTGTCCTTGAACTGGATCACGCTGTTGTGCGCCCGGTCGCCCTCGATGGTTTCCTTGACCATCTTGAACAGAGACTTATCGATCTTCTTACCGTCCACGGTGAGTTCACCGGCGAAGAACCAATGACGAGAGTGCTCAGAGTTACTCTGCGCCATGTCGAAGAGCTCGACGTTGGTCGGGTCGCGACCGATTTCGTCGCAAAACAAGCGCATGTAAAAGTCGAAATCTTGGTCGTCGAACGCCAAGCCCATCTCCTTATCCACACGCTCGAGCGCCGATCGACCTTCGGTCGTTATCGGCACCGTGTACACTTGCTCCGGAGTCACGTTGGTCTCGAACGTAGTCAGCGGCTCTTCGTACACGCACTCCGTCATGCGGTCGTGCACTTCCGCCGCGAACGCCTTGACCACCTCATCACTCACCGCGCTCCCGTTCGCACCGTACAACTTAAACCTCCGGCTTCGCTCCAATCTCGACACACCCTCCAATCCACACGATTTACACACGGACACCGCGTTCGTCGACCACGCGCTCTGAAACGCCAGCCTCGGCCCCACCTCCACCACCGGAGCCTTCGCCTCGTGCGTCAGCGCCGTCGCGTCCCCGAACAATTCCGGTTCGTACGTCTCACGCAATAACCACGTCAACGTCTCCTTCGCCGCGGCATCGACCCCAGCGGCGTCGCACTCGACGTTGAAACACTGCTCCGTCTCCGCGCGCGCCAACGCGTCCCGCCCCAACGTCGCGTTCACCTTGCGCACGAGCGTCGCCGTCGCCTCCTCGGACATGAAGGGTCGTCGGAAAAAGTGCACGACGCGCTTGGCGCCGGTTTTCCCCTCGGTAGGCGCCGCGGACGCCGCGGCGCGCGGAAGCACGCGCGCGCGGCGCGTGCGTCCGCCCGGCGCCGCCGAGCCATCGGCCCGCGCGTTCGAAGCGGTCGCGCGCGCGAGGGATCGCGCGCGTCGCGGGGCGATAGCCGTCGGCGCGGATGATACCGCCATCGCGCGCGTGTTCGTCGCGTCGCGCCGGCGCGCGCGTCGAGGTGCGAGGCGCGCGAGGGCGCGCGCGGCGCGGCGGGGTTTGAAATTCGAGCGGTGCGCGGTGTATCACGTGCTCACTATTCGGACGTATAATACGTAATGCGCACCGTGTTCATCGATCTAGAGAGGACAGTGGACTATTGAAACACGCACCCGATGAATCCGTCATCGCGCGGCGACACAGTCCACCGCGACGCCCGCGCGACGTCGCCCGCGCGGCTGATCGAGCCATCGAACGCACCTCTTCGACCCGAGCGTGTCCTCGCGCGCGACGGGAGGCGTCATGCACGCGTTTCGTCACGCCGTGCACAACGTGTTCAAATCATCCGTCGAGGCTGTCACGCCCGTGCGCTCGACGTCGGCGTTCGAGACCGAGGGCGTGCTCTCGCCCGAGGAGTTCGTCGCGGCGGGCGATGCTCTCGTGCGCGCGTGTCCGACGTGGAGTTGGGCGAGAGGAAGCGACGCGCGCGCGAAGTCGTATCTCCCGCGCGACAAGCAATACGTGACGACGAGACACGTCCCGTGCGCGAGACGAGCGAGGGACATGGAGGCGTACGCGGGACGCGAGGAGGCGCTGAGCGGTGAAGATGAGGGTTGGATCGCGGCGGGTGACGTCGACGGAGGAGGCGGGGACGGGGCGGAGGATGTTCCAGATTTGGGCGCGTTGTCGCTTGAGCCCGACGCGAGAGACGACGAAAACGACGACGATGTACCGGACATGGAAGATTTCGAGGACGAGGACGATGACGCGGTGTTGTTGCCCGCGGCGATGATGATCGCGAAAGAGGCCGGGGCGGCGAACGGAGGCGCGGACGACGATCATATCGTCAAGACGCGCGCGTACGACATTTCCATCACGTACGATAAATACTATCAGACGCCTCGCGTGTGGTTGAACGGGTACGACGAGAACAGATTGGTGCTCGAACCGTCCAAGGCGCTCGAGGACATCAGCGCGGATCACGCGCGGAAGACGGTGACCATCGATCCGCATCCGCACACGGGGGTGCCCTCGGCGTCGATTCATCCGTGCAAACATGGAAGCGTGATGAAAAAGTTGATCGAGTCCGCGCGCGCGGAGAAGGAACAGACGCCGAGCGTCGATTCGTATCTTTTCGTGTTTCTCAAATTCATCGCGTCCGTCATACCGACGATCGAGTACGACTACACTTTGTAATCATTCGCTTTCTGTACAGTTTTATCGATTTGCTATGGCGTGTCTATGATTCATTTTCTAATCTCGTGTACGCGACGGTGTCTCGCTCGTCGCCTCGATCAAATCTCAGTTTTAACGTCGTGAAGAAGGCGCCGAGGAAGAGATTGATCAACCCGATGCCGAGGAACAATCGACCACCGCCGAACGCGTCGTATGCGATGCCTCCCAACACCGCGCCGCTAAATCCACCCGCCGCGTTCACGGCGCTAAAAAGTCCTGTCATTGACGCGGTCAGACCGGTCGGCGCTATGTCTTGAATGAAATCGTTCGCCGTGGACCAGTAAAGCCCGAAGGTGATACCGTGCAGAAATTGCACGGGCAGCACGAACCACGCATTTCCAAGCGACGGAAGCAACCAATAATAAAATTGGCGAAGGAAATAACAAAATGGGGTGAGAATCAGGCACCAATCGAGCGTCAGTGCGCGCTTGATGGCGGCGCCGTGGTAGAATATAACCACCTCGGTGACGCACGTACAAAACAACGCCGCGCCCATGACGCTGGGCGTGCCTCCGCATTCTTGCAGCCACAAAAACAGGTAAACGTCCGTGATCGTCATCGACGCTCCCGCCATGAGAAATAAGAAGAATCTCGTTGCGATCGAAGGATCTTTCAACACGTTCCACAGACGCACCGGAATGCTGTCCGTCGAAGGCGCAAGCGCGTGTAAATCATTCGCGCTGTCCATCCTTCGTTGCTCGTCCCCGGACATTGTCGTCATCTCAACCTTCCCCTCCTCCTCACCGACCTCGTCATCGTCCGCGCCGACGTGATCGTGCTGTAACTGCGTGCTCACCACCGCACTCATCATTAAAAACGTCCACCAACCGACGAACGGCGCGTACTCTCTCACTTTCGCCCCTCCCCTCGACATCAACACGCCTATGAGCGGGCTCGCCACCAGCCCCCAAGAGACCGCGCCCCACAACCTTTGCTTCCCGTACGACGCCGCCCCGTCGTCCTCGACGCTCAATCCTCTCGCGCTGTTCCATCGCCGACACATCAATCCGCTCGCGCTGTCCGCCAGAGACGCCGTCGGGCACGACACGCACTCGCAGAGCACGACGTAATACCACAACCACGGCCACACATCTTCGTGCGACGCGAGCGCCAGGCGCGCGTACAGGCACGCCTGCGCGACTACGCACGACGCGTGCACGACGTTGTGCGTTTTCGTGCGATCGGCGAATCCGTTCCACAGCGGCGTCGCCCACGCGCTCACGAGATGGCGCACCGCGCCCAGCGCCCCCACGCGCGTCTTCGTGCATCCCCACGCCGCGTAAAACAGCGGGAGAAAGGGCAGGAGGCACGCGAGCCCGAACGAATTCGTGAAGTAGTACAGCTTGCACACCCACAGTCTCGGCGCGCGAGGGCTCATGGCGAGCGGGCGTCGCGCGGGAGCGAGGACCCGCGCGAGCGGGCGAGTGGCGCCAGTGCGCGGCGCTCGGTGGGACGGAGATGGCGCGCGGTGGACGGCGAGCGCGCGCGGCGACGGTGAAGACGCCGCAGATTGCACTCGTCGCGCTCGTCGCGTTCGCGGCGCTCGCGCCGGCGAGCGCGGTGGCGCTGTGTTATACGAACTTTGAACGAAACTCACCGCAGTGGGCGCAAGGCGCCGCGTGGTCGTGCTGCTCGGACGAACCGGTGTCGCGAATCGAGTTCAAGACGAAGGTGCCGAATCAGTTTTACGATCCCGTGGATTGGATCGTGACCGAGTACGGCTCGCAGAGTGGGTACTCGCCGACGAGGTGCGACGTGTCGTTGGCCACGTCCACCTCCTATGCGTGTTCGGGATCGGCGTGCGTGAATGGAGAGCCAGACGCGTGCTACAAGAACTATCAGCCGCCTAATGCGCCGAAGAAATTATGTCTGCGCGGGACGTGTCAGACGACGGGTAATAACGCAATGTGTAACTCGAACGTGTACATTCGTTTCGACGGCGGAGAAGGCACAGACGACGACGAAGATTTTGCCGAAACTGTGACGTTTCAAACGCTGATACCAGTCGTGTTTATCCTTCTCGCTGTACTCTTCCATGCGCGTCGAATCATGCTTTTGAGAAGAAGATCTGGCGTACACGTGCCGTTTTTCACGAATACTTTACGCGAGCGTCCCAACGTGCCGGCGCCAACGCCGGCGCCGGCGCCGCAAGTTATCAGTAATGTACAGTCCAGTCAGGTCCTCATTCCTGGACAAAATGGACGGAAAGATACAATCATTATGTTTGCGCCCGGGGCTCAACCGGCACCAATGGCACCACAACCGCGCGAGGGACCGACGAACTCATCGCAAACAAATTATGTCACGTCTCAAGAAGCATACTATCCAAGTGTGTGAACTGTAGGTTATTTATTCATTCATTGCAAATCAACGTCATCCGTAATTCCATTCCAGTGCATTCCAGTGCATCGGGTATTCGCTCTATTATTCGTCAGTTGCTGCTGTCTCCATTGAGATGTCCTGGACAGCCGCTTCAGCTTCTCGCTCCTTTTTACGACTGGCGACTTTTTCTATGGCTTCTGCGACGAGTTTCTTGCCGAGCTCAACCTTTTCTGCGGGACCACGAATGGTGACAATCTCGCTGTCGCGATCGATGCTGAAATGACAGCGAAGTTGATGTTTTATCGACTTGACAGTACTGCCACCTTTGCCAACAACGGCACCGACGTTGCCCTTTATTTCGATGGTTGCTTCGACGTCGTTTTCACGCGCTTTCTCTTCTTGGGCGTTGCGCGCTTCCCGAAGCGCGTTCGTCGTCTCGATCACCTCACGCACGAGCGCGAGACCTTGACCAACCTTGTCCGCGGGACCGCGGAAACTCGCGAGCTCATGTTCTCTGTCGATTTTCATGGGAATGTCGACGTTGCGTTGAATCTCGGCTTGCATGCGTCCGTGCTTACCGATGACGAGTCCTATGTAGTTGGCGATACTGGTGCTCTGCTCAACGTTGCCGTGCTCGTCGGCTTGAGACGCATCGACGTACTCTGGCGGGAACTCCTTGGCGATGCCCGCCTCTTTTGCCGAGTTCCGAAGATGCTCGAGAAGAGATTCTTGCGGACGAGCGCGTTTGTCACCCCCGTCGCCGTTGCGATCGTCGTCTCGACGTCTTTTGCCTCCGAGACGGTCACGCAAGTCGCCTTCACCGCCGGAGGGGCGACCCTTGTCGCCGTTACGTGACTCAAGGATGTCGATGATCATGTCAGAAGCTCGACGCACGGCTTCCGGAGAACCGAAAACCTCGACGGTCGTCTTATCGGTCAAACACTTGACGCGAGCGCCGGTCGCGTCTTCGATACGCTTCACCGTGGAACCCTTCGGACCAACGACGAGACCATTGTTACCCTTGGTGTCCAACACGTACGGTGGTGCATCGTCACGCGGCGGAGGCGGATCTCGCGAGTCGTAACGATCTCCACGAGGCGGCTCTCGAGCGCGGTCGTCGTAGTAACCCGGCGGTGGTCCGCGCGGCGGAGAGCGACGGTAGTACCCTCTGTCTCGGTCGTTGTAGTAGTCCGGCGGTGGACCTCTGTCATAGCGGTCATCGTAATAACCCGATCGCGAGCCGTAATCATCCCGCGGTGGCGGTCCGCGGCCCCAAGACTCTCGGTGCCGATCGCGATCGTCGTAATATCCCGACGGCGGCGGTCCTCGCGGCGGTCCCCACGAGTCTCGCTCGCGCGGAGGACCTCTGTCACCCCACCCATCGTCTCGTCGATCCCATCCACCGCCTGGCGGCGGCGGCGGCCCTCTACCGTCGCGAGGCGGTCCCCATCGATCATCTCTCGGCGGCGGCGGTCCTCTGTCATCTCTCGGGCGTCCCCATCGATCGTCTCTCGGCGGCGGCGGTCCTCGCGAGTCTTCCCTGTACCGACCCTCGTCCCGCGGACCGCCTCCGCGCGCACCACCGCCGCGTCCGCCGCGTCCACCGCGTCCACCGCGTCCTCCGCGCCCGCCTCGACCCTCATCGCCCCCGCGACGCTCGCCCTCGCGCTGATCTCTCGTCTCGCTCGCGCGTCGGTCGCCGGTGTCCCTCTCCGCCGGCGCGCTCGCCCTCTGTTCCTCCGCCGACGGCGCCCACGCGTCCTCATCGGGCATCGGGCTCGAGTCACGGATCGGCGAGTCCATCTTCAACAGTTCCGCCGCCTCGGACATGGCGTTCGTCGACGTCGCGCGTCGGTTCGCGGTCGGAGGTTCGGCCCGGGACAGATCCTCCGTCGCGCGACGACTCGTCCTCCGTCGCTCGGTCGGCGCCTCGCGCGGTCGGCGTGCGTCGCACGCGCGAGTGGTGCGTTCGCGACGGTCGTCGCGCGCGCTCGGTCGACGCGAGACTTGAACTGTCGCGCGCGGAGGCGGATTCTTTTCGGGATCGGCATTTGTGATCCATTCGCGAGGCGGCGGTCAGCGTCTCGTCGCGGAGACTGGTCGCGATGAGACGGTGGACGTGCGTCGCGCGTGGTGGAGGGTAAAGCACGGTTGTGGAAAGAATGTATAAATAATTACTGAATTACCGCGCGCGAACGCGAACGCGCGAGGTTTAGGAACCGGATTTACCCGCGGAGTCGCCGACTTGTAAGACGGCGAGGAAGGCGTCTTGGGGCACCTCCACCTTGCCGAATTGTTTCATGCGCTTTTTACCCGCGGCTTGCTTCTTGAGAAGCTTCTTTTTGCGGCTGATGTCACCGCCGTAGCATTTGGCGAGGACGTCCTTCCGCATGGCGGAGATGGAGTTGGAGGCGATAACTTTGTTGCCGATGGCGGCTTGAATGGGAATGCGAAACATTTGACGCGGAATGAGCTCCTTGAGCTTATCGACGAGTTGACGACCGATGCTGTACGCCTTGTCTCGGTGCGTGATGACGGCCAACGGATCGGCGGGTTCTTGGTTGATGAGCACGTCGAGTCGAACAAGGTCACTAGGGCGGTAGCCGGTGATCGTGTACTCCATCGATGCGTAGCCTCGAGAGCGAGACTTCATCTCGTCAAAGTAGTTGGTGACGACTTCGGCGAGCGGCATGTCGTATTTGATCGATGTACGGGTCTCAGACAAGTACGTCATATCGATGAACTCTCCCCGTCTTTGGTTAGCGAGCTCCATGAGCGTACCGACGTAATCCGACGGCGCGATCATGTCCAATCGAACGTACGGCTCCTCGATTCGGTCGCGGAGTTCGGGCGGGCATAAGTCAGCCGGATTGGAGATCGTATCCATCGTACCGTCCGTGCGGTACACGTTGTACACGACAGATGGAGCGGTGGTGATCAAATCTAAGTCGTACTCACGTTCGAGACGCTCTTGAATAATTTCCATGTGCAACAAACCGAGGAATCCGCAACGGAAACCCGTACCCATGGCGCTACTTTGTTCCGGTTCGAACACCAACGACGCATCGTTGATTTGCAAACGTCCGAGAGACTCGCGCAGATCGTCGTATCGGTCGGTGTCCGTGGGGAAGATGCCCGCGAAAACCATCGGCACGGATTTCGAGTAACCCGGAAGCGCCTCCGTTGCCGGAGTCTTCGCGGATGTGATGGTGTCACCAACGCGCGCATCCGCGACAGACTTGATGCCACCGATGATGTAGCCAACCTCACCCGGCCCGAGCTCTTTCACGGGCACCTTATCCGGTCGCATGATACCGATTTCATCCGCGGCAAACTTGGCGCCCGTCGCCATCATTTGCATCGCGTCACCCGTTTTCACCACCCCGTCCATGACGCGGAACACCGCCACAACGCCTCTGTACGGATCAAAGTACGAATCGAAAATCAACGCGCGGAACGGTTCGTCCGCTGTTTCTCGCGGCGGCGGCACGACTTCGACAATTCTCTCCAAGATGTCATCCATACCGATGTTAGCCTTGGCGCTTGCCAAAATCGCGTCGCTCGCGTCCAATCCCAACACATCATCAATCTCCTGTTTCACTCGATCCGGCTCGCTCCCCGCTAAATCAATCTTATTGAGCACCGTAAAAATCTCCAAATCGTTATCCAGCGCCAAGTACACGTTCGCCACCGTCTGCGCCTCCACCCCCTGACTCGAGTCCACCACGAGCAACGCCCCCTCGCACGCCGCTAACGATCTCGACACCTCGTACGAGAAATCCACGTGCCCCGGCGTGTCGATGAGATTCAACACGTACAACTCTCCATCGTTCGCCACGTAATCCATCCTCGCGCTGTTCAGTTTGATGGTGATTCCCCGTTCCCGCTCGAGGTCCATGCTATCCAAAACCTGCTTCACCATGTCCCTCTCCTTCACCGTCTTCGTCTTCATCAATAGCGTGTCCGCGAGCGTGGACTTGCCGTGATCGATGTGAGCGATAATGCTGAAGTTTCTGATCCTCGACGGCGGCACGCGGCGCACCTCTCCCGGCGCCGGCGCGGCGATGCGCCCACCCTTGGGCGGCGCCTGCGGTTTGGGCGGCGTCGCGCGCGTCGACGCGTCTCGTCGCGCGCGGTTCGGGCGACGAGACGAGGAAACGTGAGAGAGGGACGACGGGGTCGCCGTGGACGTCGCGCGCGCGCTCGACGCTCGCATGGTGTCGAAGCGCGGCGTTCGAGGCGCGGTATCGCGCGCGGGCGCGGTCGAGACGCGGTGTCGCGCACACGTTCCAATGTCATTTATTCGGACACACGTGACGTACTCTGTTCATTTCAAAACGATATTAAACACAGTGCCATCCACCCCGAGGAGAATTCCATTCATTCGTTCGACGACGTCGACGCACAGCGCGACGCGCGTCGACGAGCGAGGATGGCGCGCGCGACGCACGCCGCGACGACGATCGCGCGCGCCTCGCCGCGCTCTCACATCGAGCGCCGACGCGTCGCGACGACGGTGAGAGGAGAACGCGCGCCCGCGAAGACCGACGCGCGGTGGGCACCGGTCGCGCCTCACCGCGCGCGCGTCGTCGCGCGGAGCGAGTTCGAGGAGCGCAACGGCGGTGGACGAGGGTTCGTCGGTGGGTTGCTCGTCGGCGGCGCCGTGTTCGGCGCGCTCGGGTTCTTGTTCGCGCCGCAGTTGAGCAAGACGCTGTTGGGGGGGAAGCGCGCTCTGAACAAGGCGCTGGACGAGGAGAGCGAGGACGAGTTGGAGGCGACGAGACAGAGCTTGAACGAGAAGATCGCGGCGTTGAACGAGGCGATAGATAATTTCAGCGACCAGGCGGAGAGCGGCATGGAGAAGAACGTGTCGAACTTGAATAAGGAACTCAACGGGATGGCGCCAGAGTCCACCGCGACGGAAGGGGGCGCCGCGTGATGTTCGAGGACAGAAACTTTCATTAATAACACGCTCGCGCGCTGAAGACACTTTTAATTGTTTCAATCAAGAGGACTGTACACCGAAACATTCAAATCAATCATTGACGTTTTTTCACCGCGTTAACGCGTCTTTGAGCTGCGGCTCGTCGCGCTGCGGGATCCGTGGGAGGCGAGAAGCACCATGCGAAGACGTAACTGCAAAACATAATCTTCAACCAGTGGTTTTGCATGAACGTCGGCGGTTCGCGCTCTTTTTTCGACCCTTCGCCGTTTTCACCGCCACTATTTTCTTGCGCGCGTCGTCGCTGTTTCGCCTCGCGCTTCGTCTGTTCGTTCGCCGGCGCTCCGTGTCCTCGAACATCCGTCGGCGCGTCCGGGTTAAGCCCAGGGGCGTCTTTCGGCACGCGCACGTACACTGTCGTCCTAAATTTCGCCCCAACCTTGACTCGTTTCGCGCTTCCATCCTCGCAATCCCCGTTCGCCGTCGTGTACTCTATCCCGTGCGCGTTGCCTCTGTCATCGGTGTGCACCGTCAACGCGTCCGCCAAACCGGACGAAGCCACGCACTTCGCCGGCACCGACGCCATGACGTACGACCCCTCTCTCGCGCTCACGATGTTACTCGGCACGCGCACTCTGTACAGGCCGTCCCTCGCGATGAGCGCGTTCAGCGCCTCCGTCTCGTCCCGTCCCAACGGCGCGCGCGTCGCTCGAGGCGAGCTCAAACGAAAGTTTCTCGCGTCGTTTCTATCCACCGCGAGCTTACCGGTGACGACGCCCGCGGGCGCGAACGTCGATTCGTCGAGCGAGTGTTCGACGGCGAACGTGATCTCCTCCCCGCCGCGTCGCGCGCCGTCGCGGGCGGGAGTGATTTCATCGGACGCCGCGCGCGCGATGGGCGCGATGACGACGCTGACGACGACGCACGAGAGGAGCGTCGCGAGGAAACGCGCGCGGGAGCGATGCGAAGACACCATCGCGCGACGGGAGGTCGTCTCGAATCGTCGAACGCGGCGAGCGCGCGCGTGTGACGCGGACGGTGCGACGCGGAGAGTGCATGTACATTACAGTCGCGACGCCGACGCGCGCGTCACATCGCTCTCGCCGAGGATCGATTCGTCAACTGTACGATCGATACGCGGGGTTGAACATCCAAGACTTGGCGAGGCGCAACCAATCGACGGGCTTCTCCGGAAGCGCGGACCAACCGTTGGTGAAGAGTTTGCCGGCGACGCTCGCGGCGACGCGCGCCGAGAGTTTGGGAATGTGACGTTTTCTCGGAAATACGGCGCCGTGGTCGATGTCTTCGTGAGACGCGCTCTCAGCGACGGTCTCTGCGACTTCGATGAGGATGGATTCGCGCACGCGCGTGCCCTCGGCGATGGTCATCCCCAAGGCGAGGCCGGGGAAGACGTATTCGGTAGTGCATTCGGACGGGGCGACGTCCTTGCCGTTGTGCTCGAACGGCGGTGAACGGCAGCCGCCGACGAAAATGCACTTGCCATCCGTCGCTTCGTACGCTTCCGCAGCCGTGCACTCGTGCAGAGCGGCGGGACGCGAGAGCGCCATGATGATTGGACGTTCGCTGCACTCGGCCATCTCGCGCAAGACGTCAGCAGTGAAGAGTTTTTCATCCTTGAGCACCGAACCCTCGAAGAAGGAGAATCGATGACGACGAATGCCGATGAGCGCGGTGGGTTTGATCAACTTGACGGCCTCGAGCACGGAACTACCGCCGCCGTCTGCGATGTCGTGCGCGTAGGGCAGTTTATGGAGTTCCAAATCGTCTTCGGTCTCTGCTCTCTGGCGAGTCACCAAACCTCTATCGATGAAAAAGATATTCTTGCGCGCCTGCGGCAACGGAATCCCGTGTTGCTGCGCGATGTACGAGGCCAATAAATCTGCAGCGTAGGTCCCGGTCTCGCCCGCACCGGTGAAGAGGAAGCGCTGATCCAGCAACGAACCTTGCACTTGCGAGAGCGCTGAAATCAACGCCGCCAAGACGGTGGTGGCGATACATTGAAGATCATCGACGAGAGCTACTGAATTTCTCGTGTACCGATCCAACATTCTCTTCGCGTTTCTATTTGAAAATTCTTCAAAGAAAAATAGCGTGCGCTGACCGAAACGTCGCTTGATTCCTTGCACCACCTCGTCAATCAAATCGTCGTAGTCGTCGCCAACGATTCTCTTTCGCCTTGAGCCAATGTAAAACTTATCCTTGAGCAACGCCTCGTTATCCGTTCCGACGTCGATATAGATTGGCAGCACGTCACTGGGATCTAAACCACCCAGCGACGTCAAGAGCGTCGCTTTGCCCACCGCCGTGCCCATGCCCTGCACGCCCAAATCGCCCAGTCCCGTCACGCGTTGACCGTCGGTGATGACGACCACCTTGACGTCTCTCATCGGCCAATTCTTCAATAATCTATACACCGATCCCCGATCGTCGATCGACACGTACAACCCGCGCGGTCTTCGGTACAACAGACCGTATTCCTCGCACACTTTCCAAACCGTCGGCGCCGATAAAATCGGCAACAACTCCTCCAAGTGTTCCCGCACGGCGCTAAAAAATAATCGTTCATTCCGCTCATACAGCGACGCCAACCACGCGTGTCGCTCGATATCGTTCCCTACCCTCCTCAATCGCTGTATCACGCGCTCCACTTGCAATTTCTGCTCGAACACCGCCGGCGGCAACAACCCGCGCAGGTTGAGCTTGTCCCGCTCCTCCTCCGTGAATCCCATGCCCTTGTTATACTTGCCAGATCGCAGGGGTTCCACCCCAGACGTCACCTGACGCATCCACGGTACCATCGGTCGCGGATCATCCGCGCGTTGACGCTCTCGATCGCCCTCACGATCGCCCTCGCGCTTCCCGCGCGCGCCGGTGCGGAACTCCCGGGTGTGGGCGCCCATCGAAACCTCGCGCGCGTTCACCGTCGTCGACGCGCGCGCTGTCTCGCGCGCGCCGCGAGAGGCGCACGCGAACACTCCACGGGCGATTTCGCGAACTTTCATCGCGCCGAGCGACGTCGGGCGACGCAGAGTCGCGCGCGGGACGAATTTCCACGTGGAGCAACCCGCTCGGGTTTCTCACGTGATGGGTCATGACTCGTCATGAGTACCTCAGATTCGTTAAGGAGCCTCATTCGTGCGTCGCGAACGAGCCGTACACCGAGACGCGGCGAGCCGGGGACGGTCGGGCGCGCGAGGGACGAGAACGCGCGCGTCGGCGTCGCGCGCGAACGTCTCGCGAGCGAACGCGCTCTCGCGTCGGCGCGCGGAGGGTCCGGGAACGAGCGAGGGGGCGCTGGGCAACGATCGCGCGAACGAACGAACGAAAACGTCGGGGACGACGCGCGCACGCACGAGACGCGCGCACGCACGAGACGCGAACGAACGAGAGCGTTGAGGTAGAGCGTCATGGTGGAGGGCGAAGACTCCGGCGCGCACGGCGGGTCGCGCGGACAGGCAGAAATATACCTACCGAATTATAGAATCGGTAAAACTTTGGGCATAGGGTCTTTCGGAAAGGTGAAGGTTGCGGAGCACGTGCTCACTGGACACAAGGTCGCGATCAAGATTTTGAATCGGAAGAAAATCAAGGCAATCGACATGGAGGAGAAGGTGCGGCGGGAGATTAAGATTTTGCGTTTGTTTATGCATCCGCACATCATCAGACTGTACGAAATTCTGGAGACGCCGCACGACATCTTCCTGGTGATGGAATACGTGAAGAGCGGGGAGTTGTTCGATTACATCGTCGAAAAGGGGAGATTGGGTGAGAACGAGGCGAGACACTTCTTTCAGCAAATTATATCCGGGGTGGAGTATTGCCATCGAAACATGGTGGTGCACCGGGACTTGAAACCGGAAAACTTGCTCTTGGATTCGCGCAACAACGTGAAGATTGCGGATTTTGGTTTGTCCAACGTCATGCGCGATGGGCATTTTTTGAAAACGTCGTGCGGTAGTCCCAACTACGCCGCACCGGAGGTGATTAGCGGAAAGTTGTACAGCGGACCAGAGGTGGACGTGTGGAGTTGCGGAGTTATTTTGTACGCCCTTTTGTGTGGCTCGCTCCCTTTCGACGACGAGAGTATTCCGAACCTGTTCAAGAAAATCAAGGGTGGTATATATAGCTTGCCGAGTCACCTCAGTCCGGGCGCGCGAGATTTGATCTCTCGCATGCTCTTTGTCGACCCGCTCAAGCGCATCACCTTGGCGGAGATTCGCCACCATGCATGGTTTGTCGTTCACTTACCGCGTTATCTGGTCGTGCCCCCGCAGACGCAGATTTCGCAGACGTCTAATATTGACGGCGAAACGTTAGACATGGTGGTAAACTTAGGCTTTGATCGCGAACCGTTGATTGACGCTTTGAGGCACCAAGTGCGCAACAAGGCGACGGTGACATACTACTTACTTCTCGATAATAGACGTAACATATACGGTGGGTACTTGGGAGCTGAGTACGACGATGCGGAGGTCATGGCAGAGCATAATAGCATGCGTCAAGGAGCGGCGTCCGCGCTGGGTGTGAGAAGACCGAGTCAAGTACACGCGCACATGATGCAGGAGCGACTCGTCGCCGAGCAGAGGTGGATGCTCGGCACGGCTTCAAAGATGGGTGCCCAAGATGTCATCAACGAGTTGATGCGCGTTTTGAAGGTGATGAATGTGGCTTGGAAGAAGAATGGTCCTTATAACATGAAATGCATGTGCGTGTTTCATTCACGCAGCTATGGAGATAGCGAAATGGGAGATGGGAGCATGGTTACCGACGGTGACGCGATGGACGCGGACGCGATGACAGAGGGCACGCGTCAGGGAACGTCCCAGAATGAGCCCACCGTCTTGAAATTTGAACTTCAAGTTTACAAGATGGGGACCGATAGGCTAATGGTGGACTTTCAGCGCGTGGACGGCGGCGTAATGATTAGTCTTGATGTTGCAGCGAAAGTTATGTCGCTGCTCGAGTTGCGCTAGAGGGTTGTACATTATTACACGTCTATCTCTAGAAACACCAGTAGTTGCACGCGCTGAACTAATCGTTTTCGTCTTCAACAGCTTCGCACGCGAAGGCGGCATCCCATAGGTGCTCGAGTTTCACTTCGGTTAAGTACCTTCGCGCCGCCGCCTCCGAGCTCAACGTCTCAAACGTAAATCGTCTCAATGCGTGCGTCGTCGACGTCCCTTTCCAAACGCGCGTACATTTATTCTTCGTGTGTTCGTCAACCTCCATGTCGTCGTGTTCGTTCAATGAAGCGTTCCAATCGATGCGCCGCATCATCAGTTTGTCGTACCGACGAACGGCTTTAGATGTCCCTTCCACTACTATGACGCTGAAATCGTCCGTGATAAGACCAACACCCGTCAAGTGATTCTCTTGAGCGTTAATGTCCACTTTGAACCTATTCTTTCTGTTGGACATGTCTTCAACTCGGTACACGTGCATGTGCACCTCGCCCGCGGCGTCGGAACCCAAAAGTTTGCGCATCTTCTTCTCTCGGCGTTCTGCTGGAGTTAACATGCGCGCTAAATTTCTATCTTGGTGCGCTTGCTCGCGCTCAGCCATCTGTTCTCTGACTTCACGCTCGATGGCTGTCGGATCGAGCACGGCTTCGTCCTTGAGCACGCGCATGAGGTTGGATATCTTCACCTTTGGCTTCGGAGGCTCAATCAATCCTTGCTTGATCATCTCTTGCTTCTCCTTCTCTCTCGCGACCCGACGCTGCGTGCGAAGTTTCTTTTGTTCCGCCTTGGTGAGCATGAGCGGTTGCGGAGCAGGCGCCGGGGCGTCCAGCGGCGGCTGAATCGGCACCGGGTGCTCCACATACACGTTGAACTTGTCCATGTTTACGTGCCAGTTGCCATTGGTGACGTCGTCGTACGTTCCGTTTTGAAGAAACTCTTTGTCCCACCACTCCACCTCTGGGATTTCATCCAGAGGAGCTATCGGTCTCGCCGCGCTCGCGCCTCGAGCCGCGGACGGGCGTTCACCCACGGGGACGAGATTGGGATCCATCGCCGCTTCCTTTTCCAATTTTTCCATGTGCGCCGCGTGCTTCCGCTCGCGTTCGGCTCGCGATTTCATCTTCTCCGCCTTCTCGTCGCCGAACTGCAGGCGCAATCTGTGCATGTCGGCTTCTTTCTGGTACTTGCCATCCTCGACGAACTGCGTGGGAGAAAAGATTCGAAAAGGTTAGTCCGCTGACGCTGAGCGTTGAGAAAATCGACAGTTCGAAATGTGGGTCGGATGGTAAGGAGATGACGCCCACTAAATAAGAACGCCCCGCCAGCTGTCCAATCCGCTGTTTGCTTTCGCAAGCATAAAAATTGCAACGTGACATGAGAAAGTCTCGCGACAGAGTGTAACTTGCTTTTGCGCGAAAAAATAACCGCGACGCGTGAAAATGTACCGACGCAGCGTAACCCCAAGAAGTTGAAATTTTCCGAGGAGTATTAGAGCGCCAACCTTTCATTATAGCATTCTTGTAGTCTCCAAGGGGCATGTCGTGAGATTACCACGGAGCTTTGAAAGATGCACACTCGCGAAAACGGAAGAAGACGTGGGAATGGGAAAAATGATACGCACCTGAAAGTTCGCGCGTGGCTTGCGCACGCGACCACCCCGTAAACTCGGATCGTCGTGCTCGGCTCCAATTTGACTCGCCAACTCCGCCTGCGCCTCCGCCTGCGCCTGCGCGAACGCGTTCGCGCGCTGTTGTTTCAAATTCATGCGCAACGTCGACGTCTCGATAACCTTGTTCACCACCAACGCCCCGCTCTCGTCAATCTCCCTCCCCTGCGCATCCAATCGCAGCGTCATCTGTTTCGCGCTCGGCCTCGCGCTCGACTTCTCCTCCGCTTTGCCCTTCTCACTCGCCTCTTTCCTCGCCTTGAGCTTGGCCGCGAGCTCCTTCTGTTTCAACAGCGCCTGCTTCTGTTTCAACAGCGCCTGCTTGTCCAAGCCGCCCGCCTTGGCCTTGGCCTTCACCGGCGCCTCCTTCACCGGCGCGTCACCATCCTCTGCATCGTCCCATCGACGCCGTTTCCTCTCTCCCGCCTCCCCCGCGGTCACGCGCGCGCCGTCCCCGTCGTTTCGTTCTCTCTTCGTCCCGCGCGTCGGCGAATCCAACGCCTCTCGCAGTCTCGTCGCGAGCACCGCCTTGAGCCCATCCGTCGCCAGCCCGCGCGCGCGAAGCTCATCGCGAAGCGTCGCCACCGTCATCTTCTCCACGTCCGCGCGCGTCGTCGTCGTCGTCTCGGCCACCGACGGCGGTTCCGCGGAGCGTCTCGTCGCCGCCGTCATGACGCGGTTCCCGTCCGCTTCAGCGCCGGCGCGCGCGAGACAAACAGGGAGACCTCGCGAGCGCTCCACGTGTGCGCGCGCACCGTCGCCGCGCCTCGATCGACGCGCTCCGCCGACGCCGACCGCGCGTCGCGCTCCGCCGACGCCGACGCGCGCGGAATCGGTCGGGACGATCGGTCGATACATAAAACCAAAACTCGGGCGCTCGCACCATACGTAGGCACTCGCAAGACTATCACATTCACCCAAATGCACCACCACGAGATCTCCCCTCGGGACGCATTTCATTCCTCCACGCTTTCGCGCGTTAATCGCCGCCGCGCGCGCCGATCTGTTCGCCGCCGTCGCTCGAACGCGCCGCAGCGATCACCATGATGCACGCCGCCGCGAATTCGTCGTCCGTCGTCGCCGCCCGCGCGGTCGGGACGACGCGAGGGGCCAAGGATGGGACCCGATCGGGAGTCTCGAAGATCGTCACCCGCGCGGGGACGTCGACGTCGACGAGAGCGACCGCGAGGGATGAGGACGACGCGCGCGTCGGACTCGAGGGTGGTAAGGCGATGGCGGCCGCGGTGTTCGCCGTGAGCGCCATCGTCGGCGCCGTGGACGCGGCGGAGGCGTACGAGGGCAAGGTGCGAAGACGAGGTGGATAGCGACGTCTCGGGGCGAGGGCGAGACGAAGACGAAGACGAGAGGGCGACGCGCGTGAGAGGAAACGAGAGGGAGAGGGCGACGCGAGGGAAAGGGCACGGAGTGATGGCGTGCGAGCGACGCGGCGAGAGAGACGCGCGCGGGGATCGTGTGCGTGGACGGCGCGAGAGACGGCGAGAGGGGCGGGGACGCGAGCCGGGACGAGGGAAAGACTGACGAGGGACCGTTTCGATTTTGATCTCGCGCGCAGGACGCCAAGCCGGCGTACCAACAAACGCAGAAGAAGCGAAAATCGACCAAGGTGAAGTCGTCGGCGGTGCGTGACGCGCCGGCGGTGCGACAACAGGCGGCCAAGCCGGCGCCGACGCAAGCAGAACGCGAGCGCAAGGCTGCCCAAGCCAAGCGTGAGCGCGAAGCGGCGCAAGCCAAGGCTGAGCGCGAGCGTGAGGCGGCCAAGGCGAAGGCGGAGCGTGAGCGCACGGCGGCACAAGCCACGCGCGAGCGTGAAGCCGCGCAGGCCAAGGCTGCGCGCGAACGCGCCGCCGCCAAGCCGAAGCCGGCCGCCGCCAAGCCGAAGCCGGCCGCCGCCAAGCCGAAGCCGGCCGCCGTGCAGGCTCAAGCAGAACGCGAGCGCAAGGCTGCCCAAGCCAAGCGCGAACGCGAAGCGGCGCAAGCCAAGGCTGAGCGTGAGCGCGCTGCCGCCCAAGCCCAACGAGAACGCGCCGCCGCGCAGGCCGGTGCCGAACGTGAACGCGCTGCCGCCCAAGCCCAACGAGAACGCGCCGCCGCGCAAGCGGCCGCCGAACGCAAGGCTTCTCAAGCCAAGGCTGAGCGCGAACGCGCCTCCGCCAAGGCTGCCGCCGAACGCAAGGCTTCTCAAGTCAAGGCTGAGCGCGAACGTGCCTCCGCCAAGGCTGCCGCCGAACGCAAGGCTTCTCAAGTCAAGGCTGAGCGCGAACGTGC
>MDTD01074991.1_pt1 | contig 109145 bp, 97 predicted proteins | sample 811221 | NCBI WGS metagenome assembly MDTD01 (sample SAMN05326646, study PRJNA326480) | marine metagenome | isolation source: seawater | place: Pacific Ocean: South West | collected 2011 | reverse complement strand
GAACGCTTAAAAGAGGGTGGCGTACGTTCCATTGGCCGCAAGTATAAAGTCCACCTGGACGGCTATAGCCTGATACCCTATTTCAGCGGCAAAGCAGACACCACAGCACGCAATGAAATCTTTTATTTCTCCGATGACGGAGACCTGACTGCCCTGCGTTACAACGACTGGAAAGCCGTATTCTTGGAGCAAAAGGCCATGGGCACGCTGCGGGTGTGGCAAGAACCCTTTGTCCCGCTGCGCGTACCCTATATTTTCAACCTCAGACGCGACCCATTCGAGCAGGCACAGATCACATCCAATACCTACTATGACTGGTTACTGGATCGCGCTTATCTCCTGGTACCGGCGCAGGCCTACGTTGGCAATTTCCTGAAAACCTTCAAGGAATTTCCACCCCGTCAGGAAGCCGCCAGTTTCACCGTGGACAAAGCCATGGAATCCCTCAAGAACACTCTGAACCATTAATACCTGACAGGTGAGGGGGCACGCCCCTCACCTGCTCACCAAAACACGCCCCCATCCGATTACCGGCACTTAGAAGGCATTGTTGTACTGTTTATATGAAGCATCTGATCCTTGCGTGTCTGTGGCTCCTACTTATACCAGGCCTGGTCCATGGGCAATATGCCGGCAGCCAACAGTGCGCTGACTGCCATCCACAGCAGTACAGCAAATGGCGCCAGTCACACCATTATCAATCCATGTTACCGCCTGATGAGCATTCGGTGCTGGGCGATTTCAACCAGACGGCCTTTGCAGGCGAAGGCATCACCGCTACTTTTTCCAAGCGGCAGAGCAACTACATCATTACGCTGCAAGACAAAGGGCAGACCCGGGAATATCCGGTGCAATACACTTTCGGTTTTTACCCCCTCCAGCAATACCTGCTGGATATCGGCAACGGAAAACTGCAGGCATTCGACATTGCCTGGGACAGCCGGCCCCGGGACCAGGGCGGACAACGCTGGTTTTACCCCAACTCAAACCACAGCAACGATCCGGCAAGTGAATTCCATTGGACCCGGCACCTGAATAACTGGAACAGTCGATGTGCTGAATGCCACTCCACCGGCCTGGACAAAAACTACGATCCGGCAAGTGGGCAATACCAAACCCGTTACCAGGAAGTGAACGTTGCCTGCGAAGCCTGCCACGGCCCTGCCGCCGAGCATGTTCGCATAGCCCAGGCCGGACAGCTGCAATCTAAACCCGGGGCCGGGCTCACCACCCACTTCGCACCGCCGCTTTCCTTTCAGTTCAAACAGAACGCCGGCATTGCCCGGGCACCATCACGGACAACAGCAAAAACCCAGCAGGCACAGCAGATCAACGCCTGTGGCGGCTGCCACTCTCGACGCCAGATCATCGGAGAGCCCGACCCGGCCCGACCCTATCACGATCAATATCGGCTGACCTTACTGCACGACCCGCTGTACTTTGCCGACGGCCAGATTCGGGATGAAGTATTTGTACTGGGATCATTCATGCAATCGAAGATGCATCAACAGGGCGTCACCTGCACCCATTGCCATGATGCCCACAGTGGTGACATCAAAATCCAGGGTAACGGACTTTGCAGCCAGTGCCACGCCGGCAGCGTCTACGACACTGCAACGCACCATCAACATAAAGCAGATTCAGCGGGCAGCCTTTGCATCAACTGCCACATGCCAGCAACCACCTATATGGGCATCGACCCACGCCGGGATCACAGTTTCAGCATCCCGGCGCAGCCACAGACAGATGCACCCAATGCCTGCCAACAGTGCCATCAGGAGCCGGCCCTGACCGGGCCAAACCCAGCAACTGAATTTGGCATACTGAACAGCAGAGCACGCAAGTCCGATGCACTTGCCCTGCGCGCCATGAGCGATTACATCAACAATCGCGAGCACCCTTCCATCCGCAGAGCCACCCTGCTGGATCTGGCCTCGGCCCTACCGGCCCGACTCACGGTGGAAACCCTGGCACAGCAACTGCAGTCCGGGGATGCGCTCATGCGGCGGGCCGCGGTGGATGCCAGCCAGGTGCTGCCTTTGGACATGCGCTGGACGGTACTGAGCCGCCACATCAATGACGCCTCCGCAGACGTCCGCTTTTCAATTGCCCGGCAACTGGCGCCCGCTTTGCCCCACCTGGCATCCAGCGATGCATTGGTGTTACAGACGCTCCTGGACGAACACCGGGCCCAGCTTGCCCACAGCAACGACCTGCCCGGCGGATTGGCATCCCTGGCAGCCATTGAATTGCATACCGGCAACAGCAACAACGCCATCACCACACTGGAGCAGGCCCTGGCCATCGCCCCGGATTACCTACCCGCCCTGCTGAATCTGGCCGCCATTTATCGCAGCCTGGACAATAACGAACAGGAACACCGCTATCTCAAGCAGGCACTGTCAGCCCATCAAGACAACGCAGCGGCCCAGCATGCCTATGGACTGTTCCTGATTCGCGACAATCAGAAAGCGCAGGCCATCAGGCATTTACGCAGGGCCACTGAAGCAGAACCAAGCCAGGCCCGATACTTCTACGTATATGCAGTGGCCCTGGATGCGGCAGATCAAACCAGCGCTGCCATCGATACCCTGCAGGTCGCCAATCAACGCTGGCCCAACCATTACGATATTCTGATGGCACTGGTCCAATACCTGGAGAAATCCCAGCGCAAGGCTGAAAGCTGGCCCTATTTATCGCAGCTTTCAGCCATCGCCCCCAATGACCCCGCCGTCAGGCAACGCATCGACCAACTGAAACAACAAGAGTGAAACGGCTGTTAATGCCTTCGAAAGTGGGTATAGCCCTCCGCGCCACTGTCACAAAATCTTCGTTTTATTTCTATTGCGAAAACAAACGAAAGCAAATAGACTGATTTCAACTGGACAATGAACCTATTTGCTTACAAAGGTGTGACTAACATGCAGGTCCGTTCACCCCGGGCAGCCTCTGCCCCAGCCGACGAGAACCCCCTAATATCAAACAGTTATGACCTTTTTATTGTGGGTGGCGGTATCAACGGCACCGGCATCGCCGCCGACGCCAGCGCCCGCGGCCTGTCGGTGGCCCTGTGTGAACAGAATGACCTGGCCTCGGCCACCTCCTCCGCCAGCAGCAAATTGATTCATGGCGGCCTGCGCTACCTTGAACACTATGAGTTTCGCCTGGTGCGGGAAGCACTGGCTGAACGGGAGGTTTTGCTGCATAAAGCCCCCCACCTGATCAAACCCCTGCGCTTTGTTTTGCCCCACCAGCCGCATTTGCGCCCGGCCTGGATGATCCGGAGCGGCCTGTTCCTGTACGACCACTTAACCCGCCGCAATCGGATTCCCGGCTCAAAAAGTGTGAAGTTCGATGCCCACCAGCCACATAATCCACTGCACTCCCGCATCAGCAGAGGTTTCGAGTATTATGACTGCCGCGTGGATGATGCCCGTCTGGTGATTGCCAATGCGCTGGCCGCAGCGCAACAGCGTGCGCATATTCTGGTGCAAACCCGTTGCGTCAGTGCGCGCCGCCTGAACGGCCGGTGGCACATTCAACTGGAGCATCCGGCCACCGGCCAAACTTTCCACTGCACTGCCAAAGCGTTGGTGAATGCCGCCGGCCCCTGGGCGCAAACCTTTATCGAACAGCAATTGCAGGCCGCCTCGCCACGCAAAATCAGCCTGATCAAGGGCAGCCATTTTGTAACCCGTAAACTGTACCCGGGTGATCAGGCCTATATTCTGCAGAACGAAGACAAGCGCATCGTGTTTGTTATCCCCTATCAGAACGACTTCACCCTGATTGGTACAACGGATAAGACGTACACCGGTAACCCCGCCAACGTGACAATGGATGCAGAAGAGGAACGCTACCTGCTGGAGATCGTCAACCGGCATTTCAAGCAGACAATCGGCCCCGAGGACATCCTGTGGAAGTATGCGGGTGTGCGCCCACTGTGTGATGATGAATCGGATTCACCCTCCGCCATGACCCGGGATTACACCCTGGAAGTTGAGGCCGACAGCTTGCAACAGGCACCGTTACTGAGTGTTTTCGGCGGCAAAATTACCACCTATCGCCGCCTGGCTTTAGCCGCCATGAAGGCACTGCAGCCGTATCTGGACTTTCCCGCATCACCTGCCGCCGAGACAGCCGCTCTGCCCGGTGGCGATATCGGTGAAACCGAGTACCCGGTCTGGGTCGCGCTGGTGCAGCACCAGTATGAGTGGCTTGATGCCGGCCTGTGCCGGCGCCTGTGCGATGCTTATGGGACGCGTATCCACTTGCTCCTTAAGGGGTGTCACCAGTCAGCTGACCTGGGGCAACACTTTGGCGCCGGCCTCTATCAACGGGAAGTGGAATATCTGGTAAACCATGAATGGGCAAACACCGCAGCGGATATCATCTGGCGCCGCAGCAAACTGGGCCTGCGCCTCACCCCTCATCAGGTGACCGAACTGGACGCCTTTCTCGATACTTTGCACATCCAAACCACGCAACAGCAGGCTGCCACCTCTCCCGCCGCGGACGGTTGCGAACCATTTCAACAAGCCGTTTAACCTCCAAACCTCACTTGGCCGGTACCACACCGGCTTTGGCTTGTCAGTGAAGCCGGGCAGACACAAGCCCGGCTTTTTTTTATCCCTCAACTGGGCAACAATACCGTTCAACCCTATTTCACTACCACCTTGCACCCGGACACAACATGGCACGCATTGAAGTCAAACACCTTCGCACCCTGGCCGCATTGCGGGATTGCGGGACACTGGTGGACGCAGCACAACAGGTCCATCTCACCCAGTCGGCGCTCTCCCATCAATTGAAAGAGCTGGAAGACCGCCTGGGCCAGCCGGTGGTGATCCGCAAGTCCAAACCCATCAAATTTACCAAGGGGGGGGAACGCCTGCTGCAACTGGCGGATCAGATGTTGCCGGCCGTAGAGCAAGCGGAACAGGACATTGTGCGGCTAGCGGAAGGCAAACAGGGGCGACTGCACATTGCCATCGAATGCCACAGCTGTTTTGACTGGCTGATGCCGACCATCGATGAATACCGTGAGGATTGGCCCGACGTTGAAATCGACCTGATCAGTGGTTTTAATTTTGATCCTTTGCCTGCGCTGGCCCGAGCAGAGCTGGATTTGGTCATCACCTCCGACCCGCAGAGCCTGCCTGGTATTCGCTATCTACCGCTGTTTCAATATGAGGCGTTGCTGTGTGTTGCCAAGAACCACCGCCTGGCCACAAAGCCGGTTATCATGCCGTCGGATCTGGCCAACGAAACCCTGATCACCTATCCGGTGGAGCATTCCAGACTGGATATCTTCAAGTATTTTCTGTTACCGGCCAACGTAATGCCTGCCAGCACCCGCACCGCCGAGCTCACCATCATGATCATTCAGCTGGTGGCCTCCGGGCGTGGCGTGTGCGCCCTGCCCAACTGGGGCATCACTGATTATCTGGCGAAAGGATACGTGGTGGCACGCTCACTGGGGGAAGAGGGGATCTGGACAAATTTGTACGCCGCGGTACGTGATGATCACGTGGATGCCCCCTATATGGAAGAATTCATCCATACCGCCCGCACCTGCAGTCATAAAAATTTGCGCGGCATTCTATCCGTCGACATTGACGATTAATTGGATTCACGCAAACTTTGCAGTCGCGGCCATAGAAAGCTGAATTTGGCACCGCCCAATTCACTTTCCCCCACCCGTACGCGGCCGCCGTGCCAATAGGCGATGCGGTTCACGATGGATAAGCCAAGGCCATAACCGCCGGATGCACGAGTGCGGCTGTCGTCCAGACGGGTGAAGGGCTGAAACACCCGCTTGCGATCGGATTCCGGGATACCCGGGCCATCATCGTGCACATCGATGCGAAAAACATCCCCCATGGCAGAAAAGGTGATCTCCACCCTGCCCTGGGCATAACGCAACGCATTGCCCACCAGGTTCTGCACCACCCGGTGGATATAACGTTCCTCACCTTCGGCGTAGCAACGCTCGTCCGGTAAATCCGGGGCTACATACACCACCTCTTTATCCCCGGACAACGCTTTGCTTTCCTGTTCCACCCGCCGCATCAGGTTATCCAGGTCGATCATCACGAAATCCAGCACCGGGGTACCTTCCTCCAATTTGGAGTAGGTAAGGATTTCATCGATCAGTTTATCCAGCTGTTCAATGTCCAGATCGATCAATTCCACCTGCCGCAGGCGCTGCTCGTCATTGTCGGCGTCCATCAACATTTCCAGGCCGAACCGGATACGGGCCACGGGCGTGCGCAACTCATGGGAGACGGCTCGGGTCAGCTCTTTCTGTGAATTGAGCAAGCGCTGGATGTGTTCTGTCATGCCATTTAAAGTACCGGCCAACTGTCCAATGGCATCGGAACCTTCCACCGGTGCACGGGCACTGAGGTCGCCACCGCGAATACGAAGCACCGCTTTTTCCAGACCGGACAACCGGTTTTCCAGAGGCTTGACCAGCAGGTACACCGCGAAACCCACGAGCCCCAATGCAATCACCACCATCACCGCCATGAGTTCGAACGGATACCAGTTGAACATGTTCTGCGGCCCCAACTGCAGAACCTCACCGGTTTCATTCAGCAACTTGTAGGCGGTGATTTGGGTATTGTTGCCGCGGTTGCCGGCAAAATTGGCCACTGCCTGCTCTTCGTTAAACAGACGATGTTTCTTTTCATCATCCAGGCGCACTTCGAAAGGTGCGATACGGCGCACCGGAAAGCCAAAGGTCTGATTGATTTGTGCCAGACGCCCGTTCCACTCACTCACCGGATAACGGGATAGATACTGGGAAATGAGTTCCGCCATACCACGGCCTTGTTGCTCCGTGAGGTATTCACCGTGGGCAACCAGATAACGGGTTCCCTGTTGAAAGGGAATGGCGACAATGGCTTCCCCTTCACGGTTGAACTCATCAATAATCCGTACCAGCACCTTGTTCTGTTGCAGTTGACTCACTTCTGCATTACTCAATTGAACCTGATCGCGGGGCACCAGTTTCATGCGAGAATCCAGCAGACGACCCACCTCTTCCACCCAGCGGGCTCGGTAATCTTCCGGTTGGCTGATGGTGAGTTCCGCAATTAACTGTACCGGCCCGGTGACCAGCGCGGTACGGAAATATTGCAGACGGAAAAAGTTGATGGCTTCCAGGGACAGATAAAAAGCGACACCGATCACCAGACACACCATGATCATGCCGCCGTATATGCGCAGAAATATGCTGTTCAAAAGGCTACAACCTTCACAACAGGTGTATCAATCTATCAGGTGAGATCCCGGACAAAGAGGTAGCCCTTGCTTCTCACGGTCTTGATACGGCGCGGATTCATTGGATCATCGCCCACCTTGGGTCGAATACGCGATACACGCACGTCAATGGAACGATCCTGTCCGTCATATTGTATCCCGCGCAAACGCTCAAAAATCTCCTCACGGGAAAGGATGGTGCCGGCGTTGGACGCCAACAACCACAACAGGTCGTATTCAGCACTGGTGAGGTCAACGGCATCACCACCCAGCCACACCTCCCGGGCGCTGTTATCTATCACCAGATCACCGAACTCCAGGCGATTCTGCGTGGCTTCTGCGGCGTTTTTCTCCTGACTGCCATCACTACTGTCGGCCCGGCGCAGCAACGCGCGAATGCGTGCCAGCAGCACACGGGGTTTCACTGGCTTGGCAACATAGTCATCCGCCCCCATCTCCAGCCCCAGCACCTGATCCACATCATCAGTGCGCGCCGTCAGCATCAGAATGGGTTTGCGAAATTTATCGCGGACACTCTTACACACTTCCAGACCATCCGCTCCGGGCAACATCAGGTCCAAAACCACCATATCGGGCTGACGATCAATGATGGCGCTGATGGCAACGCTGCCATCATTTATTACTTCTACCTTTATTCCATTACTGCGGAGATATTCCGCCGTCAGATCAGCCAGACGTTCGTCATCTTCGACGATAATTACATAGGGCTGGCTGTTTTCTGTGGTGTCTGTGCGCATGGGCTGCGACCTCTTGAACCTGCTATGCCTATAAAAATATTATGTTTTTTTAACAACTTACATACAAAGATAGGTTGTATACGACAACTGCGCCAGTTTTATCAAGCGCACCGTATAAATTTAGTTGGTTAGGGTATAACAGTCGACGCTAATTGAGCTAGGCAAAATTTTTACACCCCACAGGTAAATCACACTTTATCCACAGCTTTTCCACCAGAGGCCGCCTTGATAAGGCCCTAAACGCCGTCTATCTTGTAGATTACTGGTTATTCGATAACTAGATATAGTATCTGTCTCCTAACTTCACTCTTTCGAGAGAATAACTATAACAACTGAAAACCGCGCTAATACTGCCCCGCATCGTCCCCGCGATGACGGGGCTTTTTTTCTGTTTGCACGGATTTTGGGTATGATGCCTGTCCGCCCTTCAAACAGGATATGCCATGACAACAAAACGCTGTGGCTGGTGTGGTGACGATCCGCTGTATCAACAATATCATGACCAAGAGTGGGGGGTACCCTGCTTTGACGACAGCACCTTGTTTGAATTCCTGCTTCTGGAAGGAGCCCAGGCCGGGCTCAGCTGGATTACGGTACTCCGCAAACGGGAACATTACCGTCGCGCCTACGACCAGTTTAACCCGGAAAAAATCGCCCGCTATTCCCCTGGAAAAGTGGAACAGCTGCTGCAAAATCCCGGCATCATACGCAATCGGTTAAAAGTGAACAGCGCGGTGCGCAATGCCCGGGCCTATCTTGAAACAGTCCAGCGGCACGGCACCTTTTCCAACTATATCTGGCAATTCGTCGACGGTGAGCCCATCCAGAACCGTTGGCGCAAGCTGCAACAGGTACCCGCCTGTACCCCCCAGTCAGACGCCATGAGCAAGCAACTGAAAAAGGATGGTTTTAATTTTGTGGGCAGCACCATATGCTACGCCTACATGCAGTCCATGGGCATGGTGAACGACCACCTGATTGAATGCTTCCGCCACGAGGAGTGCGCTGTTGCCAGCCGAACCTAAACGCCCTGTCTCGCGCCGTAAAATTCTGCCGGCACTGCTGTTGTGCCTGGTGTTCGGCTACTTCGGCACACACCGTTTCTATGTGGGAAAGGTGGGCACCGGTATATTACAGATGCTCACCCTGGGAGGCCTGGGTCTGTGGGTATTTTACGATGCCATCGTCCTGGTACTGGGCAGATTCTGCGATGCTGAAGGTAACCAATTGAAGCGCTGGACCTGACCCGTTAATTCACCAGATCGTAAAAACGATCCGTGATGATGTTGCGAAAAGGACCCCGCCTGCCTTCAATCTGCTCGGCACAACGAATAATGGCGCCATTCAGGCGGGCAATCCGGGTGTCTCCAAACGGCGATGTGCCACTGCTGTTGTTAACAATGAATCCAACCCCCAAACGACGGCTGGGATCACACCAGGCCCCCGAACCACCCCAACCAAAATGACCGAACGCCTCCGGTGTACGGGGCCCTGTTGTAAAAACACGATGAAACCCCAGGCGCCAGTGCATGGGAATGGGCACCACGCGATCGATGCGGCGGCTTTGGATAGCGGCCATTTCCCGCACCCGCTGACTGGAGAGAATGCGCACCCCCTCCAGCTCGCCCCCTTCCGCAATAGCGCCATACATGCGGGCCAATGAGCGGGCCGTAAACATTCCATTGGCGGCAGGAATACAACTTTGCACAACCTGGGGGTCATTAAAGCTGAAACGACCAATCCCCCTCGGCGCCAGCCCAGCGGCAATGTTGTCAGGGTCAAACCCCATCATCCGGAAAGCGCCTTTGATCATCTGCCCCCGGACTTGCTTCAACGGATTCGGCTTGCGCCGCTGCCGGGGTTGACTGGCGGGTGGCCGCGACTGCGCCGGGTAGCCCGCGAGCAATGCTCTGCGTCCCATTTGCTGCTCAGGTAAACCAACATACATGCCATCCAGTGCCAGCGGCACAACCAACAGTTCCTCCAGCAACTCCGGGAAACTTTTGCCCGTCACCCGGCTCATCACTTCCCCCAGCAGCCAGCCGTAGGTGAGCCCGTGGTAGCCATGACTGGTGCCGGGGCGGTGAGCCGGCGTAGCCTTCTCCAGGCGATCGATCATATGTTCCCAATCCACCATCAGCATGGCATCGTCGATCAGGTCACGGATGTTGTAGAGGCCGCTCTGGTGACACAACAGGTGTCGTATGGTGATCTCCTGCTTGCCGGCACCCTGAAACTCCGGCCAGTAATAGGCCACCGGCTTGTCGTATTCGATCAAGCCCTTATCCACCAGAATGTGCATCATGACCGACGCCACACCCTTGGTGGTGGAGAACGACAGTGCCAGGGTATCTTCCAGCCAGGGATTGCCTTGATGATCCCGCTTGCCGGCCCAGATATCCACCACACTGCGCCCTTGAAAATACACTGCCAATGCCGAACCACTGCGTTCGTCTTTAGGAATCTGCTTTACAAATTCAGACGCCACTGCACTAAAACCCGGATGAACAAAGCCCTTATATTGCATCACTGATTCACCTCGCTGGCATCCACTGGGGACTTGCTTAAAAAGAACCGCTGTAAATCTTCGCACATCGCTTCATTCAGGAAACAGGTCACGTATTTGCCCTGCCGCTCCACACTGATCAGGTCGGCATTCACCAGCTCCTTGATATGATGTGACACCGTGGGTGCCCCCACATTCAGGGCATTGATGAAGTCCGTCAAGGCACATCCAGCCAGATTCCTGGATGGCATGGAACGCCGCCGCAAGATCTCCTGATAAATCTGCAACCGGTTTGGGTGCGACAGCGCTTTAAAAGCCTTGGTCAATCTGCGGTTATCCACCGGAACGGCTCCCTCTTCAACATTTATACTTCGACAACTGTAAAACTATAGCGATTTTCAGGATTCGTTGCACCTACCCTTACCTGGCCCCCTCCTCTATAATTGCCCGCCCCTTACCATTCAGGACCCAGGTGTCGTCCATGCTGTCTGATAGCTACCAAAACCGCTTTGGTGGAATCGAACGTCTCTACGGAACCGGAACGCTGGCCATTCTCCGGCACGCCCATGTGTGTGTCGTGGGTATCGGTGGTGTGGGTTCCTGGGCAGCGGAAGCCCTGGCCCGCTCAGGGATCGGCCAGATCACCCTCATAGATCTGGATGAAATCTGCGTATCCAATACCAACCGTCAGAGCCATGCAGCCAGCGGCCAATACGGCCGCGTCAAAGTGGAGGTCATGGCCGAGCGCCTGCGGGCAATCAATCCCGACATACAGTGCCATCCGGATATGGATTTTGTGACCGCCGCCAACGTTGCCGAAAAAATGGCTGGGGGCTACGACTTTGTACTGGATGCAACCGACAGCGTAAAACACAAAGTGGCGATGATCGTTTACTGTAAACGCAATAAGATTCCGCTCTACGTGGTGGGCAGTGCCGGCGGTCAAACCGATCCCACCCGCATCCATTATGCCGACATTACCCGGGCGGAACAGGACCCGTTACTGGCTCTGGTGCGCAAGAAACTGCGCCAGGAGCACGGATACAGCAGCAACCTCAAACGACGTTTCAGTATCGAATGCGTGTATTCCGATGAACCGGTGATGTTTCAGCAGCCCGATGGCAGTGTCTGCTCCACCCGCCCGGCCACCCATGGCAACAGCAGTGTACGACTGGACTGCGCCGGCGGTATTGGGGCTTCCACCTGTGTCACCGGGTCCTTTGGATTTGTGGCCAGTTCACGAATCATCAAAAAAATATTGGATAAGGCGCGGCAATCTGGGTCATCATCGAACACAGAATAATTACCAGTCACAAGGCAGTGCTAGGATCATCAATGCAATTCAAATCAATCAATACCCCCCTCTTGCTCCTGGCCAGCCTGTTGATCTGGGCGGCACCTGTTCTGGCAACCAGCCCCGGGGTCGGCGCCGAAACCCGTTACATCACCCTAAACGGCCAAACCCTGGAACTGGTGCTGGTACCCTCCGACCCCAGCCGTTTTGCCATAGAGGTTAACGATCCCTCTGCCCGTTTTTACTCAGCACAGCTCCGCAACTACCCGCAAAGTGAAGGCCGGGTTGCCTACATAGGCGGCCAATGGCAGGGCCTGCTGATTCATGAAGGTGAACTGCATCTGATCGAAAATCTGGACACCGCACCACCCCCATCCACCGCTCCGCAACCGGTACGCCCAGCCATGGCGGTACGGGCGTTACAGCAGGATATGAACCTCGGTCAATGCGGTTATAAAACCCCGTCAGACCTGCAAAGCCCGGCGCCTGACCAGCAAAGCAGCTTCGGCATTACCGCCCGCTCCCTGATGGCGCAATCCCTGCAGATCGACTACGACAGCTTTTGCCTGGAGCAGATCGACGGTGTCTGTCTGGTGGGTGAGCTGACCCTGGTTTTTGATGATGCGTTCGAGGACAGTTTCGGCGCCCAATACCAGGCACAGGCCGTGGCCATTGCCGCCAATGTCGACCTCATCTACAAACAGAATTTCAACATTGTGTTCAACCGGTTGCGCATGGCTTTTGGCTCCGGTGATGTGTTTACCGGCGGTACGAACATTGATGCCGTGTTGGATGATATGGAATTAAAGCGGGTGGCAGGGCAAACCAGTGCCTTTGATCCCAACGTTTTCTCAATCCTGCACTTCATCAGCGGCCGCACCTATTTTTCCGAGGCAAACCGAGCGGTTGGCCTGGCCCTGGGCCCCACCTACGGCACTAATTATGCCAGTTACCCCAACCCGGACATTCCCCTGCTGTGCACCGGTTATGCCATCGGCACCTCCCAGATTATCGGCAGCGGCGGTAACCGGGCTGCGTTCACCTCTCTGGTGGTGGCGCACGAGATCGGCCATAACTTTGGTTTTTTGCACGATGGCGATGATCCGCCGGCCAGCGCCTGCTCAGCCACCGATTTTATTATGGGCCCTGAACTGGGCAGCTATACCTCTACCTTTTCCTCTTGCTCCGCGGAGGTGCTGGCCCCCAACCTCAATGCCATCGCCACCATCGAGAACTGTTTCGACTTCCCGGTGGACGCCACCATCACAACGGATGCCGGCAATCCTGAAGAAACGCAAAAAGCGGGAGTGCTCAATACCGCCTACGCCATCAGTGTTCAATCCCGCAGTGACCGCTCCGCGAACCTGCGGGTCAGTGGTAACATCAACAGCAGCGCTGCCACTTTTCTGGACGCTTCCCTGGATGGCACACCCTGTGCGCTCGGCAACTCAAACACCACCTATACCTGCTCAATCAACGGGGCCACCAGCCATAATCTGGATCTGGAGATTCAGGCGGCCCTCAGCAATTTGGAAATCGTCCATGAGGTGGCGGTCATCTCGGCCGATGACTTTGACGTCACCGACAGCAACAACATACTGACTGAAACCATTGCCGTGGTTGACGGCAGAAGCTCAGGTACAGGCAGTCGGTTATCAGGCGGCAGTGGTGGTGCCTGCAACTGGTTAGGGCTTAACCTAATCGTTTTGCTGATCATCAGGCGTTTTCGATGCTCGTGAATGCCATCACACTTTCGCTCAAATATCGCCCAGCAATAGCCCTGATGTGAGGGAAATAACAGCCCCAAACTCCGCAATATCCCCAGAGCTACTAAACTGAAGTAAACCGGACCTTGCAGGAGTTTCCCAATGGCCATTTTTCATCAAGACGCCTTCTTCTGGCGGCTGATCAACCTCACCCGATCGCTGTCCACCGAGACCGATAAGTGGAAGCTGTTCAGCAATATTCTGGACGAGTGCCAGCAAATCACCCATTGTGATGGTGCCACCCTGTACCTGCTGGAAGAGGATGAGGCGGGTCCACGGCTGGATTACGCCATGATCCAAAACAAATCCCTGGGACTGGCCCAGAAATTTTGCGAGCCCGGGCAATCAGCCCTTACCCCTATTCGCATCCACACCACCGATTCGGACAACAATCAAACCCACAGCATCGCCGCATACTGTGCCCTGCAGGCCAAGTCCGTGTGTGTGGAAGATGTCTACAGTTCCGGCCAGTTCAACATTTGTGGTATCAAAGCCTTCGATGACCTGTTCGATTACCGTACCCGGTCGGTGCTGTCGGTTCCCGTGATTAAACCCGGCAAGCGGGTGCTGGGGGTTATCCAGTTGGTGAATCCACAGAACCCGCTGTCCGGTACCGTGGCACACTACTCCGAAACTCAGATCGCCATCATCGAATCGCTGGCCGCCCTCATGGCAACGATTCTGGAAAGTGCCGAACTGGAACATGCCGAGGGTGGACTGCTGGTTCGACTGTCACAACCGCAAGGTACCGAAGCAATCTTTGAACGGGTTCTGGATGAGGCCATGCGGGTCACCCGGGCCGACGGCGGTACCATCTACTGGTATCGGGAAGATCCCCCCAAACGTTTGGAATTCGTTGCCCTGAAAAACAACTCGTTGAATCTGTCGTTCACCACCTTTGAATCCGAAGCCAAAGACATTGATCCGCTTTTACTGGAAGATAATGGCGAGCCCAATCTGCAGAACGTGGCCACCTTCACCGCCATCAGCAAGCAGGTGGTCAATATTGACGATGCCTATAACAATACAACGTTCGACTTCTCAGGAATGAAGCGTTTTGATCAGCAATATGACTATCATTCACAATCGTTCCTGAGTGTGCCATTGCTTAACCACGCCCAGGAAGTCATTGGTGTTATGCAATTGATTAACGCCCGCAACGCTTTCAATCAGGATGTCATCCCCTTTTCAGCCCAGTTGGAGCCGCTGGTAAAAGGCCTGGCCTCTTACGCTGCCGTGACGCTGGAGAACGATATGTTGCTGCACGCCGCCACCAGCCCTGATAGACAAGTCAGAAAAACCGGCACAGAGTAGTCAGATTGGGACACCCGTTGCCATTTTGGTAATTTTTCACAAAATGCTTCGGTATTTTGCCAATAAAAAATCCAGACAAATACTACTACCATGTAAATCAGGCGCTTAAGAACACCGCGAGCACCCTAAGTTCTAAGCGCCTTCCTCGAACGTCTTGTTTGGGGAACTCACAACTATGCGAGCACCAACTGGCCATGAGTACGGACGCTCTGAAACGGCCAGTATCGTGTTGGTAAGGGATGCGAGCCCCTTACCAACACTTTTTTAAAGGCAATTGGGTCCGGCTTTATTGGGGTAGTGTGTGAGAACATAACTTTCGACATGGTAATGCGATGCAAGCAGTGAAACTCGATCTCCAGTCTGCCCTGCAACAGGCGCAAGGTTGGCTCAAATACGAAGGTATCGTACGGGTTCGGGCCTCCCGAACCCCCAACGGTGACGCTCTTGTGGTGGTTACAAACTGCAATCCAGCAGCCATCACCGCCCCGGTGCCGTCCTACTTCCAGGGATTTCCCGTCATTTTCTGTCAAATTCAAGCTTAATTTCAGCCATTGGAATCCGATTGTTCCCGGTTTATACTGAACCGGGTAGTCAGTATGACTATTAATTGAGGCCCAGCTCGCAAGCAATGGGTCAATGGTGCCAGCACGCTGCACGAGTCTAGCGGACAGGATTCGGAAATTCCCCATGCGATGCCCAAACTGCGGATCGGATAATCCCGCGTTTCACGCTTTCTGCTATCAATGTGGCAGCACATTGACCCAATTAACTGACCACTCCGACGGTGGATTCACTGCGCCCCGCACCCAGGATCTGCAACCGGAACTGAAAAAAGTCACCATTCTGTTTGTTGACATCACCAACTCCGTTCAGTTGATCCATAAGCTGAAAGCGGAAGACAGCGCCGATTACCTGGACCCCACCATTTCATCCCTGAAACAAAACGCTCACCGCTACGGCGGCATGATCAACCGGGTGGATGGCGATGGCATGATGGTGATTTTTGGGGCACCTGTCGCCTACGAGGACCACTCGATTCGCGCCTGCTATGCCGCCCTGGACATGCTGAAATCCGTGCAAGCCGAGTACGAACGCACCGGCATTGCAGTGCGCATCGGCATTCACTCCGGGGAAGTGCTGATGAAGCCCTTCTATAACGATTTTTCGGTGGATTACGAGGCGCTGGGGCCCACAGTTTATCTGGCTCACCGCATGGAGGTTCTGGCCTCGCCCAATACTGCGGTGATCTCCCGCGAAGCGTTCCATGCCGCGCAGAAGCACATCAAGGTTATCGATCTGGGCCCGGTTCAGGTTAAAGGCCTGGATGAGCCGGTAGAGGTGTATCAGCTACAAAGCCGTGTACGGCAGGATGACGGTCACGAGAGTAAATTGGGCGACACGCCGTTTATTGGCCGGGATAACGAACTCAAACTGATCCAGCGCAACCTGATGGAAACCCGGGATCATTGTGGCCGTTGTGTCGCCATCTGCGCTGAACCTGGGGTCGGTAAATCAAGGCTGGTCACCCGCTTTCTGTATGCAGTGAACCCAACCCAGTTCCAGGTACTCACCACCGCCTGTGATTCTCACAACCGCAGTACCGCGTATCTGCCCTTCTCCAATTTGATCCGTTGCTGGCTCAACGTACAGGATTCCGATTCACAACTGGATATTGCGCAAAAACTGCGGGACCGGGTGGCAAATCTGAGCGCCGGTTTCGCCGAGCACCTGTCGGCCTATCATTTTCTCTTGGATCTACCGATTCAAAATCAGAGCTGGAACAATCTGGAGCCGGTACAGAAGCGTCAACGGGCGCGCAAGGCGCTGCGTGCCCTGCTGGAGGAGCTGGCGGGTATCAAACCCATGGTGATCCTGCTGGAGGATCTGCACTGGATCGACGGAGAAAGCCAGACACTGCTGGAGCAACTGGTAAAATCCGTACACGAACACGCCATCATGCTGATTGTCACTTATCGCCCGGAATACCAGGCCAGCTGGCTCAATGACAACGTCAGTCTGCTGGAGGTGAAACCCTTCACCGATATGGAGTCCAATGACTATCTGAAAGGGGTATTGGGTAAAGACAGCAGCCTGACCACTCTGCGGGATGAAATCAGCCGCCGCTGTGAAGGCAACCCGCTTTATATCGAAGAAATGATTCACCACCTGATGGACAGCAATCTGATCTGGGGTGAGCCCGGCCACTATACTTCCGGTTTGAACAACCTGCCGGAAACCCTGCCTCTGACCATCCATTCGGTGATCTCCACCCGTATCGACCGACGCTCCAAACTGGCGAAAAATATTCTGCAGGCCGCCTCCGCCATCGGTCAGCGCTTTTCCACGGGCCTGCTGGATTACATCACCGACATTCCACGGGATTACGCAAAACATGCAATTGATGAACTGGTGCAATGCGGACTGGTTATTAAAACCACCGAAGGCATCAGTGATGAATACCAGTTCAAGCACGCCCTGGTGCATCAGGTGACCTACGACTCCATCCCCAGAGAACGTAAGCGGCTGATTCACGCCAGCCTGGTCAATGCCATTGAATCACTGCATAAGGAACGTCTGGAAGAACATGTCTATCGCCTGGCGGAACACGCTTATGTCGGGCAGTACTGGCACAAGGCCGTGGAGTATTATTTAAAAGCCTGCTATCACGCCATCGGGCGCTCTTCCCACCATCAGGCCGTGCTGCTGCTGGACCGGGGCCTGGAAGCCCTGCGCCACCTGCCACTGAATAAAGATACGCTGGGACAACGCATCGACTTTCTGGCCGTCGGCATGAACGCACTGATTCCGCTGGGGGAACAGGATCGCCTGGTACGGGACCTGAAGGAGGCCGAAAAGCTGTGTGATGCCGTGGGTGAACCTAAACGGACCTGTTCAATACTGTGCCAGCTGACCAATGCCCTGTGGATGGTGGGAAAACACAGCGAGGCCTTCAGCGCCTCGAGCCGGGCAGTGGAACTGGCCAGGGAAATAGAACATGCGCCGCTGCAGATCGCTGCCAACTACAACCTGGCCATGGTGTACCACGCGATGGGGGATTTCGACAACTGCATCCGCCTGGAACAAAGTATTTTGAAAGTACTGAGCGGTGACATGGAGGTAAGCCGTCTGGGTTGGAGTGGTTACCCCAGTGTGTTCTGCCGCACCTTCTACGGCAACAGCCTGGTGGAGCTGGGGCAATTGGCAGAAGCGGAGCAGGTGATTCAGCGCGGCATTGAGATTGCCGAAGGTGCCCAGCACCCCTACTCCAAAGCCATGATTTACGATACCTATGGTTACTATCTGCTGGCCAAGGGCGATTATAACGGTGCCCGCAGTATTCTTGACAGCGCACTCACCATCTGTGATGAGTTTGCCATCCATACCATGGTGCCTGCGGTTTCGGCCAAACTGGGCGAAGCCCTCATTGGCAGCGGCGAACTTCTGTTGGCTGAAAAAATTCTGGAGCAGGCGGTGCAACCAAGTTGTTACCGTAAAGGTGGGCGCTACACCTGGTTCTACCTGTTCAAATCCATGGCGGAGCTGCAGCTGGCACTGAAAAACACCGACAAGGCTCACCTGTACGCCAGAAAAGCCTTTACCGTAACCAGTGAAACCAATGAAAAAGCCCACCATGGCTGGGCCTGCCTGACATTGGCAAAGGTTCACAATGCCATGGATCAACAGTTGCAGGCCGACAAACTCATCGACTTGGCTCTGGACATTGCCAAACAGAAAGGCATGCTGCTTTTAGGCTATACCGCTGCGGCATACTCAGCAGAGGAATTACGAACTCGGGAAGACCATGACAACAGTCTGGTCTACCTTGAACTGGCGAATGATTTTGCTGCCCATGCGGACAGCCGCATTTTTCAGGACAAGCTCGCCTTCCTCAAAGAAAAAATCGTCTAACCAAGTACGCTAGCTATTGCATCGCAACATCATCCGTGCCGGCATTTTGTATTTCTCAGTCATTACACCGTGGGCGCCGGCGGCCGGCCGCACCTGTGGGATTGCCAATAACATTTTCAGAGCCTCACGAATTTCCAGCATCGCAATTTCGTGCCCCATACAGCCATGGGGAGTACCATCCATAAAGATAAACCGCTCTTGCTCAGGCGGGACACCCCCTTTCAGGTTTGCCCCCAGTGTAACCTGGGATACCAGACACACCACCGCCCCCGGCTCAATATTAATGACTTCACCTGCTGAGGTGGTGTAGGTGGCCCCACTGGTACAGTAGCGTGGCAGCAACGGTGCCACTGGGTTCTTACGCAAACAGGTGGTAATGACACTGTTGAGCAGCTGATCGAATTTGGCATCAAGCGTTGCCCTGACCCGTTCATCGGCAGCCAGCCAGTGTTGCAGCAGATTTTGTGCATCCGTATTGCCACCAATCACCCACCTGAAACCACCGGGCAGATCGTTGCCAATATCCAATAATGTCTTCACCACCATACTGATGCCTTTCGCCGTGGTATCCGTGCTACCCACCATCAACTCCAATATACTCTGCCGGACAGCAAGCACCAGTTGCCTCCCTTCCAGGCCATATTGATTGCGATACAGTGTGATAAATCTCGACATCATGCTGGCGCCCCTTGTCTCAGCATGCAGCCGCTGCTGGATTTGTTGCTCCAGGTGCGGTAACAGCTCATTGGTGGCATTTTTTGCCAGCTGGGTAATAAACCCCACATTGTACTGGTTAAGAAATACCTCCAGGAACAGCATCCTTACCCAGAACAACAGCGTTTCATCCGGTGTGGTCTTGAAGCCATAGTCGGCGTAACGTTGCTGCCACAACAAGGGCAACTCGTCAAAATGGGTTTTATCGAAGAAATGTGCCACCTGTGTTTTAGAAAGGATTTCCCCCATAACCGGTTGCGGCGCTGCCACGCCATAGAAACCCTTGATCACCACCAGCGGCAGGCGGCGTGCAACATCCTCCACCAGATCAAGCTGACCAGCAGCCCGAAAGCGCTGTCCAATGGCTTCGATTTCGGGCTTTATGATGTGCTTCAGGCGATCAACAAAACCCGTATGCTCCAGTTGCGCGATCGTATCATGCTTTAACTTTTGCCGTTGCGCTGAGTCTGGACGCGATAGCAGCATTGCGCTCTCCGTCAATCCATAAATTCGCCGGGCGTAATGATCATTGGTAAACACATTCGGTTGCGACAATATCTTTATAACGTCTTCGGGGTGCGCAAAATAGTAATACGGCGTAGTGACGTCGCCGGCAGTTACTTTAAGTTTGGTAAAACGTTTACCGGCTATCAGCCCGCTTGCATCCACATATCGGGCCACATCCAAAGGGTCCGACGCCAGCGGATCAAAGGCATCAATATGCTGTTTGGGTATGATAAAAGGGTCAACGGGTTGCGCCAGCCCGGCAATCTGCTGCAAGCCTCGACGGCCGGGGGTAAAAAAGTATTCCCCGCCCTTGAGCTGCACATATTGTTTCAAACCGAACACTGGTGCGCGTTCGGCATTAAACGAAAACTGTCCGGGATCATTCTGTGGGCGGCAGCCGACAACCGGATCCAGCACAGGACTCGGCATATGCATAAAATCACAATTGTTGATCCAGTTTTTCTGAATAAATTCAAACTGGGAGTCAATACGGGCGTTGTAGCAGAAAAAATGTACCCCCCGCCGCTCCACCGGTGCACTTTTATGGCATTGATCAGGTTGAATAAAAGAGCCATAAGGCATGCCGCGCCGGATAATACGATGCTGGTCCACCAGCGTCGTGCCGTCGTTCACGCCGGCGTTCAGGGTCAGGCGGGGATTGACACGGCGCACATGGGAGGCATAAGGACAATGTTCGCCGCGAGGATCATCGCCAAAGTCAAAGGCGTTATCCTTGGGACCGGGATGACCCGATACCAGCGGAGTCCCATCATATTGACGCCCCACCAGCCTGGCCGCCAGCTCGTCATCACCGGCACAATAGTCGCGAAACCCCGCCACATCCTGCTCCAGCTTGCGATACACCAGAAACGAGCCGTTCATGGTTATCTTCTGGTAAGCTGCCCTGGCCGGGTCTGTTGCCCTGGGCTGTATGGGATTAAGCCTGCCCTCCCCCGCCGCCTTGTCATTCTTCAAGCCCAGTTCATCATAGTATCCCAGCACAAACTCACCCGCCGCCAAAGGCTCCCAATCCGCCTCCGCAGAAGCCTTTTTTCCACCAATGGCGCAACCGGGCATACCATCGTTGATACGCGGCTGAGACACCCCATCGGTGAAGCCGAAATGCTCCCGAATTCGCCGCTGGTAACGGATCACATGAGCCTGTTCCTGAGCCAGGCACTGTGCCCCGGGGAAATCACTGCCCCCGGCCAACAACCCGGTAAGGGTTTGCTCAATCCTGGAGAAATGCTGTTTCTGAGCCGCTTCACTCCATTCTTCCGGTGGAATCGATAAGTCGTCCTCCAGTGATGGAACGTAATTTACCGCCAGCAATACATGAATATGACGACTGCCATAAAAGCCCTCCCATTGTCGGGGGTCATCCCCCCACTGATCGCCAATGAAAGCCGAGCGTCTGGCCATCCCGTCCCGGTAGGCCGGCGGAAACTGCGCCAGCAAATGCTGCGGTAAGCCCATGCGATCCAATCCGCTGTAAGTAAACGCAACGTTCACAAAACAAGGGCTGCTTAATCCTGCTCCACCATCGGTATGCAGCGCCTGATCCGAAATCACTAATTTCTGAAAATCCTCGCGGCCAAGAAAGCCGGCAAAAGCCACGGGATCTGTAATGGTGAGAAAGAAGTAGCGGGCGGCAGAGGGCCGGGCGCTGCGAATAAGATGCGCCTGAATATCATCAAGCTGAAGCTGGTTTTTCCCCGGGTTCACGGTCGCGCTCCGAATTCGTCATCATGAATTGAGATAGGACTGATTATTCAACACAAAGAGGTCAAAGGCTTTCCTGAAATCATCACCTTTATTCAGCCGATCATCTGCCTGCCATTGCGCCATGAAAGCGTCGAAATTTAATTTGAAGCGGCGCAGGGCCTGCCTTTCAAGCAGAGTCTCGTCCGGTATGGCGGCATAAAAAGCGGTGGTTTCAACCTGATGCGCTTTAACGTAGTGCCAAAACGCATCAAAGTCACGGCAACCTTGCTCAGGGTAACCCACACAATTATTCCACACCCGATCCATGTCATCGGCAATCAGCGTGGAGAAATCCCGCAGGTACTGCCACATGCTGCCGTCATAGTTCGAGGTGAAAATCAGTTTGTCCTCTCCTGAAGACGGCTCCGTCCAGATCACCCAGCGGGCAAAATGGATGGTCTGCACCAGCCGGATCGGCGTTGGAATGCCTTTCAATTCACGATTTAAAACCGATTCCAGTACTGACTGAAGACGCTGCTTGTAGGTCATTACACCTTCCGGCGTGCGGCCCCTTTTGATGGTGGTGATGATGGTAATTTCATTCACACCACCCAAGTAACGAGAGTCCTGAATTTGTGGCATCCCGAGATCCTTGTGTACTGATTGAATTAATAACAGAAAAATGAGAACTACTTCACTTTTCTGGTTTAATAAAAACACTTGATGAAATGGTTGTAAACAGCTTTCGTTGTTTTATGTATTTTGCGGCTAATCCACTGACAATCTTGCAAAAAAAAACATTAAATTTCGATCACTTAAGATTTTTTTTACTAGACTTAGACCAACTTGAGCTTACAGACCCACAAGATGAGCAATTGCAGAGAGTGCCTGGGGGCATGTTGAATTCTCGCATATTCCAACCGTTACTGTTCCTGACACTGATGCTTGCCAGCGCGCTTGCAGGTGCCGTTTCCAATTTCGCGCCGATACCCACCGCCGAAGTGAATAACCTGCCTCTGGGCAGGCATCTGCGTATGTTGGAGGATCCTTCCGGTACCCTGCTGGTGGAGGATGTCCGGTCAACGGACTTCGATCGTCAATTTGAGCCCCTGTTTGTGGAAACCCCCTATCTGGGCAGAACCCACTCCGTATTCTGGTTCCGATTCGATCTGGATTTCACTGAGGGCAACTCAGACATGATTCTGGAGCTGGGCTACCCGCACCTCAAACACATCACACTGTACCGCTTTGCCGAAAACACACTGCTGGATCAACAAATGTCGGGGTACGGCGACCCCATGACCAGCAAACTGCATTGTTCCCGCCCCTGTTTCCTTATTCCGCAAAGCCATGACCGGCAAACGCTGTACCTCAGGGTCAACAGCGATTCTCCCCTGTTCGTTCCCATGCATCTGCGCACCCCCAACAGCCAGTTAAAAAGCGAACGGGTAATGATGGCGCTGTCCTCGCTGTTTTACGGCGCTTTTCTGGTGATGGGCCTGTTTAACCTGTTTCTGTATTTCTCCACCCGTAAAAGCAGTTATCTCTACTACGTGGCCTACATCACTTCCCTGGGGTTATGGACCCTGTCCCATGACGGGCTGCTGCGGGAAATGTTGTTTATGGGCAACGAGTTCCTGGCTTCCTACCGAATCCATTTCATTCTGACGCTGTTCAGCGTCTGCATGGGTGCCATCTTCTGCCAGAAGTTTCTCAACACCCGCGACAACATGCCGTTGCACCACAAAGCGTTCAGCTTTCTGATTCTGATCGGAGGTATCGACATCCTACTGATCCTGCTGACCGGCAAACTGATGCTGCCCAATTCCGCCAATCTATTGACGATAATATTCTGCTTTGCTGGCCTGTCTGCTGGCACCCTGGGGTTGATGCGGGGGCTGAAAACGGCGCGTTTTTTCCTCACTGCCTGGATCAGTGTCATCATCGGCAGCGCCTGCTGGGTGCTGACCATATCCGGGGTGTTTCCACTCAATAAAATCACCTTGTTCAGCGTACACATGGGCGCACTGGTGGAAACCATCCTGTTAGGGCTGGCGCTGGGCGACCGCATCAATGTGCTGCAGGCGGAGCGCATCCAGGTCGAACAGGAGGCAAAACACCGGTTGGAAGAAACCAACGCCAAACTGGCTGCCAGCAACCGCTTTAAAGATGAGTTCCTTTCCACCATCAGCCACGAACTGCGCACTCCCATGAACGGAATATTTGGCGCCTACGAATTACTTGAGCACACGGATCTCAATACTGAACAGGTCAAATACCTGAGTACCATCAGCCGCTCCAGCCGCGATATGATGGGTATGGTTGAAAACATTCTGACCTACACCCAGTTGGAATCCGGGATCGCCAAACCCAATGAGTTCCCGTTTCGAATTAAGGAATGTCTGCAGGAAATCGCCATGCATTACCGGGGGCGGGCGTCGATGCAGGATCTGGATTTCGATTTCAAACTGGATAACAAAATCCCCATGACGCTGGCAGGTGACGAAGACAAGTTGCGCCTGCTATTGGATCACCTGCTGGATAATGCCTTCAAATTTACCGATCAGGGCTTTATCCGGTTCGAGGTAACCTACCTGCAATCCGGCGATGATGAGCTGGAAAAGCTGCAGTTCGTCATCCGCGATTCCGGGTGCGGAGTACCGGAATCCCTGCAATCCGACATCTTTAATTCATTTAAACAGGCCGATGGCTCCCTAACCCGCCGCAAAGGCGGGCTGGGTATCGGCCTGGCTCTGTGCCAGAAAATCGTGACCCTGTTACAGGGCAAGCTGGAATTCCGCTCCGTCGTCAATGAGGGGACACAGGTGGTACTGACTCTGGCCTTCAAGCCGGCGGAAGATCAATACCGCCAGGCCAATCAGATTTCAGATACCATCAAACCGGAAAAAATCGACATTTTGGTGGTGGAAGACAACTATGTGAACAAACTGGTGATGGAAGGCCAGCTGAAAAAGCTGGGTTTCCAGGTATTCGCCGCCGGTAATGGCAAGGAAGCCGTGACCATGATGGAAAAACGTGAGTATGACCTGGTGTTTATGGATTGCCAGATGCCGATCATGGACGGTTTTGAAGCCGCCCGCCAGGTTCGCCAATTGAACAACCGCAATGCGTCCATTCCAATCATCGCGGTAACTGCAAATACGAACCCCGGTGACCGGGAAAACTGCATCAGTGCCGGTATGAATGATTACATCAAGAAGCCGTTCAACCAGGCTATTCTGATCGCTGCGATCAACCGCTGGCTCAGCTACGACACCGACGCCCACTGACCATGGCCGTACTCACCAATTAAGAGGAAGCCGAATCAGAAAACAGGCGCCCCCCAGGCTGGAACGCTCGATAGTGAGTGTGCCGGCGGACGCCGAGACAATATCGGCCACCACCGCCAAGCCAATACCCTGGCCGGTTTCCCGTTCATCCCGCCTTACCCCCCGCCTCAGGATTCGGTCTTCATCTCCGTCTTTTATTCCGGGGCCGTCATCTTCCACCGCCACCCGGATCTGCCCGCCCTGAATGCGCCCGCTGACCCGTACACGATGACCACCATACTTGCAGGCGTTATCCATAAGATTGCCCAATACCTCCAGCGTATCGCCATCATCCCAGGGCATGCGCAAACCTGAGCGGATATCCTGCTCAAACTGAATGGTCTTATCGCTGTGTACCTTGGTGAGCACCTTGCTCATCCGCTCATACATGTCCAACAACACTGCCCCTTGCCCACTGACCTGGGGTACCGCCGATATGGCGCGCTTCAACTGATAATTGACGATCTCATCCATCCGCAGCACCTGGTCACGCAACGTCTGCGCCTGCTGTGCCCATGTCTGCGGGGATTCCAGCTCCAGCCCTTTCAACACCGCCAATGGCGTTTTCAGGCTATGGGCCAGGTCACCCAGGCTGTTCTTGTAGCGTTCCCGCATCGAGCGCTCATGCTCCACCAGACGATTGAGATTGTTCACCACCGGCATGACTTCTTGGGGGTAGACTCGATCAATGCGCTGCTGGCGCCCCTGCTCCACACCATTGAGCTCTGACGCCAATCGACGGAACGGACGAAACCCCAGGTTCAACAAGCCAAAAACCAGAACGATCGCCGCCACCACCAAACCACCCAACCAAACCCAGAGCGTATTTTCAAAACTTTTGATTTGCGCAACATAAGGCTGATCCCATTCACGCACCACAAAGGTATAAGGAGTCGCGGCAGAATCCTCTTCCCAATAGACGCTGATGGAAAGTTGATAGTAGTTTTTACCTGACTGATCCTGTACCTGCCGAAAAATCCATTGCCCGGGTTCAGATAAGGGAGGATCCGGAAACACTTCCACCAAAACCGAGCGTGATTTCCATACCGGTTTACCCTGATGCAGGATGGTGGCGAGCAGCCCGGAGTTCAGTTGATTAAACCGGGGATCCGCCAACGTATCAGGAATCACCAGTTGCCCGGCTTCATAATCGACCGTAGCAATCAGCCCAAACATCTGCAGCTTCAACTGTTCACGGGCACGGTCCAGGATACTGGCTTGAAAAGACTCCCGCAGTATCCAGCCCGCACTGACGGAAAAAAGCGCCAGGATCAATGCTGCCGCCAGCACAAACCGGACTCTCAGAGACAACAAGATTTATGCCTCCAGTGCAAAACGGTAACCACGGCCTCGCAGGGTTTCGATGGGTTTCAGCTGATTGTCGGGATCCAGTTTTTTGCGCAAGCGGCCAATGAACACCTCAATGGTATTGCTATCCCGGTCAAAGTCCTGGGCGTAAATATGCTCGGTCAACACTGTTTTTGAAACCACTTCGCCCGGGCGCAGCATCAGATATTCCAATACTTTGTATTCAAAGCTGGTGAGTTCCACCGGAGCGCCCTGCAACGACACTTTCTGCGCGGCCGTATCCAACTCGATACCGCCCACCGACACCACCGGTTTGGCGTGACCGGCAGAACGCCGGATCAGGGCATTCAGGCGCGCCAGTACCTCCTCCACTTCGAAAGGTTTCACCACATAATCATCCGCCCCGGCTTCCAGGCCATCCACCTTATCCTGCCAATGTCCGCGGGCGGTGAGAATCAAAATGGGGTAATTGATATTCCTGCTGCGCAGATCACGAATCAACTCAATACCACTGAGTTTGGGTAAGCCCAGATCAACAATGGCAACATCATATTGATACTCCCGACCATAGTACTGACCTTCCTCCCCATCCCCGGCCTGATCAACGCTGTAGCCCTTTTTCTGTAACACGGTCACCAACTGTTCCCGTAGGTGCTGCTCGTCTTCTACCACCAATACGCGCACGGTTATCTAGCCTCCAATCCCGCCGGTTTCCTTGCTTACGAACACGGTCTTTACCCGCCCTTCCGGCAACAACACCTTGACCCGGTATACCCCGCGCCCGTTTCTTTCCTCTTCCGTTACCTTGAGTACCTTGCCGCCGGTTTTCTTAATAACAATCTGCGCCGCATCGGAAGAACTGACCTCCGCCAGCAGCCAATGCTCGACTTTACTTTGCCCGAACGCCGTTGCACTGAACAGCACCATCAAAGCCAAACCGAGAATGTGGTGTTTTACTTTCATGAAGGGGGAAAACTCAAACAACATTCTGCACACCTTAATGCACCCATTGTGAACTGAAACTGAACTGGCTGCCCTCAAATACACCGCGAGCCGGGCCATAGCCCGCCTCAGCCTGTATCCAAATACTGCCTTTTTTGCTTTTAATTCATTACGTTATCTTTCAAGCATAGCTGACTGGCACGGCCGTTGCTGTATACATATTGCGATCAATCATTTCGCTGATATTCCATACAGACTTGCCTGGAGGCACAATATGACACTCAAGGAATCCGCAACGCTGTTGTTTGAAATCACACACCCAGAGGAAGCCACCAGCTTCAACGCTCTGAAAGAATACCTCGAAAACATGTATTTCGCGTAATCCAAAGCCCGTTCATTGTACAAAACCTGACATTGCTATTCCCGCAAAATTCCATTGCCGGCTCCGCCGGCTTTTTTTTGTCTTTCAATCACTTAGCTGCTCTCACCCAGCAGATAGACAATTTATAGACAATACTTTGATAAAAGACACATAAACTACCTATAATTGGTTTCGTCTAAGACACTAAATGGACAAACCAATGACAGAAGCCTTTGCAAAAATCCCTGTAGGAATCAGCCGCTGCCTGCTGGGTGACAGCGTCCGCTATAACGGTGATCACAAACACAACCGCTTCTGTACCGGTGTACTGAGCGAATACTTCGAGTTTGTTCCCACCTGCCCGGAAGTGGAAATCGGCATGAGTGTGCCCCGCAAGCCCATTCGCCTGGTGGACTACGACGGTGACGTACGGGCGGTGGAAACCGATGACCCAGAACGGGATTACAGTGCCAAACTGATTGCCCGGGGCAACGAGTACGCTGCCGCACAGCCGGACATCTGCGGCTTTATTGCCACCCCCAACTCACCCAGTTGCGGTGCCTACGGCGTCAAACTGTACCTGCCCAACGGTAACCCCGTCCATAAAACCCGCGGCCTGTTCAGCCGGTCACTGATGGAGAACAGGCCGCTCTTGCCGGTAGAGGAATCGGGCCGGCTCAACGACGCCGGTTTACGCGAGAACTTCATCATGCGGGTGTTCACACTGCATCGCTGGAAACAACTGACCAAGCAGGGTATGACCGCCAACGCCCTGGTGCAATTTCACAGCCGCCATAAATATCTGGTGATGTCACGGAACTACAAGGCCTATCGGGAGCTGGGCCGGCTGATTGCCAAGCTGGACAAAGACACACTGCAGGAAACAGCGCGGTTGTACATTTCCGGACTGATGACGGCCCTGGCTACACCACCTGAGCGCGGCACCCATTGTAACGTGCTCCAGCACCTGATGGGCTATCTGAAGAAAAAACTCGATCAGCAGGATAAGCACGAACTGCTCACCAGCATCGAAGATTACCGCAAAGGGGTAATACCACTGATTGTTCCCATTGCTCTGCTCAAGCACCACCTGGCGCGGGATGTTGAACAGAACCAGTACGCTCTCCAGCAATTCTACCTGGCCCCGTACCCCCACGAGCTGGGGCTGCGCAGCCACATCCACTAGGAGAGACCCAATGACCCAGGCTGTGTGGTTTCGCAACGATCTGCGCATCGATGACAATCCGGCTCTTGCCGCCGCCTGCAGCGGCGACGATCCCGTGATTGCCATTTATATCTACACCCCGGAACAACAGCGCAAACATCAGGTCGGTGACACCAAGTTGCGCTTCACTCTGGAAACACTGGTGCACCTGAAGCACGACCTGAGCCGGCTCAACATTCCCCTGGTTGCACTGCTGGGCAGCGACTACGATAACAGCGTCCAGGTGCTGAGCAAGCTGGTTCGACAATACGGTGTGCGCACCGTGCACGCCAACAGTGAACTGGAATTCAATGAAGCACGACGGGATCAACACGCAACCCGGGCGCTTCTGCAGCAACATACACAGCTCAGGTTCCACCAAGATCAAACCATCCTGGCGCCGACCGATGTACTCACCGGTGAAGACACCCCCTACCGTGTTTTTACACCGTTCAAGCGCGCCTGGATACACCGGGCGGCACAATCAAACCTTGCCCCGCTGCCCGCTCCCGGCGCACGCCGCGCCATCGGTATGGAATCCACACCGGATGAGGAAATTTTGTCCTGGCAGGCTCCAACCGCAGCCAATGCCCATTGGATAGCGGGCAGCAAGCAGGCCCATCAGCGCTTGGATAAGTTCACCCTACAGGCCATTGAGCGCTACAAAAGTACCCGCGACTTTCCGGCCTTGAACTGCACCAGTCAGCTGTCTCCCTACCTTGCGGTGGGTGCCATTTCATTGCGCAGCTGCCTGCGCCAGGCCCTCTACGCCAACCACTATGAATGGGATTCAGGCAACCAGGGTGTGCTCACCTGGATGAGTGAATTGATCTGGCGAGAATTCTACAAACACCTCTCGTTCCATTATCCCGAGCTCAGTAAAGGTGTGGCCTTTAACCCCAAAACCCAGTCCATTCCCTGGTCCAGAAACCAGACGCTTTTGCAGCAATGGCAATCCGGACAAACCGGTTTTCCGTTGGTGGATGCAGGCATGCGACAACTGAACCAGACAGGCTGGATGCACAATCGCCTGCGCATGGTAACGGCCATGTTCCTGACCAAACAGCTGTTTATTGATTGGCGGCTGGGTGAGGCGTATTTCATGAACAGGCTGATCGACTGCGACTACGCCGCCAACAATGGCGGCTGGCAATGGTCTGCCTCCACAGGGGCCGATGCAGCACCGTATTTCCGTGTTTTTAATCCGATACGGCAATCGCAGCGCTTTGATGCCCAGGGTGAATTCATCAGAGCCTGGGTACCTGAGCTTGCGCAATTGGGGCCGAAACAAATCCACGACCCCTCACCCATGGAACGTCAGCTGGTGGGTTATCCCTTGCCCATTGTGGATCACAAAAGCTCGGTTGAACACGTGAAACAAGCATTCAAGGCCGCCCAGGCAATGGAGACAGCATGAACAGACTACTGGAAAACAAGGTTATCTGGATCACAGGGGCATCCAGCGGTATCGGTAAAGCGCTGGCCATTCGCCTGGCAAAAACCAACACCGTAATTGCCACCTCCCGATCCCAGGAAAAACTTGAACAATTAAAGCGGGAATATCCGGCCATTGTCATCAAACAGGCTGATGTAACCAAACCGGCTGAACTGGCATCTGTGTGCGGGTTCATCGAGCAGATTTTTGGAAAACTGGATGTGCTGCTGGCCAACGCCGGCCACTGTGAATACCTTGACGTACGCCATTTCGACAGCAGCATTGCCCTGCGCATGATCGAAACCAACTACATGGGCTTCGTCTATGCCATTGAATCCTGCCTGCATTTGCTGCGCCGCTCTGAAACACCTCACATTGTTGCAGTGAGCAGCAGCTCAGTCTACCTGGGCTTGCCGCGAGCGGAAGCATACAGTGCCTCGAAAGCCGCGGTCACACAGTTCATGGAATCCCTGGCTGCTGATCTGACACCGGAAGGTTTTTCCCTGAGCGTCATCCATCCGGGTTTCGTCGATACCGAGCTAACCCGGCAAAATGATTTTCCCATGCCCTTTCTGATGCAACCGGATGCCGCAGCCCAGCGCATTATCCAAGGCCTTAACCGGGGCCAATACAACATTGATTTCCCCAAGGGCCTGACCTGGATACTGCGCTGCCTGCGACAAACACCACACCTTATACGTCATCGCATTACCAGCAGTTTGTCGAGGAACATGCAACATGAACTATAGCAATATTGCCGTGATCGGCAGTGGCATTTCAGGCCTGACCACAACCTACCTGTTGCAGCAAAAATACAATGTCACGCTGTTTGAACAGCAAGACTACCTTGGCGGCCACACCAACACCGTCGACATAGAGGCACAGGGGCAAGTGTTCCCGGTAAATACCGGCTTTATTGTGTTTAACGATTGGACCTACCCCAACTTCATCCGTCTTATGGACCACCTGGGTGTCGCCAGCGAGGACTCGGAAATGAGTTTCAGCGTGCGCTGCGACCGAACAGGGCTGGAGTACAACGGGGCCAGCCTCAACAGCCTGTTCTGCCAACGCCGCAACCTGATCAACTTGAGCTTCTGGCGCATGATCAAGGACATCATGCGCTTCAACAGACAAGCCATAGAGGACTACCGACATGGTTTGCTGGACTGCGGTGTCACCCTGGGTGAGTACCTGCAGTCCAACGGCTACACCAGGGAATTCTGCCGTTACTACATCATTCCCATGGGCTCGGCCATCTGGTCTGCGTCAGAGTCGGACATGATGGCGTTTCCGGCGGCGTTCTTTGTTCGCTTCTTCCACCACCACGGGCTGCTGTCCATTGACAACCGCCCACAGTGGCGCGTGATCAGCGGCGGTTCGCGCAGCTACGTTCATGCGCTGAAAGCAAGATTCAGCGGCTCGGTACACATCAATCACACCATTGATGCCGTGCAAAGACACGAGCGTGGCGTAACCCTGATCGATGCCTATGGTGATTGTCACGAGTTCGACGCGGTTGTCTTCGCCTGCCACAGCGACCAGGCACTGGCGATGCTGGAGCGGCCATCAGTAGTAGAAAAAACGGTTCTGGGTGCGATTCCCTACCAGGACAACAGTGTGCTGCTGCACACGGATACCCGCCTTTTGCCACGCAATCAGCGGGGCTGGGCCGCCTGGAATTACATGATACCCCGCCAGGCAGAACAACCTGTCACGGTCACCTACAACATGAACATCCTGCAGAATTTCAACAGTGACACCACATTCTGTGTGAGCCTTAACCAGGATGAACTGATTGACCCCGGCAAAATCCTGCGCCGCTATCGTTACAGCCACCCCGGTTTCACATTAGAAGGCATGCAGGCTCAGGACCGCTTCCATGAGATCAACGGCAAGCAACACACCTTCTACTGTGGCGCCTATTGGTTTAACGGCTTCCATGAAGACGGGGTAAACAGTGCAATCCGGGTCGCCCGGTCCCTTAACGTAGACTTCGACAACGTGGTACCTCCATGCGCAGCGCAATCTATCAAGGCGTCATAACGCACCGGCGTAACGATCAGGTTCGCCACGGGTTTCAATATCCCCTGTTTATGGTGTACCTGGATCTGGACGAGCTGGCAGACTTTTTTCAGCGCTCCCGGTTTTGGTCAATGGAACGGTTTAACTGGGCCAGCTTCCATCGCGATGATTATCTGCATCCGGAAACGCCGAGTTTGAAGCACGCGGTTCAAAAAGAAATAGAAACCAAAACCGGCAAGGCATTTCACGGGAAAGTGTTTATGCTGGGCCACGTACGCTACCTGGGTTACTGTTTCAATCCTGCAACCTTCTATTATTGCTATGATGATGAGCAATTGAAATATGTGGTGGCAGAAGTCAGCAACACGCCCTGGAATCAACGCCACACCTACGTTCTGACCTTTGCCGAAGGCACCACAACCACCCAGAATTTCACCACCGAAAAAGCGTTTCATGTGTCACCCTTTCTGGGCATGGACTGCACCTATCAATGGAAAATATCACCACCAGACCAGGATCTCAGTCTCTATATTTCGAACTTCAGGGAAGACACCCTGATTTTCAGCGCCGGATTAAAACTGCATCGTCAGGCAGCCACTTCATTCAATTTGAATAAAATTCTAGTGCGGTTTCCCGCCGTCACCATCAAAACCATTTTCAGCATCTACTGGCAAGCGCTCAGGCTGTGGAGCAAAGGCGCCCGGTTTCACGATCATCCCCAACCTTCCGAGGATCACACTCTATGAACACTACAACGATGGCAACAGCGGCCCCGGTGAAAGGCATGAAAAAATTCTGCCGAAGCCTTATATTCAACCTTTTCAAACAGGTTGAATATGGAACCCTCTCTATCATCGATAGCGAAGGTACCCATACGTTTACCGGCAGCCTTGACCCAGACGCGGTCCATGCAGAACTGCACATCAAAGATCCCGGCTGCTACGTGGACATGTTGTTGGGCGGCAGCATCGGCGCGGGTGAGGCCTATATGAGTGGTGACTGGTTTTCTCCGGATACCACAAAGGTGATCCGGTTTATGAGCCTGAACCTGGCAACCGTAGAGCGGGTGGACTCCGGATTTGCCCTGCTGACGAAACCCGCCCAGCTTGCCTATCACCTGAAGAATCGCAATACCGAAAAAGGCTCGCGCCGTAACATCGCGGCACACTACGATTTGGGCAATGATCTGTTCCAACTGTTCCTCGACCCCACCATGATGTACTCGTCGGCGATTTTTCCCAACCCGGATTCGTCATTGCAGGAAGGATCACTCTACAAACTGAAGCGCATCTGTGAAAAGCTGGATCTGCAACCTGGTGATCATCTTCTGGAAATCGGCACCGGTTGGGGGGGCATGGCCGCTTACGCTGCGAAAAAGTACGGATGCCGTGTGACCACCACCACCATATCTCAACAGCAGTATGAATACGCCCGCCAACACATTCAACGGGAAGGCGTTGGTCACTTGGTGACTCTGCTGCAGGAAGATTACCGCAATCTCACTGGGAAATACGACAAACTGGTCTCCATTGAAATGATCGAGGCCGTAGGTCATCAATACTATCCTGATTACTTTCGCGCCCTGGGGCGGCTGCTCAAGGAAGACGGGCTGGCTCTGATTCAGGCCATCACCATTGATGACAAACGCTATGAAAAAGCCAAAAACGATATTGACTGGATTCAGCGATACATCTTTCCGGGGGCCTGCCTGCCATCCATCAAAGCCCTCACCGAAGTCAGCGGCCGTCACAGCAATCTGGAACTCAAACACATGGAAGACATCACCCCGCACTATGCCCGAACGCTGCGCCTGTGGCGGGAACGTTTCTTTAACAACATAGAGCAGATTCGCGATCTGGGGTACAACGAAGAGTTTATTCGCATGTGGGATTACTACCTCTGTTACTGCGAGGGCGGCTTTGCAGAGCGCGTGATAGGTGATGTGCAAATGCTGTTTGCCAAACCACTTTATCGCGGACAACCGGTTTTGGGGCGGCTGTCATAGTGAATGGCCGCGAGCACCCGGTGAGGACCTGAATAATGCCAAACAGTCTGCTGAAACCAATGTTGATAGGCATGAGCTGTCTGGTGTGCAATGGCCTGATTGCGCAACCGGATACCATTTTCGGCTATGCCTATGATGCCCGGCGTGAAAATCTGCGCTACGTGGAATCCTATCATCAGGTGTATAACGCCGAGGGTCATTTGCAACAAAGCCAGGTTCGCTATCTGTCGCCCAACGAGGAATTACTGGCCACCAAAACCCTGGACTATGAAGCACACCCCTATGCCCCTGAATTCACCTTCGACAATAAAGTCGCCGCGTATGAAGAATCCCTGCACTGGATAAGCGAAGGCAGGGTCAGGGTTCGGCATCGTGAGGCTGATCAGCGTTGGCAGGAAAAAGTGCTTACGGTGGAGGAACCGGTGGTGGCCGATGCCGGTTTCGACGCCTTTCTGAAGGATCAGTTACCGCGCCTGATGGCGGGGCAAACGGTAGAGTTCAACTTTCTGAATCCAGCCCGGCTGGACTGGTTCCGTTTTAACGCGCAGCCGCTGACCAGCACTCAAACCACCATCGAGCTGAAGGTTGCCCCCACCAATCCACTCTTGCGCTGGCTGGTGGAGCCAATTTTGCTCACCTACCAATTACCCACAGCCTCAGGGCAAGCACCACGATTGCTGCATTACAGCGGCTTAACCAACATGAGCATCAACGGGGAAGACACCATTGTCGCTAATATTTTCTACGAGTATGAAACCAGATCACCCCGGCAGATTGTGAACCTGTTCTGAATGGTTACAATAGCGCCATAGAATTCGAGGGAAAACGCAGTGCACACGATACAATCCGTTGCAGAAAAAACCGGTCTGACACCGGACGTAATCCGAATCTGGGAACGACGCTACAGTGTGGTGTCACCGGAACGAACCCCATCCAATCAGCGCCTCTACACCGATGACGACATCGAGCGGCTTAATCTGCTTAGGCGCGTTACAGAACAGGGTCGCCGTATCAGCGCCATTGCCGCCCTGAGCACTGATGAGCTCAGGGAAATCGCGGGCTCCAGCGGCTTTCAGCGCCCCCTGGCCAGACCCCTGTCGGAGGCGGATCTGGACGTGGAAAAATGCCGCAACGACGCCGTGTCGGCCATTATAGAGCTGGACCCTCTGAAGCTGGAGCGCATTCTGGATCACGCCTTTGTCAGCCTGGGTTCGGTTGGTTTCATGATGAACTTCATCTCGCCCCTGATGGATCAGGTGGGCAACCTCTGGCGCAGCGGTGCGGTGCGCACCTGCCAGGAACACTTCTCCAGCGCCCACGTGCGCTCTTTTCTGGGCCGGTATATGCTGGAGGCCAACACAGATCCCAAGGGCCCCCGTATTGTGGTCGCCACCCTGCCCGGTCAGATGCACGAATTGGGCGCCACCATGTCAGCGGTGATCGCCGCCCAGGGAGGCTGGAACGTCATCTATCTGGGGGCAGCGGTACCCATCGAAGAGATCCTGTTCACCGCGGAATGCAAAGATGCCCGTGCCATCGCCATCAGCCTGGGCTACCCCATGGACGATCCCAAAACCCCCATGATGCTGGAGCAACTAAGCCATGGAGCGCCGGAGATGAGCCGCTTGTTGGTGGGTGGCAGCAGTGTGGAGAGGCACCGCAGCCTGCTGGCCCGGCTCGGTGCGCTGGAGATGAAAGATCTGGAAACCCTGTCCAAAACACTGGACACCATCCGTTAATCCGGTAACCGGCCTGACAACTTGCCGCGGCGGGCATCCAGCCACCTAAAATAAATGCCCGCCCTGTCTTGAAATCTGCCTGTTGTGCACCGATATAAACAGAAAATTTTCTCTGTAATCAAATAATTGGTGGAACCCTCGTGGCAATAGACGATCATGACAGCGCGGATATCATTGAAGTAACCGAAGAGCAGCTGGAACGCGGACTGGCCTTGCCCGACTCATCACTGCCGGAACGTCTGTACGTCATCCCCATCTCCAATAAACCCTTCTTTCCCGCCCAGGTACAACCCATTGTGGTGGATGAAGAACCCTGGGCCACCACCATCGAACGGGTAGCCAAAACCCCCCATCGCTGCCTGGCCCTGTGCTATGCCCCGGAGCCCGACGACGGTGTGCTGCTCACTGACCGGTTCGAGCGCATGGGCTGCGTGGTGCGCATCCATAACGTGGTGCGCGATGAGGGCAAAATCCAGTTTATCGCCCAGGGCATCCGCCGCACCTGGGTACATCAATGGCTGCAAAAATCCCCACCCCTGCTCGCCGGTGTCACCTACCCCTATCCACGGGAGGAAGACGCCCAGGAAGTGAAGGCCTATGGCATCGCCATTATTGATTCCATCAAGGAACTGGTGTCCATCAACCCGCTGTATACTGAGGAATTGCGGGATTATCTGGACCGTTTCAGCCCCAACGACGCCTCTCCCCTCACCGACTTTGCAGCGGGCCTCACCACCGCGGAACCGGAAGATCTGCAAGAGGTGCTGGACGCAGTGCCGTTGTTGAAACGGATGGAAAAAGTGTTGCTGTTGCTGAAAAAAGAGCTGGAAGTGGCCCGCCTGCACCTGCAAATCAATCGCCAGGTGAATGCCAAATTAGAGGAACACCAGCGCAATTTCTTTCTGCGGGAGCAATTAAAGGTTATCCAGAAAGAGCTTGGCATCGCCAAGGATGATAAAGAAAGCGATGTCGATGAATTTCGGGCCCGCCTGGAAAAATGCACCGTGCCCGAAGCGGCCATGAAAAAAATCGAAGATGAGCTGCACAAGCTCTCCATGCTGGAGATCGGGTCGCCGGAATATGCCGTGACCCGCAACTATCTGGATTGGGCCACCTCTGTCCCCTGGGGCGTTACCTCCGAGGACATGCTGGATATTGACCACGCACGCACCACGCTGGATAAACACCACGACGGCCTTAATGACGTTAAAGACCGCATCCTGGAATTTCTCGCGGTGGGCACCTACAAAGGCCAGATCAGCGGCTCCATCCTGTTGCTGGTGGGGCCACCGGGGGTGGGTAAAACATCCATTGGAAAATCCATTGCCGAAGCACTGGGCCGCAAGTTCTATCGGTTCAGCCTGGGTGGCATGCGGGATGAAGCGGAAATCAAAGGCCATCGCCGCACCTACATCGGCGCCATGCCCGGCAAACTGGTTCAGGCCCTGAAAGATGTGGAGGTCAGCAACCCGGTCATTATGCTGGACGAAATTGACAAAATCGGTGCCTCCTATCAGGGCGACCCGGCATCGGCTCTCCTGGAAGTGCTGGACCCGGAGCAAAACCGGGAGTTTCTGGATCATTATCTGGATCTGCGGCTGGATCTGTCCAACGTGCTGTTCGTCTGTACCGCCAATCAACTGGACAGCATACCCAGCCCTTTGCTCGATCGCATGGATATGATTCGCCTCTCCGGCTACATCACGGAAGAAAAACTCGCCATCGCCCAAAACCATTTGTGGCCAAAATGCCTGGCCCGTGCCGGTGTGAAAAAATCGCTGCTGCGCGTATCCAAGCCTGCACTGCGCAATATCATTGAAGGGTACGCCCGCGAAGCCGGAGTCCGCAATCTGGAGAAAACCCTTAATAAAATTGTGCGCAAGTCTGTGGTCCAGCTGTTGAAGGCACCCAAGACCAAAATCAGCATCACACCAGCCAATCTGGAAGATTACCTGGGGCCGCCCATCTTCCGCGATGAAACCCCCATTCGTGGTGTGGGTGTGGTAACCGGCCTGGCGTGGACCTCATTGGGTGGTGCCACCCTGCCCATCGAGGCCACCGCAGTCCACCACCGCAACGCCGGCATGAAAATGACCGGCCAACTGGGCGATGTGATGAAAGAATCCGCAGAACTGGCCTACAGTTATGCGGCATCCCATATTGACCAGTACGGCGGCTCCCCGGAATTCTTCGAGAAAGCCTTCCTGCACCTGCACGTACCGGAAGGGGCCACCCCCAAAGACGGCCCCAGTGCCGGCGTCACCATGACCACCGCACTGATTTCTCTGGCCTGCAACACCAAACCCCGGCGCCCCATCGCCATGACCGGGGAAATCACCCTCACCGGCCAGGTACTGGCGGTAGGGGGGATTCGGGAGAAGGTGATCGCAGCCCGTCGCCAGAAAATCAAGGAGTTAATTCTGCCACAGGCCAATCAGCGGGATTACGACGAGCTGCCGGACTATATTCGCAAAGGCATCACCGTGCATTTCGCCGATCACTATGATGATGTATACCAAGTGGTGTTCGGGAAATAATTGGACAAACTTTGCTACGTTTTAAGGATCGACAGCCACCCCGCTGATCCTTATTATTCCCGCTAACGTTATAAAAACCGGGCTGGAAAAATGCATAAACTACAATCATTGATCGATAACAACATCAAATGGGCAGAGGGCATTACCAAAGAAGATCCAGACTTTTTCAAGCGTCTGTCCGAAGCTCAATCTCCCGAATACCTGTGGATCGGCTGTTCCGACAGCCGGGTGCCCGCCAACGAAATAGTTGGCCTGTTGCCCGGTGAAATCTTCGTTCACCGCAATATCGCCAACCTGGTGGTGCACACCGATTTCAACTGCATGTCGGTTATCGAGTTTTCGGTAAAAGTATTGAAGGTCAAGCACATCATCGTCTGTGGTCATTACGGTTGCGGCGGGGTGAAAGCATCCATCGACAACACATCACACGGCCTCATCGACAACTGGCTATACAGCATCAGAAACATCTACCATCGCAACAAACACCGTATGGATGCACTGCAGTCAGAAGAAGAGCGTCACAACGTTCTGTGTGAGCTGAATGTGATGCAGCAGGTCAAGAATGTGGCCCACTCCCACGTCGTTCAGGATGCCTGGGCCAAGGGTCAGGATCTGACCGTGCACGGCTGGATCTACAGCCTCAAGGATGGCCTGGTGAACGATCTTGCAATCGATATCCACAGCCCTGAGGATCTGGCTGACGAATATCGCGTACTGGCGACCATGGAAGATAACTGAGCCCGAGGAATGTAACTAAAGCAAAGGAAGATAACCGAGTCAGGTATCGATTCCAACCTGAGCTCCGTTGAGCGATGCCGATCAACCATCGGCATCGCCCTCACGGGGTGCGTTAGAAGTCCGGATAGTACAAGCCTACTTTGTTACCCCAATTAGGATTGTCATCAAAAATCAACCCTTTCTCGGTCACCACCAGCGCACGACTGTCAAACATGGGCGGCTGTGCCGGTGCCACGGCCGTTGGGGCAAAAAACGTATCGGCAGGTGTCTCTGCCACAACCTGGCCCTGCTTCCAGAACAACAGGCTTCCTTTTAGATAATCGGTAACGATCACCCCATCTTTATACGCTGCCAGGTCATCCAACACCGTACCGCTTCTCTGATAGAGAACGTCAACGGCGCCGGCGGAACCATCGGTATTGCGCTGAATGCGCCCAAGTACGGAATTTACTGTACCGGATTTGATACCGGTGTAATAAAGTTGATCCCCTATCCACTCCAGACCATTCACCGCAAAGGCAATATCCTCTGCCCACAAACTGATGAGTGACACCGTTGTGGGATCAGAAAACTGCACCTGGACAATATCGTGCTTGCCTGAATCCGCAATATAAATATTTCCAAACTCATCCACTTCCATGCCATTGGGTATACCCAGCTGCGCCAGAGGGCTGATGACACCCAGCGTCATGAAAGGGTGCACTTCATCCTCTCGAATATCAGCCGGTACCGGTGCACGCTCGCTGATTCTTGCCGCCAACAGGTAGGAATCCGCAAATTCAGCAGGCTTCAGTTTTGAACAGACGGCATAAAGATAATCGTAACGTTGGATTATCCCTTCCACCAGGCAATTTTCATGGAACATATCCAGCTTGATGTAATCCCCCACACCGTTTTGAATAATTTCATACACGCCATTGCCACCGGAAACAAACAGCCGGCCATCCGCCGTAAAAAACAGGCTTTCAGATTCCAGCACGCCATCAACAATGGTTTCGCTTTCCGATCCACACCCACTTAAAACCAGACTGATAGCCAGCAAAGCGGTACTAAAAAATCTTTTCATTCCACACACCATTCATTATTGTCATGAATGATCCATCATAAAAACAGAACAATAAGTGGAATACCGATGTGGCGGCCAAACTCTGGTGCCAATCGGTCAGGAGTATTGCAAATGGAATCACCCCTGCAGCCTGATAGCTGGCTCAAACAGCCCGTGCCCATGCCTTACCTCACCACCACACTGGAGGTCGGATGCGCCTGGGGAATCGACAAGGAACAACTGCTGGCTGCCTTCGACATTAATTTGGAGGATGGCCAGGTACACATCCCGCTCAACAACCTGCTGGCCGTCATACTGAAATTACACGAATGCTTTCCCGCCCAGCCACTGGCATTGGAAATCGGTCAGCGCCTGTCACCCACGGCTTACGGCAGCCTGGGATTCGCTATGCTGTGCAGCGACACGCTGGACGATTGTCTGAACATCATGAGTCGTTACTGGAAACTGATCAACATGTCGGTAAGCAGTGTCACCATTACAAGTGACTCTCGCTACTGCACCGCAACCCTTGATATCAACCCATGGCTTATGGAACCGCTGCGCAGGCTCTGGATTGAAGCTTCACTTACCAGCTGGAAACGCTGCTTCGAAGTGCTGTGTGGTGAGCGCTTGGAAGGAAGTGAAATTCTGCTGGCCTACCCACAACATTACTTTAGTGAGCCATCGCAGCTCACCCGGGCGGAACAGCGCTATGGTGTCATCCGCTACAACCAGACAGCAAATCAGTTTCGCATACCTATCCAGTTGCTGCACCAGCCACTTCCCATGGCCAATATCCTGCACAAAAAAATGGCTATCGAATTATGTGAACGGGATGCCCAAACACTGGATCGCATAACCAGCCATCCGGTTAGCCAACAGGTGAAAGCACTGCTGGTACCCAGTGAAACAGGATACCCCAGCTTCGAACAGCTGGCGGACGCGCTGTGCGTCTCGGTCAGAACCCTGCGCCGCCAACTAAGCAAGGAAGGAACCGGATTCAAGCAATTACTGGATGAATCCCGACGTCACGATGCCCTGCAACTACTGGGCGACCCGCGCTATCGTATTCAACGAATTTCAGAGCTGCTTGGTTTTGGTGATCCGGCTAATTTTGCCCGCTGTTTCCGCAACTGGACCGGACAAACCCCCAGTGAATTCCGTAAAAAACTGCTGAACTGAACCAGCCTGATCCCAGCTGATATTCAGCCCCATAAAAAAGGCGCCGCTAAGCGGCGCCCGGACCTCAAATCCCTGAGAGTACCTTATTACTGAGAGTACCTTTTTACTAAGTGCACCTTCACTCTCCTAAGGGTACCTTTCTTTTACTGCTAACTGTTCAGCACAGACTTAGATGGCGTAAGTGGCGGTGAACCACAGTTTGGATACATCGCTGGTGGCATTACCATAGGCAGCGTCTTCCTCACCACTGAAGTCAGCATACTTCAACTGCAGGGTCGCACCGTTGCTGAACTTCTTGGTCAACGCCACATCGATTTCAGAACCGAAATCGGAGGAGAAGCCGTCGGCAACGTCTTCTGAACTTTCAAAGTCGTGATAAACCGCAATGAACGTCATTCCCATGGGCAATCCTGCCTTAAAGGTAACGTACATATCTTCGATCCCCGTACCCGGTGTGGCCAAAAATACGTCGGCCCAGCCCTGGAATTTGTGCAGGGTTGCCAGCGAGGTGGTGAAGCCTTTCTGGGCATCGGCACCGGTTGCAATCACCGTAGCATCGGTATCGCCTCCCAGAACTTCCTGGGCGATGCCTAATGAAAAGCCGCTCATGGTACCCATAACACTGATCAAAGTGTAATCTGCCGAATATTCTACTGTTCCGTCTCCGGTTTCTTCCTGATCAGCCCATTCCAGCTCATAGGCTATTTTGAGTGCATCCAGATCCGTGGCACCGGCAAATCGAACACCCATGGTTTCATTGGCCAGGGCAGCGTTATCTTTATTGTCAATATCGTAGTAGTAGGCGCTCAATTTACCAATACCCGCAAACTCATAACCTACGTTCAACAAATTGGTATCCTGGGTATGGTCACCGGCGGCAGACTGCTCACCAACGATTCGGTTTACGTTGGAAATATTGGCATAAAATGCGCTTAATCCGGGAATACTGGTGTTGCCAACAGAGAACGCATCATAAGTCTGTTCGTTCTGGCGCCAGCCGACACCCCCCACAAAACGCTGGTTGTCCAGCAGAATTCTTTGACGCCCCCATTTGAAATCCGTATCGGATAACCCCTTATAGGACAAATACGCCTGATTGACTTCGGTGCCTTCCGGATCAACGATTCCCGGGCCGGTTTTGCCATTCACGCCATCGTTGTAGTTGACACTTTTCAACGAAGTCACATCATCAAATTCCAACAGAGCCGACACGTCAAAGAAGCTGCCGGTGGTGTACGTCAGGCGGGTTTTCAGGGTAAAGGCTTCTGCGCTGCCCTCATCACCGGTCGCCAGAGCTTCCGTATCAACCTTCTCATAGCGCGGACGCAGACTCAGTTTAGCAGTGCTTTCTTTCAAAGCGCCTTCGAGGGTATCGGCGGCCATCGCATTGTATGGAACCGCAATACCCATTGCACTCAACAGCGAGCTGATAGCAACGGCTTTAGCCATTGGTTTGGTGTTAGCCATGGTGGTACTCCTTAGAGATAATCACAGTACAGTCAAAAAACAATTCAAATTCACACAACGTATTGCCTTGTGCCCCCACAAATAACGAACCGCGCTGAAAAACGAGAGTCGGTTTCCATTGGCCTGCACGGTTTTACTCAAATACCACACTGCACCAAAGTGATTGTCATCACTTTGCAACAATACAGCCACCAAATAGCAAATGTCGGGCCAGAAACGTCGCCCAATTTTGGCGCACGATTTTGCACCAACTTATGCCGGCCGTAATTGACAGATTGTTCACCCTGTTACGCAACTTCAATATCGAACCTGGAATCTGGTTTATAGTAGACCTTATGAAGCTCAATCCAGAGGGAAACAAACCATGTCCAAAGCACTTGAAAACCTGGCCAACAAAACACTTTTTATCACTGGGGCCAGCCGAGGTATCGGCAAGGAAATCGCCCTGAAAGCCGCGCGTGACGGGGCCAACATCGTGGTGGCCGCGAAAACCGCCGAACCCCACCCCAAGCTGGATGGCACCATCTATACCGCCGCAGAAGAGATCGAGGCCGCCGGTGGCAAGGCACTGCCTCTGGTGGTGGACGTACGGGAAGAAGACCAGGTGGCCGAAGCAATCCAGAGAGCGGTGGATACCTTTGGAGGTATCGACATTCTGGTGAATAATGCCAGTGCAATTAACCTCTCAAACACCCTGGCAGTGGAAATGAAGCGCTTCGATTTGATGCATCAGATCAATTTTCGGGGCACTTTTCTGTGTTCAAAACTGGCAGTGCCGCACCTAAAAAATGCAGAAAATCCACACGTGCTCAATCTTGCGCCACCCCTTAGTACCAATCCCCGCTGGTTTGCTCCCCACCTTGCCTATAGCATGGCCAAATTCGGCATGAGTTTTTGTGTATTAGGTATGGCGGAAGAATTCAGTCGCGATCAGATTGCCTTCAATGCCCTGTGGCCACGTACGGCTATCGCTACCGCTGCGGTGCAGAATCATCTGGGTGGCGACGCCACCGTCAAGCTTTCCCGCCTGCCCACCATCATGGCGGACGCCGCCTATGAAATTTTCAAACGTCCCAGCGCGGAGTGTTCCGGTAACTTCTTTATTGATGATGAGGTGATGGCGGAAGCCGGGGTGACTGATCTGCGCCACTATCAGGTGGACACCTCCCTGGAGATCAATCAGTTGATACCGGATTTTTTTATCGATCAGTGAATTTACCGGAATCAGAGCACCCGGTGTGAGGGTGCTCTGAGCAACCCGCAGGAGCCCCCTAATAACCGGACAGGAACTTCATCAGGTTACGGGTTGCCGCATCCGGCAACAGCTTTCGGGCGGTACGCAGTACTTTGTACTCCAGCCCCACCGGCCGATGCAGGCTGCGATCCGTAACCGCCTCAAACACCTGCAGGGCAATGTCGTTAGCATCCAGCTTTACCCCCAGGCGTTTAATAATCTGGCTTTCCTTACCCTCCAGCATGGGCGTTCTGACAAAAGGCGGTTCAATGTCCATTACCGTAATGTCGTGGCGGGACCATTCAACGTTCAACGATTCTGTAAACCCTTTCACCCAAAATTTGGACGCGGAATAGCTGGCAAACCCGGGCACACCGAACAGGGAAGAGGCTGAGGACATGTTGATCACCCGCGCGCCAACGGTGTCCCGCAGGTAAGGAAACGCGTAGTAACAACAATTCAGCAACCCCCGGTTATTGATGTCCAGGATCTGGTGGTGGCGGTGCAGATCGATTGCCTCAAAATCCCCGATTTCCAATACGCCGGCACAGTTGAACAACACATGCAGTTGCTGTACCTGCTTTGCATAATTACTGATAGCGGTGGAAACCATATCAGCGTTGCTCACATCCGCCACTTCAATGGCATAGCGGCTTTGATCCCAATTGCTGGCCAGTTCCATCAGCGGCTCACGATTGATATCCAGTAGACCCAGATGCCATCCGTTTTCATACATAATAGTGGCAACCGCACGGCCTATACCGGATCCGGCGCCTGTGATTAAAATAGTTTTCATTAATGGAATTTCCTTGTTTGGGTAACCCGCATAAAGGCCCCTTGATATGTACTTCAATGACTGCCAGATTTTAAACTGCACTGTACAATATATTGAACATCAGAAATAGCCGCAGACTCTGAGGACAACCCGATGACCGAATCGAGAATCAATGTGATGGTGGAAGGCCGCGTGCAAGGTGTTTATTTTAGGGCCTCCACCCGGGAACAGGCTTTAGCGCTGGGACTTACCGGCTGGGTACGCAACCTACCTAACGGCCAGGTTGAATTTGAGGCCCAGGGCCCGGAGGATAAACTGGCGCAATTGCTGGCGTGGGCCAAACAGGGGCCTCAACAGGCTCAGGTGTCCCATATGGAAAAGCGCACCGTCGCACTGCTACCTGCCGAGCAAAGCTTCCAGATTACTCGCTGAAGCGCACCGCAGCCCGTTTTCGCCCCCAGTGACCATGGCTCGCGTCAAAATGCCCCGCAATTTTAGTCCCGCAGGTCAGGCAGCCGCCGCTGCTGTTCAAATGCCACCCGGTCAGCTCATACCAATCCCGCTCAATCACTGCTGCACCGCACCCCGGGCAGTAAGTGGTATCGCCTGCCCGATGATGAACGTTGCCCGTATAGACATTCTGCAAGCCCTGCTGTAAAGCTATTTCACGGGCGTTGATCAGCGTGTCACGGGGGGTGGCCGGCACCGTCATCATTTTGTAATCGGGATGAAACGCGGAAAAATGCAAAGGCACCTCCGGACCGAGCTTCTCCAGCACCCAGCGACTCAACAACTCAAGTTCTGCATTGGAATCATTATGGCCCGGAATCAACAGGGTGGTGATCTCCAGCCAGGCCGTGGTGTCATGGTAGATGTGCTGCAGGGTATCCAGCACGGGGGCCAGGTGCGCGCCCGTCAATTTCCAGTAAAATTTTTCATCAAACGATTTCAAATCAATATTGGCGGCATCCATATACCGATAGAACTGTGCCCGGGCGGCAGCATTATGGTAACCGGCGGAGACCGCCACCGACTTCAGCCCCTGTTCCCGGCAGGCCTGGGCCACATCAATGGCGTATTCCTGAAATATCACCGGATCGTTATAGGTATATGCGACGCTGGTACAACCCGCCTGGGCCGCAGCACCGGCGATCATCTCCGGCGTTGCCTTACTGGCCAGCGTATCCACCTGTCGGGATTTGGAGATATCCCAGTTCTGGCAGAACTTACAGGAAAGATTGCATCCCGCAGTGCCGAAAGACAATACCGAAGATCCGGGAAAGAAATGATTCAGCGGTTTCTTCTCAATGGGGTCAACACAAAAACCACTGGAACGGCCATAGGTTGTGGAAACAATGGCATTATCCAGATTGGCACGCACAAAACACAACCCACGCTGCCCCACCCTGAGCTTGCATTCGCGGGGGCAAACATCACATTGTATTCTGCCGTCATCCAGCTCATGCCAGAATTCAGTGGCATGAATAAACGGGCTGTCGGGATCGATCCGATCCTGCTGTGACGGGGCATCCAAGGGGGAATCTGAACCGGCCATGGGGCCTCCGGTATAAGTCGATATTCTTCCCTATATGGTAGTCAAGTAACCGAATTTCAAGCCTCGCACTGTTTCAGCAGTTGATCCACCTCATCCAACTGGTTGAATTGGGGATACTTTGCCTTAATACATCTCAGATATTGCGCTGCCTTGGGCAACTGATTAAAACCATCGACCAAGGCTCGAGCCATCAACAGATAGGCTTCGGCTATGCGCTCATAATGAGGGGCTGCTTTATGTAAATTGGCCATCAAACGGCATACTTGCTGGAACTTGCCCCGGCTATAGAACTGATGGGCCAGGTTCAACAGCACATCGGGTTCCTCCGGCCTGAATTCCGGGTCCAGAGCCTCATAACTGCCGAATAGAAAATACAGCCTGGAATCATCACCCAACTCATTGAGCAGAGTCATAAAACGCTGGCCATGGGCCAGCGCCTGCTGGTGATCGTGCATTGCCAACAACAACCGCGACAGCTTCTCGTGATGGCGCACACTGTTCGGGTTCGCCAGCAGATGCTTGGTCAGCGTATCTGCGGCCTGTTGGTAACGCCCCTCCTTCACCAGAATTTCTGCCTTGGCATCGACCGGATCAATGGTGCGCCGGCGGCGATCCCGGGCCTGTTGATCCTCCGCCACATAGCCGATTTCAGCTTGGTACTGAAACAGCACATACCCCATCAGGTGATACCCCACCATTAGAAAATACAGGGTCACGGCAACAAATACGGGCACGAAAAACTGGGCGGATATCTCCGCTGCGAACACTTCAAACAAGGCGGATTCAGCCCCCAACAGCAGAAACAGGAAGGCATACAGCAGCAAATAAGACCAACCCACACTGCGAATCAAGTGGGCGATGGAAGTGGGAGAAATGGCCGCAGCAATGGTCTTCTCGGTAGCCAGGATCATCATGCTGGCGGGCAGGATAAAAATCACCACCGCATTGGCCAGCACATTAAAAAATTCGCTGTTCAGGAACGCCACCAGAACAGTAAACCCGGCGAACACCAGTTGTACTACGATCTGCTGTACCAACACAGAGAAGCCGGATTCTGCAAAGGTTTCTTTCAGGGTGGGAGGTTGGAACCGCCCTTCAGCGCTGTATTCGATGATCAGAAAACCGTATCGGGTAATGCAGGCCAACAATAACAGGCCGGCAATCAACAAAAACGGTAAGGAGGAGATGTCCAACAAACCCAGCAGGGCCCAGCTCAACACCGCAAACACGCCGATTACCACCAGGCTGTCCTGCTTCAGCGGATAACGAAAAAACTCCCCCAGGCGATCCCAGAATGGCTGAGCAGTATTCGCGCTGCCCAGATATTCCAGCTCTTCACCACTGACAAAGCATCGCGCCTGCCCCAGGCCGCCCAGCGTCTCTCCACTGTCAACACAGCGCTCACAATATGCCACATGACGCGCCGGGCTATACCAAAGAGCAGGTTCCAAGGGGTGGTATTTGCAAAATTGACGAACCATAAGTACCTCTTTTTTAACAAGTATAGCGCCTCTTGCAGATGCTGACTGAACTGCCCCGATGTTTGCGCTAAAATGCGCACCCCAGATTGTCACTCCGTACGGATCAAACCCATGCAGTTATCACGTCGTTCGATATTCATCAGTGCGGTGCTATTCGGGGCCGCACCCACCCTCCTCGCCCCGCTAAATGCGCAGGCTGAAAACAGCCGGTTCTACCTGGGGGCCCGTTACGCCAGCTATTCTTTCGATCCGGACAACGCAGTCTCCGCCGACGATAGCACTGGCTATGGCGTAACAGGCGGAATGCTTATGTCGCAGCAGGTGAGCATGGAATTCGAGTACGGCAACAGCGGTAAGGCCGACTTCACCGGCAGCAACGGCACCATCGACAGCGGAAAACTTCAGGCACAGAACCTGGCGGTATTCGGCGCTTACCGAACCCCGGGTACCATCTACCTTAAATTGAAAGCAGGCATCAGCATCCATTGGCTTGATGCAATTGATATTCAGTGTTCCGGCAGATTCTGTGTCAATACCCTGTCGGAAGAAAGCGGTGGCCTGGCCTACGGCCTGGGATTGGGTGCCTTGCTGGGGAATCGGTTTCGCACCGAGTTGGAATACAGCGCCATTGATGAGGACATCAACCTGATTAGCCTCGGAATTCTGATTAACCTGTAATACAAGTGCCCCTGAACGGTAAATCTGCCTGGGGCAAGGGCCACCGGCAGACATAAAAAACCCCGCCATCGAATGTCGATGGCGGGGTTTTCCGAACGCTGACAATTACTCGAATTGTTCGCCTTTTTCTGCTTTCTCAATCAGTAGCGCCGGTGGTGTAAAACGCTCACCATAGTGCTTGGCCAACTCTTCCGCCCGGGCTACGAACTCCCGCAAGCCATACTGATTAATGTATTGCACAACACCACCGGTCCACGCCGGGAATCCGATCCCCATAATGGAACCGATGTTGGCATCCGCCACTTTCTCGATCACACCTTCTTCCATACAGCGTACAGTTTCCAGTGACTGAACGAACAAGAAGCGTTCTTTCATGTCCTCGAAAGGAATCTCTTTGCTACCAGCACCGAAGGCCTCTTTCAAGCCGGGCCAGAGTGTTTTCTTACCACCTTGTGGGTAGTCATAGAAGCCCTTACCGGCCAACTTACCAGCACGATCAAACTCGTCGATCATACGGTCGATCACGGAATCGGACGCACCCTTCTCCAGTTTTTTGCCTTCTGCTTGCAGAGCCGCTTCAGTGGCCAGGCGGATGTTGCGCATGGTCTGCAGGTTCAGCTCGTCACTGATGGCCAGAGTGCCAACGGGGAAACCAGCTGTGGCGGCCGCCATTTCGATGGACGCCGCATTCAAGCCTTCCGCCAGCATGCCCAGACCTTCGTTCACGTAGGTACCGATTACGCGGGTAGTAAAGAAGCCGCGGGCGTCATTGACCACGATGGGGGTCTTGCGAATCTGCAACACATAATCGAGGGCCTTGGCCAGGGTTTCATCGGAGGTTTCTTTACCGCAGATGATCTCAACCAGGGGCATCTTGTCCACTGGTGAGAAGAAGTGCAGACCGATAAAATTGGCAGGACGGCAAGAGGCTTGCGCCAGCCCGGTAATGGGCAGACTGGACGTATTGGAGGCCATCACCCCGGTTGCCAACATCTGTGCTTCCGCTTCCTGGGTTACCGCTGCTTTAAGTTCAGTCTTCTCGAATACTGCTTCGATCACCAGGTCACAGCCCTGCAGATCTTCAGCATTGGCGGTGGGTTTGATCAGGCTCAGGATGCCATCGGCCTTTTCCTGAGTCATCTTGCCGCGGGAGATCGCCTTATCCAGCAGTTTCTTGCTGTAGTCTTTGCCTTTCTGCGCGTTCTCGTCAGAAATATCTTTCAATACCACTTCGATACCGGACATAGCAGAAGAGTAAGCGATACCCGCCCCCATCATACCGGCGCCCAGGATGCCCACTTTCTTAGTAGTGTGGTGCTCAAACCCTTTGGGGCGGCTACTGCCCTTGCCGATTTGCTGCAGCTGGAAGAAGAACGCCTTGATCATATTGGTGGAAACCTTGCCGATGGCCAGGCTGGTAAAGTAACGACCTTCTATCTTGAACGCCGTATCCACATCCACCTGCAAGGACTCAACCGCCGCACTCAGAATCGCTTCCGGTGCTGGGTAACAACCCTTGGTTTTGTTTTTCAACATGGCCGGCACAATGGGTAACTTCATGGCCAGTCCAGGATGGGAAGGTGTGCCGCCGGGAACCTTGTAACCTTTGGTGTCCCAAGGCTGTTGCACGTTAGGGTTGGCTTTACAGAAGGCTTTCGCCTTGGCCAACATGTCTTCGGCGTTATCTGCCAGTTCGTGAATCAGGCCGGCTTTCAGTGCCTGCTCAGGATTCACCTGCTTGCCTTCCATCAGGAACGGTGCCGCAGCTTCAAAGCCCAGCAGGCGCGTCAGGCGTACTACGCCACCACCACCGGGCAGCAGACCCAGGGTCACTTCCGGCAAACCGATTTTGGTCTTGCGATCGTTGATGGCGATGCGGTGGTTACAGGCCAGGCAGATCTCATAACCGCCGCCCAATGCCGCACCATTAATAGCAGCCACCACTGGGGCCTTGATCATTTCCAGACGACGCAGTTGTGCCTTGATGGCAGTCACACCGTCCATGAATTCCTGAGCCACCTCAGGGGTCGCTTTTACCAACTCATTCAAGTCACCACCGGCGAAGAAGGTCTTCTTGGCGGAAGTCAACACTACACCGGCCAGGTTTTCTTCTTTCTCCAGGCGATCAATGCACTCATCCATGGACGTTTTATAGGTCTCGTTCATGGTGTTGGCGGATTGGCCTGGTGCGTCCATCGTCAATACAACGATGTTATCACTGTCTTTTTCGTAACGAATAGCTTCACTCATTGTCTTTCTCCCGGCCCTTACACGCGCTCGATGATGGTTGCGATACCCATGCCTGCACCCACGCACAGAGTACACAGACCGCGTTTCAGATTACGACGCTCCAGTTCATCCAGAACGGTACCCAGAATCATGCCGCCGGTGGCACCCAGCGGGTGGCCCATGGCAATAGAGCCACCGTTGACGTTCACTTTCTCAGCAGGAACGCCGGTATCTTTCATGAAGCGCATAACAACAGAAGCAAAGGCTTCGTTCACTTCAAACAGATCGATGTCATCATAAGTCAGGCCTGCTTTGGCCAATGCCTTATCCGCAGCTGGGCCCGGACCGGTCAGCATAATGGTAGGATCGGTACTGGTGATGGCGGTGGCCACAATACGGCCGCGGGGCGTAAGGCCCAGCTCTTCACCCTTGGCTTTGGAGCCAATCAACACCAGCGAGGCGCCATCTACGATACCGGAAGAGTTACCGGGGGTATGGATATGATTGATGCGTTCAACCATGTGGTATTTCTGCAGCGCCACTGCATCAAAACCCATCTCCCCCATCATGGCGAAGGAAGGGTTCAGCTTGTTGAGACCTTCTTTGGTGGTGTCAGGGCGCAGATAGTCGTCTTGGGCCAGAATGGTCAAACCATTCATATCCTTTACCGGTACGACCGACTTATCAAAGTGACCGGCTTTCTGCGCCGCCGCCGCTTTCATTTGCGATTCATAGGCAAAATTGTCTACGTCTTCGCGACTGAAACCTTCAATAGTCGCAATCAGGTCAGCAGAAATACCCTGCGTTACGAAATCCGTCATCAGGTTGGTTTGCGGATCCATCGCCCAGGCACCACCGTCAGATCCCATGGGAACACGGGACATGGACTCAACACCACCGGAGATGACCAGGTCTTCCCAACCGGAAGCCACTTTCTGTGCAGCCAAATTCACTGCTTCCAGACCGGAAGCACAAAAACGGTTGATCTGTACGCCAGCCACCTTGGTATCCCAGCCAGCCTTCATTAATGCTGTTTTGGGTAACACTGCCCCCTGATCGCCCACCGGGCTAACAATACCCATTACCAGATCATCAATCTGTGATGTATCCAAACCGGGATTGCGCTCTTTCAATGCATTCAGCAGATTCACGACCAGGTCAACGGGCTTCACTTCGTGCAGTGACCCATCCTTTTTGCCCTTTGAGCGCGGTGTACGTACCGCATCAAAGACATAGGCTTCTGTAGTCATTCAACCATTCCTCTTTGTTTTTGATGTGAGCCCAGCCATGACTTGGTGTGATGACCCACTGGACACTCAGGCTGCATACCTTGCTCCTTTTGCCTTTTATGCGCAATGACCTCACCGCTCAGGGGTTGTGACCAAAACGACCAAGGGTTACTGTTACCGAATGTGTTACCTTTAGAAACATTAAAAACGTGAATTAGTTACTAGACTTCCCATAAATCTAGTGTACACTTGTAAACAATGAAGGTTGAAAAGCAAATATCCCGACCTTCATACAACAGTCAACACGCAGGAATAAGCTCGATTAGGCTGATCATTCTAATTTAAAGCACTAGAATTAAACCTAATCACTATAAAGAGTGGTGCTGTTAACCCGAAACCTTCAGCAGAGGCTAAAAAACAGCCTAAACTGATAAGAGAAACGTGAAATAGAGCTCCACAAATGATCACGTTTACGGTTAACAGATCTGGCTTAATCAATGTCGTGTCAGATAAACGAAGGAGTTCACTATGAAACTGGCAACAACAACTGTAAGACAACTGGCCGTCGATAGCCTGTCTTTCATGGCAGTGTTGGCACTCACCGTTGGTGGATTTTGGGGTTTGTTCCTCGTGAACGCATCCTTGTTCACTATGGTCGTGTTCGGCCTGCTGATGGTACCTGCCTTGCTGAGCAGCACCTACTATCTCGGCAAAGACATCAACGAAGCCACGCATAAGCTGATTGCGTGAGGACCTTCGTCGCGGCCAACGTGTGAGACAACTCCACGTGGCTGCGACATTGGTATTTCCTGCGGGAAATCAATCACTTGACGATTGCATTCCGAATGCCTGCCGTCATTGGGCCTGGCTATCACAGCGTATCAGTCCGGCGGATTCAAGGTGATCAATATTGGATCGTATACCTGCTCTTCCCCGCTGAAGCTTACTTTCACTTCTGCTAAAAACTGAACCGGTTCTGTACCCGTGCCCGGGTCGGGCAGAATCTCTTCCCCCAGGCATCTGACGTAACGGTACGCAGTCGCTGTGTCATTAACCTGCAAAGCCCAATCACAGTCATAAGCACTGGGGTACCTCAGGAAATAATCGTTCTGCTCACCATTGGCGAATGCCTCCGCATACTCTGGCCGACTGGCGGGAAACATTCGATCCCCTTCAAACACCACTGAGAAGAAATTAGACGAGTTAGGCAGGGAATTACTGGCATCAAGAACTACCTCGATCACGCTAGCCGGATCAAAATCCTCCTCATCAGAGCCCGCTTCCTGTGAACCGAGGATCTGGCGTTGGACATAGTAGTCAGAATTCCAGACTTCATCGCCCTTGCCTGTAACAGAGTCGTACTCAAATACCCTAACCTCGTATCCCAATCCGCTAAAACGAACATCCAGATTTTCATAGGAGGCGTTGGTGTACCTGAACTGGAAGGTAATGTTGGTCACAGAACGATCACAATAGCCCTCAGAATCACCGCCATCAATAATCAACTGCGCATTATCGAACACATCAGGATCACAAAATCCACCGTCATCGTCTGCATTTACTTCAACCCAGTCACGGGTGATGGAAGTGGGCTCCAGCACACCGTTGACGCGAAACTCGACATAGGGATCACGGGGCGATTGATTATTATTGTCGGACCCACCGCCACAACCAGCTACCACCAACACCGCACCGGCAACCAGCACACAACGCTCAAAACTCATTCAATTCTCCAAAATCAACTAGGCCTGCGGTAATACACGCAGGCCCGAGGCGATGCATTTAATCAGTCAGCACCGAAAAACTCAACTGCCCTTCAAACCCAATCACCCTGTATTGCGCATACCAGCCGCGATACCCGCTACGGTAATCATCAGGGCCCGGGTCTCATCGGGCAGTTCTTCCGACTTCAGGCGCAATGACCGCATCAACTCCACCTGCAGCATGTGCAACGGGTCCAGATACGGATTGCGAACTTCTATAGACCGCCTGATCACCGCATTGTTCTGCAACAACATGCGATGATCGGTAATGGTGTTCACCAAATCCACCATGTCCGACAGCCGGCTGCGCAATTCCTCACCCAGCTCGCGATCTTCGGGCTGCGCCAAACGCCGCTCATAGTAAGCCGCAATCTGGGGATCGGATTTGGCCAGCACCATCTCCAGCATGCCTACGATCATACGAAAAAATGGCCAGCGTTCGTACATTTCATGCAAACGCTCCCCTTTACCTGATTGTAAAGCCTGCTGAAACGCTTCATCCGCGCCCAGCCAACCCGGTAGCATCAAACGCATCTGAGTCCAGGCAAATACCCAGGGTATGGCCCGCAGTGTTTCGATCCCACCCTCTTTGCGGCGCTTGGCAGGGCGGCTGCCTAACGGTAAACGCTGTAGTTCCTGTTCCGGTGTGGCATGACTGAAATAATTGAGAAAGCGGGGATCCTCGCGCAATAATTTACGGTAGGAACGGGTGCCCACCGCCGCCAGTTCATCCATGGTTTCGCGCCACTGGGCTGCCGGGGCAGGTTGTTCCATAAGCGTCGCTTCCAGGGTGGCCGCTACATAACGCTGCAACGTACGAATGGCCACACCAAAGGGAGTGAACTTGGCCCGGATCACCTCGCCCTGCTCCGTAATCCGGATGCGCCCGTTCACCGCGCCGGGCGGTTGCGACAGGATCGCTTCATGGGATGGCGCGCCACCGCGACTGGTGGAGCCACCGCGGCCATGAAACAGCGTCAGACGCACACCGTATTCCGCACACAGAGCTGTCAGCTGCTCCTGAGCCTGATACTGCACCCAGGCTGCCGCCAGAAAACCACCGTCTTTGGCGGAATCCGAGTACCCGATCATCACCTCCTGCTGGCCCTGAATATGATCCCGATACCATTGAATTTCGAACAGGCTCTGTAACGTTGCCCGGGCATGCTCCAGGTCATCCAAGGTTTCAAACAATGGCACCACCCGCATCAGTTGATCCATTCCCGCTTCTTTCTGCAAAAGCAGAACCGCCAGCACATCCGATGGAACATGCGCCATGGAAATCACATAAGCGCCCAAAGCATCAATGGACTGTTCCGCCAACATCTGGAACGTATCCAGTACCTCCCTCACCTCTGCACTGCACTCCAAATACCGGGGAATCAGCGGACGTTTGCCCTCCAGTTCAGTGATCAGAAAACGCTGCTTTTCCGACTCCTCCCACTGGGTATAATCACCCAGGCCGATTGCCCGGGTGATGGCCGCCATAGCATCGGCATGACGGGTGGATTCCTGACGAACATCGAGCCGCAACAAGGTTACCCCGAAGGTATTGATACGGCGAATAGTATCCAGTAACTCACCGTTGGCAATTTCGGAAATACCGCACTCCATCAGGGATCGATGGCATAATTTCAATGGTTCCAGTAACTCCTGCTGACTCATCACCGGCTGCTCACCGTGCCAGTCTTCGCCAGCCAGGCGAGCAGTAAGATACGCTTTTGTGGCAAACAAACGATCACGTAGTGGCTTGATCAAGGCCCGGTAGGGTTCGCGACTGTCACCTACCACCCGCCGCAGCTCATCACTGCAATGCACCGCAGACAGCACCATGTGTAAATCTTCAAAGTCATGACTCAACAGGTCCGCCGCCATCCAACGGGCAAGAATCAGCACTTCCCGGGTGACTTCGGCGGTTACATTGGGGTTACCATCCCGATCGCCCCCCATCCAGGAAGAAAACGTAAACGGTGAAAAGTCCATGGGCAGGGTGCGCTGCAGATTGGCCTGGCACCACTCATCCAGCTCCCGCAGATATTCCGGCACCGCGTTCCACAACGTCTGCTCAATGGTCACAAAACCCCAACGTGCTTCATCCACTGGAGTGGGCCGCTCCTGTCGAATCTCATCGGAATTCCACGCCGAAACAATTTTTCGTTTCAGCGTTTCGATCACCCGGTTGCGTTCGTTATCGGTGAGATTAACGGTATCCAGTTTTTCCAGGCAATCGGTAATATCATCGTACTTTCGAATCAGTGTACGGCGGGTCACCTCAGTGGGATGCGCCGTCAATACCAGATCAATGGAAATGTCCTGCAGTGTATCAAACAGTTGCTGATCGGAAATCTTCGCCCGTTGTAATCGGGGGTGCAGCTCCGCCATGGTGGCGCGCTGGTCCTTGCGTTGACTTTGCTGATACTCACGGCGCCTGCGCACCCGATGATATTGTTCCGCCAGATTGGCCAGATTAAGAAAATGACTGAATGCCCGGGCCACCGGCACCAACAGCTCAGGCTGCAGGCGGGACAGCTTCTCAAACAGTTTCTGAGAATTATCTTCATGCCCCGAACGGGCATGCTTGGCGAGTTTGCGGATTTCCTCCACCAACTCCAGAAGGATGGGGCTTTCCTGCTCCTGCAACGTGTTTCCCAATAAGCGCCCTAACAAGCGGACATCCTGGCGTAAGGGGGCGTGGGCATCGAGCTCAGACATGATCAGCATCCTGTATTCCCAGATTGCTTACATAATGAAGAGAACACTGCGCTTAATCAAGAGTTTGCCGTTTCACACTCCGAGCGATACAACTCGACCCGATTACGCCCGTTTTTCTTGGCTTTATACAAGGCCTCATCCGCCTTTACCAGCAAGGACTCGCCCGCTGCATAGGGTTCCGGAATACCGGCATGCACACCCACGCTCACCGTCACCGGAATGCGTTTGTCATTACACCAAAAGGAGGCGTATTCGATGTGATGACGAATGGATTCCGCCACCTTGTAGACACCCGCTTCGTCGGTGGCCGGCAACAACAGAATGAACTCCTCACCACCATAACGCACCAGTACGTCCAGATTGCGACGGGAGAACCGCTGCAGGATGACGGCGATCTTTTTGAGGCACTCATCCCCCATCAGGTGCCCGAACTCATCATTGATTTTTTTAAAGTGATCGGCGTCGATGACCAACACGCCAAGGCAGGAACGCGTCTGTTGGCACTGCTTGATCAACTCAGGAAACCGGGTATCCAGATAGCGCCGGTTGCCAACACCGGTCAAGGCATCCGTTAAAGTGGCGTGTTCCAGCTGCTCATTACTGGTTTTCAATTGCTCCAGCATGATGCTTAAATCCCGGGTTTTCTGATCCACCCGCCGCTCCAGTTCATCGCGGGCCGAGGCCGCAATCTGCTCTTTCTCCCGGGTTAACTCCGTCACCTCCTGGGCCAGATCCAGGGCCCGTTTGAGCGCCCGGTTCTTTTCAATACGCTCCCTTTGCATGCGCGCTGCCAGGGCTGAGGTCACCATCAGATTGCCCAGCGACAAGCCGGCGGCATGAACGTATTCAATGGTTACCGAGAATTTCAGCCAGCCAAGCTGGGATGCCACATAAAAACAGGTTCCCGCAATCAGCACAGACCATCCTGCCATCAGGTAGCGGGCCCAGTAGTTGCCGCTTATACATTGCTGGGCCAGCACCAGGATGGCGTACAGGCAGATACCGATTTCCATCAGATAAATCAACGGTAGAACCTGCCGTTCCGGAAACAGGATTACCGGAATGACAGCCAAGCCAAAGACAGTGACGCTGTGATCGGTGAAACGCGCCAACCGGGGAGCCCGGTTTCTGAGATCGATAAACAGCACAGCAAAGCGCCCGGCAAAGAAAATGGTGGCCAGGATGCCGATGCCATAACCCTTGTCGTTGAGAAAACCGAGCTGCCCCCATAGATACTGCCCACCGAAACCACTGATGCTGGCTTGATAGAGCATGGCTGATACAATGAAGGCCATATTGTATAAATTGGTACGATCACGCAGAAAATACCAAACGTAACCGTTATAGAACGCCAACACCGCCATCATGCCGAAAAACAACCCATAGAAAGCCTGGGCCTTGAATTCATTACTGAAAAACGATTCTGAAGTCAGAAAACTGACCGGGAATATCAAAACGCTGTCGCTTTGCAGCCGCACGTAGATCTCGTAATCCCCAACCGGCAACGATTCCAGCACAAACACCGGGAAACGGTGTTGCATGGGGTTTTCAATATACAACTGATGATCGCCACCCACGGAATGCGCCAACAGGTTCTTGCCCTGAGGTGTGGATTGAATCAGAAAGAAATCCACATAGTTCAAAAAGGGCGTTGCCAGTTCCATGTAAAGTTTGGCGGACTGCCTGGCCCGGACGGTCAACTTATATTGCAACCATAGGGGCTCCGCCAGGTAATTCTGTTGCACAGAACCGGTAAGGGTTTCTCTTTGCCATGGCAATTCGGTGGACAGAATATCACGCAGCGTGATCTCTCCAGCTTCATCAACCAGATAGTGGTAACCGGGCTCCACCCGAAAATCAGGATCTGTGACGGCCCACCCCAATAAGGCAATTGCCACAAGACACCCACCCAGCAAATACCGCACCGGGCGCAATAGGCTGTTACGCATCGAATCTCATCAGTTAGTTTTGTTCTTTAAATAACCACCCTACCCCAAACCCAAGGGACAAGGGTATACATATATTGTTTCAATTGTTGATGTTGTGTAATAAATAACCAAAAATAAGCCTGGCATAACATTTGCGTTACTGCCTGTCATAGGACAAAAAAACGCTAATTCTTACAGGTTGATACATGCAATGGGCCAGCTTGAACACAGCTTACAAGATTCAGATATGCCAGAGATCCTCACAGAACAGGCCACTTTAGCTCAATCCCTCTTTGCAACGCACACGCTGAGAGTGGCGCAACTGGATCTAATGGTCACCATTCTCAATCTGAGCCGCTTTATTCAGCGCCATCGTGGTGCAACCCTTGCACTGTTAGGGGGCGATAATAGCTTTCGTGCCCAGGTAGCCGCGCTCCAAAAACAAACATCGGCCCAATTCGATTATCTGCAATGCCTCAATAATTCTGCCGACAAACCCATGGCTGACAGCGAATACGAACAATTGACCCTGGGCTGGCTGACCATCATCAAGGATTGGGAAAATGACGATCTCCATCACAGCTTTGAATTTCATTCCCATTTGCTGGAACTGATCATCCGCATCGCCCGTCAGCTCTCCGAGCAGGTTTTGGCGACCCCTGCCGGTATGGAGGCAAACGAAGCCCTGCGCAGTCGCCTGGACAACAGTTATACCTACCCACTGCATGGCCTGACGCAAACCTGCGTCCTCGATTTGTATGAATTGGTTGAGTACCTGGCGCGCATTCGCGGTTTGGGAACCCACATGGCCGTCATCGGCCATACCGACAAGGAGCTGGGCGCCAAAGTATCCTTCTGGTTACAGGAGTTTCGCTATCGCAAGGAGCGTTTTGACCAGAACATTCAGTTGCTTTCCAGTCAATACCTGCCCTGTATTCCAGGCTTGAAATCACTGCCCAACCTGAATATGAAGCTGAACTACTTCATCAGTCTGCTGGGCCATGAAATGACCTCGGAACGAACCTTTCAGGTTCCCAGCCACAAATTGTTTTTGATGGGCACTGAAATCATTGATGGCCATCTGGCAGTAATGGACCAGGCCAACGCCGTGGTGCGGGATCAGCTCTACGCCATGAACATGATGATGCTGGAAAGGCTGTCCGCCGAACCGGTCTGAGCACTGACCGGGAGCAGCCTACACTATATACACCAGCAACGCCGGCAGCAGGACAAACGACAGCAGTGTGGATATCACCACCATGCCCGCCACTACCTGCGGTTCACGGCCATAGCGTACCGCAAACAGATAGTTGAAGACCGCCACCGGCATGGCACTTTGTAAAATCACCACACCCCTTGCCACCCCGGTCAAACCAAACCCGGCGGCCACACCCCAACCGACCCCTACCCCAATTGCCAGGCGCAATAGAGCAAATGTAGCACTCTTGCCAAGCTGGGCGACCCGCATATTTGCCAGGCTCACCCCCAATGTAATGAGCATCAGCGGAATGGTCATGTCACCCAGCAGGGAAACAGTGTTCTGCAGCCAGCGGGGCAGCGACAGCTCTCCATAGATCATAATCAGTGCCGCGGCGATGGAATAAATGATGGGGTTGCGCACCATTTCCTGCAGCACCGACCGGCCACTGACCAGCGCGATTCCCAAGGTAAAGTGCACCAGGGAAAGCATCATAAAAACGGCAATTGCCAGCACCAGGCCCTGCTCGCCAAAGGCGAACAGGCACACCGGCAAGCCCATGTTACCGGCATTGGGAAACACCAACGGCCCCAGATAGGCGCGCAACGATTGACGGCTGAGGGCAATGACCACTGCCGCCAGCAAGAGGGTTGCCACGATCATAACCAGGGTCACCCAGAACATCTCCTCGATGACGGCACGGGAAACAGCGGCCCCGGTCATGGCAGACACCACCAGACAGGGTGCGCCCACACACATCACCAAGCGGGTCACCATATCCGTATCGTAGGGCACCTGAATCTTTTTCCAGACAAAACCCACTAAAATGCAGACCATCACCGGGCCCGTGATGGGTAACAGCGTTTGTAGCATAAGCCCCTGATTCGACTATGTTATGATGGCGCACAGTATAACCCATGGTATTGAATTGTCTCGATGAAACAGCCACCAAACCGATCCCGAATTGTTGAGAATGCCCAGATTGACTGGCAACAGAGCACCCCCATCTCGGAACAGTTCGAGGATGTGTACTTCTCACGGGATTGCGGCCCGGATGAAACACAGCATGTCTTTATCCATCACAACAGGTTGGAACAACGCTGGCGGGATGACTCGCTCTCCGGTTTCACCATTGCTGAAACCGGGTTCGGCACCGGATTGAACTTTCTCTGCACCGCCGATTATTGGCAGCAGCAAAAACATGCCGGCCACCTACCGATGAACGCCCACCTGCATTTTGTCAGTGTGGAAAAATACCCTTTGGCGCTGGCCGACATGCGCATTGCCAGCAGGCAATGGCCGCAATTGGTGAGCGTTACCGAACCGCTACTGGAACAATACCCCGCGCCCGTGCGTGGGGTACACAGACTGTATTTTGCCGGGCCCAATATTACCCTCACCCTGATCTTCGATGATGCCATTGCAGGATTTTCAGGTTTGGACGGACTGGTTGATGCCTGGTTTCTGGACGGGTTTGCGCCGGCCAAAAACCCGGATATGTGGCAGCCGGCGCTGTTTGAACACATTGGACGCCTGAGTTACGCGCCCACAACCGTCGCCACGTTCACTGCGGCTGGAGTGGTCAAACGGGGGCTGCGTGATGCCGGCTTCAAGGTGGAAAAAGTCGCTGGATTCGGTCGCAAGCGGGAGATGCTGCGAGGAGACTATCTACCCGCGCCAACACAGCAACGACAGCTACCGCCGGGCGACAAACCCTGGTTTCACTTTGATTACCAGGCGCAACGCAAAGCAACGGGCAGCGTTGCCGTAATCGGGGCCGGCATGGCCGGTGCCACCGCAGCCAACAGCCTGGCTCGGCGGGGTTGGCAGGTTACCGTGCTGGAACAGGAGCCCAGGGCGGCCAGCCAGGGCTCCGGCAACCCCACCGGCATCACCTTCACCAAACTGAGCCTGCACGATACCCCGCAAAACCGGTTTTATCAGTGGGCCTATCTATACGCCTGCCGTTATATTCAATCGACGTTTCTGGCGGCGGGTATTGAACCGGGTGTGGATTGGAACCTGAATGGCCTATTGCGACTGGCGTTTGATGCAAAAGAAGCAAGAGAGCAAGCCGCGCTTTTGGCTGAATCCTACTGGCCCCCATCATTACTGGAAAACCTGAGCCCCGCACAAATCCAGGAACGGCTTGGCATTGAAAGCCCCATTGGCGGCCTGATGCTGCACGGCGGTGGTTGGCTGCATCCGGCCGCCTGGTGCGATGTGTTGCTGTCGCATCCCAAAATAGAGCTGCTGACCTCACAATGCGTTACCCACTTGACCCCAACAGCAGGACGCTGGCGGGTGAATCAGCACGGCCCTTTTGATGCGGTGATATTGGCCAACGCCTTTGGCAGCGCCCGATTTCAACAATCCAGCCACCTGCCGCTGAAGCCCGTACGCGGCCAGATCAGCTATTTACCGGCCACTGCAGCCTCCCTAGAATGGCAACATGCGGTCAATTATCACGGTTATGTCAACCCCGCCCGAGCGGGGTTCCACTGTGTGGGGGCAACCTTTGATCCACGTTCAGAGGCGTCCACTGAGCGCCAGGAGGATCACCAGTGGAATTGCGATCAACTGCGCTCCACCCTGCCAGCCCTGGCTGAGGCACTGGGCCTGCCCCATGGGGGGCCGCTCCAGGGTCGGGTGGGATTTCGGTGCCAAACACCGGATTACCTGCCCATCATCGGCCCGTTGCCGGACGCCGAGGCTTATCGACAACAATTTGACGATCTGGGAAAAGGGTTCCTGAAGCGGGAGTTTCCCTTCGGCCCCTGCCACGACGGGCTGTTCATCACCTGCGGCCACGGCTCCAGAGGCATTACATCCACCTGCTTTGCCGCAGAGATTCTCGCCTCCTACTTAAGCGGTGAACCTCAACCGGCGGACCGGGAGATACTGTTTGCCATTCACCCTGCACGATTCCTGATTCGCAATATAATGAGAAGAACCTCATTGAAAACCACGGAGTTCAAATCATGATGCATCTCACGCCGTCAAACACGCTCTTTGGACTGCTGCTGACCCTGATGAGCATGACAACCACTGCAGACGAATTAGCCATCTATAAGAAGGATATGAGCCAGACCCAGGCACAGGAGGCTCTGGCGGCAGGCACCATAGTGGCCATCGATGTTCGCTCAGAGGCGGAGTATCAGGCCGGGCACGTTCCCGGAGCCATCAATGTGCCCCATAACCAGATTGATTCCCACTTGGCACAGATTAAACACCTGAAGGACCAACCGGTGCTGCTTTACTGCCGCAGCGGCCGTCGGGCCGGTCTTGCCGCCGCGACTTTATCTGAACTGGGTTTCAGTCAACTGTATCATCTCGAGGGTGACATGCAGGGCTGGACCAAAAAGCAGTTGCCGGAGGAAAAATAGCTTGGCAAGATGGTACGACGTTCCAACGCGTACGCATAACAATCATAAACAGAGTCGCGCTTGAAGACCGTTAACCTGCATCAACATACCATTCTCATCGTCAATGGTAATGACCATGACCGGATCGCGCTCAGTGACAGCCTCAATGACGCGGGCTTTGGTACTGTGGAAGCCAAAAATCCAAAACTGGCCGTTATCTATTTCAGGCAAATTCAGCCGGATCTGGTATTGATGGACCTGGACATGCCCGATGTACAGGGTGGATTGAAATTATGTGGTGTGTTAACGGCAGCAGCCAGAACCTCCAATACGCCCATCATCGTACTGTCAAAACACAACGACATGGAACTTGCTGCTACCGCCTTCGATGCCGGGGCTTCGGACTTTGTACTGCACCCGATCAACAACCTGATTTTAATCCAACGTTGCCGCTATCAGATTCGTTCCAGCCAAAACCTGATGTCGTTAAAGCGGCGGGAACGGATTCTTGAACACGCCGAACGTATGGCCCATATGGGCAGCTGGGAATGGGAAAGCAAAACCCGGCGGCTTTATGTATCAAAAGAATTCAACCGAATCCTGGGCTTTGAAGAAAATCACCAGACCAGCGTTCGGGATGTGCTCGATCGCCTGGATAATCAGGAAAGAAAAAAGATCATCGAGCATTTTCAGCAGACCAACAGCAAGCACCAGGGCAAGATTACATTGCATCATCGCCTGAAAAGTGACGCCGGCATCGGCCCCACCCTGCGCCACGAGGCCCGTTTTATTCTGCACGATGGCACGGACTACTCCGTTTACGGCACAATCCACGATATTACCGAGGAGGTAGCCCATAAAGATCAGGTGCTGCAACTGGCCTACTATGACGCCCTCACCCAACTGCCCAATCGTACCTTCTTCAAAACCCACCTGGACCATGCCATCAAACTGGCACGGGGTAGCGGGCATCTACTGGCTGTCATATTATTGGATCTGGACCTGTTTACGCGTATCAATAATTCACTGGGCCACGAAGCCGGCGATGAACTGTTGAAGAAAGTGTCCAACCGCTTGTTACGCATATTTGACGACAGCAAATGCACGGCATTGAACATGCGCGCCATCGATCCCCAGGCCCCCGATGAACCCATGACCGACAAAATCGCACGGCTGGAAGGCGATCAGTTTGCCATTCTGATCAATAAATTCACCAAACTGGATGAAGTCATCCTGTTCGTACAGAAACTGTTAAAACAGTTGGTCACACCGTTCACCTTACAGGGTAACAATATTGTTTTAACGGCAAGCGCAGGCATTGCCCTCTATCCGGTAAACGGCCTGGGCACCGAAATGCTGCTGCGCAATGCGGATGCCGCCATGCATTTTGCCAAATCCCAGGGGCGCAACAACTTTCATTTTTACTCCAGCGACATTGACTTCAAGTCCAAAGAAAGGCTATCCGTCGAGAACGATTTACGTCACGCCATTCGCCATAATGAGCTGGAGCTGCATTATCAGCCCAAGCTGCACCTAAAGTCCGGCAGCATCCATTCGGTGGAAGCATTGGTGCGCTGGAATCACCCGGTGCGTGGCCTGGTAAGCCCCTCCCAGTTTGTACCCATGGCCGAGGAAATCGGCTTGATTAACGAATTGGGAGAATGGCTGATCAACAAAGCATGCCTGCAGGCCAAACGCTGGAATGAGGATGGACGGCCCCCGATCCGTATCGCTATCAACCTGTCACCGATTCAGATTCGCGGCAACTCGTTGGTGCAGATGATTCGCAACGCGCTGCTCACCTACCGCCTGGCACCTTCACAGCTGGAAGTGGAAATCACTGAAACCGTGCTTTTGGAAGATACCAACCGCGTCTTGCGGACACTGGATGGTATTCGCAACCTGGGGGTAAAGGTAGCATTGGATGACTTTGGCACGGGTTATTCGTCGCTCAGTTATTTAACCCGGTTCCCGTTCAATACGTTGAAAATCGACCGCAGTTTTGTTTCGCAATGCACTCAGCAAGGACAGGCAGCAGCCATCATCCACACCATCATTCAACTGTGTAAAAATCTTAACCTGGAAGTGGTGGCTGAAGGTGTGGAGCAGTTTGAAGAATTGAAATTTCTATTGGATCATCGTTGTGATGTGGTGCAGGGGCATTATTTCAGCCCGGCGTTAAGTGCGTCGGAACTCACCGACTATATTGAAAAGCAGTCCTGGGTTTCGTTATTGCCTGACTCAATGGGTTCCAGGCTACCCGAGCATTAACCACCGGCTGCGCGCCACTGCTGTGCAGTTACAATGTGTACGCTATCCATTTCCTGATCGTAAACGATGAGGTATTCCTTCTTTTTTATACCGGCCACCACCTGGGATACCTTACGTGACAGCTCGATTTCCTGCTCGCCATAATCGGTACCATCACGGGTAACAAACTCCTCAACCAGCCTCTGCAGAGTATCCTCTGCCAACTGATCCCAGGGAACTTCAATCAGATTTTCCATCAAGCTCTTCCACCAGTTGAACCCGCAAAACACCTTCACCAAACTCTTCGATCACCTTGGCAATCACCTTTGGGTCCAGCAACATCACCCGCTTGGAATCTACCACCTGCTGCAACAAATCCGAAATAATAGACAGGCATTTAACCCGGGCGAACTGTTTGTCATCAGCGGGAATCACATACCAGGGCGCAGATTCGGTGGCGGTCTTATTCAACATGTCCTCGTAGGCACACTGGTAATCTGCCCAAAAGCGGCGGCTGTCCAGATCCGCCGGGGGAATCTTCCAACGCTTGGTGGGCTCGCGCAAACGCCCCATAAAACGCTCATACTGTTCATCCTTGGAAAGGTTCAGAAACAGCTTGATCAGCACCACGCCGTCATCGGTAAGTTGACGTTCAAACTCCTGCAATTCACGATAAGCGCGGCTCCACTCCTCCTTTTTGGCGAAACCTTCAACCCGCTCCACCAACACCCGACCGTACCAGGAACGATCAAAGACAGTAATTTCACCCGGTTCCGGGAGCTTTTGCCAAAACCGATACAGATAATGACGGGATTGCTCCCAATCCGCCGGTGCACCAATGGGCCATACGCGCACACCCCGGGGATCCAAATGCCGGGTCAACCGACGAATGACTCCACCCTTGCCCGCCGTATCGGTGCCTTCCATTATAATGATGACCCGTTTGCCACTGCGAAACAGAGCCTGCTGCGAGCGCAGTAACTGCAACTGCAGGTTGTCTATCTTGTCCCTAGGTTTCTCGACTTTGCGTGTGGGAACGGTGCCCAGATCGTTAAGCTTGACAGGATCACCGGTCAATTTCACCACTTTCACCGTTCTTCCCCTCTTTGCGAATCGGCTCAAACAACAGCGGATACAGGAAATCCTGAAACTCCTCTATCATTCGATCCATCGTGGACTTGTCTTCCATGATAATACCGCGCTTGTTCTGTTCATAGCCAATCAACTGTTTGGCCAGATTGTGGAAAATGGTGATACGCTTTTGCAGATACAATCGGCTACCCTGATCCAGAAAGGGTTCCAACGCATAATAGGATTTGGCCAACTGGTGTAACGCAGCGTCCAGGTCCTGCGCGTTTTTTCTCCCTACACTGTTCCAGGCATCCGACAGTGCTCCCATAAAATCGGCATAGTGTTTTTGCCGAACCTCAAAAGTACGTTCAAAGCGTGCTGACTGGGCCTGCTCATAGAGAAAATGCGCATACTGATCCATGAACTTGGTCTGGGTACGCTCCTGCAATTGCTGCGCCCGAATCAACTGAGCACCGGCCACCTTGGTCACTTCATAGTTGAGATAAGCCATATAAGCCATCAGTGCAAAGGCCAATATGACCAGAATCAGGCTGAACAGCGGGAATCGGTTTTCCTTTAAGGTTACCACGGGATGATTGGTCGGCTCAGTCACGGTGCCTCCTCGTTTCGATGCGGCCAGGTTTCAAGCCGGTTCAATTCCATTGTCTTTGAGCAGCGCAATAAAGGCAGACTCATCCAGAACCGGCACCCCCAGGGATTCCGCTTTGGCTAACTTGGATCCGGCCTTTTCGCCGGCCACCACGGCATCACTCTTCTTTGACACGCTGCCACTGACTTTTGCTCCCAGCTGCAACAGATATTGTTTCGCCTCATCCCGGGTCATTTGACTGAGAGTACCGGTCAAAACGTAGGTTTTCCCTGCCAGCGGCAGAGCATCACGGTCAATGGCTGCCTGTTCCTGCCAGTGCACACCGGCGGCAATCAATGCATCAATGATTTCCAGGTTGTGGGATTGCTGGAAAAAAGTCGCAACATGATCCGCCACGATGGGCCCCACATCCGGCACCTCTTGCAAGGCTTCCGCATCGGCCTGCTTGATGGCATCCAGGTTGCCAAAGTAATTGGCAAGGTTCAGCGCTGTGGCTTCACCCACTTCACGAATGCCCAGCGCAAACAGAAACCGTGGCAACGTGGTGGCTTTGCTCTTCTCCAGGGCAGCAATCAGATTGGCAGCGGACTTCTCGCCCATGCGTTCCATGGCTGCCACCTGTTCCGCCCGCAGGTTGAACAGATCGGAGACATGGGCAATCAGCCCCTGATCCACCATCTGCTCAACCAGCTTATCCCCCAGGCCATCAATGTCCATGGCTTTGCGGGAAGCGAAATGCTTGATAGCCTCTTTCACCTGCGCCTGACAGAACAGGCCCCCTGAACAGCGGGCCACCGCCTCGCCTTCGGGCTTGATGATGTCAGAACCACAGACCGGGCATTGGCTGGGTAGCGCCACAGCCATGGTCTTGTGCGGACGCCGCTCCAGAACCACTTTTACCACCTTGGGAATGACATCCCCGGCACGATGCACGATCACCGTATCGCCCTTGCGTACATCCATTCGCGCCACTTCATCCATGTTGTGCAGGGTTGCATTGCTGACCGTGACCCCACCAACAAATACCGGTTCCAGCCGGGCCACCGGCGTAATGGCTCCGGTTCGCCCCACCTGAAACTCCACATCCAGCAAGGTGGTGAGTTCCTCCTGGGCAGGGAACTTATGGGCAGTAGCCCAACGCGGAGCGCGGGATACAAAGCCCAGTTCCCGTTGCAACCTGATGTCGTTTACCTTGTAAACAATACCATCAATCTCATAATCCAGATCGAGCCGTTTTGCCAGAATACGATCGTGATACTGTTGCAATGCCTGGGCACCCACTACCGTTTCTATCTCTGGATTGATGCGCATCCCCCACTGTTTCAACAACATCAGGTTACCGTAATGAGTCGCCGCCAACTGGCCGCCTTCCACATAACCCACACTGTAGCAGTACATGTCCAGGGGACGTTTGGCGGTAATACTGGAATCCAGTTGCCGAAGGCTGCCAGCGGCGGCATTGCGGGGATTGACGAAGGTTTTCTCACCGTTTTCCTGCGCGGTTTTATTAAGCTGTTCAAAACCGGCTTTGGGCATGAACACTTCCCCTCGCACTTCTAATATCTGCGGGTAATCCTCGCCCCATAGACGCAGGGGTATCGAATCGATGGTGCGAATGTTCTGGGTTATGTCCTCACCGGTTTGACCATCACCCCGGGTTGCGGCCTGCACCAGGACACCCATCTCATAAAGCAGGCTTACCGCCAGGCCATCCAGTTTCGGCTCACACACGTATTCGATTTCGTCATCCTGATGCAGGCGTTCCCGCAGACGCCGGTCAAACGCCACCAACTCTTCCTCGCTGAACACATTGTCCAGGGACAACATGGGCAGGCGGTGCTGTACCTGCTGGAACGCCTGCAGTGGTTTATCCCCCACTCTTTGGGTTGGAGAATCCGGCGTAATCAGATCGGGGTGTTCGCTCTCCAGCTGCTTGAGCTGCCGGAACAGTCGATCGTACTCAGCATCAGGAATGGAAGGTTCATCCAGCACGTAATATTTGTAATTGTGCTCGCGAAGCTGCTGGCGCAGTTGCTCGATTTGTTGTTCTACTGAGGGCATGTGGTTATCCAGCTCTTTGATTTTTATGCTGGAATTATACACGTCGGGCGCTGCAGTCACGACGCCCGACGGGAAGATTTGCGCAGCCGATTGACAGGCTCAATTACAACTGTTTCTGACTGGCTTTGTAGGACAGGAAACGACGCTCAAAATCCAGAACCCGTTGCCGATAGTGTTCGGCGGTCTGCTGCCGCATAATATTGTGATGCTCGTCCTTAACGTCGGCATCCAGCAGATTGGCAATCTTTCGGGCTGAGTCCATCATGATCTCAAAGGAATGTATGGGGCGCTTGGGCCCGGGCAGTTTCATGAACATGCAGATCCCGGGGGTGCTGAACTCTTCCATCCGATCCACATCAAACACTCCGGGTTCCACCACATTGGCGGCGCTGAACAAAAGGCTACCTTTACCGCTGTGTTGCTCATAACGGTGAAAGATATTCATATCGCCAAAGCGAAAGCCGCAGGAAAGCATGACCCGCAGCAGATCGTTTCCGGCAAGTTCCCCTTGCCGGGCCATCACATTCACCACCAGAACCTCCTGCAATTCCGGGTCAATTTCCACTTCTGACGTCGGTTGCGTAACGGTTCTGGCACCGGTTTTCTTCGCCAGTTTGGACTGCTGTTCTGCCCGCGAGGCAATCAGCAGATCATCGTCGGCGAATAAATCATCCTGCGTATGGGCATCGCCCTCGGCCTGCACCAGGTCGTCTACGTATTCCTGTTCTGGTGAGGAGGGTTGTTCTACGGCAGGGTTGCGCTCTGCGGTGACGTTTTCTCGTTCATAGGCCACCTCGGTCTCGTCCAAGGCAGAGCCAAAGTGTTCACCCAATTCGGGTTCAGGCTGTGCATCCGCCGGCTCCGCGGCTGCAATAGAGCGGCGTACGCTCAGTGGAATTTTACGGGCTCCACCATTGGGCAATTCACCACGATAGTGCTCCCAATCATCTTCACAGCTGCCGCCAATCTCTGAAGGCAATTCCAGCTCACCAAGCTTGGATTTGCGCATACGGCGGTACCCATCTGCCAATATGCCTGCAATCACCACCAGACCTACCAATATCAAGACTTCTCTCAGTCCGAATTCCATCAGTCGAATCCTCGCGTCTTCTCTGTGGTATCTGCTCGATTACACTCTGACTGTCGATTTTCTACATCTATCAGAAACATAGAGCATATCCAATAAAAATAAAGCAAATACGTCAAATATTCGTTAATTACGCCACGGCCATGGCAGCGGCTTCTTCCACATCCACTGTCACCAGCCGGGACACCCCCGGCTCATGCATGGTAACCCCCATCAATTGATGGGCCATTTCCATGGCAATCTTATTGTGAGTAATGTAGATGAACTGAACCCTGGAGGACATTTCCTCAACCATGCGCGAGTAACGGCCCACATTGGCATCGTCCAGTGGTGCATCCACCTCATCCAGCATACAGAACGGCGCCGGGTTCAACTGGAAGATTGAAAACACCAGAGCAATGGCGGTCAACGCTTTTTCGCCACCGCTCAGCAGATGAATGGTGCTGTTCTTTTTACCGGGCGGACGCGCCATGATCGCCACTCCGGTGTCCAGTAAATCATCACCGGTCAATTCAAGGTACGCATGACCACCACCAAACACTTTGGGGAACAGTTCCGACAGGCCGGAGGTGACTTTATCGAACGTTTCCTTAAAGCGGGTACGGGTTTCCCGGTCAATTTTTCGGATGGCGTTTTCCAGTGTTTCCAGCGCCTGGATCAGATCGTCATGCTGAGCATCCAGATAATTTTTACGCTCCGATTGCGATTTGAATTCGTCGATTGCCGCCAGGTTGATGGCACCCAGACGGGAGATGCGGACACCAATGCGCTCCAGCTCCTGAGTCCAGTCCGTTTCGTTGGCCTCCTGCGGTAATTCCTCCACGACGGTTTCCAGATCAAACTGGGATTCTGTTAGTTGCGCTTGCAGGTTTTCACGCTGCACCCGCATCCCCTGCCAGTCCATGCGGTGACGTTCCAGCTCGGAACGAACGCCTTGGGCTGCCTGTTCGGCTTCGCCGCGTTTTTTCTCAGCCGCCCGCAATGTGTGCTCACATTCTTCCTGGGCGCGGCGTGCCGCCGTTAACTCCTCTTCCACCGTCAGGCGGGCTTCCAGTTTTTCTTCCAGTTCCGCCTGCAGTTCCACAAACGGATCATCACCCAGGGCCAGTTGCTCTTCGATACCGCTGCGCCGCTCCTGCATGGTGGCGAGCTGTTGACGCAAGCGCTCCAGCCCCTGCTTGAAGGAATCCTGTTTCGACTTTAATTGCTGTACCTGCAATGCCAACTGATGAGCGCGATCCTTGCCACCACGGGCCGATTGTTTCACCTGATCCAAATGATGCTTGATGTCATCCCGCTGCTTGAGCAAGGCTTCCCGCTGATCGGTATCCTTGGCCATAACATCCATGGCTTCCTGCAATACCAAACGCGCTTCACCCAGGCTTTCCTGCTCATGAGCCTGTTGTTCGCGACACTCATCCAATTCATTACTGATGCGTTCGCGACGCATACTGAATTGTTCCAGACGCACCTGTTTGGCACTCAGCTGGGCTTTCAAATCGGAGATCGAACGGCTGTAATCGGTCAGTTCACGCTGGGCTTGTTCGCGGCGCTCTTCCAGTTCCCGCAGTGATTCCCGACCTTCCGTCAGTGTTTCTGTCAGGTTGTCCACGGTGGCTTCCAGCTCTTGCAGCCGGATCTGTGCGGATTCCAATTCTTTCTGCCGCTTCAGGACACTGTCTTCCTGATTGCTATCGCGGGCCACACGCATCCAGTTGGGGCCGATCCAGATGCCGTCCGGGGTAATCAATGATTCGCCGCCTCGAAGCTGTCCGCGCAATTGCAGTGCCCGGGCAATATCATCGGCAATATAGACCCCGGCGGTCAGCGCTTTGGCCGTGTCTTCGCCCTGCACTTTGTCCGCCAGGGGCAGCAGATACTGATTGCCGGGCATGCTGGGATGCTGACTGGTATCCAGAAACGATACCACCCCCTTTTCCAGGCCACTGACCACCGCCGTCACTGCATCCAGGCCATCCACACACACGGCCTGCAGGTAGTCGCCAAGTACGGTTTCAACGGCTTTTTCCCAACCGCTGTCAGCGCTCACCTGCTGCGCCAGGCGGGGTTTATCATCCAGGTTGTTCTGCGCCAGCCATTCCACCAGATCGGATTCACCCATGGCCGCCTGCTGCAGGGCTTCCAGTGAAGCGTGGCGACCTTTGAGGGTTTGCAACTCACTTTTCGCCTGATCCAGCTCCAGGTTGATCTGGTTGTTGTGCTCGCGCCGGGTTTTCATTTCCTCCTGCACGGTCAGCACGCCGGCCTGCATGTCCTCGATTTTCATGTCCGCTTCCGCCATGCGCTCTTCCAGCATGGCCACCTCTTCTTCCAGCGGACCGGCGGACAGCGTTTCCTGCTCGCCTTTGAGACGCTCAATTCGATCCCGCAGACGCTCCACGGACTGTTCCAGGTGCTGAATACGGGATTGCTCCACCTGCGCCCGCTGCCGGGGTTCGTTGGCCTGGTGATTGAACTCGTCCCATTCCACCTGCCACTGCTGCATGCGCTCCTCGGCTTCATGCAGGTTGTCGTTGGCAGCGTCGGATTCTTCTTTGACCAACTCATAGTGAGGCTCGATTTCCGTCAGTTCGATGCTGACTTCTTCCAGCTGCTCCTGATCCATGCGGATCTGTTCTTCGCCGGCCTTGCAGGCTTCAATGGTCTGCTGCAGGTCGTTACGCAGCTGATTGCCCCGCTCCTTGGTATGCTGGATGGACTGTTCCACCCGCGCGATGTCGGCGCCCAGACCATAATAGCGGCCCTGCACTTCATTCAGCTTGTCGCTTAATTCGTGATGTTGTTCGCGCTGCTGCTCGATCTGGGCGTCCATGGCCCGTTGATCGGCGATGCAGGCTTCCAGTTTTACCTCCAGGTCACGAATCCGGGATTCGCTGCCCTGGACCTTGTCATTCAACGCCTTCCATTTCAACGCCTGCAGTTGCGCCCGCACCAGACGCTCTTCCTCTTTGAACTGCTTGTACTTTTCAGCCGCCGCAGCCTGGCGTTCCAAATGCTGTAACTGCCGCCCCAGCTCTTCCCGCAGATCCTCCAAACGCTCCAGGTTTTCGCGGGTACGACGCATCCGGTGCTCAGTTTCCTTGCGCCGCTCCTTGTACTTGGAGATACCGGCTGCCTCCTCGATGTATACCCGCAGCTCATCCGGCTTGGCTTCAATCAGGCGGGAAATCATACCCTGCTCAATGATGGCGTAACTGCGGGGCCCCAGGCCGGTGCCGAGGAAAATATCGGTGATGTCCTTGCGGCGGCATTTGGTGCCGTTGAGGAAATAATTCGACTGGCCATCCCGGGTTACCTGACGCTTGATGGCAATTTCGTTGTAGCTGGCGTATTCCCCGATCAGGCTGTTGTCGCTGTTATCAAACACCAGTTCCACCGACGCCTGAGTGGTGGGCTTGCGGGAGTTTGAGCCATTGAAAATAACATCGGTCATGGATTCACCGCGCAGGTGCTTGGCGGAGCTTTCACCCATTACCCAGCGCACGGCGTCGATCACGTTGGACTTACCGCAGCCATTGGGACCGACAACAGCACTGAGGTTGTTTGGAAACGACACAGTGGTGGGGTCTACAAACGATTTAAATCCGGCAAGTTTGATCGATTTCAGGCGCATGAATCGTCTTTTTCCTTATTGGAATTTGTTCAGCCACTATACAAATAGGCTTTATTTTTAACCTGTTATGGTCTTAATAACAAACCGCCTATTGTAGCGGGTTTTAGCGCCAGCACCACCCTGAGAGGCGGGTAAAAATACCGAATATTTATAGGAGCTTAAATTGGCTTAATGGGCAGCCGGGGCCAGAATGTGGTAGGGTTTCGCGCAGTTACCAAGCAGGAGCGTTAAGCCATGATCCAGGAATTGCGGGAAGGGGTTAATTGTGTGTCGGAGGGCTTCAACCTGGCCAAGCGCCGCAGTCTGCGCCCCTACATGATTGTGCCTTTGATCACCAACATACTGTTGTTTGCCATCAGCGGCTATCTGGTTACCAGCTATGCCTACGAATGGATTGCCGGCTGGACCACGTCCGTGGACCTATGGAGTTGGTTGGACTGGTTGGAACCCTATATTGATCAGATCCTTTCGGCGCTGAAGTGGCTGATCTTTGCCATTATCATCCTGGGGCTGCTGTTCATTATGGGGTCCACCTTTACCATGTTGACCCACCTGGTGGTGGGGCCCTTCATCGGCATACTGGGGGAAAAGGCAGAACGGGAGCTACACAACCCGGATTACCCCCAACATACCGTGGCTCAGGTGGTCATGCGTTCCCTGGCCCGGGAATGTCGCAAGCTGGTCTATTGGCTGGTGCGCGCCATCGGTCTGGCTGTGCTGTCACTGATTCTGTATTTTATCCCCGGCGTGAATGCCGTGGTCCCCATACTCTGGTTTATGTTCGGATCCTGGATTCTGGCCATGCAGTACCTGGACGTGCCGGCTGACAATAACGGCCGCAGCTTTCAAGAGGTGCTGGTGTTAATGCGCCAACACCGGGCTGCCGTGATGGCGTTTGGCGCGGTGGTCATGGCGTTAACTTCCCTGCCCATCATCAACCTGTTTATCATTCCCGTTGCCGTGTGCGGTGGCGTGGTCTTTTGGGTAAGAAAGGTACAACCAGAGATGGTTTGATGCGTTTTTGTTTTCAGGCTGCCTCAAGCAGGGGCAGCCGCTCCGCTTTCCAGCCGCTTAAGGACCGTGTCGCACTGGTGCTCGCCGAACTGGATCAGCTTCTGCTCTGCCCCATCCACATCGCGTTCCAATATGCAGGCCATCAGTTCGCGGAAAAACATCATGGAAGCATCGATCTCGGCCTGATCCAGATTGATGGCGAAGTAATAAGTACGGCGCACGGCAGGCTGCAGATCCTCCAGCATATCTTCCAGGTAGGGGTTATCCACGAAGCGATAGGCCATACGGGCAAAATTGAAGGTGGCATCGTAAAACTTCATGACCTGCCCGTTGGCCACATAGCCTTCCATCAGCTGCAGCAGCTCAAGGAACGGGTCCAGCTCACCCTCTTGCCAGTTCTGTGTGGCCCGACGGCAGAGTTGCCCGATCAAAAGTATGTTCATTTCATAAACATCACGGACGTGCTTAGGGGTCATCTCAGAGACCACTGCCCCCTTTCTTGGCACGATATCGATCAGATAACGGCGGGCCAGGATCAGATAGGCTTCACGCACAGAGCCACGGCTGACATTCAGTTCATTGGCGACGCGGAGTTCCTGAATTCGGTCACCGGATTTTAACTCCCCAGTGATAATCAGTTGACCAAGATGTTGAGCAATCTGCTCGGAAAGGCTGTCTGGCGCTTTAAAGCTCATGTTAGAGAGGCTACTTCTTGTATTGTGTGTATTATATCCATTGAGCATGTCGTTGCGCATGCCAGCGTGGAGTTTCCGCATTGCCACCAACCCCGTCAAGTTTTTCTACAGCAAACCACTCAACCAGGGATTACCCCTGGTTCAACCCATGCATTGTCCAACAATCATACAAATACTGCAAAATATTCATTTATGTTCTTAATTCACTAAGAAAAACAACCGAATATGATCATACTTCAGGCCAATTCATAGCCCCTGGAAGTATGGTATACCTTACTTTTCTGCCCGAAAATGGGGTTTCTTACACCGGCGGGCTTTTTATCAAGAGGGAATCTAGCATGCTGACCAATATAAGAAGATTAATGTTGCTGGCGATTACGGTACTGGTGCTGCCGGTGCAGGCCAGTGATTATATCAAGCGCACCGTCTGTGTCTGGGATATTGTGGGCCGCGGCGGCCCCATCGCGCAGGCGGTAGAGGAATTCAATCTGGAAGCCATCAAATGGGGGGTGGAATTTGATCTGGTGGTCAATTCCAGCGAAAAGATCATCGTGGAACAGTTCCGCTCCAAACAATGCGATGCAGCGTTTCTCTCTGAGCTGCGCATTCGAAATTTCGTCAAATTCACCGGTTCATTGTATGCCGTCGGAGCCATGCCCGAGCGCCGCCACCTGGAGCTGATGTATCAGTTACTGGCCTCACCACAAATGGCCGACAAAATGCGCGTGGGCCCGTTTGAAATCGCCGGCATAGCACCCGCCGGTGAAGTCTATGTGTTCGTGCGGGATAAAAGCATCAACAGCCTGGACAAAGCCGTGGGGCGCAAGATCGCAGTATTGGGTGACGACGTTTACCAACAGCAAATGGTCGAGCTGATCGGCGGCACACCCATCAGCGTCACCGAAGCCACCGCCGGCAGCATGTTCAATAACGGCGCCGTGGATGTGATGCCAGCGCCGGCTGTGGCCTACAATCCGCTGGAACTCTACAAAGGCCTGGAGCCCAAAGGCGGCATCATTGATTATCCGCTGGCGCAGATTTCCGGTCAGTTGATCATCTGGCATGAGCGCTTTCCCGAAGGATTCGGGCAAAAATCCCGTGAATATCACTTCGCGCAATTTGATCGCATCATGAAAGAGGTGGAATCAGCCGCCAAGGCCATTGATCCCAAATGGTGGGTAAACATCCCTGATGCAGACAAAGCCAACTATGAAAAATTGATGGAGGATGTGCGCATTGAAGCCGTGAAAGCCGATTACTGGGATGGTGAGATGATCAAGCTGCAGCGCCGGGTTCGCTGCAAGTTCGATCCCACCCGGGCGGAATGCGCCAAACCCCGTGACGTTCTTTAAGCAGCAACGCTGATTACTGGGGCGGTTTTGGTTATTGGGGTACCTTTTTCGGGTGCCCTGCTTTCTCCAGCGCTTCCTGTACTTCTGGCGGCACATAATTTTCATCGTGTTTGGCCAGCACTTCGTCTGCCTCCACCAGTGTGCCACTGATCAACTTACCGTTGGCGATTATGCCCTGCCCCTCCCGAAACAGATCCGGCAGAATCCCCGCATAACGCACCGTAATCTGTTCTGCGTTGTCGGTCAGGTCAAAGGTAACCTGTAAATCGTCGCCCCGTTTGACACTGCCGGGTACCACCAGCCCACCAACACGAATCCGCCGTTCAATGGGCGCCTTGCCTTCCGCAATTTCAGACGGCGTGAAAAACAGGTTGATGTTTTCCCGCAGGGCAAAGGTAATCAAAGCGGTAGACAGGCCCACTGCTGCCAGCACACCCAGCACAATAATCAATCGTTGTTTACGTTTTCGATTCATGACTCTGCCTGCTCCCGCTTGGCCTTACGTTTGATTTCTTCCACCAGCCCTTTGCGCCGTATTATCGGCGCCAGTATATTGGCCACCACCACCAGCAGTGTGATGCCATAGGCAGACCATACATAGGGGCCGTGTTTGCCCATTGCCATAAAATCTGCAAAGGTTTCGAATGCCATCAGGATACTCCCACCAGTTTCTTCACCCAACTGCTACGCTGTTCCCGCGACAGGATTTCACAACGGGTGGACAAGATGACCAACGCCCCAAACAGACAATAGAAGCCGGCAATGCAGGTCAGCAAGGTATACAGCATTTCCGGATCAATGGCGGAACTGGTCATTCTTATAGACGCCGGCTGGTGCAGGGTGTTCCACCATTCCACTGAATACTTGATAATCGGCAGGTTCACCGCTCCCACAATGCTCAACACGGCAGTGGCGCGGGCCGCGGACTGGGCGTTTTCAATGGCGGCGTTGAGCGCCATCACCCCCAGGTACAAAAACAATAATATCAGCATGGATGTGAGCCTGGCATCCCACACCCACCAGGTGCCCCAGGTTGGCTTACCCCAGATGGAACCGGTTACCAGGCAGATAAAAGCGAAAGAGGCACCGATGGGGGCAACGGACTTGGCCACCATTTCGGCCATCTTCATACGCCATACCAGCACAATGACACCTGCCACGGCCATCATCACATAGCCGGCCATGGCAATGCTGGCGGCCGGCACATGAATGTATATAACCCGGTAACTGTTGCCTTGATATTTTTCCGGTGGGGCAAAACCCAAACCATAGATCAACCCCGGAATCAGCAACAAGACCGACAGGGCCACCAACCAGGGCAGCATTTTTCCGGTTAGATCGTAGAAATACCGGGGTGATCCAAACTTGTGATACAGCCTTTTCAGGTATTCGAACACAGGAACCTCAAACTCAATTCAATCTACTGACTGGTCACGCTGATGCGTAACGCTGTGCCAATGGCAAAGGGGGCGAAGGTGAGCGTCAAAATCAGAAACGCCCCCAGGTATGCCAGCTGCCCGGCATAGGGTAAGGTCAGGGACGCTGCTTCCACCGCACTGGTGCCGAAAATCAAAACCGGAATGTACAGAGGCAGGGCAATCACCGCAATCAATACCCCCCCTTTGCGCAACCCCACGGTCAGCGCTGCACCAATCGCACTGATCATACTGAGCACCGGAGTGCCCAGCAGCAGACTGTAAAGGGTCACCATGATGGTATCGCCGTCCATAAACAACATGACGCACAACACCGGCGCCACCAGAATCAACGGGACCGCGGTCACCAGCCAGTGGGCCAACATCTTGCCGAACGCCAGTACAAACAGTGGCTGCGGGCTCAGCAACGCCAGTTCCAGCGAGCCATCATCAAAATCCTGACGAAACAGACTGTCCACCGACAGCAGCGTGGACAACAGCGCCGCAATCCAGATCACACCAGGGCCGATCTTCTGCAGGGTTGATGGTTCCGGACCAATTCCCAGAGGGAACAGCGCAATCACCATAACGAAGAAGAACAAGGGATTAACCATGTCGGTACGCTGGCGAAAAGCGATCAGCAGATCCCGCTTCATCACCGCCAACATTCCCGCCCACAGGGAAGGAACCTCTTCCACCACCACCTTTTCCGACACTATAGAATCCGCCATGTTCCCCTTCCGTGCCCTAACTGCAGTTTACGAAGCGCGGGTAGATCCAGGGCGTGGTGCGTTGTGATCAAGACCGAGCCACCGGCTGCAGCATGGCCCTGAATCAGACGCTCCAGCTCGGCCACCCCGCTTCGGTCAATGGCGGTGAATGGTTCATCCAGCACCCATAAACGGGCCGGTTCGATATACAGGCGCGCCAATGCCACGCGCCGTTTCTGGCCCGCTGAGAGACTGTAAACCGGCACATCCTCAAAGCTGAACAAACCCACTTTGGCCAGGGCCTGCTCGATCTGCGTATCCAGCCCTTTCAATGCCGGTGATACGCCTTTCAGCTGAAGTATCCAGCGCAGGTTTTCGCGGGGTGAAAGCGAGGACTTCACCCCCGTCAGATGGCCGAAATAGAGCGTTTCACGGCGAAACAGGGTATCGACTTTGTGGCGCGGTGAGCCTTGCCAGCGAATATCCCCTTCGTAGTCATCAGACAAGCCGCACAAAACACGCAACAAGGTGGTCTTACCACTGCCATTGGGCCCCTCGATCTGCATCACCTCCCCCGGCTGCAAGGAGAAATCCAGATCCTGGATCAGAACCCGGTCATCCCGCTCACAAAAAAGGTTTGCCGTCTGCAATAACGCTGTTGCCACAAATTCAGCCTAAGGTTTTTTGGTTACCAGTGCTCAAAGCGGCCCATTATAACCAAACTTTGCCCGGCTTGCCGTTATCTATTTGCGCGGGCGGTTTGCAGAACAGGACACCATCCCCTACCATTGGCTCCCTTTCCTTACCTCACCGCACAGCTTCACCATGGACATAGATGCACTGCATTTGTTCCTGCTGATCGCCTCCGGCGTCGCAGCGGGTTTTGTGAATACCATTGCCGGCGGTGGCTCCATATTTACCCTGCCTGCCCTGATTCTGCTGGGAATGCCGGCGGATGTGGCCAATGGCACCAACCGCGTTGGCGTGGTGATGCAATCCCTGGCTGCCGTACGCGGCTTTGACCGGCACAAAATGCTGGAGCGCGCGGCCGTTGTACCCATTGTGCTACCCACTATTGGCGGGGCCCTGGTGGGCTCCGCCGTGGCCTCGGTGATTCCGGTGCCGGTGTTGAAACCGGTGCTGCTGGCCACCATGATGGCCATGACCCTGCTGATTGTGCTGAAACCCGGCACCATTCCCGATCTTCATGAAACCGCCTTAAGCCCAGGCCAGCGGCCATCGGCATTTGCCTGGCTGTTTCTGGCGGGCTTGTACGGTGGCTTTGTGCAGGCCGGTGTGGGGTTCATACTGCTCACCGCGCTGGCCGGTGTATTGCGCTACGATCTATTGCGGGCCAATGCCCTGAAAATGATGTGCACGCTGGTGTTCAGTGTGGTGGCCCTGGCGGTGTTTATTGCGCAAGGGCAAGTGCTCTGGATTCCGGGGTTGATCGTTGGTGCGGGCTCTATCATCGGGGTGCAGTTGAGCGTCCGCTTCGCCATCAATGCAAAACAAAAGACCCTGAAATGGATCCTGCTGGCGATGGCCATGCTGGTGTGTGTCGCCGCCCTGCTCAAATAGCAAAAACAGGGCAGGAAACCGAACTATACTAGGGTCATGAACCGCATTTTGGTGTCTCGCCCATGATTGACCTGCCGAAAAGCCCCGGTGGCTCCGGCCAGACCAGCACCTCACCCGTGTCGGAACTGAAGGCGGCGGATCTTGCCCGCCAGCAGGTAAACCAGACCATTCAGGCCGTGGTGCTGGAAGCCAAACTGGCCCAGGCAAGCGGCAACCATGACAAAGCGGTGTATGAGATCCTGCTGCGCGCCAATGCTGCAGCCGCCAGCTCCCCCCCTCTGGCCATGTCGGCCAAAGCCGCACCGGCCGCCGCCCAGCCGCTTACCCAAATCAGCGCCGAAGCCATTAACCAATTACGCCAGGGGCAAACGCTCCTGATCAGAACCCATGCCGGTTTCCCCATTGCAGAGGGGACTCAGTTACTGGCTACGGCCTCACCAATCCGCGGCATCGTCATCAACCAGATTCTGCCGGCCAAAGTGGCTTCCACCATCACTCAGGCACTGCGTCAACTGGTCCCCCAGCAGCAAGGTTTGAATCCATTGTTTCAATTGCTGGAACAGATCAGTGCACGGCCTTTGGAGCCCGCCCACCGGGGGGCCCTTAATTTACCCGCGCTGACCTCAGCCCTGCTGCAACTACTGCCGAAACCGGAACAACTGAAAACAGCAGAGCAGGTTCGCCAGGCCATTAACAACAGCGGGCTGTTCCTGGAAAACAAATTTTACCAAGCGGTCCGAAGCAACGTGACGGCGTCTGCCACACCATCACACCCGGGCCATAGCACTGCCCTAACATTAGGTGACGGCCTACGACAGTTATCACAACGGGTGATAGACGCCGTGGGCGGGAAAGCCACACCGGCATCTGATGCCTCCCGCCCCAACGGCGCAATGGACTTGGGCAATGTGGCAGCCCGTGACCTGAAGCAGGCGCTGCACCACTTGCAAGGCCGCCTGGAACACGCTGAGTCAGCGCTGAAACAGGCGGCAGCAACAGCCACTAAGCCCGCGCCGAAGCCCGCTGCAAGCGAACCTGGGGCGGGCAAACCACTTGCCGGCAATCCCACTGGCAAAGCCGGACCGGTGCCGGGCTCGAATGAGGGAGCGGTAACCACCACAGGCACGCCGCTGACCAAAACCGATGCCGGTCAACGGGGTACCACCACCGCTGACACGCGGCCTCAGCCCCCCGGCTCGACTGCCCCCTTGACCACCCCCCCGATCAAGGCCGACAAAACACCCGGCTACGGTTCTCCCCAAGGCAGCCCCTATTCCGATGCAAGCAGCAAAACCGCAGTGGAAACCTTTCTGTTACCACCACTGCCCGGCAATATCGCTTTGCAACCGCAGGCCCGTAGCAAGCCCACATCCGGCGGTGACATGGCCGATGCCCTGGTGTCCGTCTTGCTCAAGCAGGTCAAAGGGGCGCTCAGTCGCATTACCCTGCATCAATTAGCATCCCAACCCCGCAGTCCGGACCCCGCGGCACCGCAACCGTTACTGAGTTTTGAGCTGCCCGTGTTACACCAGGGCCAGGTGCAGGTGTTTCAATTTGTGATTGAAGAACAAGAGGCCCGCACCGAGCAAGATGGCAACAACACCGGTAAGCGCTGGGTGGTGCAAATGGCATTTGATATCGAAGGGCTGGGCCCCATGCTGTGTCAGATCAGCATGTTGGGCCGCAGTGCATCGGTAGCGTTCTGGGCCGAATGGGAAAACACCCTGCAGCACACCCGCAGCCACTTTGAGTACCTGCAAAACGTGTTAACCGACATGGGGCTGCGGGTAGAAAAACTGCAGGGGCATTTGGGCATGCCCAAATCAGAACAGGCCATACTGCGCAATCAATTGGTGGACATACGCACATGAGTGAAAGGCAATCATCCCAGGCGGTGGCCCTGACTTACGATGGTAAAAGCGCACCCTTTGTCAGCGCATCCGGAAGCCAGGAGCTGGCGGAGGAAATCATTCGCATCGCCAGAGAAAATGAAATTCCCATCTACGAAAATCCGCAACTGGTGGATATTCTGGCGCGCCTGGAAGTGGGCGACGAGATTCCGGAATTACTGTATCGCACCATCGCCGAAATCATTGCATTCGTTTATATGCTAAAGGGTAAGACACCGGAAGGTTTCGGTGCCCCCACCACCGACAGGATAACACCACGGCTGTCGGAGCCGGGCTCCGATTCTGAACCTGATGCCAAATAACACAGTACCCCATAAAAAAAGCGGCGTTGCTTCCTGCCACGCCGCTTTCTATTCAAGCACCACTCGGTATTGGCATTCTACTGAATAACGGTATCAACCTGCACACTGCGCCCGGCCATTTTCAACTGCACGGGGTAATCCGCGGCCATCCACGAATAGAACCCTTCACGAAAATAGTAGACATTGCTGTAACCCCAGTTGGAGGCGAAAAAGCTTGCCATTGCACTGCTGACATTCAAGGGGCTACTGGTATAAAACACAATGGGAGTGGAGCGGTCGAGTTCTTTGGAAATGTACAGCACCGCAAACTCACTGGCATTGAAGTCAAGGTTCACAGAACCTTCGATATGCCCCAGACTCCATGACTGCGCATCCCGAACATCAATGAACACCGCGCCATCATCAAACAACGTTTTGGCCTGAGCCAGGCCCACTGTTCTTGCACCGTTAACGGCCTCCGGCGCTTCTGCCACTGCCATTACTGAAGACATCATCAACGCCAGACAACTCACTACTTTCGCAAAACACTTCATACGATACACCCGAACAGGCTCCTGAAAACTCAATTTGAGTATAGGTGTGCAGGTGGGGTACGAATGGAATATTTGGCTCTAAGAATTCGCGAATCTATTCGCAACGCATTGAATTTTATAGAACTATTTTTGGTAAAACGACAAAAAACCCGACAATACTAATGCGCTTAGTTATTCTTGTTTTTCTGTTTGCTGACAAGCGCCATTAATTTGGCTTCAGAGCGGGAGGGGCCCTCTTCTTCCTGCTCCGGCGGTTGACGCCCCTGCAGCACGCGGTCCGCCTGACGCCGGAATAACTGTTCGGAATTGTTTTGCGCGATTTCATCCTGACGGTCGAGCGCCTGGTTAAGGCGTTTCTCTGCACTCATCAAACGCTGCCCCATGCCCACGGAGCCGGAATTAAGAAACTCGATTTTACTCTCCAGGCTTTTCAAGCGGCTTTCCAACGCCTGCTTCTCCTGTTGCAACAACAGTTGCTGGTGTCTCATCTTTTGTACCTGTAACAACAGCAACACCATTCCCAGTGTCAACAGACACGCAATAAAAACACCTATCCAGAATTGGTCTATGTACATAGCCGCCCCACTTAGAATCCCATTGCCATATCGACATCACCACTGGCCGTTTCGATCATGCGTTCCAGATCGATCAGAATCAGTAATTCATTGTGCTTATTGCATACACCCATAATAAACTTCGAGGTCTCTTCGTTACCCACATTGGGTGCTTTTTCAATCTCGGATTCATTCAGGTAAGTCACCTCGGCAACGCTGTCCACCAGCATGCCGATAACCTGCTTATCCACTTCCACAATCACAATCCGGGTGTTGTTATCAATCTCACCCGGATTAAGCCCAAACCGGGTTCGGGTATCGATGACGGTCACCACGTTACCACGCAGGTTGATGATACCCAGTACATAATAGGGTGCCCCGGGCACAGGGGTAATTTCGGTGTAACGCAGCACTTCACGTATCTGCATGACGTTCACACCGTAAATTTCATCACCCAGACGAAACGTACCCCATTGTGTGACCTGATCGTCGGAGGTAGCCTCATTTCTGGCCATAGTGAAACACTCCTGCAATGTTCTCTGGTGTCAAAATCTCACCGCATGGGCTGTTTCAGTAATGAATGCAGCTCGCATGCCAATAATTTGGATTAAAGGCCTTCCAATTCGGCCCATTCATCTTCCGTCAGCAATTTATCCAACTCCAGCAGGATCAATAATTCGCCGTCCTTGTGACAGACACCCTGAATGTAACGGGCACTTTCGTCGTTACCCACATTGGGTGAAGTATCAATTTCAGATTGCCGCAGATAAACCACCTCTGCCACGCTGTCCACCAGAATGCCAATCACATGTCCATTGGCCTCGATGATTACAATGCGCGTGTTGTCGTTTGTCTCGCCCCGAGGCAGGCCAAACCGCAGCCGCGTATCAATGACGGTTACCACATTGCCGCGCAAGTTGATGATGCCCAGCACATGGTAAGAACCACCAGGTACCGGAGCAATTTCGGTATAACGCAGGACTTCCTGTACCTGCATCACATTGATGCCGTAGGTTTCCCCGGCGAGCCGGAAGGTGACCCATTGAATAACCGGATCGTCGCTGGAACGGGATTGAGCTGTATTCGCCATAATGGGTGATACTCGATTTGGTGGCAGTTTGGCCACTTTAACTGGTTGTTTTATAACTATAGATCAGGGGCGAAACTGCGCCAGTTTTTACCGCGCAGGGATGGTGACAGAACCGGGGTCAGAGGGCACGTTCTGCCTGGGCAATGATTGCCTGAAAGCCATCAGTATCCACCAGGGAACACATGTGTTCGAGCACAGTGCCGGCAAGCCAGGGGCGCGTGCCACGCTGGGTGCGCCACTTGACCTGCTCCGGCTCCAGGGTAATCGACTGTTCCACCCCGTGGCAGGCCAATCCCCAGTCATAACCGTGTATGGTAATAACGTAGGCGAGCGTCTCCCGGCTGGCAGGATCGTGACGCTCCGGCATCACACACAGACCGGTGTCCAGGACCTTTATATTACCGGACTTGGGGGTTTGCAAAATTCCGATAAACCAATCGTACTGACCCGGCAAGGCGTTGAATCGGCGATCGATTTGATGAATGGAGCCCAACGTTATGAGGGGTACCGCCAACTTCAGGCCACCGACATTAAAGATTAAACACTCGAAACGGGATTGGGCCCAATTGGGGCGACCGTTTTCACACCAACGATTCTCGGGCTCTGGTTCTGGCTCCGGTGATGGTGTCGCTGCATTCGCCTCGCGATCCGGCGTAGCCGGTGGTTCCGCTGGCAGAACCGCAGCAGAGGGTGCAACCTCCTCCTTCACAGGGGCATCCGGCACTGTATCGGGCGCCGATGGTGTAAGTGATCGGCTCAGGTCGGGGGCTTGCTCGGCGGGCTCTTCAAAAAAGTTTAACAAAGATTCGCTCAGCAAAGCGGGACGGTCCATGAGTGAATAAGGTTTGGACTTGTCTGGTTCAGGCGCTTGCGGATTCGATCCGGGCCTGGACCGACTGGGCAAATCAGTTGATTTTTTCGCGACGCTGGGGAGCGCTGGCTCCTGTTTCGTGGATTCACGCTTGGTGATTTCAGAATTGCCGGTTTCAGAACTGGCGGCTTCACGATTGGCAAAGTCAAAATGCGCTACGTTATCGGGAATACCTCTGGAACCCCGGGAAGCTTCAGACACAAGCCCTTCTGCCGCCGGGTCATGGAGCATCTCATCCAGATAATCGTAGATCGCTCGGTCCACATCATTGACCGATTGATCATGGTGCTTTTTGTCGTTCATATACTTCGCTACTGCTGCGACGGGGCAGCCAGGCCAAACCCGGTTAGGAGCTAACCTGATGTCTGACGGTGGCATCCGGTGCATGGCTTATAAGATATTTTAGCAGAGAGGCGTATGCCGCTACGCCGCGAGAGGCAGGATCATGAATATTTGGGGGCTGGCCCGCCCGACTGGCGTCCCTGAAGCGGGTGTCCACGGGAATCGCAGACGGCCAAATGTGGCCGTCATAAGTTTGACGCAGCACTCGCAAGCTGCCTACCGAAGCCTGTGTGCGTCGATCAAACATGGTGGGCACCACCAGGTACGGCAATGCCCTACGCTGGGATTTCATCACCATCTGCAAAGTTCGCATCATTCGCTCCAGGCCTTTGATGGCCAGAAACTCTGTTTGAACCGGTAACAACAGCTGCTGACAGGCCGCCAGGGCGTTAATTAACAACACCCCCAGAATCGGAGGCGTATCCATCAGCACATAATCATAATCCTCCCACAAACAGGCCAGGGTCTTGGACACCACCAACCCTGCCCCACCCTGACTGACTGCCTGCCGTTCCAGCATGGCCAGGGAAGTGGAAGCAGGCAGGAAATCCAAACGCTCGTATCCGCTATTCAGGATCAGTTGCGCCGGCAAATGCGCAGGCACATCGCCTTTGTGCTGGAACAACTGATAAACCGACTGCTCCATTTCATCGGGATTGTGTTGGAAATAACTGGTTAACGAACCATGGGGATCCAGATCAACCATCAACACCCGCTGTCCCTGCTGTGCCAACAAACCACCCAGGCCGACCACTGTAGTGGTCTTGCCCACACCACCTTTTTGATTTGCCACCGCCCAAATCTTCACGTGTCTGCCCTATTTATCCTGTTGCGTGTCTTGCTGGCTGTCTTGCTCTGCGTCTGCGGAAAACAACAGTCCGCCATCCTGCAATCGAATAATGCGCAGAGGAACCTCAGCTTCATCACGCTGGCGCCGATCAAGCGGCGCGTTACTGCCCGTACCCATCTTGTAATCCGGTGCGGTTTCGGCACTCACCTTGCTTTCGGCTGCCGTCTCGGACTTTGATATCACCAGCGCAATTCGACGATTACGGGAACGCCCCTCTTCATTATCGTTATCGGCCACCGGATGATGTTCTCCATAGCCAACGGCCGCTAATTGTGCCGGATTGATGCCACGCTGTTCGAAATAACGGACAACACTGGCAGCACGGGCAGCGGACAACTCCCAATTTGACGGAAATTGCCGGGTTTCAATGGGTACGTTATCGGTATAGCCTTCAACATGAATGGGGTTAGGCTTGTCCCGTAGGATGTCACTGACCGTGGACAGAACACTCTTTGCCGGATCTGACAGCGTTGCGCTGCCACTGGGATAGAGTACACTGGCTTTGATGTTGACTTCGATCCATTCGTCGTTGCCACGAATCTCCACTTCATTACTGTCGATTTGCTGTTGCAGTTTGGTGGCCAGTTGTTCGGTTATTTTGGATAAATGATCGACTTCGTTATCCCGCATTTCGCCCTGTCGGGCCGCGCGGTTTTCTACATCATCAAACAGTCCTTCAACACTGAATTTATAGTCATCCTTGCTTGGATAGTCTCCGGGAACCGGCAGCTTGATTAACTGATCGTTACTTTTGCGCACATCCTTATCACCTACCGTCAAAGGATCGAACGTTTTAGGCTGCGCATTGAAGACACTGACCAGGGAATCCGACAGAACTTTATACTTGCCCTCGTTGACCGACGAGATGGAATACATAACCACAAAAAACGCGAACAGCAGGGTAATGAAGTCAGCGTAGGAGATGACCCAACGCTCATGATTTTCATGTTCCTCCACTTGTCTTCGACGCATATGCCCTCCGGACTACTTGTCCAGATAACCTTCGAGTTTCATCTCGATGGTGCGCGGGTTCTCACCGTCGGCAATGGCAATCAGCCCTTCTATAATCATTTCCCGTTGACTGCTTTGCGCTTTGATGGTGGATTTGAGTTTGGCTGCAATGGGCAGAAAAACGAGGTTCGCCACCCCCACCCCATAGATGGTGGCAACAAACGCCGTTGCAATACCGGCCCCCAGCTTACTGGGATCGGCCAGGTTTCCCATAACGTGGATCAAGCCCATCACCGCACCGATGATACCGATAGTGGGAGAGTAACCACCCATGGCTTCAAACACTTTAGCCGCCTGCAGATCTTTGTCCTCCTGGGTAACCAATTCCACTTCCAGGATATTACGAATTGATTCAGGTTCACCACCATCCACCAGTAACTGTAGGCCCTTGCGGGAGAAACTGTCTGCTTCATTCTCCGTGATCGCCTCGAGCCCCAGCAATCCTTCTTTGCGTGCCGTTAGGCTCCATTGGATAACGCGGTCAATTTTTTCTTTCATATCAACCACCGGGGGAAAGAATACCCAGCGCGATACCGTGAAGGAGTGCTTGAAGATGGACATGGGTGTCTGCAGCATCGCCGCCCCCAGCGTACCGCCTATCACGATCACCGCAGCCGGCCCATTCGCCAGGCCCGATAAATGTCCACCTTCCATCGCATTACCGCCCACAATGGCAATCATACCGATTAGAAGGCCGAGGAAACTTAAGATATCCATAGTATCAGTGCAGCTCGCCCAGAATTGATCCTACGTCTTTAATATCGATAACCGCATCGGATAAACCAGCGGATTCCACTGCCATGGGCATTCCGTAAACCACACAACTCTGCTCGTTCTGGGTCCAGACTGTCGCACCATTGCGCTTCAGTAATTTACACCCTTCACGACCATCACTGCCCATGCCAGTCAACACCAATGCAAGAACCTTGCCTCTTATTGTGCGGGCAACTGAGCCAAAGGTAATATCGACGCTGGGTCGATACTGAATACGATCATTACCATCAATAATGGAGACAGATTGGCCATTTCCATCCATCAGCATTTGTTTGCCGCCCGGTGCCAGCAACGCCGTACCGGGTCGAATTGCGTCGTTATCCACAGCTTCTTTCACGTTGATCTTGCATAAGCGGTTTAATCTTTCCGCAAAAGCGGAAGTAAATGTCCCCGGCATATGTTGCACCAGCAAAATTGGCAATGGAAAACTGTCCGGCAACGACGTCAAAATATTCTGCAAGGCGACCGGCCCGCCGGTGGATGCCCCAATCAATACAATGCGCGGCCGATCCCCCTGCAGCGTATCCAACGGCGATTTATGGCTACGGGAGGCCCGGGCTTTGGGCTGTACTGGGCGTTGTTCTCCACGTTGCGTACTGGGTGCCGGCGCTCCTCGGGTGGGTGTCGTCTTAGGGGATGCTTTGGGCGTTGCAATCGGTTCCCTGGCCACAGTGGCAGCCGAAGAGCGTCGTACAAATGCCCCACGCCGGGATAGGGCAATGACTCGATCCTGCAACAGCTTGGCGCTGTCACCGGGATCGCCGGACATGGATTCAAAACTCTTGGGCAGATAATCCAGTGCGCCGGCTTCCAGTGCGTCCAAAGTAACGCGCGCACCTTCGTAACTGAGTGAAGAAAACATCAAAATGGGCGTGGGTTGTTCCGCCATAATCATACGCACGGCAGAAATACCATCAAGTAACGGCATTTCATAATCCATGGTAATGACATCAGGCTTGAGCTCTTTTGCTTTTTCAACAGCCACCTTGCCGTTGTCCGCAAACCCAATCACTTTCAGATCAGGATTTTTTTCCAGAATATCTTTTATTCTTCTGCGGAAAAATGCGGAGTCGTCTACGACAAGCACGTTGGTTGGCATTCAACATCTCCGAAACGGCAACGCCGTGCAATCAACTGCGTTGCGCGTAAGCTTTTAGCATGCTGGGAATATCCAGAATAAGGGCGATTCGCCCATCGCCGGTAATGGTTGCCCCGGCCATACCGGGTGTACCGTGCAGCATTTTTCCAAGAGGCTTAATAACCACTTCCTCCTGGCCAATCAGCTGATCCACCACAAAACCCACCTTTTGGGTACCAACGCTGACAATAACAACGTGGGCCTCCTTATCCTTATTCTCTGCACCCCGAATCAACCAGCGCTTCAGGTGAAACAGAGGCAACGCTTTCTCCCGTACCACCACCACTTCCTGCCCATCCACCACGTTGGTGCGCGACAGATCCAAGTGAAAAATTTCATTCACGTTCACCAGAGGTAAAGCAAAAGCCTGTTTGCCCAGCATCACCATCAGGGTTGGCATAATCGCCAGTGTCAGGGGTACTTTTATGGCAATGCGGGTACCAACGTTCTTCTCCGAATGGACTTCAATAGTACCGTTCAGTTGGGTGATCTTGGTTTTCACCACATCCATGCCCACACCACGACCAGACACATCTGAAATCTGCTCTTTGGTGGAAAAACCGGGATGAAATATCAGATTGAAGGCTTCCGTATCACTGAGGCGATCGGCGGCTTCGGTATCCATCAGGCCTTTTTCAACCGCTTTACGCCGCAACATAGCCGGATCCATGCCGCCACCGTCGTCAGTAATGGAGAGAACAATATGGTCGCCTTCCTGCTCTGCGGCCAGGTACACCTTACCCATGCGCGGCTTACCGATTTTCTCGCGCTCATCCGGTGCTTCTATGCCATGATCCACGCTGTTGCGCACCAAATGCACCAGCGGATCCGCCAGGGCTTCCACCAGATTCTTATCCAGATCCGTCTCTTCACCCTCCAGTTCCAGGGTGATTTCCTTTTTCAGGTTTCGAGCCAGATCCCGCACCACACGCGGGAAGCGACCAAAGACTTTCTTGATGGGCTGCATACGGGTTTTCATAACCGCCGTTTGCAAATCACCGGTGACCACATCCAGATTGGCAACCGCCTTGGCCAGATCCTCGTCTGCAGTGCGCAAACCAAGTCGCACCAACCGGTTACGCACCAGTACCAGTTCGCCCACCATATTCATGATCTCATCCAGGCGTTTGGTATCAACTCGAACGGTATTTTCCGCCGCGGCAGGTGCCTCTTTGCCGGCGGCAGGCTTCGTTGGTGCAGCGGCTTTGGCTGCCGGTGCCTCAGCTTTCTTGGGTTCTTCGGCAACAGCTTTGGCCGCGGGCCGGGACACAGCAGCTGGTTTATTCACAGCTGCAGCCCCAGAGCTCACTGGGGGCTCAGCCTGATTCTTGGTAGGGCCTTTACCCTTACCGTGCAGATCATCCAGTAGCGATTCAAATTCGTCATCGGTAATCAAGTCATCGGAGGAAGCACCCGATGTTGATTGGCCACCACCAGTATCCGCTTTTGGCGTGCCACCGTGTTTGCCCTTGCCGTGCAATTCATCCAGCAGCGACTCAAATTCATCATCGGTGATCTCTTCCGAACCCTTACCCGCGTCAGATGCTGCGGGTGCCACATCCGCAGGTGCTCCGCCAAATTTACCTTTGCCATGCAACTGATCCAGCAACGCCTCAAACTCGTCCTCGGTAATTTCATCAGCTGAGCCAGTTGTGGTTGCTGGTTCATCTTCGCCAAACAGGTCTACGCCATCTGACTGCTTGGGCGCCGGCTCCGCAGCCGCGGCTTGCCCGGGCTTATTGTCGTCCAATGCATCAAGGAACTGCTCAAACTCCTCATCGGTGATGTCGCCCCTCTCAGGTTCACCCTGCGCTTCCACCGCTGCAGGTTCCGCATCAGTTTTGGCAGCTGCACTTGGCGAGTCACCCTGTAGAATAGCGTGCAATGCACTCATCAGGGCAGGATCGGCCGGTTCAGGATATTGACGGCCATTGACCTGCTCAAACATGGAATTCACCGCATCCAAGGCTTGTAACACCACATCCATCAGATCTGAATTAACGGTTAGTTTTCCATTGCGCAGCAGGTCAAATATATTCTCAGCGGCATGGCATAACTCTACCAACGTATCCAGTTGTAAAAACCCGGCCCCGCCTTTGACAGTGTGGAAACCGCGGAAGATGGCATTCAATAAGTCAGCATCGTCAGGACGGTTTTCCAGGTCCACAAGCTGTTCAGACAGCACTTCCAGAATCTCACCTGCTTCAACCAGAAAATCCTGCAGTATTTCTTCGTCGCCGTCGAAGCTCATCCCCTGACTCCTTTAAAAACCAAGACTGGAAAGTAAAGCATCAACATCATCCTGGTTGGATACAACATCTTCCCTTGCTTCAGGGTTAATAATGGGGCCTTCCGGACCGATGGGATCTTCTTCACTTTTATTTTGTGTTTGAGAAATATCGTGTTTAAGGCCGGTAATCTGATCGATGGTGCTGGCCATTGTCACCAGGTTTACCAGATTATCTTCCACTTCCTTCACCAACTGAATCACCCGTTTGATGACCTGCCCGGTGAGATCCTGATAATCCTGCGCCAACATGATGTTTGAGAGATTGGAATCTATACGAGTCGATTCATCCACTGCGGTACACAGGAAACCATCGATCTTTTTGGTGAGCTGGCGAAACTCATCGGCAGTCATTTCACGGCGCATCAACCGATCCCATTCGGATTTCAGATTGCTGGCTGTTTCGCGCAAATGGGCCGACACAGGCATGGTGTTTTCAACCATGTCCATGGTCTTGTTGGCAGCAGTTTCTGTCTTTTCAATAACGTAACTCAAGCGATCGGAGGCATCCTGCATGCGGGACATTTCTTCCCGCATCTCGCTGTTGCTGGTATCGATGGCAAAATTTTTGATCGATTCATGCAGACTGCGTGTTAACTTGCCCACTTCCTGGAACAACACTTGATCACGCTGATTATGCAGGGACGAAATTGTCCGCATCGCTTCCTTGGCATCCCCACTTTCCAATTGTTCAACCAGGGTTTTGGCATACTCAACCAAGTTATCCTGATGGGCTTGCTCCGTCATGCTTGTCTCACATCTGCGTTAACGGTGAATGTTGCTATGCATCGACGCGCTCAAAGATCTTCTCAATCTTTTCTTTCAGCGCCTGCGCAGTGAAGGGTTTCACAACATAGCCGTTTACGCCTGCTTGGGCGGCTTCAATGATTTGCTCACGCTTGGCTTCTGCAGTCACCATCAATACCGGCAGACTTTGCAGCTTATCGTCAGCACGCACCGCCTTCAGCAGATCAATGCCCGTCATACCCGGCATATTCCAATCCGTAATAAGAAAATCAAAATCGGAGGATTTCAGTAATGGCAGAGCTGAGCTTCCATCATCGGCTTCTTGGGTGTTGGTAAAGCCCAGATCCCGCAGCAGGTTCTTGATAATGCGTCTCATCGTGGAAAAGTCATCAACAATGAGGATTTTCATGTTCTTGTCCAAGGTTGCCTCCAATGAACCCAGTTCACTACGTTTGTGCAAACTACTGAGATTTCTGGCTATTGAACGACCTGTTAACAGAAAGATTGCGGCATTGGGGCGTTCAACAGTCCCTTTCTGTTAATTCTAGTAGGTGTTTTGGTCTGATCCAGTTTTTGGAGAAGAATCAAAGCCACTCTTGCAGCCTGGATCGCAGGCGCTGGGCTGCCTGACTGTGAATCTGACTGACCCTGGACTCACTCACCCCCAGCACCTGCCCGATTTCCTTGAGGTTCAGCTCTTCATCATAGTAAAGGGACAGGACTAATTGCTCTCGTTCGGGAAGTTGCTCAATGGCCCGGGCCAGGTGGGTACGGAAAACGCCGTTCTGCAGATCATCCAGGGGGTTTTCAGCCTGCTCCTGCTGTAATCCGGTGGTGATGTGGTCTTCGGCACCTTCCAATTCGTTCAGGCTGAACAGACGGGTGGCGGTGCTGTCCTGCAGCATGAGGTGATATTCTTCCATCGATACACCCAGCCGCCCGGCAATATCGCGATCCCGTGCATCGGCACCGGTCTCACTCTCGATTTCATGGATAACCTGTTGAATTCGCCGGGCATTACGATGCACTGAACGGGGTGCCCATTCGCCTTTGCGTAACTCATCCACCATAGCGCCGCGAATGCGAATACCGGCATAGGTTTCAAAGCTCGCTCCCTTACTGCTGTCGAAACGCTTAAGCGCATCCAACAAGCCAAGCATACCTGCCTGATAGAGATCCTCGACGGAAACCCCGGCCGGCATCCTGACCATCAGATGATGGGCGATACGCTTTACCAGCGGAGTGTGTTGCTCCACCAGGGTATCCAGTTGCGGCGCCGTTTCATCGTTGTACATAGCCTGTCGCTTCATGCCCAGCATTGGAAAGTCGGTTGTCCTATCGGGCAACGGCTCCCTGCACCAGCCGATCCACAAAGAACTCCAGGTGCCCCCTGGGAGTTGTCGGCAACGGCCAGCTATCCACTTTATTGGCCAGGGTTCGGAAAGCTAGCGCCGCTTTACTACGGGGATAGGCTTCCACCACCGGCTTCTGTCGCATGACCGCCTTTCTGAGGTAGTCATCAAATGGAATGCAGCCGGAAAATTGCAGGGCCACATCCAAAAATCGGTCGGTAACTTTGGTCAACTTGTTGTATATCTCACGCCCTTCCTGCTGCGTGCGAACCATGTTGGCCACCACGTTAAAGCGGTATATCCCATGCTTTTGATTAAGAATTTTCATCATGGCGTAGGCATCCGTTATGGAGGTTGGCTCATTGGTGACGACAAACAGGCTCTCCTGCGCGGCCGTCACAAAGCTCATGACCATCTCTGAGATACCCGCTGCGGTATCAATGATCAGTACATCCACATCATCACTGAGTTCACTGAAAGCATGTATCAGACCAGCGTGTTCGCGAGGGCCCATGCTGACCAGCTCCTGGGTACCGGATGAGGCCGGCACAATCTTAATGCCGCCGGGCCCTTCCACCAGAATATCCCTGATATTGCACTCGCCCCTCAACACATGGGAGAGGTTTTCACGCGCGGAAATGCCCAACAGTATATCCAGGTTGGCCAAGCCAAGATCGGCGTCCAGCAACACGACTCTGCGCCCCATCTCCGCCAGACACACCCCCAGATTAATGGAGACATTACTTTTTCCAACTCCACCTTTGCCACCGGTGACGGCGATAACCTGCACGGGATGAATGCTCATAAACGTTTTTCTATACACCTTATGTTGTCTTCGTTAGCCGCAAGCCAGATCAGGTTCGTGCGCCGAAATAGCTTCGTTGTACCAGTCCGCCACCTGATCCTCATCCATGCGGTACTCTTTAGCGAGCGCAATAGCATGGTTGATCAGGCGACTGGCATGCGGGCGGGCAATATCGTCCGGAATGTTCTGACCGTCCGTGATATAGGCAATAGGCAACTGCGATTCTATCGCAACACTTAAAGCCTCGCCCAAACTGGCCGATTCGTCCAGTTTTGTCAGTATGCAGCCCTCAAGATTCAAATGCTTATATTCATTGATGGCTCGATCCAGAATCCGGCGCTGACTGGTGGATGACAGTACCAGCCAGCGCTGAATATTGGCGCCCATGCTCTCAAGCATAGTCATTTGTTCACGATGTACCTGATCTTTGTGACTTAACCCGGCGGTATCAATCAGTACCAGCTTCTTGCGGGACAGTGAACGCAGCAGCTGATCGAGGCTCTGCTGTTCCGTCACCACACGAACCGGCACCTTCAGTATACGGCCTAACGTGCTCAGCTGTTCGTGTCCGGCTATCCGATAACTGTCGGTGGTAATGAGCGCCAAATTCTCGGCGCCATGCTCCAGCACGAACCGGGTAGCGATTTTGGCAATGGTTGTGGTTTTACCCACCCCGGCCGGTCCCACGAATGCGAATATACCACCATGGGAAACAATGTCTTCCTGCATAAGAGGCAAATCATCGCTCAGCTCCAGCAACGCTTCACGCCAGGCGGCCTTGGCATCCGCATCCGGTTTCAGATTACGAACCAGCTTACGGCTCAGGGCCGGAGACAACCCCAAACGTGCCAATTTTTTGAATACTGTAGCTTCCAAGGGATGGCGATGGGAAAAATTACCCCAGGCCACATTGGCCATTTGCACATTCAGCATCTGACGTAACTGGCTCAGTTCACCCCGCATGGCCGCCAGCTCCGGGCTGGGTTGGGTAGAGACCGACGGCCGGGCCACCGGCTCAGCGTTGCGTTCCCGCGGTACGGCTTTGGCCTTGCCCTGTGCACTCAGCTGCACCTGAAGATCCGGATCGTTTGGCTCGTCACCCTCATTTAGGCGCTGCAGCCACATATCATTAAACTTCTTATTGGCCAGTTCACGACGCTGCAACGCTTCCATCAGCTCAGCCCTGTCTTCGGCACTGGTATTGAAAGCAGCACGCTCATTCAGCATCCGGGCAGGATCACCCTGAGCCGGAGCAGCAGACGAATCCGCCATAAAATCGGGAATGTGGTTCTGCTTGCGCTCGCGGGCTTTGTGCTGCTCAACAAACTCATCGTAATCAGCAGCGGCCACGATTTCGATACCGTTGGCAACCTTGCGATTGGAGAGAATCACAGCGTCTGCACCCAGTTCCTCACGAACCAATTTCAAAGCCTGACGCATGTCTGCTGCAATGAATTTTTTTGTGTTCATGATCGTCTATCCTCGCTGCTTCCGCGGCCGTTGATTCAATTACTGGCCCACTGAAGCGGTAATGGTAATCTGTTTGTTATCCGGTATCTCGTTATAAGAGAGTACATTCAAGCCCTGCACACTGAACCGAAGAAAGCGTGACAACATCGGTCTGATGCCCGCGGATACCAGCAATACAGGAGGGTTACCCGCCAGCTCCTGCTTCTGCACTGCATCGGAAACCGAACGTTGCAGTTTCTCCGCCAGCCCCGGCTCGATCACCGCGTCGCTTGCGGTACCGCCAGAATTTATGGCTTGCTGTACTGCCTGTAGCAACAACTGTTCCAATTCCGGTTGCAATGTAATGACGGGCAGCTCACGCCCCACGCCGTATATGGTCTGGACGATAAGGCGGGATAAAGACACGCGCGCGGCAGAGGTCAGTGCGTCAGTGTCTTGACTCTTCGGTGCCAGCTCCGCCAATGCTTCGGCGATGGTGCGAATATCCCGAATCGGCACCCCTTCCTGTAACAGGTTTTGCAATACCTTGTGTAACTTGCTCAGTGGCAGCGGGTTGGGAACCAGATTCTCCACCAGTTTCGGCGACGCTTTCTGCAGATTCTCCAGCAACTTCTGAACTTCCTCAAAGCCCAGCAGTTCATGGGAATGTCGCAACATCACCTGATTGATGTGCGTTGCCACCACGGTGCTGGCATCCACCACGGTATAGCCCATGGTTTGGGCCTGATCCCGTTGGCTGGGCTCGATCCACACCGCATCCAGGCCAAACGCCGGATCTTTGCATTCAATACCGTTGATGGAACCAAACACTTGACCTGGGTTGATGGCTAACTCCCGATCGGCATGAATTTCTGCTTCATCAATGGCCACCCCCATCAAAGTGATACGATAGGCATTGGGCAACAGGTCCAGGTTGTCACGGATATGTACCGACGGCACCAGAAAGCCCAGTTCCTGGGAGAGCTTTTTGCGTACCCCCTTGATCCGCCCCAGAAGCTGCCCGCCCTGGGATTTATCGACCAAAGGAATCAGGCGGTACCCTACTTCCAATCCAATTGCATCCACCGGCTGCACGTCATCCCAACCCAACTCCTTGAATTCATTCTCACGCTGAGCCGCCATCTCTTCCACTTTTCGGGCTTCTTTTTCTTCCTCCCGTACCTGACCACCTTCGGCCTGGCGTCGGTAGTAAATCCAGTAAGCTCCGGCGGCGCACAGGGTGCCCAAGCCCAGAAAGGCAAAATGCGGCATACCGGGGATCACCCCCATAATCACCAGGATCACTGCGGCAATGGCCAGTGCCTGGGGTGAGCCAAACATCTGCACCATGATCTGGTTCCCCATATCCTGGGAGCTGTTGACACGGGTAACAATGATGGCGGCGGCTGTCGACAGGAGCAGCGAGGGAATCTGTGCCACCAGGCCATCACCGATGGTGAGCAGCGCGTAAACCTTGAGAGCATCACTGAAGCCCAGATTGTACTGCGCCATACCAATGGCCAAGCCACCGATAATGTTGATCAACAAAATCAAGATACCGGCAATGGCATCACCGCGAACAAATTTACTGGCACCATCCATGGCACCATAGAAATCCGCTTCCTGGGACACTTCCGCGCGGCGTGTTTTCGCTTCTTCCTGGTCAATTACCCCGGCATTCAGGTCAGCATCAATGGACATCTGCTTGCCGGGCATGGCGTCCAGGGTAAATCGGGCGCTCACTTCCGATATACGGCCGGCACCTTTGGTGACCACCACAAAATTGATGATCACCAAAATCAGAAACACCACCAACCCCACGGCATAATTGCCACCAATGACCACCTCACCAAAAGACTGGATCACTTTACCGGCCGCATCACCGCCTTCATGGCCACGCAATAACACCACCCGAGTTGACGCCACGTTCAGTGCCAACCGCAGCAAAGTGGCGATCAACAGTACCGTCGGAAAAATGGCAAACTCCAGCGGCCGCATGGTGTAAACAGACACCAACAACACCACCAGGGCCAATGCGATATTAAAAGTGAACAGCACATCCAGCAGAATGGACGGCATGGGCAAGGTCATCATTGCCATGATGATCAGCAGGAATATGGGGGCACCCCAATTGCCCTGCTTTAAAATATTTCCACCTCGAGTCGCAACACCTGCAGCCATAGCACCCTTGCCTTGCACCAACAAAAAATTGACACTTTAATCGTGCCTACACTCTACGGGGCAAGGATCGTGCCTGAATAAGCTATTCCCGAAAATAAATCGCTACTGGTCTTTGCGAAGGTCTTCCGGAACCGGGAAATCAGGTACCGAACCGGGGTTGGGGCCTTTACCCTGCTGAAATTGCTCCAGCTGATAGACATAGGCCAGCACCTGAGCCACTGCCAAAAACAGGCCCTGGGGGATTTCCCGTTCCAGTTCAGTGTGATAATAAATCGAGCGGGCCAAAGGCGGGGAATTCAGAATCATGACGTCGTTGGCTAAGGCTACTTTCTTGATTTGCATGGCAATATGATCGGCACCTTTGGCCACCAATATCGGCGCCAGCATTTTTTTTGGATCGTATTTCAACGCCACTGCGTAATGACTTGGGTTGGTGATTACCACATCGGCATCGGGTACTGCCGCCATCATCCGGCTCTGGGCGATTTCCCGTTGTTTGGCGCGCTGCTTTCCTTTAACCTCCGGCTTGCCTTCAGTGTCCTTGTATTCGTCTTTCACTTCCTGTTTGGTCATCTTTAACTGCTTGTTGTGCTGGTAGAGTTGAAACGGTACATCAATCGCCGCCACCAGCAGCAGCGTGCAAGACAGAATAAACAGCGCCCAGGCGACAATGGAAATACCTTCCGACATTGCTTCGTGGGGGGGCATAAATCCCAGTGCCATAAAGCGTGTTCGGTTACTCTCCAGAATTAAAATGGCCACGGTAGCCACCAATCCAAATTTGGAAACCGCCTTCAGAATTTCCATTAGAGACTGGGTAGAGAACATTCTCTTCAAGCCCTTCAATGGATTCATTTTACTGAACTTGGGCATCAATGCCTTGCTGGAAAAGTTCAGCCCACCCACCAGCGGCGGGATCATCAGTGCGGCAAGCAACAACGCCAGATAGAACGGGATCAGAGAGGAAAACGCCTTTTGTGCAGATGACACCAATGATGTGACCATAACATCAGGATTCATCAGTTCATCCCGTGTTAAGTCATAATTAAGCTGGAACACATCCTGCGCCGTATCAAATAGCATGCCACCGGACATCAGCAAGCCGGCTGCGCCAAAGATCATGACGGCAACCCCACCCAACTCCTTGGAACGGGGGATCTGGCCCTTCTCGCGGGCCTCCTGCATTTTTTTCTGGGTGGGTTCTTCCGAGCGTTCCTGCCCGTCATCATTCTCAGCCACGTCAGATCACCATCTGTCTTAGATACTCAAACGCATCCGCGCTCAAGCTATCGTACTGAGGAGCAATATTGGAAAGCGTTAACCAGATGATGACCAGGCCCAAAACCATCGTGAATGGAAACCCAACGGCAATAATATTCATTTGTGGTGCTACCCGACTAATCACCCCAAAGGCAACATTCACCACCAGTAACGCAATGATCGACGGCAGCGCCACCAAAACTGATCCGGTGAACATCCAGCTCCCGAGATCAGCCACTTGCCGATAGTTATCGATGGGCAACCCCAGCATGCCAATGGGCAGCTGCTCGAAGCTGGTTCCCACCAAATAAATCACGGCCAGGTGGCCATTGAATACAAAAAACAATAAGTTCACGGTCATCAGGTAAAGCTGACTGATGGACGCCACACTGACACCGTTTACCGGATCCACCATCATGGCGAAGCCCAAGCCGTTTTGCATGGCAACGATTTGGCCACCAATCACAAACACCTGGAATAGCAACTGCAATACAAACCCCATCGTGACCCCGATCAGAATTTGCTGGAGAATAATCATGAACGATTCAATAGAGAGTAGTTCCACCATGGGCACGGGCTCGATCACCGGAGCGACCACCAGCGTCACAGCAACCGCAAGCCCCAAACGAATTCGCGTCGGTACCAATTGAGTACTCAAAATGGGCATCGCCATGAAAAAAGCGGCAATGCGACAAAAGGGCCAGGCGTACTGGCCTATCCAGAGATACAACTGATCAATGGATATCTCAAACATGGCCTAACCCAACAACGTCGGCATATCCATCAGAATTTTGAGTGCGAATTCATGCACCAGACTACCCAGCCAGGGGCCGGCCAACACCAGAGTGGTCAGCGTAATCAGCAAGCGCGGCAGAAAGCTGAGCGTCTGCTCATTTATCTGAGTGGCCGCCTGAAACACTGATACCACCAACCCCACCACAAGACTTGGGACGATAATCACCGAAACCATTATCATGGCGATGAACAAGCCTTCCCGCATTAGATCTGATACCACTTCCGGTGACATAAGCCTTACCTCAGATTCCGAAACTGCTCGCCAACGTTCCCACCACCATCGCCCAGCCATCAACGAATACAAACAGCATGATCTTGAAAGGGAGCGATACAATCATCGGTGACAGCATCATCATACCCATCGCCATCAATACACTGGCAATCACCAGATCAATAATCAGAAATGGAATAAACAATAAAAATCCGATCTGAAACGCTGTTTTCAGTTCACTGGTTACAAAAGCGGGAATCACAATAGTAAGCGGCACCTCTTCCAGAGAAGTAAACTTCTGATCATCACCTGCCAGTTCAACAAACAGGTTGAGGTCGGTTTCCCGGGTTTGTGCCAGCATAAACTGCCGCATGGGAATGCTCGCGGTTTCCAGCGCCTGCATCGCAGTCATCTGTTCATTCATATAGGGCTCAATGGCCTGCTTGTGAACCTCCTTGAACACAGGAGCCATCACAAACACCGTTAAAAAAAGCGCCAGGCCAATCAAGATTTGGTTGGATGGTGTCTGCTGCAGGCCAATTGCCTGCCTCAGAATTCCAAATACCACAATAATACGAGTAAAGGCCGTCATCATCATGATAATGGCGGGAATAAACGACAGCATGGTCATTAGAATGACCACTTGCAGTGTTACCGAATAGCTTTGGGTACCATCGTCATTACTGCTCACACTTAGCGCGGGCAGCGAGAATGGGTCAGCCGCCCAGCTCAGCTGCGGTAACAACAAGACAAGCCCGATGCTTATAAATCGCAGTATGGGCTTATTCATGATTGGACACTCCCGCTTTTAACAAACCTCTCATACGCTGCGCAAACTCTGTGTTTGTGCCGGCCACCTCTGGATAGTGGTCATCGATTGAAGCATCCTTGTCATAACTGGCCAGTCGATTAATTTGCTGAGAGGTTACCCCCAACAATAACTTTTCACCTTCAACTTCAACCAACATGATTTTCTCTTTTGGCCCAACACTCATGGCACTCAACAGTTTCATACGGCTGCTGCCACCGGGTGCTGCCAGATTGAATCGCTTGCTTAACCACGCCAACACAAATATGAGTCCCAGCACCACACTCAGGCCGATCACCATCGTGCCTACATCACTGCTGCTTTTGCTCTCTCCGCGTTTTTCCAAATCATCTTTCAGTCGAAACTGTGTTTTATCCGACGGTACTACCGACACCGCAGCAGCAGGCGCGGCCGTTGCAGCAGGCGTACTCTCGTCCTGCTGGGCCGCCAACAAGGTAGAAAAACCACTCAATAAAACCAACAACAACACACGTGGCATATGGGGCTAACCCAGCTTCTTAATTCGTTCAGTGGGGCTAATGACATCGGTCAACCGAATGCCGAATTTCTCGTTAACCACCACTACCTCACCATGGGCAATCAGCGTACCGTTTACCAGCACATCCAAAGGCTCACCCGCCAATCGGTCCAGCTCAATTACGGACCCCTGATTCAACTGCAACAGGTTGCGGATACTGATGTTGGTGCTCCCAACCTCCATGGCAAGAGTAACCGGAATATCCAGGATCACATCCATATTCGGGCTGTTTTCCGAGGAAAATGGCGTGGATTTATCGCTCAGAGACTCCAACGGAGCAGCCTGCACTTCGTCCTCGGCAGGGCTATCCTGCTCGGCCAGGGCCGCGGCCCACTCATCCGCCAAGGCTTCATCATCAACGGGTTTATCTTCATCTGTCATTGCTTTTTACCCCATGCAGTCAGGCTCAGGCCTGCTCTTCCTCATCATTCAATATCTGCTCACGCATCCAGCTCAAACGGGATTCTTTACTGCCATCTGATTCTGGGCGCTCCACCTTGTTAATCACCTGCAACGCCAAATTACCATTCGCCTCTCCCAACTTGCCACGAAATGCTGGTATACCATTGGCCAGCATCAACACGCTGTCTGGCATTTCAATGGGGATAATGTCCCCTTTTTTAAGCTTTGCCAGCTCAGTAAGACGCATTTTTTTCTGGCAGAGTTTTCCCTTAAGCTCTACCCTGGCACCCATTACTTCTTCACGCAGCGATTTCATCCAACGCTCATCCTGATCGCCAACGTCGCTTTGCACACCCGCATCCAGCACTTCCCGCAATGGCTCGATCATGGAATACGGTAGTGTCAGGTGCATCTCACCACCACCACCATCCAGCTCCACATGAAACGAGTTAACCACCACCACTTCACTGGGGCTTACGATATTGGCCAAAGAAGGGTTCACTTCCGCGCTTAAAAATTCGAATTTAACCGGCAACACCGCTTTCCAGGCTTCCTGCATATCAATAAAAGCCTGTTCCAAAACCATCTGCACAACCCGGTTCTCAGTGGGTGTGAATTCACGTCCTTCTATTTTTACGTGACGGCCATCACCACCAAAAAAATTATCCACCAGTTTGAATACCAGCTTGGCATCCAGAATAAACAGAGCGGTCCCTTTCAGGGGCTTAATACGAATCATGTTCAGCGACGTAGGCACATACAGGCTGTGCACATACTCCCCGAATTTGATTACCTGTACACCGCCAACCGACACATCAGCCGTACGCCGCAACAGATTGAACATGCTGATGCGGGTGTAGCGGGCAAAGCGTTCGTTGACCATTTCCAGGGTCGGCATACGCCCGCGCACGATACGATCCTGTGTACTCAGGTCATAGGATTGAATACCATCGCCCGAATCATCTGAACCGGTTTCAATATCGCCATCATCCACGCCATGAAGAAGCGCGTCGATTTCGTCCTGTGATAAAAGATCCTGTACAGCCATGTTTTATTGCATCACAAAGTTGGTAAACAGCACCTGTTCAATCCCAGGCTCACCCATTTCTTCTGTCAGAATTTTCTGAAGCTCTTCCAACACGCTTTGACGCAGCGCCTCTTTACCCTCAGGTGTACGCAACATCTCAAAGTCCTGAGATCCCAATACCATCACCAGATTATTCCTGACCAACGGCATGTGCGTATTGATGGTGTCGATCGCCGCCGGATTACGGGTCATCACCGACATGCTGATCTGAACGTAACGTTGACGTCCTTTCCACTGATAATTGACCACAAAGGGCGGTTTGAAATCGAAGTAAATAGCAGGCATCTGGGTGGGCTCTGCGGCGTCATCCACTGGCGCTTCTTCCCCTCCGGACATCATTAGGAAAGCAGCCACACCACCGCCGATCATCAGCACTACCAATACGGCAATAATGATGATCAACATTTTCGACTTGGGTTTTTCCTGTTCTTCGCTGGTATTGTTGTCATCGTCCGCCATAAAACACCTTCTGGATTCCCGTTGCCAAGATTTATAGCAAGGCCTGTACCAAAACAATTATTTCTTTAATATCAATCAGTTAAATAAATAAACATCAGATTCAACCAATCAACGTCAAAAAATCGGCCTGCTCACAGAAGTTTAGACAAGATTTCAGGACCTGCCCGTCAAAATCCCGCCAAGTATCGGAAATAGTTAAGAAAATAGAAACGAGAGACGCGGCACCGAATGGTGCCGCGGTGTAAGAAGCTAGCCCACGTAGAAGGCTTAGGCGTAGTAATCCACCAGCCCTACTGCATGCTGAGTCTCACCTTCTGCGGCGGCTTCAGTCTGTACGACAGCATCCGCCTCCTGCTCTGAGCCGGATCCCGACCGATGATCCTGACCGCGCCGATCGTGGGATTCCTGAGCATTCTGATCACGGACATCCACATCACCCAAAGCCACGCCATTCTGTTCCATCAATTCCCGCAAGCGGGGTAAGGCTTGTTCAAGGGCGTCACGGGTCGGTGCCGCATGACTGGTAAACACCACGTTAGCCTGATCCTGCTGCACGGAAACCTTCACGTCGATGGGCCCCATATCGCGGGGCGTCAACTGAATCTGGGCACTGTTCAGTTTGGAACTGACCATCATCATCAGGCGCTGGCCCACCTCGTTACCCCACTCACGGCTCTGCATTGGGGTTTGAATGGGCGTTGCAAAGGGTTTTGCCATCGTTGCAGAACTTCTGCCCACTTGCTCCAGGCTACGCTGAAACGGGGTTGCCTTGGTTCCATCGGCCTGTTCCACTGCTTTCGGAACCGGCTGAGACGTGTCCTTGCCGACGCCCGCCGCTTTGTCCAGCGCTTTTGCCAACGCCGCCAGCCGTTCCTGCACCGGGGTAGGCACCGGGTTCTCTGGCATCCCGTTCCTGGAGGCCAGCTTTTCCGTCAACATCGCCACGTCTGACTTTTTTTCCTGCTTGGAATCCGCCAGGGCGACGTCATCCACCTCTGCAGTCATTGGTGAAGATTGCCTGGCTTGTTTCTCCCCGGATTCGCTTTTCTCTCCCGCTCCCAGCTCGGAAGCAGTGGCGACCCTGGTTGCTGAAGCCGTCAACTCTGGTTTTTTGGTGTCACCCGCTGTGGCTTGTACCTCAGCTCCAGGTTTCCCCTTCATGCCCTTGGCAGCGGCGCCAAGGATAGCGGCTGTCACCGGCTCCACCACCTTGTCCGAATCTGCTTCGCCCTGCACATCACCTTGCCCGTTGGCAACCGCTGCCAATGCCTGCTGCTCTGCATCGGACTGTTCATTCGTTTCTGTGGCCGGCAGGCTCTCATCGGCAGAAAGCGACTCACTGTTTGCCAGTTCCGGCGGCGAATGATGAGGTGTGGCCACTGCGTCTGAAACTTCACTATCGCCCTCCTGCTCACCATCGGCCAGCTGAATTTCAGGAGATGAAACACTGCCCTCAATTGCCGCTTCCGAAGCTATGGAATCGGTCTTCGGCGTCTCAGCCTGCGCAGTGCTCACCCCTGCCTGCGCTGCCTCGGAGGACACTTGCGCTGACGTTGCCTCCGCTTGGGTAAGCGCTTTTTCCTGATCTTTCGCGGCGCGCTGATGATGGTTCAGACGGTCTTCCTTATCGGTGGCCTGCGCATTAGCTTGCTCAGCCCGATGTTGGCTATCCTGGGCTTCCTCTGACCGAGACTGATTGCGTTCAGTCCGTTGATCCCGATGGGCCTCCGCCCTGGATAACCGCTCCTGCCGATCATTGCGCTGCTTCGCGTCCAACCGCCGCTCATCATCCGGCAAACGGTTGCCGCCCCCCTGCCGTGAATTTGCCTCGTGCGCAGGCGCCGAGCGCTCAGAGTTTGTTGTTGAATGGGTAGGTTTACGCCCGGACTGAACCTGAGCGCTTAAAATACGATCGAAGGATTGGGCGGCGCCATCTGCGCTAAACAATTGATTTGAAAGATTTAATTCCTGTACCTTTACACTAAGGGCACTGGATTGGCTGATACTAAGGGGTAGGTTGTCGGTGCCCATGGGCGCCCTCCTTCATTCACTATACTCAGAAGGAGAGCAAAGCCTGTGCCAGGGATTACAAGCCCATACCATTGAGTGTGGTGATGATCTGAGAAATAACGCGGGCAATTACAGGGTGTGCTTCTTCGTACTGAATCAGTTGCCGTTCGAACTCCTCCACCAAATCTTCTTCCCAGTGCTCAGATGAGCCATTCAGCATCACCTCAAGCCGGGCTGCCAGTTCGCCAAGCGCCTGCTTGTCAACCGCTGCCACTTCACCGTGTTCGTCCAACTGACTTTTGAGTTCTGAAACGGATTCCTGCAATTTTTCTTTTGGCATAAAGCACCTCTATAGCTGTTCACACATTATACGCCTCTGACTGCAGGATAAAAGCGAATGAATATCCGCAATTTGGATGCAAAACTTTGCCCCGGGTTTGTCTCTATAATAAGACTGCTTTAAAAAGGAACAGAACATGCCTCCATCTGCACGCATCGGCGACTTCCATGTATGCCCTAAAGTCAACCCAGGCCCGGTACCCCACGTTGGAGGGCCTGTTGCCGTGGGCCAACCCACCGTTTTGATCATGGGGATGCCGGCTGCCCGCCTGGGGGATATGGCAATCTGCGTGGGCCCACCAGACAAAATTGCCAAGGGCAGTTCATCGGTACTGATAGGCAATAAGCCCGCGGCACGCATGGGGGACAGTACTGCTCATGGTGGGGTCGTGGTGATGGGAGCGCCGACGGTGTTGATTGGGGGGTAAACGGTATTGTAAAGCAGGCTGACACAAAATTCTGAACGCCCTCTTGCCTGGAACTAAAGCATCGAACTAGCGACCATATTTCAATAAATTCTTCGTCTTCCCTTTTTGATTCAATCAGCAGGAAATACCACGTCCCACAAAAACTCTTTGGCGACTGATTTTGCTTCTTCTTCGGTTTCAAAAAAGGAAACTTCGCAATCATCCATCAATTTTTCCCAAGACAGAGATTCATCACCAAAAACCTTTTTGAGTTCAGTCTCAATACCTTTTCGAAAAGGTTCATGCTGCAAATCTTTCCGAAATGCAGCAATGGCTTCTTCATCATCCAAACCTAACTGGGCTCCATAAATCCCGCCCAAAACGCTTTTAATTAACTTATATGATTCCATAATTATTTACTTGGAATTGGGTATATTGTTCGTCTGCCAAATATTTTTAGCTGGATCGTAAACATACCATGCCTCCACATTTGTCAGACCATCGACTTTTTGCAACGGCCCTGATAGCCCCGCTTTTTTGCCAACTGGAACATAGCCTCGACCTAATTCGACCCCCGTATCAGCTGAAACTTTGATCCTTAATGTACCTGGCTCGGCATTTTTAATTGCATCATCCAGGTAATTATTTCTAAGGAAGTCATCAGCCTGTACCAATAGCTCATCACTATTAAATGCCGTCGATGTAGGAGTATAGCCTCGTCTTGTTTTAGAACCGTCCGGAGCAACACCTGTCCGTGCTCGAACATACAACTGCTCATCTGTGACTGATCCGCCATGCCTTTCAAGTGCCTGGCCTTCGGCTCGCAATCTATCCAACTGGGCAGTGAGTTTTTTGTTTGGAACAACAATTGAACAATGCCAAGCTGCTCCTCACCAAGCATTAACTCAAATCCGAAAAGCTATCGTTTCTCCGTCGCTATTATTAACCTCGAACCTTAAATCAGGATCTTCAAGATCCGTTATCACAAAGGGTATGACCAACTTTTCCAACTGCTTATTCTCAAAGAACGAGAATTGACAAACTAAAGACACATCGTTTCTCAAACGATCATCATCTGGTGACAATGAAATTAGTTCCATTAGTCGGCCGGAGCTATCCGTTAAATCAAGCGTAAAGTACGCTGGAATTGGGCTCATTCGAGAACTACCAATCCTCACATAGTCTCTGGACTTGAATTTCGTTAGCAGCCTCTCGGCTTCTTCATAGCTAAAACTCTGGGTTTTTAACTCATCACTTTTCTGACCATCAGAAACAACTATGCAGCTCTTTTGTGACGATAAACTTTGTAATAGCTTATCCCACATACCATTAACCGAATTTGGATCTACTGGCATAAACATAATTAGTTTCCTCCTACGGTAGTAGTATCAACTTTTCCGCCATATGGCCTTTGATAATACCTATCAATGATATAGTTTTTCTCATCTAAGTAGTTCTCAATGAGGGTTCTTCTTGCACTGGTATCACCAATTTCTCTAGCCGTACGAATCTCACCCAAATACTGTCTTCTTTCTGTTGAAAGAATCAACTCTGGTTTTTTGAAATACTCGATATATCGTGGAGAACCTAGTGCTTGGTGATCCAAGAAATGTCCATACTCATGCCTCAATGCTGATATTGAAAACTCATTCGGCAATAGTATTTCGTTACCTAATGATCCTCCAGCCGTATTTGGTGAGAATGCTATTGAATCATCACCATACTTAATAGAAACATTATTTACCTCAAGGTCATTAAGTATGGCTTTGTACTCAGCAGGGTGACTAAGCTGAGCTGGCCCCATTGAATCCAATAATGGATCAGCTTGAGAGTTAAACCTCAAACTATTGTTGTTTGGAACAACCTTTCCCGCCCCCCGCATCATACCCACAGCGGGAGCACCCGACAACGCTAGCCCTGCCGCATCCAACGCCAGATCCCGGGCCGAGGCACG